>RCMY010005662.1_pt1 | contig 10572 bp, 6 predicted proteins | sample 2041341 | NCBI WGS metagenome assembly RCMY01 (sample SAMN09708234, study PRJNA481090) | Marine sediment metagenome, whole genome shotgun sequencing project.
TAGGGCCGGGTTGGGCAGCTCCAACCACTTAAAGAAATTGTCCTTGCTCTCGAAAACCTTGATCCCGTACAAGAATAAGTCCGTGAGTTCGAACAGTTGGATCGAAAGGTTCCGATCCAATTTCTTGTTATCACGTATCCAGCGGTATACCGTAGGTTCCGAAACGTTCAGGAAATCGGCCGTGGTATTCCTGGGGATTTTAAAATGCGTACTGAAATTCCGGATTATATGGGCGTTGAGACCCTTGGAGGCAATGGTTATATAATCGAAGGGGCTCGCTATTTTTTGCCTAATGAACTTTTTGCCCAGTATGTTGACCAACATTTCATAGTGGTTCTCGACCGCTCTGACATTTTTTTCCTTTATCATTTGATAAAATTATTTATCATTTAAACGAAGATAGGAAGTTTTTATTATAAAACGTTATAACTAGCTCTCATTAACATTGATTTTCGAATGATAAAAAAATTCAATTTCCATGACAGTATTTCCAAACTTAATTCCCGGCACCGTACGGTCTTAGTTTTACCTGAAGCCCCCTAATCCGCAGATATTTGTAATAGGTCGCCCTGGAAATCCCCAACCGGCCGCAAATCTACGCGCTAAGCGTACAATCGGTTTCGGATATAAAAGGTACATTTGATAGTAAGAGACTGTGTTTGAAATTGATTGATTCTCCATTAACCATCCAAACAAATGAAAAGAAGAGATTTTATCGCCATGTCGCCCGCCATCGCCGTTGGTGTTATAAGCCTGGTCAACTGTAAACCGAAAGTGGCCTCCAACGCAGAATCGGGTGTCGAAAGTAACGAGATTGCCGATGAGACCAGAAAGAACTGGGCGGGCAACTATACCTACAAAGCCAAAAAATTGAAAACCCCCAATAGCGTTGAAGAACTTCGGGCCTTGGTAAAAGGATCGGGCAAACATAAGGCACTCGGTTCAAAACACTGCTTCAACAATATCGCCGATAGTCCCATGGAGCAAATCTCCACCAAGAACCTCAATAAAATCATAAATATAGATGGGAATGCAAAAACGGTAACGGTAGAAGCTGGAATCCGCTACGGTGAACTGGCCCCCGAATTACAGAAAAAGGGCTATGCGCTTCACAACCTGGCATCCTTGCCGCATATTTCCGTTGGGGGCGCTTGTGCAACGGCCACCCATGGGTCCGGAGTGGCCAACGGCAACCTTCCCAGTGGCGTAAGGGCCATCGAACTGGTAACCGCCAGTGGCGAAATAGTGCCGTTAGATAGGGATCATCCGAATTTTTATGGGGCGGTCGTCGGCCTCGGGGCAGTGGGAATCATTACAAGGATGACTCTCGATATCGAAGAAACGTACAACGTTCGGCAAGACCTGTTCCAAGACCTTCCGGTAAGTGGGCTGCAAAAGCATTTCGATGAAATTATGTCGAGCGGTTACAGTGTTAGCCTCTTTACCGATTATCAAAACGATGTCGTAAGCCAAGTGTGGGTCAAAAGCAGAACGGACAAGAAATTGAAGGATTTCGGTTCTTTTTACGGCGCATCGGCGGCAACCAAAAAACTACACCCGATAACGGCCATGCCCGCCGAAAACTGCACGGATCAAATGGGGGTCGAGGGGCCATGGCACGAACGCCTGCCCCATTTTAAGATGGGCTTTACGCCAAGTAGCGGCGAAGAGCTGCAATCGGAGTATTTTGTTGGAAGGGAAAACGCAGAGGATGCGTATATGGCGTTGACCGGCATTAAAGATAAAATTTTTCCGCAATTGATGATTTCCGAGGTACGTGCCATCGCGGCCGACGAATATTGGATGAGCCCCTGTTACAAAAGGGATTGTATCACTTTTCATTTCACTTGGAAACAGAATTGGGGCGAGGTACAAAAAATACTTCCCCAAATAGAGGTGGCCCTGGCCCCTTTTGGCGTAGTACCGCATTGGGGAAAAATGTTCACTGTAAAACCGGAAACCTTGCATTCCCGATATGAAAAAATGGACGACTTTGTACAACTAGCGAAACAATACGATCCCCAAGGAAAATTCAGGAACGAATTTCTTGATTTGAATATTTACGGCACTTAAAGTGTTAACAGGCCCTAAACCATAAGGTATTCATCGAAGAGGAGCATTAGTAAGCATTTACCGATTTCATTTACCATTGCGTTAGAATTTGCTCAAAGAGGGAAAAATTTTAAATTCACGTTCTTTACTGAATGTCTCCGCGTTACTGGTCTTCAATTGTTAGGTGCAAGATCATAAACAATTTCATCAGTCCTAAACGGTGCAACAGGCAAACCCGATTTGTCGAACAGATTTCCGATGCTTCCGTTACTGAACATATAGCGTACAAACATAGGATTTTTAACTTTTTTAGACGTTGCGATGAGTGTACTCGTGTCTTTGTCAATTTTTCCGTCGGCCGGGTAAAATTTCTCATCTTCCCCTGCAATTTCCAGACCCTCGATACGTCTTCCCTTGATGACCAGACCTTCACCTACACTATCGAAAGAGACGAGAATATTGCGGCCTTCGATGTTCTGCATCTTTAAGGTCGTGAAGCGGTATTTCGACGTTTCTTTGTCATAAGTTTCTGCCAGGGCTATATTGGCCAAACGATTACCCACTTCTTTTTTATATCTAGGATGAATGTCGTCCACGTCGTCTACCAGATCGGAAATGACCACCATTCCCGTGTTTTCTAGGGATGATGCCTTTTGCTGTTGCTCCCGTACGATGGCCGCACTAAAAGGGACGCCATACCCTTGATAAGGAGCAATTTGCACATAATAAAATGGAAAATTATTCTGGAATTTCGCCCTCCATCCTTTTATCATATTGGTAAAAAGGGCTGAATAGGAATTCGCATTCGGGGTATTCGATTCGCCCTGATACCAGATAGTTCCGGCAATACTCATTTTTGTAATGGGATGAATCATGGCGTTATAGGTGGTAGCGATATCACGGTCCCAACCTTCACTATCATTTAAATTCTTGGCTTCGCCCTGTACATTTTCCAAATCTTCGATTTCGTCCTTGGGAATCCAGGTTTCCGCAGGAGTGCCGCCCCAGTTGGAGTTGATAAGTCCGATAGGAATGGTAAGTTCTTCGTTCAGTTTTCTACCAAAAAAGTAGCCGACCGAACTGAACTTGCGCATACTCTCCGGACCGCATACCTCCCAATGCCCCGTGAGCTCGTCTTGCGGATACTCCGCCGTTGCTTTTTCTACAAAGAAAAAGCGGATCTGATAATTTTGGCTGTCCGGCATAGCAGCTTCTGCATCGATTACACCTCTGTTTACGCTATATTCCATGTTCGATTGCCCAGAGCAGATCCAAAGTTCACCGATCATGACATCCCCTATGGTTACGGCCTCCTCTCCGGCTAATATTTGTACGCTATACGGACCTCCCGCCTTGGGCGTTTTTAGTTGGGTTTCCCATTTTGCTTTGTTGCTTGCCGTTGTTCTAAGGGTGTCATTATTCCAATCTGTGATAATCTGGATTTTTGAACGCGGGTTGGCCCATCCCCAAAATTTCACTTCCGAGTCCTGCTGCAGCAGCATATGATCGCCAAGAATATCGGGCACTCGCAATGAGGATTGCGCAAAAAATAGATTGGGAATACATAAGAGGATAAAAAGTAGTTTCTTCATTAGTTATAAATTGAATTTGAGCATTGTTTTGATTTCATATATGTATCGATTGCCCGAGTTGAAGGGAATATCGCATGTCTTTCACTATACCCTATTACATATTACCAAAGGATATTTTTTATCTTTGGTGGTGTTGAATTCCCGTCAAATAACGATGTTTAAGGGTTACCATTTTGGATAAAGACGGTTTGGGTGTAAATTTTAAACGTATTTTCTACTTCACAAGGCTAAAATGATATGGAAGATATAAATAATTCCCATAGTATGAGTGTTTTAAGGGATATGAAATAATATGAAACTACACATTCCAGTATACTTTTTGGCAGGTTTAATCCTTTCATGCAATCAAACCAAGGAAGCTAAAAACACCGTTCTCGATTCACTTCCGGTTTCTGGGCGTTCCGGCAAGGCGTTGGCCGATATTCATTGTGCTAGCTGCCATTCGTTCGTAAGTCCCGAAACTTTACCGAAGTCGATTTGGAAAAACGATGTGCTGCCCGCCATGGGCAACAGATTGGGAATCTTCAATGGCGAGCATCAGCCCGACAGTATCTTTGGCTCTATCCGAAACGCATCGATCGTTAAAAAGGCGAACGTCTTTCCCGAAAAACCAATGTTGGCCAAGGAGGATTGGACGAAGATAGTTTCTTATTATGTGGATAACGCCCCGGATACCGTCCTTCCCCCGAGACCCAATACCACAATTAAAAAAGGATTGAGGCATTTCACGTATACCGAGGCCCCAAACACAAACGGGCCACCGCTGACCGCCATGGTCAAAATTCTTCCCGATAAAAGGGGACTTGTATTCAGTGACAGCAAACGCAACCGAAATAGGCTGACTTTTCTGACCCCGAATCTCGAAAAAGAGCGGAATTTGCCGTTCGGGAACACCCCTATCCATTATTATGAACATGCCGATTCCGTCTACATGACCACCATTGGAAAAAATGTTTTTCCCAATGACCTGTCCGATGGGATGGTCCAAAAATTTAGAATCGACCAAATTTCAAAAAATCCAACAGCTGGAAGAGCGCTGATTCCGAAGCTACAACGGCCGGTAAACACGGCATATGGGGATTTGAACCAAGATGGACTTGAGGATATTGTCGCCTGCGAATACGGCGACCTTACGGGCAAATTTGGGTGGCATGAAAATTTAGGTGACGGGTCTTATGCTGCCCATACATTAAAAAATAAGTCCGGTGCCATCAAAGCGATTATCAACGATTACAATGCCGATGGCCATAACGATATTTTTGTACTGATGGCACAGGGCGACGAGGGTCTTTTTTATTTTGAAAATTCGGGTAAAGGTGTCTTTAAGGAAAAACGGCTACTCACTTTCTCACCGCTCAACGGCAGCCAATATTTCGAACTTGCCGATTTTAACGGAGATGGTTTCGATGATATTCTGTATGCCTGTGGAGATAATGCAGATAAAACCCCGATACTGAAAGCGTATCACGGGGTATATATTTTTCTCAACGATGGAAAAATGAATTTCGAGCAATCCTATTTCTACCATCAGAACGGAGCCTACAAAGCTATACCGAGGGATTATGATATGGACGGAGATTTGGATATTGCCACCATTGCCTTTTTCCCCGATTACGGCAATTCTCCCGAAGAAAGCTTTGTGTACCTAGAAAACAAAGGGAATTTAGTATTTGACGCTTACTCGTTCGCCGAATCGACCAAGGGCCGATGGATCGTTATGGATGCCGGTGATATCGACAGCGATGGAGATATCGATTTGGCTCTCGGATCGTTTGTACAATTTTTGGCAAAGGGCGATACTACCGGGCTCAGTAAAAAGTGGTTGACCGACAGTCCTTCGGTTATCCTGCTTGAGAATACGTTACGATAAAATCGTTGAATCACTACTTGCTGACCGAACAATTTAGAACGCCCAACAGACTTTTCTTTTATGGCGTTTTTTCTTCTCAATTCTACAGGCTGAGTACACCGCCGTAATAGGGGCTGGGGGAGGTCAGTCAAAGCGTAACTTCAAATATCCTAACATGTTGACTCCAAATTTTCGATAAATAAGAAGATTTGGTCAAAATATCATGCAAACCCTGTAAAATACTGGAGGTAAAGCAGCATTATATTCGGTTAATTTGTTTGCAACCGCAAATTCTTAATCCCATGAAAAGACCAATCCCTTATTTCCTGTTTGCACTTATCGCCTTTGCATGTCAGTCCTGCAACAACACCGATAAAGAAAACGGTTCCGCTGTGGCAATGCCCGTTTATGACGACGTGCCCTACCTTCAGGATTATGCCATCAAATACGACCTGAAAGACGAAAACACCACCCTATCTAAAGTTTTTATGGATAGGAATGGCGTGATCCAGACCGCATCATCCGACGGTATTCTTCGTACGCACGACGGCCAGTTTTTATATCCAGGAATGTTGGTCAAAGACAAAACCTACCGACCGCTTACCGATAAGCAGGTCAAGGGAATGTGCGTTTACCAAAATCAATTTGTCTACGTCGACGATAAGGCAGTTTTAAGCAATGCATGGGCCGGCACCCTCTATCTTAAGCACGATTTGCCAGAAGCATTTATGGTTGCCGCGGGCGAGGGTTTCGATTTTATGATTAGCGATGGCACCTCTCTTGAGTTTTTGTCGAAATCTAAGGTTACATGGAACGGGGAATTGATGGACGATACCATAAAGGATATTCTTTATGATAAGGTCGGTAAAAAGTTTTGGGTCTTGGGCAAAAAATCGATAGCAAGCTTTGACACGGCCACGAACGAATTCAAAACTACGATACAAGGGGATTCGTTTATCTCGTTCACGTTGAGCAACGGCGAATTGATCATCGGCACAAATTCGGGCTATTTGGTTGTGGATTTATCTTCGGGAAAGCAAATCGGTGATAAGCATACCGAGCTTCCTGCCACTGAAATTACTGACGTGGAAACAATCGACGGCCAATTGTGGTTCGGTTCGAACCAAGGCGCGTTCAAACTGCGAGACGATGGCAAATTCGATTATTACTACGGTAAACGCTGGTTGCCCGGTAACAGGGTCGAACATATTTCAAAAGGAACGGATGGCTCCATATTGATATTGACCGATGCTGGCCTGGGCCAAATCGTTTTCGAGGAAATGACCTTGTTCGATAAGGCGCAATATTACGAGAAACAGGTCCGTAATCGGCATATCCGCTACGGCTTCAATGCAACCTTGGTTGATTTGGACGGTGGAAACATCGACTCCGGAAGGCTTTCCGATTCCGATAACGATGGACTTTGGACGACCATGTACCTTGCCGGTGAAGTGTTTCGCTATGCCGCTACCGGATCTGGGGAGGCCCTGCAAAACTGTAGGGAATCGATGGATGCCATGGAACGTCTGTTCAGTATCAACCCCGTTCCCGGTTTTCCGTCCCGATCGTTCGACCGCAGCGGGTATATCGAAGTACTGCACGACCCCGAGCGGTGGCGAAATAGCTCAGATCCGGAATGGGACTGGAAAGCGACCACAAGCAGCGACGAGGCCATCGGCCATATTTTTGCCTACGGCGCCATGGCCGAACTGATGGACAACGAGCTGAAAGATCGTGCGATTACCCTAATCGACACCTTGATGAGCCATGTAGTGCGTAACGATTTGTACATGGTCGACTATGATGGTAAACCGACCGTTTGGGGCAGATGGAACCCCGAATACGTCAACGCACGGCCAAAAATGGTCGGGGACCGTAAAATAAATTCCTCGAATATTATCGGGATGCTACAGACAGCCTATCATTTTACCGGAAAGGAGAAGTACAGAGAAAAGGCCTTTGACCTGATGGAAAACCATGGGTACCTCGAAAATTTGATGCGCCCCATGGAAAAAGTAGCAAAAGCACCCCATGGTGCCGATGACTGGAGCAAGATGTTGTCCGAATCTTGGAACCATTCCGATGATGAAATGTATTTTGTGGGCTATTGGGGATTGTACAACTATGCATTTAACGACTCTCTAAAAGCAAAATACAAAGAGGCGATTATCGACCACTGGAAAATCGAACGCCCCGAAAAAGAAGGCCTTTGGAATATCATGACCGCACTCACCGGCACTCCCGAATTTGACTTGGACGAAGCCGTATGGTATCTTCGGGAACACCCCATGGACCTGATAACATGGGATATTGAGAACAGCCACCGAAAAGACATCGAATTGATCGCCCCGAATTTCAGGGAACAGACTACCCGCGAAGTATTGCCCCCCGACGAAAGGCGTATTCAGCGGCACAATGCCAACATGTTCCAATTGGATAAAGTAGGCGGCGATGGCACCGAAGAATATTCTGCTGGCGATATCTGGTTGTTGCCGTATTGGATGGGGCGGTATCTTGGGGTAATCAGTGGTCCTGTTCAAGAAGACAAAACTAATGAGGCGATATAGGGGTGGGCCGATGTTCGTAATTACATGAACCAAAATGCGTAGCGTATATCAACTGAAATCAGGCCAATATTCCACTATCTTCTTCCGTAAAAACCCAACACTACGCTCGAGCTGTTCCATACCGTCAACCCCGTCCTCGATGCTGATCCAGCCATCGAAGCCGACCCGTTGCAACTCCTTGAAAATGGCATCGTAGTCATTTAGTCCTTTTCCTATCTCCCCGTGGCGCAAGCGTTTGGCATAGCCGACGGCCCCGCGCTCTTCCTTTCGTAGGTCTTCAATAGTTCCTTCAATGAGGTAACGGTCGCTGGCGTGCATGGTCACTACGCGGTCGGAGATGCGGTAGAGCAGTTCCAAAGGATCTTCCCCTGCCAAAAAGGCATTGCTAGGGTCGTAGTTGACCCCGAAATTCGGGTGGTCGATTCGATTCACCAAGCGACAAAAAATATCCATTTTCTGGGCGAATTCCGGGTATTCCCAAAAATCGTCTTTATAATGGTTTTCTAATATCAAGGTAATACCCAATGCCTCCGCCTTGGGCAAACAGGCTTCGATGCATTCCGCAGCCAAGGTTATGCCTTCGTCCATGGTAAGCTGGGGACGTCTTTGTCCCGACAAAACCCTACAATACGCTCCGCCCAAACTATCGGTCATCTCGATCCAATGCAACTGTTTTTCAATCTCTTTTTGGCGGAAGGCCTTATCGGGATGGGTAAAATCAGGGGAGCAACAGAGCATGGGAATAACCTTTCCGCAATCTTCTACCTGTTGGCGAAAGCCGGCCCATTGCGAACGCACCGCCATTTCCAAAAACCCGGCGTACCATTCCAGGCCATCGACCTCCAAGGCACAGGCCAGATCGATCCATTCTGCAAGTTTCATCGTGCCGTCTTTGCAGAGGGCTTGCATAAAGGCTTTGGGGAATACGGCTAGTTTTGGCATATTTCTGGTGTTTGAACTTTAAATTTTTTACGGCAGTCTGCCACCGGCAACTGCCTACTCCTTCCCATGTGACCCCTCCCACTTTTTGGGAAGATTCCGTCCGATAAGCGGAAATTGTTCCAGGTCGATCACTTGAGCACTTACCGGGCCGCATTCGTCGGACAGCAGATAAACGGCCGCCGCCGCAATCTCTTCAGGCGAAAAAATACGTTGGGCCGGGGCAAAGATGTCCGGCAGGTCTTTGTACCAGTCCTCGCGCATACCTTGTTGTTTTTTGTCCACAACCTCCCTTTCCGTTAGCACCCAGCCGGGATTGATCTGGTTTACACGTACTCCGTTTTCCCTGAACAGGGTGTCCCCTAGGTTGCGGCTCATCGTCATCAACGCTCCCTTTGACATACTATAGGCCAGCAGATCGGGTTCGCCGCCCCACGCATTGATGGAGCCGATGTTCAATACGCAGCCCCGGGTTTCGGTCAAATGGGGCAACGCGGCCCGGATCAGGGCTAGGGGGGCGACGGTATTGACCGCCAGCATACGCTCTAGGAACGCGCTATCGGTGGTCGCTATGTTCGAGGATGATACTATGGCGGCATTGTTTACCAGGGCGTCCAGCTTTCCGAATTTCTTAACGGCGGCCTTTACCAATTGTTCCGGGGCACCCGGATCGGTAATATCAATAGTATGGTGCAAGGCATTTTCGGAATCTAGCTCTTTGACCAAGGTTAGGCCCTTAGACTCGTCAAGGCCGTTGACCACAACTTTGGCCCCCTCCCCTACACAGCGTAATGCAATGGCACGGCCTATGCCCGTGTACCCACCGGTAACCAATATTACTTTTTGTTTTAAACGCATTTTTATAATTATAACATTATTTTCATCTTTTCGCAAGTGATTGAGTGCTTTTTAAGCGTTAATTTATTTACAAAATAATCTTCACAAATTTATCGAATTTGTACAAATAGAATAATTAAACTAACATTTTAAATAGTATTTATCATTTAAAGCGAGTTCATACAGATTTCTGATAGTAAATACTCTTATTTATGTTCAAATAATACAATTTATACTTTATTATCTGTCTTGCCCGCACTAAAAGATTTCATACTTTTGAGAATGACAGGATGCTTATGAACATACACTTTATAGGCTATCAGATAGAAACAATAGGCCGCTGCAAGAAGAAGTCCTATGCCGAGGATCACGCTTACAAGGTAGTTCATGCCCACGCCTTCATTCAGCCATATACACGGATAATAAAGCACCTTATAGAAGATATCTCCCTTGCCCTCCTGACTGAATGAATCCCTGAATATTGCAGGAATAAAATACACTAGAAGCATAAGAAGATACACTATTGTAATATTGACCCAGCTCCAATTTTCATATGCGGCATGGCGTTTGCCGTCGTCATAAAAAAGTCTAAGGAAAAATATAAGCATGACCGCAAAGCCTATAAATGAGTCTACATTACTATTTGTCATAAAGCTTTTGAAAGCAGATGTGCTTGACGGAAAGACCGTAACCAGAGCCGGTATCAGCACAATGCCTGCAAAGGCTGAAAACAGTG
>RCMY010005663.1_pt1 | contig 10572 bp, 11 predicted proteins | sample 2041341 | NCBI WGS metagenome assembly RCMY01 (sample SAMN09708234, study PRJNA481090) | Marine sediment metagenome, whole genome shotgun sequencing project.
GAGGATGCGCGGTAGCTCTAGTCTACTTGCTACCAAGCATATCGGGTAAAAATTACCCAAATCCCTTTGCGAAATCCGGATAGACCCATATTTTTACTAATGCAGCATCCTTCTTTTCCAAATTATACTACTCCAATGAACGAGCCTCATATCAGCAAGGATAGCTATTGAAAATTCGGCATCCAACAATGACAAGCTTTGGACACATAATTAGTGCCTGGCAGAAACCCCGTCGTTTTCCTCGCGCCAGAGATGCTTCTTTGATTTCCCGAAGGAAGCAGCTGTGGATGTTATGTACCGATTTTCGTCGGCAGGTGCACAGTGATAACGAAATGTTGCAGATTCTATTGTGGCAGAGTCAATTCAAAGGCGCTGCCACATAACCAAAAAAAACCAACAGCAGAGTCGCAACCAGCAGGCAAATAAAGCCGCCTTTCCAGCCGCCGCTGGAAACACGCAGATTGAGGTAAACCATCAATATCTGCTGGACCTTGAATCCGGCGCTGGCAAGCACAATAGCAATTCCCCACAGCGGCAGCGACACTGCACGTGAGTCACCATCCAACTGCGCCGAGACCATAGAAATAATTGTTAGCAGCATCAGTATTAACCAGGTGCGCAGCAAACGTTTTGTACCAGGGAGCTCTTCGTCCACAATTATCTCAGTAAATACAGCAATGGATACAGCATGACCCAGATCAGGTCGACCATGTGCCAAAACGCCGTGACCGTTTCAACATTGACGCGCGAAGTGTGCCAACTCGCCAGCGCCAGCAGCCCCAGACCGAACAGCACATGGGCAAAATGAAACGCCGTCAATAAATAATAAAAAGTGAAAAAAGTATTGGTTTCGGGGGTGAGGCCCGCCTCCAGTTTGGCGGCGTATTCCAGCACTTTGATCACACAAAATATCGCGCCCAGCAGCATGGTCAGGCCCAGCCACTGACGGCAACGGTGCCGCCTGTTAGCGGCAATGGCTTGTATCGCCAGCGCGGCGAACAGGCCGCTGGTGAGCAGCACCATGGTGTTCAAGCCGCCGATCACCGGGTCCAACAGTTGCTGCGACTGATCAAATAACGCTGGTTCGGCGGCTCGCTGCCAGGCGAAAAGGATAAAAAAAGCCGAAAAAACCAGCATCTCGCTGAGAATAAGCACCCACATTAATGGGTTGCCCGGCAGCGAAGACAGTGGCCCCCAGTCGTCTTCGTTTTCTGTCGCCGTCGTCACCGCTGTTTACTCATACCGAATAACCAGCTTTTGGGCGCATCAATGGCGCGATTGGAGGTCAGCCGATTAATGCCAACCGCGCAGCGCGCCATCAGCCAGATGATGGCCACGGTAAAAAACAGATAGCCAAAAGACCACGCATAAAGTGGCTCTATTCCCATCCGGCCAGCGGCTTGCCACAGCAGCAATGCGCCTACCGCAGCCAATATTCCCAGCCAGAATGTGCGAATTTGAAAGCGTAGGTGGGTGTCCAGCCAGGCAGCGCCGCGGCCCAGCCGCAGATGGGCAATGAGCACGCCCAGCGGTGCGGTGACCCCTGCCATGATGCTGCCAATATAAAGCCCGTAGACAACCACCACATAGCCGCGCCCGGGCGTGTTTTTGGTATAAATGTCTGGCTCGGACGGCTCGATAATCGGTGTAGTGGAAGGCATGATTATTTGACCATGAGTTAAGATGCATTCAATTTGCATCATATAATTTTACGCTTGGTTTGTCAGTCGTAGCGGCAGCGATTTGGCTTACTCGAGATTGATAATATCGATCAACTCAGCCCGTCGCCGCCCGCGTAGAATATCCTCGAGGGTGTAATTGTCCAGCGTGGAAAAGAAGCTCTGCAGGGCCTCGGAGAGAACCGTTTTAAGCTCGCAGCAGGGCGTGAGAATGCACTGATCATTGTTGCTCAGGCATTCTGTTAGCGCCAGGTCATGCTCCAGCTCGCGTATTAACGTGCCTATTTTTATATCTGCAGGCGCTATGTTCAGTCTCAGGCCGCCGTTTTTGCCTCGCAGGGCGGTTAAATAGTCGCGTTTGCTGAGTTTGTTCACAACCTTCATCAAATGATTTTTAGACACCCCGAAGCGGTCCGCAATTTCACCAATGGTCGGCTGCTCGTCGTGGCTAACCGCCAGATAAATAAGTACGCGGATTGAATAGTCGGTAAACGACGTGAGACGCATCGGCATGACTCGCCAAAGGGTTGGTGACACAGTATACATAAAGACGCATATTAAGCGCATCTTTACAGGAGCAGGCGAGTTAGGGGTCTTACAGGGTTAGATCAGATCTGCGGCAACGTTATAATTTAAGAGCTTGCCGGTTGAGGATAACTGTTGTTGTTAGCGCGCGATAGCGTGGAGAGGAAAGGATTATTAATCCTTGCCTCTCGGTTAATATCAGTAGATATCCGCCCTCGTGTTGTAAACATTGAACTTACCAGTAGGCGTGACCAGGCGTTTGTCCTTGATGACCTTTTTCAGCTTTCTGGTTTTGTCATCCACTACCACAATCGCTGAGGTTTGATCCATGCCGTTCCATACCGAGAACCAGACTTCGTCGCCGGCTTTATTGTATTCAGGTTGAACCACCCGCGCCGGACCTTCTCCAACATCGGCCCATTCCGCAATCGGTAGAACCTCAAAACCGCCATCCAGGTTGTCTATATCATAGACGGCAACCGACTGACTGACTTTCGCGTCCGGGTGCAGTGTCGTATCCGCCCACAGGTTTTTCGATTTCGGATGCGTTTTTACAAACAGCGAACCACCGCCCTGGCCTTTAAGCGTGCGTACCACTTTCCAGGCGTGCTTCTTGTGTTTCTTCGGGTCGGTGCCGATCAGCGTGACGTTCTCGTTGCCGAGCGCGCTGGTGGCCCACACGGGTCCGAATTTCGGGTCGGTAAAATTCGCGCCGCGGCCTGGGTGGGGCGTCTTGGTGACGTCAATCAAGGCTTCGATCTCCTGGTCTTTGGAGTCGACCACCGCGATTTTATCGGAGTTGTTCGCCGCCGTCATAAAGTAGCGGTGGGAGGAATCCCAGCCGCCATCGTGCAGAAAGCGCGCTGCGTCCAGGGTAGTGACATTTAGCGCATCCATGTTGCTGTAGTCGACCAGCAATATCTTGCCGGTTTCCTTGACGTTTACGATGAACTCCGGATGCTCGTGCGAGGCGACAATAGCCGCCACGCGCGGTTCGGGGTGATATTCCTGTGTGTCGACGGTCATGCCGCGAGTCGACATAATCTTCTTCGGTTCCAGCGTATCGCCGTCCATCAATACGTACTGTGGCGGCCAATAGGCACCGGCAATAGCGATCTTATCTTCATAGCCCTTGTATTTGGAGGTTTCCACCGAGCGGGCTTCAAGACCAATCTTAATAGTAGCCACTTTCTGCGGCGGATCCATATACAGGTCTGTCATGTCGATTCTGGCATCGCGGCCGATGGTATACAGATAACGCCCGGAGTGTGATGGCCGGGAAATATGCACCGCATAGCCGGTTTCAATAATGTTAATAATCTCCTTGCTATCGCCGTCGATCAAAGCGATTTCACCGCTGTCACGTAGGGTGACCGCGAATATATTGTCGATATTATAGTCGTTTAGTTTTTTCTTCGGTCGTTTGTCGGCTGGTATAAGTACCTTCCAACTGTCCTTCATGTCTTTCATGCCCCATTCCGGAGGCATGGGCGGCTCGTGCTGTAGGAAGCGCGCCATAATATCAATGTCTTTCTCGGTCATATCACCCGAAGTGCCCCAATTGGGCATACCTGAAGGAGTTCCCATATTGATCAGGATTTTCAGGTATTCGGTGCCGCGCTCCTGGGTAATATCGGTGGTCAAGGGTTTGCCGGTAGCACCTTTGCGCAGCACGCCGTGACAGCCTGCACAACGTTCAAAGAAGATTTTCGTCGCGCGTTCGAATTCTGGCTCGGTCATGTCCGGTGCGCCGGGACTGATTACACGTTTAACGTTTTCCATTGGTACCGGTGCGCCCTTATAGCGAAGATTTGCACCGTCAGTACCCGGATGGTCAGATTTTTCCTGGGCGGCGAGGCCTGTACTCCCCAGCAAAAGTGTAGTGCTGACTAGGCTGGCGAAGAATTTCCAGCCTTGGTTGGTCTTTTTCATTAATTATCTCCCCTGTGCGGCCCGGAACTGGGCCATTTTTTACGATAAACCATGGTGCTGCCTGCTGACTTGATCTAAATCAATAATTGCGGCGATACTGATGCATCTCGTGCTTTTGCGTAGCTGAAATGTGCTATTGAGACTTGGCGATTACCACTGGTGCCGCCTTTACTCTTTTTTCACGCCGTTTGCGTTTCTCCACCAGCGGCGGGCAGCGATGATCATCAAAATACGTCACCTGACACTCGAGGCAATAATGGCACTCGTTATCAATAATTTCTCCGGTTGGCTTGATCGCGCCTACCTGACATTGCGACGCGCACGTTTGGCAAGGTCGGCCGCACTCCTTTTTACGTCGTAGCCAGTCGAAAACACGGAAGCGGGTGATAAAACTCAGGGCCGCCCCCAGAGGGCATAGGTACTTGCAGAAAAATTTGCTGTTAAAAGCCGAAATGACCAGTAAGGCTACTGCATACAGCACGAACCACCATTGCCTATCAAAGTGCATGACGAAAGTGGTTTTAAACGGCTCGACTTCCGCCAGCTTCGCCGCATTGCCTACCGAATCCAGCGAGATACCGACGAGGGCGATTAGAACCAGGTATTTGATTGCCCACAGGCGTTCGTGCACCATCGCCGGAAACTCGAATTTGGGCCAGCGAAAATGCTCCGCCACTTTATAAATCAGTTCCTGGGTAGCGCCGAAAGGGCATAGCCAACCACAGTAGACCCCTCGGCCCCAGAGAATAATGCTGACGGCGACAAACCCCCAGAGAATAAAAACGATTGGCTCCAGTATTAAAGTTTCCCAGGTAAAGCCGCCGCGGAACAGTTGCAAAAAAGCCAGCACGTTAATAATCGATAGCTGCGCCAGGCAATAAATGCCGATAAAAAATACGGTAAACAACAGGTAGCCAGTACGTACCCGATGAAACAGCTGCTTGCGCACGACCAGCCAGTCCTGAAAAAACAGTATGAACAGCAGAAATAACAGTGCCGCCAGTAGTATGCCAATGGAAACGCTGCGCTCCATCCATATGTAATGCCATTCAGGCTTGATCTCTGCTTGCGTGCCAGTCGGTGCCGGGGCAGGCGTTTTTGTGGAAAGTTGGTTTGGCACTGTTGTGGGTTGTTGATCAGACGCTGCAGGCAAGCCGAAATACTCCGCTACACTGCGAGCAGAGTTCATAATCGAGCTATTGAGCACCATCACGGTAATGGTTGCGCCGGTGATGCCGTCGACACCGACATAGCCCTCCCGGTCCTGTGCGCCGACGCGAACGTTGTCCAGCGCTGACTGACCCCGGTATTGATCGGTATAGGCGGCAAGATGCGCTTCGGTAATGCCTATGACGAGAATAGGTTCTTCGTGCGCAATAATTCTGGTACCAGTAATATCCGCTTGCAGGTCAATGCCAACCAGTGTGGAAATGGGCTGGCCCGAATAGGCAGGTATCGGTTTAATTTCGTTAGTAAAGAAGACATAACCGAGTAGTTTGTCGCCCTGCAGCACCGGGCGTGCGGGCATTTTTCCATCGGCACTGCCGAGGTTGTCCGCTGCCGGAAAAAATTCCTGAACATCATTCAGCTTAGTGTTGGCAATACTTTGATCCGCCATGCACGCACCAGCCGCGCTACAAGCGAGTACGAAAACGCAAAAAAACTGCCGTAATAACTTACAGCTGGTGGGGCATAAAGTGTCCACAGCGTCACCTCCTTGGAGGGATTTGGTCAGTGACTCGTACCTCGGGAATAATGAGTCTTATTGTACACATTGTATTTCCCGGAAGGCTTTTTCATCGGGATACGCTTGATCTCCTCTAAACTGTCGCCGTCGTAGACGACGATGGCACCGTCGTCATCCCAAATACTCAACAGCGCGTACTTGCCATCGCGGGTGAATTCAACGTGGGCCGCCGTTTTACCCGGCACCGGCTGCAGGGTTTTAACAATTTTTAGTGTCGCTTTGTCGATGACATGCACCAAATCTTTATTGGGGCCAAAAAATACATCTGCCCAGGCGTAGCGGCTGTTCTCGTGGCTGCGCATAAAAAAGCCGGGGCCCTTGGTTGGAATACGTTTTACCAGCTGCCAATCGCTCATATCAATGGTGCTGATTTCACCTGTTTTGAAGTTGGGGGTCGCCATGATGCTGCTACCTTTATACTTCCAGGTAATTCCGGAACCAAGGTGCGGCATGCCGGCCAGCTCAATGCTGGCGATATGTTTGCCGCTGTCAAGCTCGATCACCTGGCCGTTGGCATCGTCTCTTGAGGTTCCTATCAAATGGCGATAGTCGGGATCGAAGAAGAAATCATCGAGATAGCCCTGGGCCGCAATGCGTCGTGGTTTGAAAGGCGGCTCTCCGGCATAGTCTATCTCCCACACCTCTTCAACATCCTTAAGGGCGGCGATAAAGCTCTGGCGTGGCGGTGCGGTGTAGACGGCACTGACCCGTGAGGGCTTGCCGTGTTTATCGCTGACGTCCATCACTTGCAGTAAATTCAGGTTTTCCGCGTCCAGAAGCACCAGGGTGTTAGGTAAATAGTTGCCGACCATGACGGTCTTGCCATCAAATGCAACGGCCAGGTTGCGGGTGTTGATGCCAGCCCTGACTTCCGCGACGACTTTCAGGTTATAGATGTCGTACTTGCTGATCCAGCCATCTCGAGACGCAAAGTACACATAGCGACCGTCCGGCGAGAATTTTGGGCCGCCGTGCAGCGCCCTGCGCGTAGCAAAGCGGTGGATAGGTTCCAGCTTATCGCCGTCGAGTAGTGTGGCGGCATGGTCTGCTAATTCTACAACCACAAATAGATTCATTACGTCTGCGTCGAATACGGGTTTGTCGGGTAATGAGCCGAAGGGGTGTGGCAGCGTATGGCTGGCGCGAATTTGTTTGGCATTCCAGCCTGGAAGTTGTGCCGGTGGGCTGAAAATATACTCCACCAATGCGTCGCGCTGCGCGCCGGAGAGCTGCTGTTTGAAACCTGGCATCTGGGTGGCGGCACGGCCGTTGCTAATGACTTCCAGGGCTTGCTTTTTGTCGAGTCGGGCCATGACCTGGGGTAGTAAAGCGGGGCCCATGCCACCCAGGCGTTGCTGGCCGTGGCAGCTGGCGCAGTGCTGCTGCCAGATTTTCTCAACTTGAGTAGCCTGAGTAGCTGCACTGAACAGCATACAAAACATCAGCAGCACTCGCGTCGCACTGGCAGCAGATTTCATTTCGGTACTGCCTGTTGCAGCGCGGCGGGTGCGCTGGCCAGTAGGCTATGGAAGTCAACCACCTCTCCCACCACAATCAGCGTAGGCGGCTGCAGCGCGTGTTGCGCAATATCGGCCGTCATGCAGCTCAGGCTGGAGATGATCAGGCGCTGCTTATCGGTAGTGCCTTGTTCAATGAGTGCCACGGGCGTTTGCGCGGCCCGACCGTGCGCCTGCAGATTTTTGCTTATCATATCTGCATTGCCCAGCCCCATATAAAAAACCACCGTTTGATTGTTAGCCGCCAGGCAGTGCCACGGGAGTTGCAACTGCCCGTCTTTCAAATGGCCGGTGACAAAGGTACACAGCTGAGTGCTGTCGCGATGGGTGAGGGGAATGCCAACGGCAGACGTGCAGCCGGAGGCAGCGGTAATACCGGGCACCACTTGATACTCGATGCCGTGCTGCAGAAGATGCTGTACTTCTTCGGTGCCGCGGCCAAAAATAAACGGGTCGCCTCCTTTGAGTCGCACAACGCTTTTGTTAGCTCTGGCGTAATCTACCAGCAGGGCGTTGATCTGTTGTTGGCTCATGGCGTGCTGACCACAACGCTTGCCGACAAATATGTTCTCACAGTGCGGCGGCGCTAGCTGCAGAATAGGTTCTGCCACCAGTCGGTCATACACCAGCACCTCGGCCTGACGCAGTAGCTTCCACGCGCGAAGAGTAAGCAGTTCGGGGTCGCCGGGCCCGGCGCCAATAATAGCGACCTGGCCACGGTGGAGTGTTGTTGTGGGATCATGCCTGGCTGGCCGCGCCGCGCTGTCAAGCGGAATCACCCGGGGAGCCGGTGTTGCCTGATCTGATTTACTCATTGTCACTCCTTCTGCAAGTACCCGTCTTAGTTGCCGCTTCAGGCGCTTCTTTGGCGTGCAATAATATTATCAGCCATGCGCTGCGGTGGCAGTCCAATTTCCTCGTCACTTAGATAGCACGCTGGATCCTCGGCCCAGAAATCGCCGGTCATTTGGTACGCTCGCACGCGGGTGTTGCCGCCGCAGATCGCGCGCTGCATACATTCGCCACAGCGTCCCTTAAGAGGCCGCGGCTGTTGCCGCAAACCGTGCATAAAGTCGTCGTTGGGCTGGCTCCAGATCTCGGAAAATGGCCGCTCCCTGACATTGCCCAGCGGATAATCCCACCAGAACGTATCCGGGTGTACGGTGCCCAGATTATCGATGTTGGCAACATTGATGCCGGTGGAGTTGCCACCCCAGCGTTGCAAGCGTTGGTTTAGCGCATCGACCTGTTGTGGAAAATGCTGGCGCGCCCACTGCAATAAAAACACGCCATCGGCATCGTTATTGCCGGTAACATATTCGCGTTCGATACCCGCTTCGACTTCCCTGCGGCTGCGCTCAAATAACATCTCCAGCGCCTCACGTGACAGGGCATGGTAGACATCGGATTTTTTATGGCGCAGGCCGCGGCCTGAGTAATTGAGATGCGAAAGATAGAACTTATCAACATCGTATTTTTCCATGACCTCCAGCAGGCCAGGCAGATCCTTGTAATTATCCAGCGTCAGGGTAAAGCGAATGCCAACCTTTATACCTCTTTGCTTGCACAGTTCTATGCCGCGCAGCGATGCCGCGAACGAACCTTGTTTTTGCCTGAAGCGGTCGTGGGTTTCACCTATGCCGTCAAGGCTGATGCCAACGTAGTCGTAGTCTGCCGCCTCGATGCGGTCGATATTGCTAGTGTCGATCAGGGTGCCGTTGGTAGACAGGCTGAGCATAAATCCCAGTTCTTTGGCGTAGTGCGAGACCTCGAAGATATCCGGCCGCAACAGCGGCTCCCCGCCGGAGAGGATCAGCATGGGCACCTTGAAACGGCGCAGGTCTTGCATTACGGTAAAAACTTCGTTGGTATCCAGCTCGCCTTTAAAGTCTATATCCGCCGACGTGGTGTAGCAGTGCTTACAGGTCAGGTTGCAGCGGCGGATAAGGTTCCAGATGACCACCGGTGCCGCCGGTTTGCGCTGTGGGCCCAGCGGTGTGGGGTTGACCAGGGTGTCAATATACTGGGTGATTCTAAACATTGGCGCTATTCTCCTGGCGCTGTGCGCGGATGCGAAAGCCGCTTTTCTTTAAAATGCGGGTGCTGAATAAAATCTGATGCTCGTGGCAAATGTCATCTAACATGTTGGCAATGCTGTGATAGTGACGCTCGGCCTCAGCCCGATCGCGGCCATGAACCATCGCAAACAGGTTATACGGCCAGGCGGGCAGGTGGCGCGGCCGTTGGTAGCAGTGACTAACGTAGTGCTGCTCGGCTACCATCGGTCCGGCGCTGGCAATCAGTTCATCCGCAATGTTCCAAACCGTCATGCCGTTGGCGCGATAGCCCAGTTTGTAGTGGTTGGGTACGGCGGCAATGCGACGGATAATCCCGCTGTCGAGCATGCTTTGTAGCCGCGCCATCACCGCGTCACTGCTAATGCCCAGGGTTTCTGCCAGTTGTTGATAGGGGCGCTGCACCAACGGCAATCCCCCCTGGGTGGCGACGATTAGTTGGCGATCAATGGCATCCATCATTTTGTCTCTCAGCCTTACTGCCTGATGTAGGGCCGGATTTATCCGGCCAGGTGGTCGAATAAATTCGACCCTACTCGTTCTCTCTTTTTCAAACGGCAAAGTGCAGACCGACGAAAAACTCCTGCTGCTTGGGCATGTTATGAGCCGGGTAGCTGGTTTGTGCTTCAATAGCGGCGAGGACTGTAGCAATTTCGGATGCGGTTTCGGTGGCCAGCACAAACCACATATTGAGTTCGTGTTCGCGGGCGTAGTTGTGCGCAACCTGGTCAAAACTGTTAACAATGGCAGCGACGCGCTCAAAGTCATGCGCGGGGATTGCCATCGCAACCAGGCTGAGTCCGCCGCCCATGCGCTCGGCGTGATACATGGGTCCGAAGCGAGTCAATACGCCTTCATCCAGCATGGACTGCAGCCGCTGCAGCAGCTCGTGTTCGTCGATATGTAATTGCTCCGCGGCAAGCTTGTAAGGTTGTTCCGTAATCGGGAAGCCGCGCTGCAACTGATTAAGAATGTCCCGGTCGATATCATCCATGATCCTAGAAACCACAGTTGGGCGCGAAAAAGATGTGCATGATATTGATGTGCATGGGAGATTTGAAAAACTCGTGGTCACCTTATTGGCACATCGTTATACA
>RCMY010005664.1_pt1 | contig 10570 bp, 3 predicted proteins | sample 2041341 | NCBI WGS metagenome assembly RCMY01 (sample SAMN09708234, study PRJNA481090) | Marine sediment metagenome, whole genome shotgun sequencing project.
GACCGTGACGCGCTGGGGGGGGCGAACGAAGGGTTAAACGTTTCTTGGGAGTGGCCCAGCCATCTACATGAACAGGGACCCGATGTTGACCACTTTCGGGTGCATGTCTTAATCGGCTGGCTCAATCATCTCGAAATTGAGTTGTTGTCGGTGAAGACTCTGACGTCCCCCTCACCACTCTTTAGCGCCCCATCATCGATTGAGACCATTATTGGGGTGCATGGGTTAGGTGAGCTTAAATCAGGTGATCTCATCGGTGGCACCTTTCAATCTGCCGGTCTCTTTTACCCCATCACAAAAAGTGAACCGCATAGCAATAAAGGGGAAATCCTGCTCTGGCTTGCACGTCCCCAGAGCGCCGATGCCGCCCCCCAACTTTATGCCGATAATCAGGAGGTCAGCCCCGGCGGTGCTGCCTTGCTGGCGACCCGTCAGCAAACATCCGCCTATATCCCCTCCCCTGGACCGGCAACGCTCATTGTTCCTCAACGTTCATCTCTCTATGTCGATTACAGCCGATCTAGTACCTGGCCGTTTCGGGATATCGAGGTTACGGCGCACACGTCGGCCACGCGGTATACGGTGATGATCATCCCGCCACCCGTTCTGCCGACAGCAGCAAACGGCAAGCGCTATATGCAGGTGACAGTAACCGCTCAAGACCCACGCCACGAAAGCGTGACAGGTACACCCGCCACCGCCATCGCCATCTATCGCACGCCTCCACCACCGCCGACACGCTCGCTGTCGGAAAATACCTATGCGAGCTTTCCCGATGTATTTGGCAAATCAAGTTTTTCCTTTCGTTTTCCAGCAGATGGAAATGGATATGAAATTTATCGTACCAGCTTACCGTCGCTGATCGATATTGATCAGGCTGAGCGACCGGCTTCCGGTTATGCGGAGAATGATTTTACCGCATATCTGGCGGCTTATAATAACAACCCCGCACTGAGAACGGCCGTTATCTCCCGGATACTGCAGCCTTCAGTTGTGGCTTACGACGAACTCGACAACGACCTGTTCCAGGCACTGGCTTCGCTGCCACAAAACAACGGCGCCTTTAGCAAATTGCACAATGGAAAACTGCTTTTGGCGGATTTCGAGGACGCCGGTGATTTTGTGTATAACGATGAAAATTTGCCGGGTGAAGGGGCCGGAATCTATTTCTACCGGGCCAAAGCGTTGGATCAATATGAAAATGCCAGCCCGATGGGGCCAGCCGCGATGCCGGTCTATCTGCGGGATGTGGCCGCCCTCCGGCCACCCGCTGTCCAGGCCATTTTCGGCGGTCCCCAGGAGATCACCCTTCGCTGGTGGCCCAGCAGAGAAACCCATCTTAACAACTATGTCATCTATCGCTGTCAGAGAGAGGAGGATACGTCAGATATTCGCCTGATGGATATCGTGGGTGAGGTCGACCCCAACGATGAATCCGCACTGACTCCACTTCCGCTCGATACGGGGACCACCAGCGTGCGCGAGGGGTACGAATTTCGAGATCCAACAACCCAGGCCGGGGTCCCCTACTACTACCGGTTGGCAGCAGAACGGCAGCTGAGCTATGACGACGGGCTGTCTGCGACCGTGAAGTCAGCGCCGACCGCCATCTTAGAAGGAAAGGCGTATGATGTGCCACCTGACCCGCCAGTGTGGGATGAAGTCAATTCCGGCTGGGTCTACGTCGATGATGACGAGGTTATATATGCCTGGACCGATGATCTATCCACAGCCAACAATCCCCATCCTGCGATTCGATTGATCTGGACGCTGGCTGCATCTGATCATGCAATTATGATTAGCCAGGAGAATCAGATATCCGGGATAGGAACCGTGCTCCAAAGTTTTGACGCGATACCTACCCAAACGGGAGGTATGGGTGCACTAATCATCTATCAACCGGTTGGTTCTGCAGAGATAAGATTTAGCGCTCGTTCTCGCAGCCTCTTTGGAACGCTATCACTAACAACTGCCGATATGATTATCTTGCGGCCACAGTAAAAGGAGATAATACTCGTGATAAATATTGATAAAATTTTCTTTGAGAACAGCCCGATGATCTTTTCAATGCCGGTAGGCACTTATCAATTACCTACGGTATTTGCGACAAAATTATCGTCTCCTTCTCCTGTTTTTTCACTCAATAAGATCCAACGATCTATCGGATCAATATCTAATCCGGATGATCTCTCCTCAAATCCAGCCTCATTGATAGCCACTGAGCATCAAATCATTATCGATTTAGCATTAGAACCCGATGCCACACAAAAAGATTGGTTACGCACCAATTTTTTGTCGGGTAGATCGATGGTAACTGGATATCTTTTTTTATGGCGTAAGTCTAAATTGGAGCAATTCGGTTGGGAGACGGCTTCGATTTTTGGATCAATTGCGGATGAAGAAAAATATGCCTTTGTGCTAGTACCAAACAAATCTTTGCTTTATTATCCCCTTACATTTCCAGTTTTCTTTCCCTCAGCCGTATCATTTCCAGAACAACTCTTTTATTTGAATCTCACGATAGACGACCTGCTTTTGCAAAATTTGATAAAAAGCATCATGCCAATGGGATTGGCTAAATTGTTAATTGAGCAATTTAATCAAAAAGCAAATGACGAGGGACGCCCCAATGATATGATATCGACCGGTCATTGGGAGTCAGACTATCTTCAGCTTTTTTTGTATCACGAACATCCGATTTCAATCCTTGGCGATGAAGCTATCGGGTCTTTGAAACCGGCTGATAACTCCTATCCTGATCGCTATCGTCTAAGCACATTTGCAATTACCTATTCAAACACAGAGGACGACACCGTTTCGATTGGTGACTACTCTGCCAAGTGGCCAGATCTTTTAATCAATTTGCAACGTGCGTTTATTGAAAAGTATGATGAACAAACCGATGAAACAATAAGAATGACTCTGGCTGGTAATCCACTTGTCTCCTTAGAAACTGTGCCCAATCGGCCGGTTGAGGCGGGGCGACTTGATATTTTGAAACAAGATGATTTTCTAAATTATGGGAAATTGACCGTTGCTGAGCTGAATTTCTCTATTGATTTAGAGTCTTACCCACCCAAAATGGTGGTTCAGAATCCACCGCCAAATCCAATCACTTCTTACCAAAACACCCCTTATCACATTGATTTAGTTCAGTTTGAGCATGGCACATCACGTTTTACTCTTTTTAATCCGGATCAACTCAATTTGAAAGTTGAATTGGTTGCGCCTGCAGGCCAGACCTTAAATGGATTAAACTTTGTTCATGTGCAACAAGATGCCGCAGAAGTTGTTGCTATGTCGCATTCCGTGACAGGATCTACTGAACATGAATTTATGGTGAGGTGTACACAACCAAAACCGACTGTGAGCCAATTCAAAATTGATATTTCGATGCTGGATAGCGCTATGTCAAACGCCAGATTTTGTTTTCAAATCGATCTCGCCTTCTTAGACTTTAAAACGATGCCTCTTGCATTTAGATATGTTGATCCCCAACATAGTTGGAACAACAATGGAACGCTAAATCTGGATGACATTATTTTTTCAATAAACGAAGTGTTGGGGAAACAAGGAAACGTTTTTGTTTACGTCCCTGAGCAGGACTTGAATGGAGCCATGGAGAGTATGATCAGTGTTGCTAATGCTGATGTGAACCATTTCATGAATGCTATTTTATATCCTGATCTTGATGCATACGAAATAGCGGTGACGCCTTTTCAAACCGCTTTAAATCAAGACGATGGGCCCCATCAAATTCAGTTTATCGGACTGCCCAAATTACCAGGGTCAAGGGCTCATGGACATACGGAAACAAACCCTCCTGGTGGATTTACGACTCCTTTGCCCGAGAACACGCCTGATTTTCCCTATTCAACCATTCTGATCCGATTAAACCAAGTATCAGACCAGGCTGCGGACAATATAGGCGATGCTATAGCTGCCCCGATATTATCAACTTGGTGCTTACATGAATTGGGGCATTATTTAACGAATCGATTCAACTCGGATAACCCTGTGATAGATATGCACCATAGACACCCCGGGTTGGGCGAAGACGAGCTTTTTTTTAACATCTTTAATGCAGGAATTGCTGCCGGCAGTCCTTTAAAACATATGACTGTAAATCAGGCGCTTGTCTTTAATGATCATGCGGCAGAGATTCAATAAAAGAAGGCAAATTAATGTATCCAGAAAACTTTGTTCCTGCTAAATTTTATTTGCCCGGCTGGCCGACCGATATCATCGCTTATTCTGATGCACTTGATTTAGTTGGTCTACGCGATTTCTACGCCCCAACACTTCAACCAAACAATGTTTTTGCAAAAGGGATTGTGCAAATATTAGGAGAAATCGCCTTTGATCTCCCACTCCTTCCCGGGTTGTCGATTGTTATTTTGCCTGGGGACGATCCCAATTTGACCGAAATCCCCTTCTCATTTCTCTTTGAAGCCGGGCGTTTTGATCTCAACTTAACCGGTTTGGGGGCAGCACTCCGAATCCAATCCAATTTGTTACAACGGGTTGAGCGGGTCGATGGCAGCTATGAACCGCTTCTCGATCCCCAAACGCAGATGCCGGTTCCGCTTGACATTACCCTGACCGGAGGCAATCTGCTCTTCAACTCAGATGGAGAGTTTGCCTTTACCGTGGCGGACGGCAGCGCACCGACTTTTGCAATTGAATCCTTTATGATCGGCGATACCGGGCTGGTTCTGGCCGATATCGAGATGTCGGTAATTTTATCGGAAGCGGCCGCCATCGATGTGGCGGTAGACTACCCGGCCCTCGATCAAGCCTCCCGCGGGGTGCTGATTAAAAGTGCCACCCTCCATTTTCCCGAAGACTTGCAGGTCGGCATCCTCCCCGATGATATTATCCTGGAAAACGCCTTTATCGGCACCGGTGGCTTTAGCGGTAAAATCAGCGGCGGCTGGGATGTGGTTGAGACTGACGCGAGCAACAATCACACCTTGCGCAGCGGCGTCAATGGCGTGGGTACGATTTTTGAGTTTAACTTTGGGATTGAATCGCTTGCTATTGAATTTGTGCAAAATAGCATAGTCGCCTCGACAATCGCCGGCTATATTGAACTTCCCTTTTTCGATGAACTGCTCAAGGTCTTCATTAGTATTGCCGGGAACGGAAATATGCAGGTCACTTTAGCAGCCGACGATCCAGCAGCCGGGCTGGTTGAAGTTACCCGGGAAGGGCTGTTTACCCTGGCCTTAAACGGTCTAACGATCGGTAAAGCGGGGACCATCGGCTATCTCATCCTGGATGGATCGATTACTCCGCAATTTTCAAAAGATGATGATACGGCCGATGATGAACCTCCGGTTTGGGGCACCTATGCGATCAACGGCTTGACGCTCGATACCAATGGAAATGTCTTGATAGACGGCGGCTGGCTTACCTTGCCCGAGGCCAGCACGCTTAAATTTTACGGATTCCAGGTTGAAATTGCCCAGTTTGGGCTTGGAAAGACCGACGACGGCCGTAGCTGGATCGGTTTTAGCGGCGGTATCCAGCTTGTCGATGGCCTGCCGCTCGGCGGGAGCGTTGAAGGGCTGCGCATTATTTGGGACCCGCAGGGCAACGTTGATTTTGAGCTGGCCGGCATCGGCATCAACTTTGAAATTAGAGACACCCTGCTCTTTGAGGGAGAAGTTGCCTTTATCCGTGATGAAGCCACCGGACTGAAGGGGTTCCGCGGTGGGGTGCGGGTTCAGCTCACCGCCCTCAACATGTGGATCGACGGACAGATCGTTATCATGAAGCAGACGATCGGCTCCCAAAAAATCACCGGTGTTTATCTCTTCCTTGAGCTGGGGCTGCCGGTCGGCATCCCGATCTTCCAGACCGGCCAGGCGATCTTCGCCATCGCGGGGCTCTTCAGCTACAATATCTTGCCCGGCAAGACCGATCAGCAAAGCTGGTACGACTGGTATGCGCAAGCCCCCTTGGGGGTCACCGACAACAGCAAGTGGAATCAGCTTCAGCCGGGCAGCTTCGCCTTCGGGGCCGGTTTGGCGGTCGGCACCTTACCTGACGGCTTTCCTTTCTCTGCTGAGATGCTGTTGGTCATTTTGATCCCGGGGCCGGTATTGCTTCTCCAGGGGAATGCCAACATTATGGCCAGGCGGACCGAACTGGGAGCGGGGGCTGGCCTTTTTTCCGCCTTGGCGGTGCTTGATGTACCGGCCGGAACCTTCTTGTTTAATGTAGACGTGAGCTATGTAAAGCCATCTAAGGGAGATAAGCGTGGCTTTATTCTCGATATGGGCGTGGGGGCAGAAGCCTACTTCGAATTCGGGGATATGAGCGCCTGGCATCTCTATCTCGGTGAACAGCCGCGCGAAAAGCGGATTAGGGCCGACATTCTCAATCTCTTCCGGGCCGACGCCTACTTCATGCTGGAGCCCAGCCAGGTTGCGTTTGGGGCATCGGTTGGGTACGACAACGACTGGAAATTTGGCCCGGTCAAAATCCGCCTCTTTGCAACGATCGGCGGCGACGCACTGGTAAGCTGGAAGCCGACCCTCATGTGGGGAATGATGTATTTGGAAGGGAGTGTTGAAGTCCGGGCCTGTGGCGTTAACATCAGCCTCTATGCCGGAGCCGATGTTGAGGTTAAAACCCCAAGCCCTTATTTTATCGGCGCCTCTGTCTACGTAAAAGTCAAGCTTCCCTGGCCAGTCAAGGATTTCGAAAAGACAATCCGGCTCGAGTGGCAAGAGCCGGAAGTGCCCCCCCTGCCCTTGCCGCTGGAGTCGATCGCGGTTGAGCATATGAAGGTGAGTGACAAATGGGCGTTGGCCGTTTCCCCCCGATACGATCGGGAGGATAATCCCGGCTACTACATCTCGGCTCAGACAGTCAATCAAGGCAGCGTACCGATCGTACCGGTCGACGGGCGGATCTTTATCAACTTTGCCAAGCCGGTGATCGATGTCGGGCCTGTGGGTCACAACCGAACCATCCCCAGCTCGGAAAGCGTAAACGATGGTGAGTATCTCTTTGATTACTATCTCGACAGCGTCACCGTTTTCAAAAAGGCAGGTGGGCAGTATGTTGAAGTTGACAGTCAGGTGGTGGCAAATTGGCAGTGGAAAAATGATGGAGATCCACAAAATCTCTGTCTTGAGCTATACGGCCGCACTCCCTTCGATTACACCAGCGGCATGATCACCCAACAAGGTTATATCCAAGGCCTGCTGAGCGCTGGCGACCAGTATCCCTGTGATTATGCGACTGAACCGCGGGTGCGCTGTTTCACTTTTGAGCAATATTCCGTTGATCCGATGTGGGAACGGCCAATTTTGTGGAACGATTATGGGTTTGTAATCAACACCCATTTTCTCACCCCGGTCATGTACTATGAAGCCGAATTGGCCGACACGACCCGCGCAATCAATGCCTACGGACCGAAATTTCCGCTTGACATCTATCCGCCAGAGCCGCTGGCTCGCATTGATCTCTATATCAAGCAGCTTGGTCAAAAAGATCTCTTTCCATTGAGTGTGCACTTTGACGACGGGAGTATCAGCACCATCATGGTGGCGCGTCTGGTAGATCAACACGGCGAGACGCGCGAGCAAATCATCACTCTTGCCGAAGAGGGTAAATCGATTGTCCGGATCCATCATCCGGCCGGCGAAGGAGACGAGTTTTTGCTCTTCCAGATCTGCTATGTGACGGAGGTAGATGCGGCCGTGGCGCGCGGTTATTCAGAGCAGATCGAACAAATGGGACAGGGGATTAGCGACGTGTGGTCAGGTGAAGGCAATCTTTTTGCCCCCCACACCGAGTACAAAGTGGCGGTGACCACGCGTACGGTACGCACCAGGGCCAATGGAAATCAGACAGAAGAGTCTTTTGTGCAAACCGCTCTCTTTCAAACGGGCGGCCCGCCAGGCACAAATGGGGCGGCCGAGAACAGCTTGCCGGGACCCGGGGCGGCCGATTCCCCCGGCCAGCTCTATCCGACCAGCGGACAGCTGGTCGATCTCGCCCCTTATATTCAGCAGACGATTCCCACAATGGGGGGCCACTTTCACTATCGGAGCTATGACGTTGGCCTGCTCTTTAATGAGCCATACGTCGAGCAGATGTATTTGATGTCAGGCGCACCTTTGAAGATTGCATTGTTTGACAGTAACGGCCGTCCGGTCATTGATGGAAACGGTGATCCGGTTGAATTTTTGAATCAGTGGGGGAACAACCCGACCACCTCACTTGATGTAGTTGAGACCGCGTATCAGCTCTGGTTCAGCGCGCAGCCGTGTCTTGATCTGACCAGCATCCAGCTGCCACCTCTACCGGAGCTGATCGGGATTTCAGATGTCCCGCTTGAACCGCTAACCATGTATGAGGCCAGGCTTATGTCGGGATCCCACACGGTCTATCGTCTTGTTTTTAACACCTCGCGGTATTTAAGTATGGTTGATCACGTTCAATCGCACACCGGCGAGCTATGGGAACACCCGGTGGCCGTTAACAATGTGACATTGGGTGCAATTGCCGATGAGATTACCCAGTGGGCTGATCCGGTTCTCCTCGACGGAGGGATGGTCTATGCCCGCATAAGTGAACAACTTGCCCTTGGTTTTCAAAAACTACCGACGCGTGTCGAGTTAACAACCATAAAAGATAAGACGAAGCATCTTGGTTTCTTGCTTGAAAGCCCGGAACCTCTCGATTTTGACAGGCTCGAGCTTACGCTAAAGAAGATGAATAAAAAAAGGCAATTTATCGAACAAAATATAATCGCAGTCGCTAATGCCGATCAAACACGCCTGCTTGTCTTCAGTAAACAAAAGACTCAGCTCTTGAGGGATTGGATTCCGGGAGAATATCAGCTTCATTTTCAGTATGCGGGTGATGCTGAGAGTCAGCTTCCCGTGTTAAAGCAGGGCGGTGCTGTGGTCGACGAAACGGTAAAAATGGCATGGACAGTTGAATAATGCTGGATTCAAGTACTACCTATACAACTCGAATTTTGCCGTTCTTGAAATGATCTAATGTGAACGCCTTAGAAAAATTATTCGGCACAGTTCTTTTTCGACATTATCTTATTTGGTATAAGATCTAGGTGAAATCTTTTTGCTAATTCGAGTTAAGTATTATTCTCTGTATTTATTCATGAGTCTACCAATTAACTTTTTAGAGGAGGATAGTCTAAATGATACCCGTCGATGGTGATTTTATTCTGAAAGTTGCCCCTCGCTTCTCTGGTGCTAAAGCTGATGCGCAATCTCGTATTGTGGGTGCGCTATCAGCAGTTTTCGCACCCACTCTTGATAGCTATGACATCAACACGAAACTACGGATTGCACATTTCATGGGCCAGGTAACCCATGAGTGTGCTGGGTTTCGAACTACTGAAGAGTTTGCTTCTGGGGCGGCTTATGAGGGTCGTACAGATCTTGGCAATACTCAGAAGGGGGATGGGAAGCGCTATAAAGGACGTGGCCTTATCCAGCTGACTGGAAGATTCAACTATCAAAAAATTGGTCATGCACTTAATTTACCCCTAGAAGACGATCCAGCGCTTGCTGCAGAGCCTGTTACTTCTTTAAAAATTGCGTGTGAATATTGGAAAAGCCGTAAGATTAATGGTCCTGCTGATCAGGATGACTTGATAAAGACAACTAAACTGGTCAATGGTGGCCTTAATGGGCTAGATGACAGGCGCAAGTATCTTCAAAAGGCCAAAACATCTCTTGCAGCTATTGAAGGCATAAAGGTGGCTCTGGCTGAAGGAGGAAATTCAATAGTACTTCGTAGGGGCTCATTTGGTGATGCCGTTAGAGAATTGCAGGAACTGTTGAGATTAAAGGGGGTTGCACTTTCAATCGATTGTGATTTCGGAGCTGCTACAGAACTTGCTGTGATGACGTTTCAGAAAAACAACAATCTTATCGTTGATGGTATTGTCGGTCAAAATGTTTGGGCTTTACTCAGAGCGTAAGAGACATGACCAAAAGGTCAGCAAAAAACTAGTACATAGCACAGTCTAATGTTTCGGATGTAACCGCTTTAGTTTGATACGAGAATTATCCGTTTTAAAATGACAGTCCACTTTTGCTTGCCTGTTGTTTCGGTCATTTCCCCTTTGTTGAAATGGTCTCCAATTCATGTCGTTCATCATTAGTCAATGTTACCTTGTATCGTGGTGCCATGTCGTCCTCCTTGGTATAGGATATATGAACGACAAATTCTGATTATGAGCTAAAACCTCTGATAGCACCACTTATGTAATTATAACTCTTTCAATGATTTTTTCATGATTCTCAACGCAATATCCGGCGCGACTTCTCGAAGAAGTCCCATGGAATACAAGATATACTGTTCATCTAAATAGAGTTTGGATTCCTGGGGGAGTAAATAATCTTCGTCGTTCTTCCCGGTTTTCAGTACTGATGACAAAACCCTTTTGGGATCAGTATTATGAATAATGGGCCCGCCAGTACCTATGATCGAGAATGGGGCGATGGGCGGATGAGTTGTGATTTGTTCTGCCTGACCCCCGAATTTGAAACCCAATTCGCGGTTGGTACATCGTTTT
>RCMY010005665.1_pt1 | contig 10570 bp, 10 predicted proteins | sample 2041341 | NCBI WGS metagenome assembly RCMY01 (sample SAMN09708234, study PRJNA481090) | Marine sediment metagenome, whole genome shotgun sequencing project.
CCGGGCGAAAGCAACGCCCACGAAAACTGCGACGAAAGCCACGAAGGCAGCGAAGAATGACCAACCGCTGAACGAGGAGAAGAACGCGGAAGCGACAACGAGGCCCACCGCCGCAAAAATGAGAAAGAACGTGCCGAGGGAGATGAGAAGCCCCGCGCGCCCGGAGCGCTTCTCCTTCAAACCGCGCTCGAGGACCCTTGAACGGGCACGAATCTGCACCGTCGAGACCGCTCGTGCGGCCGCGTCATCGATGACGCCTACTTCCCTGACGGCCCCGACGACGAGCCCTTCATTGCGAAAAAGCGCCGCGAGCAGTGCGAGTTCCAGATCGTCAACACCGGAGGTGTCGAGCAATTGCAGCGTGAATTTCGCATTACTCGAGGTGACCGGGTAATCGAGAATGCGCAGCTTGCCGCGCACCGCGAAGCTCACGATTTGTGCGGAAACCCCCGTATAGGTGCGCCCCGCAATGTCGGCGGCTTCGAGCACGTTGATGCCCTTCGGCACCGTGTACTGCGGAATGATGATGCCGCGCCCCTTGGCCGATGCCGGAGTGATAAATCGCCAGACGATCGTGAACCCGGCGCCAAGGATCGAGAGGATGGCGATCACGATTCCACCAGCGGTAGCCCACCACGGCGGGTCCTGGATGGGTTGGGCGATAAACTGGTCCTCCGGGTATTCGGCGGGAACCTGCACGAATGTTCCCAGAGTGAATCCGATCACCACTGTGAGGTTTTCCCCGGCGCCGAGTTGGCGCACGTTGGCGACGAACGTCTCCGCGTCGCCGTCCGCCTCGCCGCCCGTCTCCCTTGCGATCTCGCACGTGTCCGTAGAACCTTGCGTCCCGTAGTAGCAAGCGACGTCGCCCGTGAGGAACTCGGTCAGAGCGGGATCGACGTGGACGCGCGCGCCCACGGAGCCGAACGGCTGCGCAAACCCGGTGCCGTTCGTGTCCCAATAAAATTCGTCATCTTGCGTGTCGGCGAACGCGCGAACCACGTTTTCTTGCGTGTAGGTGATCGTGTAGGTCGTACGCCCGTGCACAAAGTCTTCTGTGCCGAGAGCGAGTTCCGTGAATCCCCCGCTCACGATGATTTCGAAAGGTACGGCTGAGCCGTTCTCGTCAACGACGGATTGGACACTCGTGCGCAGCGGCACTCCGTCATAGTCGTTGGGGATGGCGCGGATCATGCCGCGATTTTGATCAAACGCAGGAAATGTCACGACAAACGTTTCTACGGTTTTCAGCTTCGAATGACCGTCCGCGTCACGCGAAAGAAAGTAGTCGGCAAAGTAGGACTCAAACTCGAAGTCGTCCACTCCTGCAGGAACCGAGTGCGCTTGCGCTGCGGCCGCTGCCGGGGCGGAAGCTCCTGCCAGCAAGGCAATGCACGCCACGGCCACAACGAGAACGAGTCGCTTCACAAGTGGAGCCTATCGGGACACCGGACCCGGTTCTCATTCAGAGCGCTCACAGGAAACACACATGAAATGTCGGGACAGTTGGAGCACCAAGGAAAGGAATCGAGACCATGGGAATTGGAAGCGGAATAGCACTGGTAGTGATTGGCGCTATCTTGACGTTCGCAGTGAACCTTGAAAACGCCTGGGTCGACCTCGACTTGATCGGGTACATCCTGATGGGTGCGGGAGTCGTCGTGTTCCTCATTTCACTCGTTCTCGTTCTGCGCAAGCGTTCGAGTGTCGAAACGGTTCGCCACGTCGACAACAGCGGCGAACGCGTCACCGAGCGCGAGACGCGCTCAGACAGCAGCAACACAGACCCCCTCGTGTAGTCACAGCACTCACGGAAATCGACGGCTCGGCAGATAACTTGCCGGGCCGTCGTTGTGCGCAACCCCGCGGCTACTTCGTTGAACCGGTTCCGCGAAGGAGCGCTGCGAGGCGCGCATCGGTGTGCATGAAGTACTTCACGAGTGCCTCATTCGGTTCACCTTCCATCGCCTCGGCGACGGCTGCGCGCGAGGCCTCAAGGTTGCCTCGCCGCTCTTCGACGTCCGCCATCGCTGCGCTGATGCGTCGGCCAAGATCAGGGCCAGCGTCTCTTCGAAGCCTCGTGAGCGCGGCAACAGCCGACTCTAGTTCCGCGGGCCCTTTATGGCTTTGGGCAACGATGCTCCCCAATTGCACGACCGGCGCTGGCCACACTCGCTTGAGTCCGTGGTAGAGCGTCGCGATTGATGCCCAATCGGTGTGCTCCCAACTTGGCGCTGAACTGTGGAGACCTGCGATGCCTGCTTGAAGCGCAAATCTCCCGCCACCGGGCAGCGCCTTCGCGGCAAGAGCAAGTCCCTCGCGAATCCGTCGCTCACCCCACGCAGATCGGTCGGCGTCGGCGAGAGAAATCGGCACTCCATCCGCGCCCACTCGAGTGGGCCGCCGCGATTCACCCAGGACGATCAGCGCCTTCAATCCAACGACCTCTAGTTCTTTCGGATACTCGGCCATGATCGAATCGACCAGCGACAACGCCAGTTCAGTCAGTCGTGCGTCCACGAGGGAAGGCCCTCGAGGTGCCGTGTGTCCCAGCGTGTAAATCCCATAGATCGTCGTCAGAACATGATTCAAACGCTCAGCCTTGTCAGCATCTGTTGGCCACTCGAACGCCACACCGGCGCGGGGAATCGCTTTACGCGCTCGCGTGAGGCGAGCCGCTATTGTCGCCTCCTGCAATCCGAAGAAGTCGGCAATATCGACAGTGGGGATGCCGCAGACGATGCGCAGCGCGAGCGCGATTTGCTGCTCCTCTGACAGGACGGGGTGGCAAGCGACGAAGATGAGCTCGAGTCGCGACGTGGCCACATCCTGCGCCGTGGAGGCGTCAGCGTGCTGTACTTCGTCGGGAACCAACAAAGGAAGCTTGGACCTGAGAACCGTGTCGCGCCGCAACGAGTCGATCGCGATCCGACGAGCACTGGTTGTCGCCCACGCGCCGAGGTTGTTGATTGGCTCGCCGGAAGCAATGAGTTCGTGAGCGCGAATAAACGCTTCCTGAGCGCTGTCTTCCGCGAGTTCCAGATCGCCGAACGCGCGAAGAATGGCTCCGACGACGCGGGGCCATTCTTTGGCGAACTCGTCCCGGAAGGACGCCGCGAGCTCCGGTTTCATGTCACCATTCTCGCCGCTGCACTTATCGGGACCGCGCGACTCACATTCCGGTCATGTCCACAATCGACCGCACCACAATGTGGCCGTCGGTCGGGCACAGCGCCGCGAGCTCCTTCACTTGCTCGAGGCTGTCGGCTTCGATCACGTAGTAGCCACCGAGCACTTCCGTGGTTTCGGCGAGCGGAGCATTCGTGTACACGGCGGGTTTGCCCTCGCGTGCCGGAGTGACTTTGAAGCCAGCGCTTGTCGGCAGAAGTGCTTCGCCACCGAGAATCTTTGCCCCGGCCGCCGCGACGGCAGCGGAAAAGGCGCCGTGCGCCTGCATTTCTTTTGCGAAATCCTCTTCGCTCGTTGCGTCCGGTTCCCATTCGGTTCCGATGATGAGCAGAAGGTATTGGTCAGCCATGACATCTCCTTTGATTGAGGGACCGCAGCGGCCCCGCTTGTTGTTCTTTAAAGAACGACGAACGGGGTTGAGCCTAAATCGACAGGTCGCGAACCAATCTTCGCGGTGTCGAAGCGACTAGCGCTACCGATACCGCTACCGCTACCGCAAGCGCTACTGCGAAATGTTGATTTCCCGGAGCACCTCGGCATCGATCGCGACGCGAACCCTCTCGAGCAGGTCTTCTGGCGCTGGAGAGTCCACCGTGAGCACGCTAAGCGCCTGACCTCCGGCTGCTTTACGGCTTATCTGCATGCCGGCGATGTTGATCCCGGCATCCCCGAACTCCTTGCCGAAGATCGCGACGATACCCGGCCGGTCCGTGTACACCATGACGACGAAGTGGTCATCGATGGGCATCTCAACGTCGTAGCCGTTGATTTCCACAATCTTTTCTATTTGCTTCGTCCCCGTGAGCGTGCCAGACACCGATACTTCGGAGCCGTCAGCGAGACCGCCGCGAATCGTCAGCAGGTTGCGGTACTCGTCGCTCACCGCCTCGGTGATGAGCCGCACCGGGATGCCGCGCTGCTCTGCGAGCAACGGCGCATTCACGTAGGAAACGGTCTCACTCACGATGTTGGCGAAGTAACCCTTGAGCGCGGCGAGTTTCAAAACCTTCACATCGAACTCGACGATCTCCCCGCGCACCTCCACGTCGATGCTCGTGACCGGACTGTCGGCGAGCCCGCCGAACACTTGCCCAAGTTTTTCCATGAGCGGGATGCCTGGACGAACACTTTGGTCGATGATGCCACCCGCCACGTTCACGGCATCCGGTACGAGCTCACCGTCAAGGGCGAGCCGCACAGAGCGTGCAACAGAGACTCCAGCCTTTTCCTGCGCTTCGTCGGTTGACGCGCCAAGGTGCGGAGTGAGGATGATGTTGTCGAGCCCGAGCAGCGCGGAGCCGGTGGGCGGTTCGTTCACGAACACGTCGAGCCCTGCGCCGGTGATCCGCTTCGACGTGAGAGCCTCCACGAGCGCATCCTCGTCGATGATGCCACCGCGGCTGCAGTTGACGATGCGCAAGTTTGGTTTCGCTTTCGCGAACTCGGCGGCGCCGATGAGCCCGATCGTCTCCGGAGTGCGCGGAATGTGGACGGTGATGAAGTCCGACCGCTCCATAACCTCGTCAAGGCTTGCGAGCTGCACACCGAGTTGCTGTGCCCTCGTCGGTGTCACGTAGGGGTCATACGCGATGATCGTCGCATCGAAGGCCGTCAATCTCTGGGCAACAAGAGTGCCAATTCGACCAAGCCCGACGATGCCGATGGTCTTTTCAAACAGCTCGGTACCCGTGAAGACGGAACGCTTCCACTCCCCCGCCTTCGCCGACTGGTGGGCATCCGGGATGAAGCGCGCGAGCGAAAGCAAGTGCCCGATGGCAAGTTCAGCGGCGGACACGATATTCGAGGTGGGGGCATTCACGACCATGATGCCGGCCTGCGTCGCAGCTCTTAAGTCAACATTGTCGAGACCGACGCCGGCACGCGCAATCACTTTGAGTTTCCGGCCAGCGCTCAGCGCCTCCTCATCCATGTGCGTAGCGGAGCGGATGAGAATCGCACTCGCCTCAGGCAGCGCAGCCAAGAGCGCGGCACGATCAGTTCCATCCACCATGCGGATGTCGAAATCCGGCCCGAGGGCATCCACCGTGGCTGGGGAAAGTTGTTCGGCAATCACGACTACGGGTTTGGGCACGTCAAGGCTCCTTCGATTGCGGCAGGTGGCAAGGTGCGCCGCGACCGTGGGGCGCTGAATAGTTCACCACTCTACTGGCTGCAGAATAGAGAGATGGACTCTGTTGCACTCAATATCGTCGGGCTTGTGCTGCGCATTCTGCTCGCTGCGGCCTTCATCGGTATGGGTGTAACCCACTTTTTGCCCTCCGTGCAACGCACAATGGCGGCCATGATCCCACCTCCTCTTCGGTGGAAAGGCGTGGCAAACCCCCGCAACCTCGTAATCTTCACCGGAGTGTGTGAGATCGCTGGAGGTATTGGGCTTCTCATTCCGGCAACGAGGGTCGCAGCAGCGCTCAGCCTTATCGTTTTTCTTGTCGCGGTGTTCCCCGCGAATGTTTACGCCGCAGCACACAAGGAAAGATTCGGGCGCGCAGCCTTCCCGCTCGTTCCACGAACGATCGGGCAAGTCGCGCTCATCGGACTGCTAACGATCGGTGGGATTCTTTAAAGCGCCGGCGTAATGGCAATCACGTAGGCCGTGAGGCTCAAACTCACGGCAGCAACGACGCCAAGCCCGGCAAACAGCATGACGGCCAGGATTCCGACGCTGCGCTTGCGTGACATCCACACAGCGAGACCGAATACGACGAGCGGGAGCGCGAGGTTCACGATAATCGGCACCCACGGGGTGTCGACGAGCGAAAAATTGTTGAGCGCGCGAACTTCGTTGATCCGCGACACTTTCTCGACAATGCCGAAAAAATTGGAGAATGCCGAGAAAAGATTCCACGCGTAGACGATCCCAAATAGGACCATGACCGTGTACCGAAACCACGGCGTCTTCTTCTTCGCGACCGGCTCCTTGGGATCTGCCGCTACGGACGGTTCCACCGTGCTCTTTGTTGTGGTGTCTGGTTTCTTTTCCATCTGACTACCCCAGCCCGCCGATGATGAATGGCCACGGTGCGAGAACCACGACCCCAATGAACAACCACAGCATCCGCCACGCGGGCCTCTTCACGCGCAGCCACACCGCGGCAACCCACAGGAACGGGCTTGCGATGGCCAGCGCCTGGCCAACCTGATACATGATGCCGAAAAATACGCCTTGCACGGGCACTCTCCCCGAGAACCCGATGATCACCCAGCCGACCGCGTAGAGCAAGTACACGCCCGCAAGAATTCCAAACACGATGAGTGTCATCGGATTGAGCGGCTTCCGCTCATCGTCGGCCACGACCGCGGTCTTCGACGTGGCGGCATCGGTCGCGGCATTGGGCGCGGCGACGGGCGCGGCTACGTGGGTCGGATCGGTTTCACCCGACCAACTCAGGGCATCCTCGTCCGGATCTGCATTCATACTCAAACCCTACCTTCCCGACTCCGCCCGCCCAGAAGCTGGACTAGCCCGCTGGCGAGCGGAAGCAGTCCTCGCGCCTGAAACCCGCCTCCCGCGCCAGAAACGATGGCCGCGTCGAGTGGGTTTCAGGCGCGGCGAACCACGCTCAAGAAATCAGCGTGCTGCAGTGCCTTCGGTGTAGTCGTCATCCTTCTGCGCCCACGCGAACAGCTCACGCAGCTTGCGACCGGTGGCCTCGATGGGGTGGCCTTCACCTTTCGCGCGCAGCGCGGTGAACTCGGGCCCCCCGGCATCCTGGTCCTTGATGAAACGGTCGGCGAAAGCGCCGGACTGAATGTCGGTGAGAACGCCCTTCATGTTTTCCTTCACGCGCTCGTCAATCACGCGCGGGCCAGAAACATAGTCGCCGTACTCGGCCGTGTCAGAAACGCTCCAACGCTGCTTGGCGATGCCGCCCTCGTTCATGAGGTCGACGATGAGCTTCAGCTCGTGCAGAACCTCGAAGTACGCGACCTCGGGCTGGTAGCCAGCCTCGGTGAGGGTTTCGAAACCGTATTGAACGAGCTGCGAAACGCCGCCGCACAGCACGGCCTGCTCGCCGAACAGGTCGGTCTCGGTCTCTTCGGTGAACGTGGTCTTGATTCCGCCGGCACGCAGGCCGCCGATCGCTTTCGCGTAGCTGAGCACGAGCGGCCAAGCCTTGCCCGTTGCGTCGTTCTCGACGGCGACGATCACGGGAACTCCGCGCCCAGCTTCGAACTCGCGACGAACAACGTGGCCTGGGCCCTTCGGCGCGACCATGATGACGTCGACACCCTCTGGCGCTTCGATGTAGCCAAACCGGATGTTGAATCCGTGGCCGAACACGATCGCGTCGCCCTTGGACAGGTTGTCCACAATGTCCGCGGCATACAGTCCGCGCTGGTGCTGGTCGGGCGCGAGGATGACGATGACATCCGCCCACGTCGCCGCTTCAGCAGACGGAAGCACGGTGAAGCCCGCTTCTTCCGCCTTCGCCTTCGACTTCGAGTCGGGCTTCAGCCCGATAACGACCTCAACGCCTGAGTCGCGCAGGTTTTGCGCGTGCGCGTGGCCCTGCGATCCGTAGCCGATAACAGCGACCTTTCGCCCCTGGATGATGGACATGTCGGCGTCGTTGTCGTAGAAGATCTCGGCCATGTTTGTGCTCCTTGGTTGTGTTTGGTCGTTGTGTTTGGTCGTTGTGTTTGGTCGTCGTACTGAGTTTGGTCTGCTGGTTTCGAGACGAATGCTGCGCAATCCCTTGGGCCAACGGTAGTGAAACTGCGCAGTGCCTCTGCAAGCGATGTTTAGTTTTTGTGAACTTTGTCGGTGATGCTCTTGGGTCCTCGACCGATCGCGAGAAGGCCCGATTGCGCAATCTCTTTAATGCCGTACGGCTCGAGAACGCGCAGCAGAGCCTGCGTCTTCGCGGTGTCCCCCGTGACCTCGATCACGAGCGCATCCGTGGAGACATCCACAATCCGGGCCCTAAAGAGGTTGGTTGCCTCCAGAATCTGGCTCCGCGTCGTGTTGTCAACCTTCACCTTGATGAGCATGTGTTCACGCTCCACGGTTTGCGCAGGATCGAGTTCCACAATTTTAATGACGTTGATGAGCTTGTTGAGCTGCTTCGTCACTTGCTCAAGCGGGCCCCGCTCAACATCCACAACCACGGTGATCCGGGAAAGGCCCGGGATTTCGCTCTTGCCGACCGCGAGACTCTCGATGTTGAACCCGCGGCGGGCGAACAGGCCAGCCACGCGAGTGAGAAGGCCGGGCTTGTCTTCGACGAGCATAGAGAGTACGTGGCTCATGGCTACTCCTCCTCCCATTCGGGCGCTTTTTCTCGCGCATATTGCACGCTCGAGTTTCCGACCCCCTGCGGCACCATCGGCCACACCATGGCGTCAGCGCTCACGATGAAGTCGATGACGACGGGCCGATCGTTGGTCTCGTTGGCGAGCTTGATCGCCGCATCCACTTCTTCCTTTTTCGTGACGCGGATGCCGAGAGCGCCGTACGCTTCCGCCAGCTTTACGAAGTCGGGAATCATGACGGTGTCGTGACCCGTGTTGAGGTCAGTGAACGAGTGGCGACCGTTGTAGAACAGCGTCTGCCACTGGCGCACCATGCCGAGACTCGAGTTGTTGATGATCGCAACCTTGATGGGGATGTTGTTGATCGTGCAGGTGGCGAGCTCCTGATTCGTCATCTGGAAGCAACCGTCGCCGTCAATCGCCCAGACGATGCGGTCGGGGTTAGCAACCTTAGCCCCCATGGCGGCCGGCACTCCGTAACCCATGGTGCCTGCGCCACCGGAGTTGAGCCACGCGTTGGGCCGCTCATACTTGATGAACTGCGCAGCCCACATCTGGTGTTGCCCAACACCGGCCGCATAAATGGCCTCGGGTCCGGTGATCGCGCCGACGCGCTCGATCACGTATTCCGGCGACAGCAAACCGTCTTCAGGCTCTGTGTATCCGAGCGGAAAACGGGTTCTCAATTCGTTCAATCGAACCCACCACTGAGTGAAGTCCGGTTTCTTCGTCTTGAGAATCCCCGTGTAGGACTCAGTGAGGTCGACGATGACGTCTTTGGCATCGCCGACGATGGGGATATCTGCGATGCGGATCTTGGAGATCTCGGCCGGGTCGATATCGACGTGGATCACCTGAGCATCCGGAGCGAACTCGCTCGGCTTTCCCGTGACGCGGTCGTCAAACCGCGCACCGAGAGTCACGAGCACGTCCGCCTCCTGCAGCGCGAGAACCGCGGGAACCGTACCGTGCATTCCCGGCATTCCGAGGTGTTGCTCGTGCGAATCGGGGAACGCTCCTCGCGCCATGAGAGTCGTAACGACGGGAAGCCCGCTCAGGTTCGCGAACTCCAAAAGTTCTTTCGACGCTTCCGCCCGGATGACGCCGCCACCTACGTAAAGAACGGGACGCTTCGCTTCCGCGATCATTTTTGCGGCCGCGTGCACTTGCTTGCCGTGCGCCTTCATGACGGGCCGGTAACCGGGAAGGTCAATTTTCGGTGGCCACACGAACGGCGCACTGTTTTGTTGCGCGTCTTTCGTGATGTCAACGAGCACGGGGCCAGGTCGACCCGTCGTGGCAATGAGGTGCGCTGCAGCAATCGTGCCCGGGATGTCCTCTGGGCGAGTCACGAGAAAGGAGTGCTTCGTGATGGGCATCGAAATTCCGACAATGTCGACTTCCTGGAAAGCATCCGTACCCATGGATGTCGAAAATACCTGGCCCGTAATGGCCAAAAGTGGTACGGAGTCCATGTGCGCATCCGCGATAGCGGTGACGAGGTTTGTCGCACCCGGCCCGCTCGTCGCGATCGCGACGCCGACTTTGCCCGACGACGACGCGTAGCCTTCCGCCGCGTGCCCAGCGCCCTGCTCGTGTCGCACAAGGATGTGCCGGATCGTCTTCGACTCCATCAGCTCGTCATAGAACGGCATGATGGCGCCGCCTGGGAGCCCGAAAACGTCTGTGATGCCAAGGTTTTCAAGCGATCGCAGGATCGCGCCGGAACCGGTAAGAATTTCCGGCTTGCTCGCGCTCGCTGAAAACTTCTTCGACGGCAACGGTGTTGCGCTCTCCGTCTTTGGGTGTGGCACGGGTTTTGCTTCCGTGGGCATGAATTGCGTTCCTTTGTGTTTGTCCGATGGCGGGCGCGCTTAACCTGTGATCGCGCCCTCAGCGGCCGAGTGCACGAGCTTCGAGTATTTTGCGAGAACACCACGGGTGTAGCGCGGAGGAAGCGGGGCCCAGCCGTCTCGGCGAGCGTCCAGTTCTGAAGGCTCAACCAGTAGGTCGAGCGTGCGAGCTGCGATATCGACCCGTATCAGATCACCATCGCGCACGAAGGCGATGGGTCCTGCATCCACCGCTTCGGGAGCTATGTGGCCGA
>RCMY010005666.1_pt1 | contig 10568 bp, 7 predicted proteins | sample 2041341 | NCBI WGS metagenome assembly RCMY01 (sample SAMN09708234, study PRJNA481090) | Marine sediment metagenome, whole genome shotgun sequencing project.
CATTTTACAGGTTCCAACAGGGTGAAAAATTGTAGTGCCGACATCACCTGCTGCATGTACCAACTCTTCATCTGTTTGATAACTAACGCCCGGCACGTACTCCTCTGGTTTATAAGGCGCTAATGCAGGTTGTTCTGAGATTTTTCTCGCTAAACGTAGTGCTTTGGTTGCTTTTATTTGATCTTCTTCATGAGTAAGATAATTTGGAGCAATTTTGGGCGCACTGTTTGGATTTCTATCTGAAATGGTTACGGTACCACGAGACTTCGGTCGTAAATCGAGGACGCTGGCAGTAATCGCAGGGAATTTATGTAAAGGATCACCAAACTTATCTAAAGATAGCGGTTGTACATGAAACTCTAGGTCGGGTGTCTGTACGTTTTGGTCTGAGTAAGCAAATAAACCTAGTTGGCTTGGAGCCATGGTTAAAGGTCCGCGCCGATAAACCGCGTATTCTAATCCCATCATTGCTTTGCCCCATAAGCTATTAGCTGTTTGATTGAGGGTCTTTATTCCTTCTACCTTAAATACAGTACGCAGCTGCAGATGGTCTTGCAAATTATTACCTACGCCAGGTAATTCATGTGCAACTGGAATACCCAGTGCGGTTAGAGTTTTTGGATCACCAATTCCTGAGCGTTGTAAAATCGTAGGAGAACCAATTGAACCAGAGGATAGGATCGTTTCAATACGTGAACTAGCTGAGTATTGCTCCCCCCCTTGTGTAAACTTGATCCCAGTCACTTGCTTCCCGTCGAGAATAAGTTTGTCTGATAGTGCTCCAGTAACGATTTTAAGATTAGTACGAGAGCGAACCGGGTCAAGAAATCCCCGCACGGAACTCCAGCGAGTCCCTTTCTTCTGGTTGACTTCAAATTGGCTGACACCTAGGTTGTTGCCGCCATTGAAGTCACTGCTTAAAGGAATGCCGGCCTGTTGAGCTGCTGTTGTGTAATGATCCAGAATCTCCCATGATAAACGTTGTTTTTCAACTCTCCATTCGCCACCTTCACTGTGGTTTTTACTGTCACCTTGCCAATGATCTTCTACCTCTTTAAATATAGGGAGGCAATGTTCCCAAGACCAACTATTATCTCCTGTCAAAGTCGCCCATTCAGTATAATCACGCTCTTGTCCGCGTAAGTACAGCATCGCGTTAATGAGCGTACTACCGCCTAAACCTTTTCCACGTGCGTAGATGATTGAACGGCCATTTAATCCGGGTTCTGGTTCGGTTTTATAGCACCAATCCGTGCGTGGATTATTTATACAATAAAGATAACCGACAGGAATTTTAGTCCAAATCCATTTTTCATCATTGCCTGCTTCTAACAATAATACTGTGATGTCAGGATCAGCTGAAAGGCGATTTGCCAGAACGCAGCCCGCTGCTCCAGCACCCGCAATAATATAATCAAACTTACCAATATTCTTCATAGGTTCTAATCCAGGTCATGCAGAAATAGTAAAATCACCCTTTATGCAGGGTGTTAAAAAGTTTTGTGGTTATTAAAAAAACTCTAATTATCGGATGTTAAGTCCGATTATTAGATGGCTTATAAATAGTATTGCTGATGTAAGTATTGCTCATATCTAGCTTCTGATTTTTAGCCATTAAATATACTATGTGCTTATTAGACGTGACTTGCGGTATAAGATCTAATGACTTAATCTTGTTTAAGTTATGAGGAATGATTATATCCAGATGAAGACTTACAATTATAAAGCATTCGTATTTGTAGCTCGTGAGGGAAATTTAACTCGCGCAGCAAAGAGGTTGTTTTTAACCCAGTCAGCTTTGAGTTTGCAAATAAAAAAATTACAAGAACAATTGAATCTGGTGTTATTTGAACGGACGCCACATGGGATGAGATTAACTGAAGCGGGTCAACGGTTATTGCCTGCTGCTGAGCGCGCGTTACAGGCCGAAGTTGATTTTAGTAACGAGGCTGCTGGACTTGATAATGCAGTAAGTGGGCGGCTACGCCTTGGTACAATTCTTGATCCTGAATTTCTTCGGTTGGGAGATTATTTAAGTCTTTTGACTAAACGACACCCTGCTTTGATGCTGGAACTTACGCATGGTATGTCAGGAACAGTTGCTGAGTTGGTTAAAAATGATCAATTGGATGTGGCATTTACACTAGGCCCCCCAGACTTAGAGGACTTGAGTGATAAATATCACTTAATTAAGCTACGTGAGTTTTCATATCGAGTAATTGCGCCACTCGGCTGGAGGAGCCGTGTAGAAGGAATGAACTGGGAAAGTTTAGCAAAACTACCTTGGATTGGAACTCCACCAAACTCAGTACACAATCAACTATTATCAAAAAAGTTTGCATCAATCGATGCAAGGCAAAACATCGTGGCGAGTGTTGACTTGGAGCAATCCATGATGAATTTAGTATTATCAGGGGTTGGTTTGTCTTTAGCTCGTCATAGTCACGCTTTGCACGCATCTCATACTCACGGAGTCGTTATTGCAGACAAGGTTTCATTGGATGCAGGACTATGCTTTATCTGCCGTAAAGATTGCCACAACAACCCATCAATTGCGGCAGCTATGGCAGCTGTAGAAGATGTTTGGTTAAATAATAAATAGATTAATATTTTTACTTTGACCCGTAAGTAACTTCAGGCAACCAAGTAACAATCGCTGGGAAAAAATAAATAAGGGCTAATCCAGTAAGTTGTAAAAGAATAAACGGAGCCACGCCACGATAAATATCGGTTACTCTGATATGCGGAGGGCAAACACCCTTTATATAAAACAATGCAAATCCAACAGGGGGAGTTAGAAATGATGTTTGCAGACATACAGCAAACAATATTGTAAACCAGACCAAATCAAAGCCTAATGCTTGAACAACAGGAGCAACCAGTGGTAACACGATTAACGTGATTTCTACCCAGTCGAGGAAGAAGCCGAGTAAGAAAACAGTGAGTAATATCACTATTAAAACGCCATCAGGGCCGAATGGTAGTCCAGTTAATGTGCGAGTGATTACTTCGTCGCCCCCCAAACCACGTAAAACAATCGAAAATGCAGTTGCGCCCACAAAAATAGCAAAAATAAATGAAGCAGTTTTAGTGGTTTGATAGGATGTCTTTTTGATTACTTCAAAACTTAGTTTTCCGTTAAATAGCGCTAACAGCATTGCGCCAAATGCACCTACACCTGATGCTTCAGTAGGTGTGGCTATCCCGGCAAAGATTGAACCGAGTACCGATAGAATCAAAGCTAATGTTGGTAAAACTGCTTTGATAACATCCCATACAATTTTAAAGCTTACCTTTTCTTGATTTTTTGGGAGTGGTGCTATTTCAGGTTTTAATGCAGAGATAATTAGTACGTATGCAATATACATGGCCCCCAGCATAATCCCGGGGAAAAACGCACCCATAAACAGGTTGCCAACAGATGCATCAGGAGTAGCCAAACGATCTGCCATAAGAACTAGCATTATTGATGGAGGAATTAAAATTCCCAGTGTGCCTGTCGCACAGCATGTTCCAACCGCCAACTCTTTTGAGTAGCCATTTTCAAGCATAACTGGCAGAGATAGCATCCCTAATAAAACAACGGATGCACCTATTATGCCCGTAGTGGCAGCTAACAATACCCCGATAAGAATTACGGTGACTGCATAACCACCTCTTACATTACCAAACAGCTTAACCATGTTTTTCATGAGCTTTTCGGCAACACCTGATTGGTCCAGCATAATCCCCATAAAAATAAACATGGGCAGAGCTACCAGTGTTTCGCTTCCGACTAGCGACCACAATCGTTCTGGTACAAGACCAAGGGAGCTACCCCAGTCAAACCAAAGATCGACACCAAAAGACTCTACGGCATATATGCCAATTATGGTCCAAATTACTGACGTGCCAGCCAACACCCACGCAACAGGAAAGCCTGTTGAGAGTAATAGGCCAAAGGTGGAAAACATACCAAGGACGAATATTGTATCGATATCCATTAGTTATCGCCTTTGTTGTTTGATAGAAATGCTTTGAGCCGCAGTAAGCGTGAGAATGCAGCGATTATCAAAAGGACAATAGCGAATGGCAAGAAAGCCTTAATTAACCATCGATATGGCAGACCATTGGGGGATATTGATACCTCACCCTGCTCGTATGAGCTATATACATAAGGAATCATCTCATTAAGGGAGATGAATAAAAAAGGGAGTAGTAATAAAGCCAAGCCAAAAACTTCGATCCATGCCTGGGTTTTTATAGAAAGTCGTTCGTGCAAAACATCAACACGCACATGTTCATTGTCGACAAGAGTATAAGATAAGCCTATAAGCCATGCTGCTCCTGCCAAATGCCATTGGATTTCTTCCAACATAACCGAGCCTTGACCAAATGCGTATCGAGAGACTACGGAATACAAAATAAAGCCAATTGTTACTATCCATAACAAAGAGCTGTATTCACCAATTTTGGTGACAAATTTATCAAGTCGGGCTGATATTTTTGTATGAGGTAGGTCACCTCTGGAAGGGAGACTCTCATTATTTTTAGCTGGAATAGACATGCTTTACTCACTTCAAAATTAAAGCGTAAAAAATAGTTAGTGATGCGAATGTGAGTTTCTTTAACGTAAAAAAAGAGAGCGCACATGGCAACATGGCACTCACTTTCTTCTTACTAAAGACTGCTTAATTACTTCAAGATTTCATTATTAAGATATGCACGCTCATCCCAAAGAATGTATTCTTTTTGGAATGCTTGTTGAGATTCATTAACGCGTTTGAAGTCAGCATCTATAGCTGATTGCTCGGCTAAAACTGAATCTGAAATTGTCTTCAACTCCTTTAAGATGTCATCAGGAATTTGTCCAATATTGATACCTTCTTTTTGTAATTTGGCTAATACGGCACCATTTTTGTACTCGCCTTCAGCTAAGCCTCGCATAACACCTGCGGTACATGTAGCCTCAACTAACGCTTTTTGTGCTGGTGTTGTTGAATTCCACTGATCTAGATTGATTAGCATGTATTGCGCAGTAAATGGTTGGTGCCAACCCGGAAAGAGATTGTTTTTGACTATTTTATTGAAGCCTAATATCTGATCGATTGCCGGCATCGAGAACTCAGTAGCATCAATAGTACCTTTCTCTAAAGCCTGAAATAGTTCACCAGCTGGAAGCATGGTAACTGACGCACCTAGTTTCTCGAGAACTTTACCACCCAAACCAGCAAAGCGAATTTTCATACCATCATAGTCTTTAAGACTCGTAATTGGGTTTTTATACCAGCCAGCAGTTTCAGGACCGACGATTCCACACAATTGTGCGTACACTTTAAATCCTTTGTTTGCGTATATTTCCTGAAGCATTTCATGACCACCACCAAAGTAGTACCAACCTGTAAATGCTGGTGGCTTTAGGCCAAATGGAACCGCAGCAAATAAAGGAACAGCTGGAATTTTACCTTGGTCATAACCAATCCATGTGTAACCTGCACCTACTTTACCATCAGAAACAGATTGAAGAATTTCAAAAGGTGGAACGAGTGTTTTTGGCTCATATAATTTTATTTTAAGAGAACCATCGCTCGCCACATTGATTTTTTCTGTAACCCAAGCCGCTGGAGAACCTAACCCAGGTAGTTTAGTGGCAAACGCGGTGGGCATTTTCCAGCGTAAATCTTTTGCGTGAGAGATAGTAGTAACAGCAAAACTGCTTGAGACACAAACTGCTAGAAGTAGATGTTTTATATTTACCATTTTGCATTTTCCTTTTCAGTGATGTTTTGATTAGTAATAATTATGCTTATTGATGATAGTAGAAGATTTATATAAAAACTCAATTTTTGAGTTATTAAACTGATTAAGTCTCGTTTTGAAATATCATATTCAATGAATAGATATTATATTATTGATTAGGCTTTCTCATATCTGCTAGCAGGGACTTTTATGTTTAGTTTTACTCAGTCGTTATATTTAAAAAAAACATTGAGGGGTTGTTAAGTGCCATAAAAATTACAAAGTAATAATTACCACCCCTCTACTTAAAGGTTATTTGCTACTGCATCTGACTCTATCTGTTCCAGATAGTTATCAGCCAGGTCTACTTTAAAAGATGACCAAAGTGGTAGATGGTCGGATATCTGATGTTTTCTTAATGAGCCTTTAAAATACTTTCTTAATTGTTCTTTTGTTTTGTTTTTTAATTTGTTGTATTTCAGAATATTTTTGTGCTTTACCACGTCTATATAGTGGTCTGCATCTTCGTCACGGAAAATCGACTTTCTAAAATCGATGCAACCGCTTGTGCCATGTTTGATTCTTTGGTCACCTAAACGCTGTGCAATTTGGTCGTAATGACGTTTTTGCTTTCCTAAATTAGTTGATAAAGCCTCCATACCGGGTGGAATATCAAAGCCATTGTCTTTGAGTGCGCTCATGGTTTCGTGTTCCGGGGAGATAATATTAAAGTCCCCCAAAAGAATGTAATTGGCAGTACTTTGACGTGTATCCCATTGCTTTTCTTTGAGTCGTTTTAACTCCTTTTTTCTTTCGTTTTTTTGACGTTTGGATAGAAAGTTTGCCAACTCCCTGATTTCAGTTTTACGCAGCTTCATAAACTTTGTTTTATAGAGTTTGTAGGCGGCATCGCTCTGTGAGGATTTTTGCTTTTTCGGAGAGCCAAAATAAATATGTACAGTGCAGAGTTTGAATTTAAACCAGCCACACTCAAAGCCAACCACAAAGGGCGAGCGCGCAAATTGGAGGTGCGTTTTTAAATCATCTTCAGCTTCTCCTACATCCGCACTGCCAACAATGGTTTGGCCATCGGGTAGGATAATTTCCCCAGATAATCGCCCAAAGCGGACTTTACCTTTGCGAAAAACAAATGCCATACGCTCTTTATTGCCGAGTTTGCCGCCAGTGGTGTCTGTTACAATATAGTCCCACTCTTCCCCCAGATAATGCTCCATTAACTGCTCAAGTTGTTCGATATTGTCGTTGACTTCTTGTAGGGCTATTAAATCGAAATGATCAATAATTTCAGAGATATAGAGCAGTGCATCAGTATCTCGCCAATAACCACCACCATCTCCAAAGTGCATTAAATTCCAGGTTGCGAGGCGTAAATCATTTTCATCAGTCTTGTCTGTTACCTCTTCGCGTAATTGCTTGCGTAAAGCACGTAGTCTCTCAGCAACATGCGCCCGGTGTTTTGGGTTGTTAATAGTTCTTAGTTTCCAGTACTGGCTCATCGCAACACCTCAAAATAGTTTATTAACTTATAGCTTATTTATAGCAGTTTTTAGATAAGCTATGTTTAATAGTCATGAAAAATTAACTTAACAGCTGTCGAGTACTGTATAGAATGGCATAATCAAGAATCGCTAGATTAGAATAAATAATTACTACAGGTGCAATATGAAAGGTTCACTTCAAGATCAGCTTCTAGGCGCAGGCTTAATTAAAAAACAGCAGGCGAATAATATTCAAACCGCCAAGAAAAAAGCGAAGATGAAAAGTCAGGCGACGAATACCGAGCTTAAAAATGAAGCTGCTGAATTAGCCGAGAAAGCGCGCCTTGAAGAGCAGAAAAAAAGCCAGGCTTTAAACGAACAGCACAAACAAGAAGCGCAGCAAAAAGAAGTGCAGGCGCAGATTCGCCAAATGATCAAAATGAATGCGATTCAGAAGTTAGATAAAAAAGCCGCGGAAGATAGCGAGCTAACGTATAACTTCACCGATAATAATAAAATCAAAACAATGCTAGTTTCTGCTGAGAATCATACGTTGATCTCACGAGGTATTATTGCCATCGCTAAAATAGCGAAGACTGTAAATGCTGAGGATAGTGATCAAGAACAAGCAGACTATTTTTTAATCCCTGCTCAAGCCGCTAGAAAAATCAGCGAGCGTGATAATGAATCAATCGTGTTATTGAATAACTATGAATCGAAAAACAAGGCATCTAAAGATAAAGCGAATGATCGAGACACTACGAAAGATGAAGACGATCCGTATGCAGACTTCGAAGTACCTGATGATTTAATGTGGTAATTTTGTCGGAAAGTATAGCTTTTAATAAAGCTTAATTACTATACTTCTACTTAGTTTTGATAGTCGAAACTATGCAGTAAAAAAACTAATTCTTTAACGGATATAATTTCTGGAACTCTTCGTGAATTATTCATTATTTTCTTTTTTAGATAAGATCATAAATATGCTTATTAATAACTCAAAAACCGCCTATAACTGGGAGGGTGTCCTTTATAGAATATAAAGTAGTTCAGTCTAAATACTAGAGAGTTGATGTTTGTGAAGTTTTCATACAGATAAACAGAGGATATCAGAATTTGCCCTGCTGAACATTTTTCATTGATGTTAAAATGGGCTGAAATAATATAAATAGAGGGATTCGGTATGATGCAACAATTTAAAAATATTCTTTTAGATATTCAGCCTGAAGAATCGGAAGTAAAGGTTACAGTGGCTTTGGATAAAGCGATAACTCTTGCTAAGAAAAACGGATCGAAATTGACACTTTTTTCGGTATTGAAAGAGCCCTTAGGATTATTTCGTAATGAAAAAGTAGCACCACAATTGCTTGCTTCAGCTATTGATGAACGCAGAGAGTGGCTACAAGGTTTAATGGTGAAATATGACGATATTGACGTTACGATCCATGTAATAGAGGGAATACGATATTTGGAAATTATTCGTCAGGTATTGCGCCAACAGCATGATCTAGTCATAACCTCAACAGAAGAAAATAAGGGAATTCGTACGCGTTTGTTCGGAACCACCACTATGAATTTGATGCGCCAATGCCCCTGTCCTGTATGGGTGATTAAACGGAATCAAACACAGGCGTATAAACGTATTCTTGCTGCGGTTGATCCTACAGAAAGTGATGCAAAGAAGGATTCGCTTAATCCTCTAATCCTGCAACTGGCGGCTGACATGGCTCGGAAAGAAAAAGCTGAGCTACATATTATCGGTGTAAAAGATTCTATGGATAGGCGCTATGTTCGCAGAATGAGAAAACAAGATGTACAGGAGCTTATATTACGCCTGGAAACGGAATATGATCAACGTATTGATGCCTTACTAAAACAGGTCGATGTCACAGACCTAAACCCTCACATGCATCTGGTCGATGGAAACCCTGTTGTTCGTATACCAGAGTTAGTGCTATCAGAGGATATTGACTTGCTGGTCATGGGTACAGTTTGCCGTACGGGAATTACCGGTTTTCTGATTGGTAACACAGCAGAAGTAGTACTTGATCAGGTGAACTGCTCTGTGTTGACTCTTAAACCAGAAGGTTTCGTTACACCGGTAACTCTCAAATAAAGGCCTAGTTATCTAGAGAGGCACTATCAACTCCACAATTTAGGCAAATAATATTTCGGGTTTAGATTGCAGCTGGTATACGGACATGATGTGTAAACAAAAGATGATGTGTAAACAAAATAAGACATAGTGTTTTATCCCTAAAAAACAGCGAACCATTTAATAGGCTCAATCGTCCTGATTGAGTTTTATTTTTGTTAAAAAACAAAACAAATATTTTTTGTTTCAGGGTGATATATAAACTCACTTATATATATCTGTCACTGATTGTAATCAGAACTTAACAAATATCTAAATATCTTATGGTTTTCTAATAGAGGTAATTATTATAAAAAGGTAGTCGTTAAGACATCAATACGAATAACCAAAGATATAAGTCTGAGCAAATAATCCTGTTTTATATGAGATTTAAGGCATAAGATTTTAATCAATAAAACCTCGTATAAGTGGGGGGGTGTGTTTTAATACCCCTTTTCGATCACATTGATATTTACCATGTCTAGCAACACATCAGATCAACAGCCCGCAGCACAAAGTTTCTCTGTGCTCAAACTCCCACAAGCACAACTCGAAAATCTAGATTCTTTGGGTTATGTGAACATGACTCCAGTGCAGGCGGCGAGCTTGCCTCAAATCCTTGATGAGAAAGATTTAATCGTTCAGGCGAAGACCGGTAGTGGTAAAACTGCTGCGTTTGGTTTGGGTTTGCTGGATAAAATCAACCCGCGCTTTTTCGGGGTTCAGTCAATGGTATTGTGCCCAACACGCGAACTCGCAGATCAAGTAGCAAAAGAACTACGCTCGCTGGCGCGTTGCATTCCAAATATTAAAATTGTCATATTGTGCGGTGGCACCAAACTTAGGCCACAAGCAGATTCACTAGAGCATGGCGCTCATATTGTGGTCGGCACACCCGGTCGTATTCAAGATCACTTGAGCCGTCAAACACTGGATATCTCACAACTCGAAATCCTGGTTCTGGATGAAGCAGACCGAATGCTGGATATGGGTTTCCAGGATGAAATCAATCATATCGTTAGAGAAACACCAGAGAGCCGACAGACTCTATTGTTCTCAGCGACGTTTCCCGATTCGATCAAAAAAATGTGCCGTTCAATTCAAAAGGATTCGATTACGGTAAAGGTAGATTCTGAGCATGAGGCTGATGTAATCCAGCAAGTGTTTTATCAAACCAATCCGTATCAACGCAAAGATACCTTGATGGCATTGCTGGA
>RCMY010005668.1_pt1 | contig 10567 bp, 9 predicted proteins | sample 2041341 | NCBI WGS metagenome assembly RCMY01 (sample SAMN09708234, study PRJNA481090) | Marine sediment metagenome, whole genome shotgun sequencing project.
AATTGTGATTTGTTTTAGTACGAAAGCTAAAGTAGCTTTTGTTGCATAGACTACTTCTTCATCACTACTTTGAAGCCCTGTTTTACTTAACTCCAAATACCAGCTACAGAAATCATCCCATGCAAATCGTGTGATTGTATTCCCTACTAAAGAATACTCATATTTGTTCATATTGCCAGTAATCTCAACTAGCGTTTCATTAAACTGATTTATTATGTAACGATCCACTTGATTAAGTTTTGCTTTATTAATATCGTAATAAGTATCACCTACATGCATCTTTACAAATCGTGAAGCATTCCAAATCTTATTAATAAAATTCCATGAAGCTTCAACTTTTTCTTCAATATAACGCATATCTTGTCCTGGTGATGAATTGGTTGTTAAGAAGAAGCGAAGTGAATCAACACCATACTTATCAATAACATCCATTGGATCAACACCATTACCTAATGATTTACTCATTTTACGTCCTTGTTCATCACGAATCAGTCCATGCATTAAGACATGTTTGAATGGATTTTTCTTTGTGAAGTGACGTCCTTGGAAAGCCATACGAGCAACCCAGAAGAAGATAATATCATATCCTGTAACCATCAAGTCAGTTGGATAATATCGTTCTAGATCTGCAGTATTTTCTGGCCAACCTAAAGTTGAAAATGGCCATAATGCTGATGAGAACCATGTATCAAGAACATCTTCATCTTGATTCCAGTTTTCAATATCTTGTGGAGCTTCAAGTCCTACATAGGTTTCTCCAGTCTCTTTGTGGAACCATGCAGGAATACGATGTCCCCACCATAGTTGACGTGAAATTGTCCAGTCTTCAATGTTCTCTAACCATTGTGTAAAGGTATTATTAAAGCGTTCTGGATAAAATTTGATTGGATCATCTGTCTTTTGTTGTTCAAGAACTTCATCTGCCAGTGGCTTCATCTTTACAAACCATTGCTCAGATAAGTATGGTTCAACAATAACTCCAGTACGTTCTGAATGACCTACAGAGTGAACATGTTTCTCAATTGATATTAACTTCCCTTGTTCTTTAATATACTCTACTAGAGCTTTACGTGCATCAAAACGATCCATTCCTTCAAATTGATGTGCTAAGGCATTCATCGTACCATCAGGATTCATGCAAATAGGCATTTCTAAGTTGTGACGTTTACCAATCTCGTAGTCATTAGGATCATGAGCGGGAGTACACTTCATAACTCCTGTTCCAAATTCAATATCAATATAACTATCAGCAATAATAGGTAGACTTTCATTATTAGCTGGGTTTATTGCATGTTTACCAATTAAGTGTTGGTAGCGTGTATCATCAGGGTGAACAACGATACAAACATCACCAAACATTGTCTCAGGACGTGTAGTTGCGACTGCAAGCTTGGTACCATCTTCCTCAACAGTATACTCAAAAGTATAGAATGCACCTTCTACTTCAATATGATCAACTTCAATGTTTGATAAAGCAGTTTGTGCTTGTACATCCCAGTTAATGATTCTGTATCCACGATAAATTAAGCCTTCGTTATACAAATCTACGAATACTTTATTAACCGCTTTATTAAGACCTTCATCCAATGTGAATCGTTCTCTTGAATAATCTACTGAGATACCAAGTTTTTCCCATTGTTCACGGATATGACCTGCATATTCCTCTTTCCAATCCCAAGCTTGATCTAAGAAACCCTCACGACCTAAGTCATAACGAGAGATTCCTTGTTCACGTAAGCGTTCATCGACTTTCGCTTGAGTCGCAATACCAGCGTGATCCATTCCTGGTAAATAGAGAACATCTTTCCCTAATAACCTTTGATAACGGCTTGCGATATCTTGCAATGTATTATCCCAAGCATGGCCTAAATGGAGTTTTCCTGTAACGTTTGGTGGTGGTATTACTATTGAATACGGAGTTTTACTAATATCCCCCGCTGTAAAATATCCTTTTTCAACCCAATTACGGTATTTTCCTTCTTCAACTTGTTTATGATTGTACTTCTGTGCTAATTCTTTACTCATGACACTCTCTCCTTTACAAATAAAAAACACCATCCTAAAGGACGATGTTATCGTGGTTCCACCTTAATTCGCTCAATAAAGAGCCTCTACTTCTGTTAACGCCAGGAACGAATTTACTTACTCAATGTTCGGTAAATTATCTCACATAGGACTTTCTTCATAGTTTGTGATTGTTTCGCACCATCCAACAACTCTCTTAACATCAAGGCTATGAATACTCTTATGATCATCGATTTAGTTTATTATAGCATAGTCAGGAAGGAGTAAACAAGATACCTTCTATAAGCAATCTTATTTTCCCTTACCAATTAGATTTGAACAGAGTATCAACTATAGTTCGCTAATGCGCGACTCGAGTTCTTCAACTATTTTTTTTGAATCAACAAGACTTAAACCTTTTTCTTCACGAACACGTTTAATTGCTTGAACTTTTTTATTCTGGTATAAAAGCCCTAAAATTTCGTCTTTTAATGCACCGCTAATTACAATCTTGCTCTTTTGTGTATGTTTTGGAGCACCTACATTAATAATAGGTTTAGATGTCTTATCAAGTTCATTTACTGAACGTTTTGTGTTATCTACTGAATAAACAGTTTCAGTATTATGAATTGGAGCAGGAACTGGTTCACGTTTCTCAACAGTTTTCTTTTCAGTACGCTGTTTAGAAACTTCATCATTTGGTATTATATGCGGTTCCGGTACACTTACAGGCTTTGCAAAACGTATTTCACCTGATTTATCAAAGCGCATCTTTGAAGTATCACTATACTCACGTGATTTACGATTTTCATGTTTAATTCTTGATTTATTTACGATTGTTGCTGCAATAGTAACAATCAATAAGAACGATACAACAATAATTATTATGATATAAATACCTTCAATCATCATAGATACATCCTTTCATCATATTTATGTACAAGAAATGCTCCTACGATACTGAGTACCGCAATTACAACTAATCCTATCATTACATTTGAATAAAATGAATAACTGATATTTAATGTACTTGCATCAAGACCTGCTTTACTTGCGACAGTATTAATTACGATTCGCACAAGCACTTTACTAATAAATGTAAATACAAATAAGATAATTGTGATTGGAAGTAATTTCTTAATCCAGTCAAACTTGAGATTAAAACCTATTAATGCAAGAACACTCACTCCCATTACAACTAAAGATATTGTCTTCCAAGTAGTTCCTGCATTTTGAACATCATTTGCAAGATTAATCATTTTAATTTGTGAAGGAGTAAGTTGTTTCTGGACTTGGTTGATAACTTTCTCATAGACCGTCTTCACATCATATCCTGTAACAACTTCTTGCATTCGTGTTTTAATTACTTCTTTAGTAATTGTTTTATTCGTAGCTTTTTCAATTGCTGGGGCATAAGTATCGATAAGGCCTGCAAGTTCTGCTTGCATATAAGCTTCATCAACAGTCATTGTTCCTTTAGCAATATCATTAATAACGGTATTTACTTGATTGTTGATCACTTTCTGTGTTTTAGGATCTGATGTAATCTGTTCGATAACTTCGGTAACTGTTTCTTTGTACTCTACCGGAACCATTTCAACAATCGGTTCTAATGAAGTAACGGCCTTAAGTTCTTCAACATATTCAGTTCCTTCAAATAATGCTCCCACATTCCCAGTAATGCCTAAACCAAAATTTAAATTAATAAAAACTAATGCCGATAACACTATTAAACTTGAAAAAATGAAATTCCTAAAAGCCTTCATAACTGCCTCCTATAACACGACTGACTTATTAATCATTGATAAAATATAGTTATTTTGTGTTGGTTTATTTGAATCAATGTATTGCTTGCAACTTTTCATTTTGAAAATAGTTTTGATGTGGTTCGAGTCCTGCTACCTCTGCCACATTCATTTTTGTGCGTAAATTTCACTTAGAGTATAGTTTACTCGTAAAATATATTATCATTATACCACTTTACAGTTCTTTTTATTTACTTTATATACAAATCTTATAAAGAAAAAAGACCATTCTTGGTCTCTTATTCTTCACCTAAAATATCCATAAAGGGAAGTAAGACATCATCAAGCATTACATAGCCTTCAAATGTAGTCATAATCCCTTTGTCTGTTGCTAATAGGAGCTTTTTATTAACGCCTTCCTGGATGGCGTCTTGAAATACTGATTGCATAGATACACCGAAACGTTCTTCAAATCTACGGTACTCTATACCTTCTCGTATTCTTAGTCCCATCATTACAAATTCAAACATTTCATCTTCTAAACTTAAGTCTATGACTTCTTTGAATGCATCTTTTTGGAGGTATTCTCCAAGTCGCACAGTCCATGTTTTACGTTGATGATTTACTTTCAGACTAGACCCTGGACCTAGTGCATAAAAATCTTCGTATCTCCAATAGACTTGGTTATGTTCGCTACGTTTGCCAGGTAGTGCAAAGTTTGATATTTCATAGTGTTCATACCCTGCTTCAGTCATCATCTCAATACACGTTAGAAACATTTCAGTCTCAAGTTCAATTGGAACTTGTTTAATTCCACGTCTTCCAAATAGTGAGTTTGGTTCAACTGTTAATGCATAGATTGAAACATGATCAGGTTCTAATGAAAGAACATCTCTAATCGACGCCTTGAAACTTTCTAAAGACTGACCTGGTAAACCATACATTAGGTCCAAAGAGATATTATGAATTCCTACTTCACGAAGTAAAGCAACACCCTTGCCGACATCATAGAACTTATGGTGACGACCAATTGATTCTAATAAATCATCATTTGATGTTTGCACCCCTAAACTCATTCGGTTAACTCCATATGAGTGTAATAGCGATACTTTTTCAAACGTAAGGTTTTCTGGATTCCCTTCGAAGGTCCATTCATACTTACTTGCAAGGTGTGGTTTCAAAGCTTGTAATAAGGCTTCTAACTGGTCAAATTCTAAGGAAGTTGGTGTCCCTCCTCCCACATAGATAGTTTCCAAATCATTTGGTAAAGCGTTGATTTGTTGAATAAGGCGAATCATAAAGTCGTCTGAAATTACGCGACCATACTTAAATCTTGTAAAGTCACAGTAACCACAAATATGATCACAGAACGGAATATGTACATATAATGCTTTAGTACTCACGCTTCATCACCTCTTTAATCTTTGTTTCGATGAGAGTTTCTACATCATAATTCTTATCAATGCAAATAGCGAATGCATACATTAACACATCCGCTAGTTCTTTTTGAAATGCTTCTTCATCTTCATTAAGACTTTCAATAAGTTCTAATGATTCTTCTTGGATAGCATTTACCATAAATTCAATTGTATCTGTTTCATCCCAAGAAAAATGCTTTCGCATCTCTTGGATTTTCTCAAATATTCTACTATTCATCATCCATTGATAAAACGGCCATGAATGCTTCTTGAGGTATTTCTACGCTACCAACTTGCTTCATGCGTTTCTTACCTTCTTTTTGTTTCTCAAGAAGTTTTTTCTTACGACTGATATCCCCACCATAACATTTCGCAATAACGTTTTTACGTAATGCTTTAATAGTTGAGCGTGCAATAACTTTTTGATTGATTGCAGCTTGGATAGGAACTTCAAATTGTTGTCTTGGAATTAATGTTCTTAGTTTATCAGTAATTGCTTTACCTCGGTGGTAAGCAAAGTCACGGTGCACAATTGTTGAAAGAGCATCCACTACCTCGCCATTAAGAAGGATATCCATCTTAACGAGTTTGGATGTTTGATAGCCAATAAACTCGTAATCAAAAGAAGCATAGCCTCGTGTTGAAGACTTTAATTTATCAAAGAAATCAAAAACAATTTCAACAAGCGGTAATTTATAAATAATGTTCATACGTGATGAATCAATGGCTTGCATATCAACATAGACTCCACGTTTGTTTTGGCAAAGTTCCATAACTGCTCCAACATATTCTGATGGAACAATAACTTGGGCTTTCACAAAAGGTTCTTCGACATGGTCGATAACGTTTGAAATTGGCATCTTCGAAGGGTTATCGATCTTAATCATTTCACCATTTGTTTGGTGAACATGGAATTCTACAGATGGTGCAGTTGCGATGAGGTCAAATTGGAATTCTCGTTCCAGACGTTCTTGAATAACATCCATATGAAGAAGACCAAGGAATCCACATCGGAATCCAAAACCTAGAGCTTGAGAAGTTTCTGGTTCAAACACAAGTGAAGAGTCATTCAGTGACATCTTTTCAAGTGCTTCACGTAAGTCTGTATAGCGTTTTGAATCAATTGGATATAATCCACAGTAAACCATTGGATTAAGTTTACGATAGCCAGGTAAAGCTTTTTCTGCTGGATTATCTTTCAGTGTAATGGTATCCCCTACTGAAACTTCACGAATAGATTTAATGGAAGCACTAATCCACCCCACTTCACCAGTTACTAGTTCTTTTTTCTTTACTTCTTTAGGATTACGAATACCGAGTTCTGTTACTTCAAAGACAGCTCCCGATTCCATAAACTGAATTTCATCGCCAACTTTTACGTGTCCTTCTTCAATACGAACATACACAATAACACCACGATATGAATCGTAAATTGAATCAAAGACTAATGCTTTGAGCGGTGCATTATTATCACCACGTGGAGCAGGTATTTTCTGAACAATTGCTTCTAAAACTTGATCTATATTAAGCCCTGTTTTTGCAGAGATTAACGGTGCATCACTTGCATCGATTCCTAAAACGTCTTCGATTTCTTGTTTTACACGTTCTGGATCTGCTGATGGTAAATCAATCTTATTGATAACAACCATTATTTCCAAATCATTCTCGATAGCTAGGTACGCATTCGCAAGTGTTTGAGCTTGAATACCTTGAGTTGCATCAACGATTAAAATAGCACCTTCACAAGCTGCTAATGATCGTGATACTTCATAGGTAAAGTCAACGTGACCTGGAGTATCTATCAAATGGAAAATATAATCCTCGCCATCTTGGGCGTGATATTTAAGTTGAACAGCATTAAGCTTTATTGTAATACCACGTTCACGTTCAAGATCAAGTTGATCAAGTAACTGACTTTGCATATCACGATTGCTAACTGTTTCCGTACTTTCTAAAATACGGTCTGCTAATGTAGACTTACCGTGGTCTATATGAGCAATAATTGAAAAATTTCGAATGTTTTTTTGATTCATGTATCTAAACCCCTAAGCTGTGTAACCATTTTATTGAATTTTGGATATACTACGGTTACTATCATAGCTGAAACGACTCCTTGGCCAATGTTACCTCCTAATGAAATAAAGAAAGCACCAATGCCCATGAGCATAATTCCATCAACAATTGCATAAGATAGAGCCATTACAAGCCCTCCTGCAAAGAATGGAATAAAGTATTTGTTAGTAGTTAAGTAACGTCTTAAAAGATAAATGACGATTACTTCTAATATTTTTATAAAGAAAGTAAATGGTGCATAGATTAAATATCCTGCAAAGATATCTGCTAATGCACTACCAACACCTGCTGCAACAACAGCACCTCTAAATGGAAGTACAAGTGTTGCTAGCATAATTGCTGAGTCTCCTAGATTAATATAACCAGAAGAAGGACTCGGAATTCGAATCATAAATGTAAGACTTGTAATAACTGCTGTAAATATACCGATTAATGCTAATGTTTGTGTTCTTTTTGCTGCGTATTTTTCACTCATAAGAAAACCTTCCCTGTCCAGTCTCTACCGACTCCATTGGCAATGTCTTTAACATCCATTGCTTGTTTCCCCTCAGTTTGTAAACGTTTTAGAATCACAACACCATCAATGCAAGCAACTTCTATTCCCTCAGTTGTTACTTTGAGAATCGTACCTGCTGGTTCGTTTACCTTTTTGTGTTGATACTCTGCCGCATGTAATTTAACACGTTTTTCATCCAAGATACCATAACCAACCGGCCATGGAACAAGACCTCTTATGTGGTTATATACATCTTTTACTGGACGATTAAAGCTAATAAATTCATCTTCTTTCTTAATGGTATATGCAAGTGTAACCTGTGCTTCATCTTGTTTAATCGATGTAAGTTCACCTGCTAGATACTTTTTAAGATCCTCATGAATTAATACCTGGGATGCTTTCATTAATTTTGCTTCCACATCTCCCATAGTATCTTTATCTTCAATTGATACAGATTGCTTTGCAATCATATCTCCACTATCCATACCTACATCCATATGCATAAGTGTTACACCTGTCTCTGTTTCACCTCGAATGATTGACCAGTGAATAGGTGCTCCCCCACGAAACTTGGGTAGTAAGGATGCGTGTACATTAAGACACCCTTTATTAGGGTAATCAAGAATAACTTTTGGAACAATTTGTCCATAAGCACATGTAACAATTAAATCAGGTTCTAAGTCTAAGACATCTTGATATTCTTTACGAATAGATTCTGGTTGCAATACTACTAAGTTGTTTAACAAAGCCAATTCTTTTATTGGCGATGGTTTTAGAATTTGCTTACGACCAAAAGGTCTATCTGGTTGTGTTACAACTCCAACAACATCATACTTATCATCCAGTAACTGTTGAAGAACAACACATGAAAAAGGGGTCGTCCCCATAAATACGATACGCATATTTATCACTTCCTACGTTGTATTATACCATGACTCACGGTCAAGTTAAAAGAATAGTTAATCAAAAGAAAGACTAATTAGTAAGACCTTTTCAGTAACTTATCACTTTTATGAGCTAATTCGTGCTAAGATTATAGAAAGGAGGTATTATTATGCCACAAATTGAAAGTCAAGCAAAGCGTGTTCTTACCAATCGTAAAGCACAGTTACGTAATCGTTCACAAAAATCAGCATTGCGTACAGAGATCCGTAGTTTACATTCAGCAATTGAGGCTAATGATGTTGAAACTGCTAAGCAAATTCTTAACACCATTAACAGCAAGTTGGATCAAGGTGTGACAAGTAATATTCATCACAAAAACTTTGCGAGTCGCCAAAAATCGACATATGCAAAACTCGTAAACTCAATTTCTTAATTAGAAAAGTTGAAGTCTTCAAACCAAGACCTCAACTTTTTTATTGCGTTACACTAATAAGAAACATTTCAAATGCTATAAAGCGATCTACTAAGCCTGACTTAACTTTCTGGTCGAGTTCTGCAAGTTCATTAAGTAAATCCATTATTTTCTTGGGATTTGCTTGTTGATTTCTTGTAAGATAGTAGGCTTGCTTTTCAGACATCCCAAGTTGTTCTGCTATCATCGTGCTTGAATATTGGGATTCAATCAATGCATTAACTTGATACATTCTTCGAAGACCTGCTGCAACCATCCCTACTAATGCAAGTGGGTCGATTTTCAAGTTGAGAAAATCTTGGTACAAAGAGAATACACGTTCTTTGTCTTTTTTTACTATAGCATCACTCAAGGCAAAGATATTGTCGTCAATATTTCTAGCCACCAAGAGTTCGATATCATTACTTGTAATTTCTCGATCAAGCACTTCAAACTTATCCATTTCATTTCGTATTTTTGATAAATCGTCACCCACTCGTTCTAAGAACTCAAAAATTACACTCTGTTTCATTTTAATATTTCTTTTCTTTATTTCACTTCGAACATACTCATTAACAAGATCGGTTGAATTTGTAAGCGCATGGACGCGTGAATTCTTATCAAGATACTTTTTAAGCGCTGACTTCGCTAAGAGTTTCTTCTCTAAGTTAATAATTAAGCGAACAGAATCTGGAACTTTTTGAACAAGTTCGAGAATGATGTCTTCAGTTTCCTTCTTCATTTCTTTTTCTCGTGTTGTTAATACCACAATCTTACGAGTATCAAATAGAGATATCGTTTGAATTGCTTCAGCAACACTATTAAACGAGAAGCCTCGTTCAATCATATCAAAACGAACAATCTCCTCAGTTGAGAAAGTCGCAACCTCCTCATCAATTAATTGTTTAATTTTTTCTTTAACTAAAAAATCATTATTACTCACGATTAAGTCAATCATTTTATCACCAAATCTATTATATCAAACATCCCTCTCGATGTATTGATGAATTGATAGAATGGAGTCATTATTATTGTGATTGATCCCTCTTGTGACGTTTGAATTGCTGTTGTTCCAGTATTATGAAGCGACCTTAGCACACTTGCATGAGGATGACCGTAGACACTGGGCTTTGAGCTAATAATTGCATAGCGAGGTTTAATATGTTTTAAAAACTCTAAATCAGTAGATGTCTTTGAACCATGGTGACCACATTTCAAAATACTAACTGATAAGTTATCGTATTTACTAATAATATCAAATTCTTGATGAATTCCTGCATCTCCCATAAAGAGAACACCTGTATAACTTAGTAAAATAAGTGAATTTTCATTAATATCATCATATTTATTTTCTTCTAATATCTGGATAAAAAAGTCGATTTCCTCGCCTTTCTCAGTAATTATTCGGCCTCCGAAGTCTCTAACTAAACGATGCATGTTCTCACTATGATCACCATCCTCATGAGTTATTACTATCTGATCAATGCTACGAATT
>RCMY010005671.1_pt1 | contig 10558 bp, 8 predicted proteins | sample 2041341 | NCBI WGS metagenome assembly RCMY01 (sample SAMN09708234, study PRJNA481090) | Marine sediment metagenome, whole genome shotgun sequencing project.
AGCAAGGACTTCGCGCACGGTGTCCGGATCAATATCCATGTCGCGTTCAAGATGATGGAACAGGGCGAGTTTCTCGGCGTCATCAAGCCCGTTGAACCGGACAAGGATCTGCTGTGCCAGCGCCAGACCCGACATCTCACCCTGCGATCCAACCAGCGCCGCGGCCAGTTCCTCAATCGGGCGGCTGTCGGTCTGGGCGGTCGGACCGGCGCGATAGCGTCGCTCGAACACGGTGGACAGAAGATCGGCAAGAAAGCTCATATCGCCGCCCCCATGACGGCATCCGGCAGCCAGGTCGCAATCCCCGGAAACACGCACAGCAGGAAGATCGCCAGCACCATACAGGCGACATAGGGCAGCGATCCGTAAAGGATGGTCTTCAGCGAAATATCCGGCGCGATCCCGTTGATCACATAAAGGTTCAGCCCGACCGGGGGCGAAATCAGCCCGATTTCCATGTTGACCGTCAGGATCACCGCGAACCAGATCGGATCGAAACCCGCAATGGTGATGATCGGCAGCAGGATCGGCGCGGCCATCAGGATCACCGCGACCGGGGGCAAAAAGAAGCCGGCGATCAACAGGAATACGTTGATCAGCCCCATCAGCACCCAACGGTTCACATCCAGCGTGCCGATCCATTCCGCGATGCTTTGCGTGATGAACAGCGAGGACAGCATATAGCTGAACACCCCCGCCGCGCCGATGATGAACAGGATCATCACCGATTCCTTGGTGCTGTCGCGCAGCACTGTCCACAGGGCGGCGGGCGACCACAGGCGGTAAATGATGATCGCGATCACCAGACACAGCAGTGCCCCCACCGCCGCGGTCTCGCTGGGCGTGGCGATGCCGCCGTAAAGCGTAAACAGAACGCCGATGATGATGACAAGGAAGGGCAGGACACGGGGGAGGATTTCGAATTTCTGCTTCCACGAATAAGTGCGCGGCGAGAGCAGGTTCACATCCCCCGAACGCCATGTGGAATACAGCGACCAGGTCATGAACAGCGTGACAAGCATGAGGCCGGGCATGACCCCGGCCAGAAACAGCCGCCCGATCGACGTTTCCGTGGCGATGCCGTAAACGATCATCGTCACCGAGGGCGGGATCAGGATGCCAAGGGTGCCGCCCGCCGCGATTGAACCGGCGGCCACCCCATCGGGATAGCCGCGCTTGCGCATTTCCGGGATGCCCATCTTGCCGATGGCAGCACAGGTGGCCGGGCTTGACCCAGACATCGCCGAAAACAGCGCGCAGGCCCCGAGGTTGGAAATCACCAATCCGCCGGGCACCCGAGTCAGCCAGCGCTCCAACGCCTCGTACAGGTCGGCGCCCGCACGGGTCGATGCGATCGAGGCGCCCATGATGATGAACATCGGAATCGACAGCAGGGCAAAGTTGTTCAACTCGCCAAACACGATTTCGGGGATCAGCTCCAATGACCGCGTCCCGTCAAAGATCACCAGAAATCCACCGGCAACGATCAGCAGGCCCAGAGCCACGGAAACGCCTGAAAACAGCAACAGAATGGTGGTCAGCGCGACCAGCCCACCCAGAATCAACGGGTCCATCGCTCAGCCCTCCAACCCGAAGGGCCGGTCATGGCCCAGAGCCACCGCCGCCAGATCGGCCATCAGTTGCAACAACATCAGCCCGAACCCGACCGGAATCGCCAAATAGGGAATCCACAGGGGCACTCCGACCACGGTTTCTGACCGCCAGCCGCGACTCCAGGCGAGGTGCCACAGGTCGTATCCGTACCACAGGATCACCGCGACGATGATGATCGACAGAACCGAGGTGAACCAGAACAACAGGGTCCGCGCCCGCCGACCCAGCGCCAGCGGAATCAGATCGACATTCACATGACCGCGCAGCAACTGGACATAGGACAGGCCCAGAAGGGTGGCGCTGATGGACAGATAGATCACCGTCTCGGTCTGCCAGACGGTCGAGACGTTCAGCACGAAGCGCACGAAAATCATCTGGCAGGTGATCAGCACCGCCGCGACGATCATCGCTGCCGCGATCCATCCGGCAACAGTGCTGACGGCGGCGATGGCGCAGAGCACCGGATTGCCGCCGAACCGCGCAAACGGCGACACGCTGTCAGCGGCCAAAGGAAGTGAGCCTGACATGGAAGGACTTTCTGCTGTTTCGGGGGCCGGGGGACGCCTGAGCCGGCACGCGTAGAAGTCGCCCCGAAGATTGCCCCCGGGGCGGACGGTCATTCGACCGCCAGCGCCATATCGAGAAGTTCCTGACCGTTCGGCGTCTCTTCGACAAAGGCCTTATAGGCTGTCTCTTGCGCCAAAGCCCGCCATGCGTCGAATTCTTCCGCCGTCATTGTGGCGATCTCGACTCCGTTGTCGGCGAACACCTTGGCCGAATCCGCGTCTTCCTTTTTGGCTTCCTCGAGATAGTAGGCTTCGGCCTTGGCACCCGCGTCGGTCAGCGCGGTCTGCTGTTCCGGGGTCAGCCCGTCGAAGGCGGATTTGTTGACCAGCAGCGGCTGATACATGAACCACAGGGCATATTCGCCCGCCGGGGTATAGCAGGACACCTGCTCATACAGCCGATAGCTGACAAAGCTGGACGACGACGTGTTGACCGCGTCCAGAACGCCGGACTGCATTGCGTTGTAAACCTCGGACGATGCCATCGACGCGATCGAGGCACCGGCGCCCGCCAGCATCTGCTCGAACGACTTGCCCGCAGCGCGGGTTTGCAATCCGGCCATATCTTCGGGTTTGGTGATGCACTTGTCCTTGGCGGCGAACCCACCGGCGAGATAGCCGTGAACCAGAACCTTGACGTCATCCCCGGCCATGATCTCTTCGACGGCCTCCATGAACGGGCTATAGTTCATGCGTGCGGCGTGATCGTGGTTCTTCACCAGTCCCGGCATCAGCGTCAGGTTATAGGCCGGCTGCTGCCCCGCCGCATAGCTGAGCGGGAGCACCGCCATGTCAAGCTGGCCGCGCGACAGCGGCGTATATTGATCGCGCGCCTTGAACAGGGATTCGCTGGGAAAGATCTTGATCTCAAGATCGACACCGGCAGCCGCGACATCATCGGCGACCATCTGTGCCACCTTGTGGCGGATATCGCCGGTTGACCATTGGTGTGACAACCGCAGCTCTGCCGCCATCGCCGTTCCGGCAACCGAACAGATCACAAGCGCCGCAGCGCCTGACATCAAATAGCGTTTCATCGAACCCTCCCCTTGGTGATGCGGGGATATTTCCCCTGTCACGGGTAACGATCAACGATCCGGTATTTTCTGTCAATCCTTGCGTATACAAGAAAACCTTTCTTGTGCGCGATCCGCGATAGGCTATTCAGTTGCCATGACAAAACGAAGATCAGATGAGATTGCCGAGTCTCTTGAGGTGATGATCCTTGACGGTACCTTTGCCAGCGGGGATCGTCTGGACGAGGCCGGACTGGCGAGAAAGTTCGCCGTATCGCGGACTCCGATCCGCGAGGCGTTTCAGCGGCTGACCGTTTCGGGGCTGGCCGAACAGCAACCGCGCCGGGGCGTGTTCGTGCGCCAGCCCGGGCCGGTCGAACTGGTCGAGATGTTCGAGGTGATGGCCGAGCTTGAGGCGGCATGCGGGCGTCTGGCCGCGCGCCGGATCGATGACGCGGGGCTGACTTTGCTTGATGCCATCCACCAGCGTTGTCAGGCTGCGGCGCAGGCCCGCGATACCGATGGTTACTATGGCGAGAACGAGCAGTTTCACCAGACGATCTATGCACAGTCGGGCAATGCGTTTCTGCAGCAAGAAACCCTGCGCCTGCAACGGCGGTTGCAACCCTTTCGCCGGATGCAACTGCGTCACCGGGGCCGGATGGAGCAGTCAATGGCGGAGCATACAGCCATACTGGAGGCGTTGCGCGCCGGAGATGGCGAGGGTGCCGCGGCGGCCCTGCGTTTGCATGTGACGGTTCAGGGCGACCGGTTCCACCGCCTGATCGCCAGTCTGCGCGAAGATGCAGCCTAGGTCGCCCGCGTCTTTGCCTGCCAGATGTTACCGGCCCGTGATGCCCGGAAACGCCACCAAAAGCCCGACGGCGAGGATCTGCAAGCAGATGAAAGGCACCAGCGAGCGGAAGATGTCGCCAAGTGAAATGTCGGGTGGTGCCACGCTTTTAAGATAGAAGGCGGCTGGACCGAACGGGGGCGACAGGAACGAAATCTGCATGTTCATACAGAACAGAACGCCGAACCAGACCGGATCCATACCCATGGATTTAACAATCGGCACAAAGATCGGCATGGTCAGCAGCGCGATCCCGACCCAGTCAAGAAATGCGCCGAGAACAAACAGGATCGCCATCATCAACAGGATCACGACCGTGGGGTTGTCCGACACGCCGGTGATCATGCTCGACACGAAATCGACGCCGCCCATCAGGTTGTAAACTCCGACGATGGCGGTCGCGCCAATGCCGATCCACACGATCATGCCGACCGTTGCCAATGTCTGAAGCGCTGCATCGCGCATCAACCCATAGGAAAATTCACCCCGCAGGATCGTGGACAGAACCACACCGCCGACCCCGATTGCCGAGGCTTCGGTCACCGATGCGATGCCGCCATAGATCGAGCCCAACACCACCGTGACGACAAGGATCGGCAGGGCCAACCCCTTGAGCAGTCTGATTTTCTCGATGTTCGGAATGACGGTCGTGTCAACCGGCGGCACGATGCCTTCGGAGAAATAGGCGCGGAACAGGATATAGGCGACATAGAACATCGCCAGCATGAAACCGGGAAGGAAGGCGGCGGTGAACAGATCACCGATCGAGACGTTTGCGGTCAGGCCATAGATGATCAGCACGATGGACGGCGGAATCATCGTCCCCAGCGATCCGCCCGCACAGACCACACCGATCGACAGGTTGCGATCATAGCCAAGCCGGAGCATTTGCGGCAGTGCGATCATGCCCAGCAGGACGATCTCGCCGCCGATGATACCGCTCATCGCGGCAAGGATAACGGCGACGAAAATCGTCTGCACCGCCACGCCGCCCCGGATACGCCCGGCAAAGATCTTCATCGCGTCGAACAGATCGCGGGCAATGCCCGACCGGTCGAGAATCGCCGCCATCAGCACGAACATCGGCACCGAAACGAACACAAAGTTCATTGTAAACGAATAGACCCGGCTGGTGATCAGCGGGATCGACATCGGCCCGAACCAGCCAAGCGCAAAGATCAGCGCAACCAGAAGGGTGACAAAGGCAAGCGGCATGCCGGTCAGCAAAAGCAGGACCAACATGACGAACATCAGGGTCGTGCCCCAGCCGATGCCCAAGGCGGAAAGATCAAAGCCGAAATCCATGGGGGTGCTCACTGATTCTGCCGGTTGCGGGCATAATTGAAGGCAAGGATGAGAAACTGCACCACAAGAAGAACCATGACGAGCAGCACGAATATCTTCAGCAGGGCGGGCGTCGGCGGACTCCACGCGCTGCCGGTTGTTTCAAGCCGGATTTCACCCGATGGCGTGATCACCGCGCGTTTGACCATGTGCCACGACGCATAGGCAAAGAAACCGGCAGCAATGGCCGAGGTGATCGAGATCAGAATATCGGCGATCCGGCGAACCCGTGGCGAGAAATGATCGTACAGCAGAACGACACGGATGTGGCTGTTCTTGCAGGTACAATAGAGCCCGCCAAATATGAATGACGCGCCGCACAGGAAAATGGTCGTCTCATGCGCCCAGATCGTCGGACGGTTGAAGAAATAGCGCAGGAACACCTCGAGCAGCAGGATTGCGGCGGCAAGAACGATCCCCGCTGCGAACACATATCCGACCCGGTCAACGATGCGCCCCATCAGCCCTGCTTCGACTGCCGTTCGCCCACTGCCTTCGCTTGTTGCCAAAAGGTCGACGGCTTCCTTTGTGCGATCTTGGTCGGTCATGGTGGCTGGCCCGTTCTGGGGTTGGGGGCGGATGGTGGTGGCCGCGCCGTGACCGGCGCGGCCCTGTGCAAAACCTACTTCAGCAGGTCTTTATCCTTAAGATATGCAGTCAGCGTGTCATAGACCTTTTGTGACATCGGCGACTGTTTTGCGATCCGCTCCCATTCGTTGGTGGCGATGGCGCGGAATTTGGCGCGCTCTTCTTCGGGCCAGTCGTGTACCGTGATATTCGGATTGGCTTTCGCCTCTTCGACCGCGGCCAGATCTGCCTCGCTGTTACCTTTCAACTGGGTCTGCTGGAACTCTTTTACCGTTTCTTCCAGCAGCAGCTTGAGGTCATCGGGCAGGGATTCCCACTTGGCCTTGTTCAGCGATACTTCGACCAGCGGCAGCGAGTGAAAGCCGGGGTAAACCGGGTTTGGCGCGACTTCGTTCAAGCCCTGCTGCTGGTTGACCGAAAACACCGAGTAATCGGCGGCATCGACAACACCCTTGTCAAGCGAGGTGTAAACCTCGGACGAGGGCAGGTTGACGGGGGCTGCGCCAGCTGCGGCAAACACGTTGGCGACGGGGCCTTCGGGGGCGCGCATCTTGAGCCCCTGCAGATCGGCAACCCCGTTCAACGGCTTGCGCGACACAAACGCCTCAAGCCCCGGTGTGGTGACGCCAATGAAATGCAGGCCATAAGAGCCCAGCAGTTCCTGCATCAGTTCCTTGCCGCCACCGTTCTCGACAAAGTCGATCATCTGTGCCGGGTCCGACCATGCGCCGACCGGGTTCGAAATCAGGCCAAAAGCCGGATCCTTGCCCGCCCAATAGGAACTGTCGCAGATCTGACCGTCAAGAATGCCCGCCGCGACGGCGTCCAGTGTCTCGTTGTATTCGACGATCGAACCGACCGGCAGAAGGTCGATCTTTATCCGACCCTCGGAACGTTCGGCCACCAGTTCGGTCCAGCCCTTCTGATATTCGAAGTTCGGGTTGCCCGCCGGATCGGACGACTGGAACTGGAACGTAAATTCCTGAGCCCCGGCAGCGCCGGCAAAAACCAGCGTTGCCGCCAGTGCTGCCGAAATGAGATGATGTTTCACGAAAAACCTCCCTGATGTGTTCGTGCTGAGTGGGACACAATCCCCGCAGTTTGACACGGGTGCAACCTGAGATCTCTGAATCCACTCACTTCATGACCAGATTGATACGTCACACGCAGTTTCAAACTGCCAACCGAAGCAGCCAATGTCCAGTCGCGGCGAAATTGAGGCATTTGCGGGCGATCGAAGCATCGCGCAACCCCTGTGGGAACGGCCAAACGCCTGCCGACGTGGTCGACGCTAACACAATCTTAGGATTATCGGGGTAGCAATACCGGAGTGGTTGCCTTGGTCGCGCAGGCGCAATTCCTCGCGGGGTTTAGAGCTCGCGGGGTTTAGAGATTGTCAATTTCGTCGGCTGCGGGCACCCTTGTCGGCAGGACCTGTGTCGTCACAGATTGCCGCCAAGCCGGGAGGAGAGCCGTTGAAGATCACCGCCATTGAAACGCTGCGCACCGAAGAGTTTTCCAACGTGCTTTGGGTGCGGGTGCATACGGATGCGGGGCCGATCGGGCTTGGCGAAACATTTTATGGCGCGGCAGCGGTCGAGGCGCATATCCACAACACGCTGGTCGGGCGCCTTTTGGGGCAGGACCCCCTGAGAATCGAGGCGCTGAACCGGATCATGGTCGATCTGCCCATGGCGCAGGCCTCGACCGGGGTTGAATACCGGGCAGCCTCGGCCATTGATATCGCGCTGTGGGATCTGTTTGGAAAGGTCTGCGATCAGCCGGTTCATCAGATGCTGGGCGGGCTGAACTGCGACAAGCTGCGGGTTTACAACACCTGTGCGGGCTATGGCTATGTGCGCAGCAACAACATCCGCCCGGTGGATACCTGGAATCTGGGCGCGTCCGAAGGCCCGTTCGAGGATCTGGCAGGGTTTATGACCGATGCCGGTGCTCTGGCCGAAAACCTGTTGGAAAGCGGCATCACCGGAATGAAGATCTGGCCGTTCGATCCACCGGCACAGGAAAATCGCGGCCTGCATATCACCGCCGAACAGATGAAAACCGCGATCGAACCATTCGAGAAGATCCGCCGTGCCGTCGGTGACACGATGGAGATCATGGTCGAATTCCATTCGCTGTGGAACCTGCCCATGGCCAAGAACATCGCCCGCGCTCTCGAACCCTATGCGCCCACCTGGTATGAAGATCCGATCCGGATGAATTCGCCACAAGCCTTGGCGGAATATGCCGCCTCGACCGATGTCTGGGTCTGCGCCTCTGAAACGCTTGGCTCGCGCTTTCCCTACAAGGATATGCTTGAACGCGGCGCGGTCGATGTGGTGATGGTCGATCTGTGCTGGACCGGTGGCTTGACCGAGGGGCGCAAGATCGCCGCGCTGGCCGACACCTATCACCGCCCTTTCGCCCCCCACGACTGCACCGGCCCGGTCAGCTATGCGGCGGCGGTTCATGCATCCTTCAGTCAGCCCAATACCCTGATTCAGGAATCCGTGCGGGCATTTTATACCGGCTGGTACAAGGAACTGGTGACCGAGGTTCCGGTGATCCAAAACGGTTATGTCCTGCCGATGCAGGGGCCGGGCCTTGGTACAGAACTTCTGCCCGCAGTGTTCGAACGTTCCGATCTTACGACCCGCAGATCGGAACTTGACTGACGCCCGCATGGCTCAAGGCACTGTTGCGCAATCCGTCCGGGCGCAGAGATCTGTTGCGTTCAGCTGCGCTGTTCGGACAGTCCCGCACGTACCTTGGCCGGTTTGAACGGAACCGACCGCAGCCTGATCCCTACCGCATCGAACACCGCATTGGAAATACAGGCGGAAACGACAGCCGCTGTTGGTTCGCCGGCCCCCCATGGCACCTCGTTGGGATAGTCGATCAATTCGATATTCACCTCGGGCACATCTGGAAACCGCAGGATTGGATAGCTGGCCCAGTCAAGACTGGTGACCATGTTGCGATCAAAGGTCAGTTCCTCCATCAGGGTGCGGCTGGTGGTCTGGATCACGTTGCCTTCGATCTGGGCACGCACGCCCGCCGGGTTGATGATCTGGCCGCAATCGTGGACCACAAAGAACCGGTCAACCTTGATCGCGCCCGAATTTGCATCCATCGACACTTCGGCCACCGCGCCGACATAGGTGCGTTTCAACTCGTATTTGACATAGGCCATGCCGCGGCCGGTCAAGCGCGCTCCATCACCGTCAACGCCTGAGCGGGGTGAGGGGCGCGGCTCCCATCCGGCAAATTCTTTCAACCGGTCCAGCACCGCCAGCCCGCGTTTATCGGCGCGATCGATCAGCCCACGCCGGTATTCCATCGGATCGACGGCCAGTTCCGCCGCAACTTCGTCAAGAAACGCTTCATTGGCGAACGTGTTCTGCATCCGCCCCGGCGCGCGAATCCATGAAGGGCGCAGCGGTGTTGTTTCCAACCGGTGACAGACGGTTCGGATGTTGGGAAAGCCATAGGGGATGGCGGAATCGTTCGTGATACCGCCGGGGTTGGTATCCTGATTTGTCGGCAGATCGGCCAGATTGGCCCCCAACAACGCGACCCGTCCACCGGCCCCCTGAGGGATAAAGAATTCCGAGCTCCAGGCGGCGACCGCGCCAGCATCGTCGATTGTTGCGGTCAGGTCGATCAGGGTCGGCGGGCCTTTCGGGTCCCAGCCGTGTTCGTCGTGGCGCATCCACTGCACGCGGATTGGGCGACCGAGTTCACGTGATATCAGCGCCGCATCTGCGGCGGCATCCTCGTGGCCGTTGCGCCCATAGCATCCCGCGCCCTCGATATAGATGCAGCGCACGTCTTCTTCGGGAACCGAGAACATATCGGACAGTTGACCGCGCAGCCGGTGCGTTGCCTGCGACGATGACCAACTGACCAGTTTGCCATCACTGAAATCCGCAACCGAACAGGACGGCCCGATCGAGCCGTGGGTGTGCAGCGCGAAATCATAGGTGGCCTTGACCTGGCGTGTGCCTGCGGCTGAATCCACATCGCCGATATCGCTGGTTACGTCATCTTTGGCGATCGGTGTTTCACGCACGTGGGTCCAGAGATTGGCCTGATCCGGCAGGCTCTCGGTGGTTTTCCAGGTCACCGAAATTTCCCGCGCGGCGCGTACTGCCGTCCATTCGGATTCCGCGACCACCGCCAGAAAATTGCCCTTTTGCACGATCTGCACATCCGGCAGATGCGAGATCGAACTTTCGTCAACACCCTCAAGCGTCGCGTCGATTGCAGGTGGTCGCACGACCCGGGCGTGGGCCATGCCGTCGATTTTCAAATCCTGCATATATTCGAAGGCGCCGGTAATCTTGCCCGGCAGCCCGTCGCGGATGATCGGCTGGCCGACGATGGTGAACTGTGCCGGATCTTTCAGGCGCACGTTCTCGTTCACCTCAAGCGAAAAATTTTCACCGTTCAGCAGATCGCCATAAGAGATTTCGCCACCGTCACCGCGGATCATGCCATCGGTGATCGTCAACCCGGCCCGTTCAACGCCCAACCGTTCGCCAGCAGCGTCAAGCAGCGCCTCGCGGGCTGTG
>RCMY010011802.1_pt1 | contig 10557 bp, 6 predicted proteins | sample 2041341 | NCBI WGS metagenome assembly RCMY01 (sample SAMN09708234, study PRJNA481090) | Marine sediment metagenome, whole genome shotgun sequencing project.
AACACGGCACCGTCGAATTCTTCCCACTGGTAGCTCAATGGTGCGGTGCCGGATGCGGTTACATTGAACACAGCAGCATCGCCATCGGTTAAAGATAGGGATGATGGCTGATGGACAAATCCTGGCGCTAGCGGAGCTAATGTTTGGGTTACTTTAAGATTTATTGCGAGTGGTTTGACCGAAGACAGGCCAGCTAGAGATGTATTGTTGAAGTCAGTGCCATCTATGAGGCTTATCGTAAATTCACCAGGAATTTGGTTAAGCTGACTGGTTAGGCTATCACGGCCAAACCCGAAAACGGTCATCAAGCTGGCCTGTGGACGGTAAGAATCTATCGCACCATCATTTGTATGATTTGCGAGGAATAGTGATCGTCCCACGGCCGGGTCAGCGAAATAAACCCATTCATCACCTGCAAGGTCAAGAGTCCAATTGTCGGAAAGCAACGATTGTGTGCCATCTGAGCGCATCACGAAATCGCTGGCTTCCTCCAACAATCCGCCTGGAGTGCCTTCGTAAAGGAACCAGTAGTCATGATCAGCTTGGAGTACAGTAAACCGGGCGTAGTTCGGAAAAATTTCCCAAATGCCTTCCCACAAGTTGTCGCTGGTGATCGAGTGAATAGTGGCTTTCAGTGGCCCTTGGTTCACAATGGTAGTTTCTGAAGAAGTAGCACCCGGATGAAAGTGACCTTCGGGATAAGCCAGATTAGGAATGCCACGAAAAGAGCCGGCTGAATCACCCATAGGATGGTGATCAATCCAATCATTGCCGTCACTATCGATCAGACTTGAGAACCCCGCCCCCGCTTTTTGGTAAAAATATGTCGCAGTCGGAGTGTCAATCTGGATTGAACTCTGTCCCTCATCAGGTACCTCGTCAGTTACCGCAATCTGATTCTCGACGGATGAGGCCGGGATTCCTGCTGCGATAAGATCAAAGTAGATGTGGTAGTTGCGGCCGCTATTTTGTAAGGTAGTGCCTTGCGCTAGAAAGATTAAATTCCCGGAGGCATTGAGTGATTCATTGAAGTCATTCGCGGGGTCAAATTGAAATGGCACATTAGGGTTTATGACTTGGCCTGCTTCGTCGACCTCCAGAACTCTGATAGAAGCCGGATCGAATTGGCCAGAGGTTCCAACATCCGACAACAGTTGGCTGAAATTTACTGATACTTCAATGGGTCTGTCAATTCGCTCGTGCAAGCCGCTCTCAATACGAACTGGTGTGCGATAATTCCAATTGCTGTCCCACCAAGGGCTTTCTGATTGAGCATTGACAACAAAGGGGGCAAACAAAAACAAGATGACTATCTGCCATGACCCAAACAATCTGGCTCTAGTGATTTCAGGGCTAGTCGATAGCACAGATAATGAATTAATAATCACATAAAGAAAACGATAGATCAATCGGACAGCTGCCAGAATTTCGCGTGGGGAGGATTTATCATTTCTTAACATTTAAGCGACGCCTGTTTGTTATTTATCTTATAGCCTGCTGTCCCGCACTTGTAGTACTTCAGGTAATACACCATTTGCCTATGTTTTACAGGCCTACAATACCGTCTGTGCAAAGCCGCTTAATCGTAACGTTGTAAGTTGCCTTTCTATTCTTTAGTCTTTGGCAAATAACATGATTTCGAGCGTATCATCGCGGACATATTCCTGCAACAACTAGGATTGTGTGCTAGTTCACTTTATAGAATGCTCATGTCCAAAACATCGACTTTTGTTTCTGAATGTATGAGTGTTCACGATAATAGGGAACGGAAACACTACGCTTTGTGATGGCAGCATATCGAGTGCTAGCCTTGTTGCCTGTGATCAACTTATACAGGGTGTTGCATATATACAGTCGCGTCGCCTTGTTCCATTTTCGCTCACGAAATGCTTTCGCGATACTTTTTTACAGTCGACGTACCTGTGAGTGTGCCTATTGACTAACGAACTGGCTCGATGCACGCTCACTGAGATGAGGATGCACCAGTCATCCAATGACTCGATGCCGTCATTTGCTTCTCCTTATAAAGTCGGTTCTCCAGGCATTCTCGCATTCTAATGACCAGTTAGATGTAGTCTCACTTTTGCGTCGAATCACCAAGACTCTTAATATGCGCCGTTACAGCGAAGCATTTGCTTTTTCAAACCTTTCATACTCGCACTTTCATCACCGTTGACTCACATCAGGCTGTCTCGCCGCAGCGGGGGGAATAGGAGGAGGCAACACGGGGTTTTCACGTTCCGCTAAAACGCGCTTATCGGGTCAGGTGCCAGCTTTCGATCGGAAACCTGTGGACCACTTGTGTATACAGTGAACCCACACTCTCGCTTCCTTCACCGTTTGGTCAAGCGTAGACAACTATTTTCGCATGTCTGTGTTAACGATCCTTATCACTGGTTTCCCCATGCCAACTATCTAGCACTCTCCCGGTTTTGGGTTTCCAAGAGCGATGTATTCTCGCGATTCTTTCCCCGGAAGCCGAGGCCTGCTTCGTTAAATTGTCTGGCCAGCTCGTTACTCGTGAGTGATGGGTTTTCTCAAGCCGCTTTATCCTGATAATAGCCACAGTCAGGGGCTTGGTGCTCGACGATGAATTTCGCAATGGGATTGGTTTTACCGCCAACAAGCAGAAATTCGGGAAGCTCGTTACGTAGAGCGATCTTGACCACCATCTCAGTCGGAGCAACGCCCTTGCGAATGGTGCGCATAAAGCACTGCCACACCGGCTCGGCGTGACAAGCCGACAGGTAGTGCATCAGGCCTTGTGCGACCACACCCATGAACATAAACACGTGGTAGGCGCGCAGTTTTCGCCTGACAGCATTTCGATACGCTTCGGATTCACGGTGCATGTACTGATTGCGTCCACCACGTCGGGTGGGTTTCATATCCGCCATCCAAAAGTGGTAGCCGTAGCTGCCCACAATGTGAGCTGCCTGTTTGAATCCCAGTTCGATCTTGAAGCGCAGCCCATAAAGGCGAATGATCTCCACCGGCTCCAGCGTCAGGTCAGTGCACATCAACACCAAGCGCCCGCGCACTGGGTGCTCCACCAGTACGAAGCGCACCAGACGTCCAGCCGGCTTCCACAACAGATCAATGCTTCGAACCCGAAGCTTGACGTTTCTCTCATCGTACACCGGGCTGATGAGGGTATCGATCTTCAGTGCGCTGCGAAACAAGTTATGCAGCTTTACCTTCTTGCCATAGAGTTTGGGTCGTCCACGGCGGGCCTTGCCCTTCGGCTTTTTCGCCGGGTGATAGGCCACGCAATCCGTGCGAGCTCGCGTCACCAGATCGTGCCCCTGTGCCAGCATGCCCTTGATGACCTTGCCTTTGGCATAGTACGCGTCCGCGACGAGATAGCACTGTTCGGCAAGACCCAGCCCGGACACCAGTGACACCAACTTGTCCAGCAGTGTTCGCTTGTCGCGGTTGGAGAAAACCACACCTTCATGAATCTGGATGTCCAGCGGTACCGCGAACAGTGTGTTGGCCGCACGTGCCAGGATCGAAATCGCCTGCGTGGAATGGCCCATGATGTAGGAGGGCTTGGTGTTCGAATCTGACTCTTGAAACAAGCTCTTGACCCCGGGCATCTTCTTGCCCGACTTCGCGATCTTCTTGCCGTCGGCGATCAGTACAAGCCGGCCGTTGACTCGCTCGATGCGATCACCGAAGATCTTCAGGACCACCCATGTCCAGGTTGTCCTCAGCAGCGTCAGATCGATCGCGTCGCTATGGATGTTACGCAACAGACTGAAATAGTCGCGATTCCCGTCGAGTGACAGCGCTCGTACTATACTCGAGACACCCAGGTTGTCCGAGCGTACGCTCAGCCCGGCCACGCAGACGATGAACCAGACGAAAGTGGCATTGTGTGAGAATGCCGGACGCAACAGGCTGATAGCCGAGTACCACTGGGTCCACAGAAACATGAGCAACGTGATCCATTTTGACCACAGTTTTCTATAGTCCATAACCGACCGGCGGAAACGCTGTCTGGAGGTAATGTCATGTTCGGATTCTTCAAGCGACGCCAGCCCGTTACCCTCGAGCTTGACGCGGCGAGCATCGAGGCGATGTTCGATGAAGCGAATTCACCCGAAGAGCGTGAGTACGAGCGTATCAGCGAGCACACCTCGGATCTTCTAGACACCTTAACGGTCGACGTCAAGTGTCGAAAGTTCATCTGGAAGGATGGCACTGCGCTGAGCATTTTCGAACTGACACAGCGCATACACGATGCTGAGCCAAGCATGCCAGTCGATGAGATCGACGCGTGCGTGACTAACTGGCTTGAGGAAGCCTATTGGCCTGAAGGGTTGTCAGAGGCGAATATGGAAAAGCTTCAGGTCAAGATCGAAAGCTGGATCGAAGAGCACGAAAACGAACGGGAAGAGATTGCCTGATCGCAGAAAAGTCGTCACTCACGAGCTCGTTATTCATGCCCGTATAATAATCCGGTTTTTACGGATGATTTCCGCTGTTGAGAAACAGCTCGTAAAAGCGACTTTCGTGTTGCAGAACGAAGTCCTCGCCGGTGCTCAGCGTGCCTGTGCGGCCCACACCAAACGCATTTTCACAATGCCGGCCACCGTACCGCACTAGACTTGTTCGTGGCTGGCCCCCTTCTCCTTTGTTGCCAGTTTAGTGTCAGTGTGGCTGAATAAGCGCCCAGTCGCCCGAGCACAGAATCGCAGCTGTTGAAATTGACGCTATGCGTGTTGCGGATTCATCTGCATTACAACGTCAAACAGAAAAAATTAAAAGAGCGACAGTTTGCAGTGCGGAATGCAGTTTCAAAGGCGATATAACGACGCGTAGTCCGGTGCTGACTCTCGGAATCAAAGCTAGCACTCATGTCGGGTTTTTTAGAATTCAGAAAAACTAAAAAAACGCCTGGGATGCTTGCGTGGCAGGGGGCACAATTGTTTAAAAATACTTTCTACTTTTCTGAAAATCCAAACCAGAAATTGAATTTGGAGAATGCGACCTATCGCATTCAATCAGACTCGTACGCAATGCGACAGATGAGCACTCATCAACATTTATTCACACACGTCGGTAGATGACGGCAATTACAATTCCTGCAACAGTTCCCATGGTATTAAGCATCAAGTCATTTGTTGACGGGTATCGGTCGGGTAATAGCCATTGAGAACACTCGATTGTCAAACTAGTAAAAAAACCATACGCAAGCACAATAGTGGGTCTACGACCTTCCTTGTTTAATAGCGTGACGGCAATGATACCTAATGGAATGAAACCGAGAAAATTCTGTAGCATATCAGGAAAACTGCTGCTCTTAAATGGATTGAATTCAGGTTTCCGAAAATACCAACGCAGGAATCTTGGTGTATCCAATGCGTCAGTCGTCAAATAGTCAAAGGTTACAGTGTCTACTCTCACCTGCGCTTGTGAAATTTCACCTTGCCAACCGCGATTACCCGTTAATTCGTTTCCGAGTGCAAGCAAAAAGCTAGTATCAAATAGGTCAAGTGAAGAATTTTGGAATGGTTTCAGAAATCGAATTTGCTGGTTCACAAAAACGATCAAGCTATCTTGCTCAACGACTAATTCAATTTCTTGCCAGTTTTCTGATTCGAATACAGAATCTACTCTTATCTCTGGTAATCCATTCAAATCAGAAGTGTGAGATCTTAATCTCACAACAAGATCCTCATTGTCTTGCGCGATAGTTAAGTTACGCTTGAAAGGGTCAAGTGATACGCTGAATATACGCGCGGGCCCGACTTGGGCTGAACTAAACGTTCGCACACGTAGGGATACATTAAACGAGTTGGCATTAGATGCCTCTTGAGCCCAAATAGGGGGAATAGCAGTTTTCGCAATACCACAGCCACTGAAAATCAGTGTGCCTTGTTCTGACCAGGCGAAATCGTTTATCAGAATCGGATTCCGCCAGCTGAAGTCGTACATTCCTATGAATAAATAGCCTGAGATAAGCGCAGAAATAATTGAATATGCTGTCCATGATTTCATATTAATTATTAATTCTTTGAACCATTCTGAAGGCGGGAGGATTGCCAGTTGTAGGGGTGATGCTCTATCTGAGTTGTGGGCTTCATGGATAGAGTTGAATAGAGGACGCTTCCAAGGTTATTCCGCATTTCATCGTAGTCTGATAGTCGAAATTGCAGGCCTACGAGTCTAGGCATCTGGCAAATGCTCTCAGATCATTGTTTAATTTCTCTCGTGCTCATGCCTCGCACATGATTGCCTATGAGTCTGAATTTTCACATTCAGGAATCGCTCACGGTATTCGTTCATTCGAAGCAGCGTAGAACGAGTTAAAAAGCATTGACTGGTGCTCGTAAATGAGCAGATTCGTGTTTAACGGTCGAGCACTGTCAGGTTGATAATTATGGGTAGACATTGGTAAATTGGGATAAACGTTTGCCTATTACCGGTATCGGGCGTTGTCATGGTAGTTGACCGATTTACCTATGCTGCTTCTTTGAGATTTTCCGTCGTGTTTACGTCATTCTTTTCCGGGACCTCTCCTGGTTTTTCCAGTTTTGCGTCTGACCACTCCATCGGGCAGGGCAACGTTCTTTTGCTTGCTCGTAAACTAGCTTCCGGTTGGTCAGTATCTTTACATCTAGTCCTTCATGACGCTGGCTCGGTGTAACAAATTTGATGGCGCTATGCCGATGCTCATTGTTGTACTAGCGAACAAAGCCAATAACCCATACGCGTGCGTCCTCAACAGTGTTAAAGCCATTCTGTGGAAAGTCATGTCGATACTTGGTCGTGCGAAATAACGATTCGGAGTAGGCATTGTCGTTGAATATTCTGGAATGGCTGTACGAGGTGCGTAGTCCCAGTACATCCAGTTTTATCCGAAGCGAACTGGAGCGCTGTGGCGCGCCATTGTCGGAATGTAGTGTCAACCCTTGTTCGCGGCAACCTTCGGCAAGCACGGTGCGAGTGAACAACTGCGCAACGAAGTCACCGTTTTTTGATTTGTACACCTCGTGGCCCACTATGTTGCGACTCCAGACATCCATGATCATGTACAGGTAATAGTAAATGCCGCGAGTAGGTAAGCTTAGAGGCGTTGCGTTCCACGACCACAATTGGCTTGGCCCGGTCGCACGATGTGTGCTTAGCGGTTTGGTTGTACGTCGGCGCGCACAGCCACGCTCGTGCTGCCCATTGGATTCATGCACTACGCGGTGGTAGGTCGCTTCTGAACCCAGGTAGATGCCCTCATCGGCCAGCCCTGGCACTATCTGACTCGGCTGAATATCAGCTAATCGGGGCTCATGACAGGATGCGTGTACTCGGGCTAGGTCCTGATCGGTAAGCCGATTGGAGGGTAAAGGACGAGTCGCCTCGGGCCTTGCGTCAGCGATCACTTGAGCGTTGCCAGTGGCGGTCGATCGACGGAATGTGCGCCCATCAATTCCAGCCTCTTTGCGCGCCCTTGCAACAACACAACCGGCCTCAATCGCCTCATTGATAATGAGCGCGTCTGGAATAGATCGTTGATCCGGTGGTAGCATCGTAATTCAGTAGCACTTCTCGACGTTCTGGTGAATAGCTCATATGTTCCTTATTGACCGCTCCCTGCTGTTTCTTAAGAGTCTTCCCGAGGGTGGAGGTCAACTATTCTGATGCAGGGGGCATCATCTCAGAATACTGTTTCTCTTCAGTGGATGGTTATGTGAAATCCGTCAAGTTTTTTGGGTGGCCATCTGAAATACCGCGAAAGTTCTCAAAGACCACTTCTCAGATTTTTCAATTGGGGATTCTGCCTATCAAGTTTCTTTCGGTTTTAGTGCGCGACTTCAAATTTGCTGGCCAATGGCTAACGGGTTGCTATGGTACGATTATGTGACTTAGGTATGGCTGCGCCGTAAAAATTAAGTCAGGAGATTCTAGGTTTCTCCTTTATTTTCTGACGCAGTCTTCATTCGATCGCCGATATTTATCATAGAGTTTGCTCTGCGCCACCTTAGCTATTTTCATTGCGTCACTTTCGATAGAAACATATGGATGGGGAAATGAAATATTTCACAAAATTTAGAAAGCTGATTTCCCTGGTAGGTCTGATTTGTGTTCTGGTGAGCACTCCGGTCAGAGCAGTTGGGCCAGTTGTAGATGTCTGGTACGGTGACAACCAGGTGTTCGGAAATAATGGAACTCCACAAAGATGGGTGAATGTGTTGGGAAATGTCTCAGACCCGAATGGTGTCAGTGACCTCGACTATTCCCTGAATGGTGGTCCATATGGATCTTTGACGATTGGACCTGATGATGCAAGACTCGACAATGCCGGTGACTTCAATGTTGAACTGAGTATCGATGATCTGCTTATAGGTCAAAACATTCTAGAAATACGAGGGACGAATAGTCTCGATGAAGTTACAACGCAGGTAGTGAACTTCCAATATTCCAGTAATTACTGGAGCAACCCGTACAGCATTGATTGGTCGGCGGCCAGCTCAATACAAGACTTCGCTCAAATCGTAGATGGCCAATGGGAACTTGACGGCGACAGCATTCGTCCCGTGGAGACAGGCTACGACAGACTAGTGACTATTGGTGATAGGTTTTGGCAAAACTATGAAGTCACCGTTGAGGTCACAGTCAACTGGGTTGATACTGAAGCGACCAGACCAGGTGTTGGTATTCTTGCAAGATGGGATGGTCATCATGACTGGGACGGTCAGCAGCCAAACGTTGGTTGGTGGCCGATGGGTGCATTAGCTTGGTATCGTTACGAAGAATTTTTCGGCACCCGATTGAATATTGTAGGTAATGAGGGGGACTTGAAGGACATTGACTACAGTGGGAAGGAGGTCGTCACTGGGTTGCCTTATTTATTCAAGGTGCGTGTCGAAACGCCAGTCGCGGGAGAGGGTACCTGGTACAGATTTAGAGTATGGCAGCAGGGTCAGCCGGAGCCCGTCGAGTGGGATGCTGAAACCCAAGAAGAAGTTACTGATCCGCAAAATGGATCAATTTTGTTGGTGGCACATCATGTCGATGCAAGTTTTGGCGATTTTTCAGTAGTGCCGTTGGCGCCAGACAATCAAAACGATCCTCCGGTGTTGAGTAACCTGGATGCAACAATTGGAGATACCAGTGCAGCCATAACATGGTTGACGGATAAGCCGACTACTTCATCTGTGGAGTTTGGAGTGGATGCTAGTTATGGATCATCCGTGGTAGCGACCGCATTGAATACCGCTCATTCAGTTCTACTTGCCGGACTAATCCCGGAAACAACGTATCATTTTCGAGCAATAAGTGAAGATTTTCAAGGTCTAACGGTGATGAGCGCGGATCAGACCTTTACAACCACAGCGGCAGTAGACAATACACAGCTGTCGGATGGATTCGACGCGGGAACGCTCGATCCGCGGTGGTCGGTGTAGACCCTGTTGGTGATGGCCAGGTATCGGTGAGCGGAGGTCAGCTGTTGATCGATGTACCGTCGGGTGCCGCGCATGATGTGTGGAGCAGTGGCAACGACAGTGTGCGAGTGGTGCAGGCGGTGGCGGATGAGGATTTTGATGTTGCAGTGAAGTTTGATTCAGCGCCCAGCGCTCGGTATCAGTTGCAGGGGTTGCTGGTGTCGCAGGATGAGGATGATTTTCTGCGATTCGACTTCTACCACGATGGTAGTAGCCTGAACGTGTTTGCGGCGTCGTTTGTCAACGGTTCGCCGACGGTGCTGGATAACACGGTGGTGTCGACGGGAAATCCGTTGTATCTGCGAGTAGCGCGAACTGGCGATACCTGGACGCAGTACTATTCCTACGACGGTGCCAACTGGATAGAGACCAACAGCTCCACGCGAGCCATGTCGGTGTCGAACATCAGCGTGTTTGCGGGCAATGCGGGTCCGAGCCCGGCGTACACGGCGATTGTGGACTATTTCCAGGTGGTCGATGGATCGGCTGGCGATACTCAAGCGCCGAACATCAGCAACATACAGGTTCTTGTCGATGGCAGCGATGCGACGGTGACCTGGCAGACCAATGAGCCGGCCACGACGGTACTGGATTATGGGTTGACGACCGAGTATGAATCAGGGCAGCTGAGCTCAGGCGATCTGGTGACCGAACATAGTGTCCAGCTCAGTGCGCTGGATACTGGAGCAACCTACCATGTGCAGGTAACGGCCGTGGATGCGGCCGGTAACGAGGCGATCAGTGCGGATGTCAGCTTCTCTACGGAGGCGGCCCAGGCTCCGGTGCTCAGCAACATCAATGTGCTGGTCAGTGATAACAGTGCGATGATCACGTGGGATACCGACAAGGTGAGTGATTCGGTCGTCGAGTATGGTTCTGACAGTACGTATGGCAGTATCGTCTCGGATGCGGGATTGGTCACCAGTCATTCGGTGAGTTTGACAGGACTGAATGTACAAGAGACCTATCATTTTCGATTGACCAGCACCGATGCGAACGCGTTGACGAGCAGCAGCGCAGATCAGACCTTTACAACCACAGCGGCAGTAGACAATACACAGCTGTCGGATGGATTCGACGCGGGAACGCTCGATCCGCGGTGGTCGGT
>RCMY010005672.1_pt1 | contig 10556 bp, 9 predicted proteins | sample 2041341 | NCBI WGS metagenome assembly RCMY01 (sample SAMN09708234, study PRJNA481090) | Marine sediment metagenome, whole genome shotgun sequencing project.
TTCACGTACGTTTCCAGGCCATTCATAAGTGAGCAACAGCTTTTTAGCGTCCTTGGAGATATTTTTGACCGCGGCGAGGTAACTCGGCACCAAACGGATGAGGCGCGCTCGAGATCGAACGATTTCGGGCGATCAGACAATCCGGATCAGGATTGTCCGGATTTCGCAAATCCGGAAAGGATATTGCCCGTGCCAAGTAATCCGGAGATGGACAATCCGGACCTGCGCAATCCTGATGCGAACTTTCCGGAAGAGGAGGATGCGGACTTCAGTCCTGGAGGGTAGAGCGAGTCTCGAGGGCGCGCCCCTTCCGTTTCAGGATCAGGAATTGGCCTTTTGCTGAGATCCGGATCGCGCTTCAAATCCGGATCCTGATTTCCCCTCTCTTTTCGCTCAACCAGGCTTGAGTGTTTTGGTAAATACCTTCTGGAACCCGTCTCGCCGGGGGGGGCGGCAAAAGCGAAGTGCTTTCCGAAGGCCGGTCACAGAGACCAGAATTCAAACGCCTTTCAGGACCCCGCATTTGAAGAGTACGCGGGTCTTTAGATCCGCGGATCGTTGGCCGCCTGAGCTTCGATCCCGCCTGAATGGCCGTGGATGACGTTGGGCGAATTCGACCTGCCTTCCGCGCGGATCCGCGCGCACCAAGCCTCGAGCGGTGCGCGTTCCATCATCCCCGGTTCCTCGAGATCCGCCGCCATCTCCAGCAGCAGCTCCCGGCGGGGCTCAAGTAGCTCCATTGCGCGCGTCTCGGCTTCCTCAAGCCGCGATCTGACACGTGCTGCGTGCTCGGGGTGGCGTAGATAAATCTCGGCCGGAACATCGAGCCAGATCAGGCCTTCGGCGATAAGACCGTAACACGCATCGATGCGCACGGACGCCAGCGTCGCATTCGCGAGGTACAAATGTACGTCGCCGTCGGCGCCAGCGGCGGGCGCACCGAGGACAAGGCGCTCGGCTGTCCGGCCCGCAAGTGAATACACCATTTCAGCCTCAAGCTCGGAAAGGAGCCGCTCGCCGGTCGTCATTTGGAGCCAAGCCTGGCCGCCTTGGCGTGTCAGCGCCAAGCGATTTACCCGTCCAAGAGCAAGGTAGGTCCCGACGATCACATGACCGCATTCATGCACTGCGATGCGATGATCTCGGGCGGGGCTGTCATCCTCAGGATCCGGCAGGATAGCGGTAAGGGCATCCTCGACATTCATATCACGACCCTCGTGGCGGGCGATCACCAGTGCCTGGCGCAGCGCACCATCGACATCCGCTGCGCTCTGACCGATGGCTGCGCGGGTGAGGCGCGACATCTCCCGCGCGGAGAAATCCCGCTTGAGCCGGTCCTTGATCACCCGCGCCAGCGCGCCCGCACCCGGCAGCGGTGCTTGTGCCCTGACAACGTGGCCGATCTCCTCGGCGTATCGCAATACCCGCAACTTGCGCTGAATTTTTTTTGACCCTTGGTCATGAAAATCTCCTTCTGCTCAAGCCTAGGAGGTTAAGGAAAATGTCCCGCAAGTAACGGCATATCTAATCTGACAGAGGAGCGATACTTCACTGGCAAGCTACCTTCGTGACACCATGGTCTAAAAGCGACGTCCAACCTGAAATTCTGGCCGCGGCGTCCATTCAGCCATCTTGCCAGATGGCGATGGTGATCTGCGCAAGTGCGCATCAGTGGACCGAGCGGATCGCCCGGCTGGGAAATCGACATGAGTGAGCACCCATAGCTCTAGGTTATGAGTTTACAGCAGATGGGAATAAGACAAGCGGAGATAATGCTGCTTTTATCCGGATATAATTGACGCAGCGGAAGAGTGGCATACCAATGGACATTGGCAGAGAAGCAAAGATCAAGCCGATCATCTGGGGGATCATGGTGGTAGCTCTAGCTGTCACCTTCGCTTTCGTTCCGCTGGTGTCAGACAACATGTCATTCATGTTTTACATGATGCTTTGGATGATAATGGCCAGCGCATTCAACTTCGTTGCCGGTTTGGCCGGATACATGCCTTTCGGCTTTGTCGCCTTTTACGGTGTTGGCGCCTATGCCACGGGCGTTCTTTACAAATCCGCTGCTCTTCCCATCCCGATCGCGCTGATCGGTGCCGGATTGGCAGGCGCCATTCTCGGGTTACTTCTAACACCCACCTTGCGCCTACGAGGGGTCTATTTTGGCATCGTCAGCCTAGCACTCGCGATGGCGACCAAGCTAACGATTTCCCTACTGCCGGTGAATATCACAGGAGGTAGCTTAGGGTTGATCTTGTCTAGTGCCAATAATCCCAAGGCTGCCTATTACGCAATGTTCGTGGTGCTATTGTTGGTACTTGTGACTGGGACATGGCTCTCAATGTCTCGTACTGGAACTGCACTTCGCGCGATCCGCGACGATCAAGAGGCTGCGGCAGTCGTCGGGGTGAATGTCGTCGGAACGCGAATGAAGGCGTGGATCGCCGCGGCCACGTTTCCCGCTCTCGCTGGTGGGGTCGAGGCGTGGTATACTAACGCCATCGACCTTGAGTCCTCGTTCAACCTGCTCGTGACAGCCAAAAGCATCGTTTATGCGATGGCTGGCGGTCTGGGATATCTTTCGGGGCCGATCATCGGCAGTGGCCTTCTATATGGCATCGATCAACTGATCTGGCGCCAATTCCCCAGCCTCAATCTCTTGCTTCTCGGCATCGTTATCGTCGTGCTGATGCTGATGCTGCCACGTGGGATCGTCGGCGCGTTCGCGCAGCGGTTCTCAAAATTTCGCAAATACATTCCTTAACTATGAGCCGGAGAACGAGTTGATGAACGAACTGCTGCTTCAGGGTCTGGTCAATGGGATCATTTTGGGATCGATCTACGCACTCATCGGGCTCAGCCTGAACGTAATCTTCGGTGTTTTGCGGGTCGTGAACTTCGCACATGGCGAATTCATCATCTTGGGAGCCTATGCCGCCTATTTTGCCCAGCAACTCTTGGGGTTGTCGCCATTCGTCGCCATGCCTCTGATTTTCGCGGTCTTCGGAGTGCTCGGGTACGGGCTATACTATGTCCTGATCAAGCGGCTGTCCAAGTCCGACGATCCCGAACATGCGTCGCTGCTGGTAATGTTCGGTGTCTCGATCGCGATGGGTGCGCTGATGCTGATCTTCTTCGAGGCCGATTCCCGCTCGCTGGCCTACCGCATGGACCCGCCCTTCCTGATGTTTGGCTCGGTCATCGTGCCGACTACTAAGCTAGTGGCACTGGGTGTTGTTGTCGTGATTACCGCAGTCATGGCATATTTTCTCTATCGGACGCTTCCAGGCAAAGCACTGCGCGCGATTATTATGAACCGCGACGCTATTCAGATCGTCGGCGTGAACCTGGAAAAGATGTCGGCGATGACATTTGGTCTCGGTCTGGGTCTGGCTGGAATCACCGGCGTGTTAATCGCGATGATATTTCCAGCATTTTCGCCCTTTATCGGGCAGGATTACACCCTGATTGGTTTCATCGTGATCGTCTTGGGCGGTTTGGGCCACCCGATCGGTGCTATCGCAGGCGGCATCATCTTTGGGCTGACTGAGCAGACTGCACTGGTCTACACCAGCGGTACTGTGGCAACTCTTCTTGGCTTCTTGCTGCTCATCGGTGTCATTCTCGTACGGCCGAAGGGTCTCTTTGGCCAGGAGGCGATGAAGTAATTCATGCTGAAAATTGAAGAACTTGAAAAGAATTTCGGCGGCTTGAAGGCGCTTGGAGGTATTAACTTCGAAGTGCCCGAGCGAAGCATCCTAGGCGTTCTGGGGATGAACGGGTCGGGCAAGACGACGATGCTGAACTGCATTAATGGGCTCTATCATGCTTCGGCTGGATCCATCGCTCTGAACGGCAGAGATCTCGTCGGCCTCAAACCTGCGCAGGTTTTTGCGATGGGCGTTGGCCGGACATTTCAGGTGCCGCGCATCTTCGCCCGGATGACACTGTGGGAAAATCTGGCCGTGCCGCTGCTAACGCGTCGCCTGTCTCGTGCCGATCTGGACGCCGTGCGATCCAGGTGGCTACACAAAGTAAATCTGCATGAGCTGCGCAACAATTATGCCGAGGAACTGTCAGGCGGTCAGCAGAAACTACTAGAACTTGCTCGCATCATGGTGTCCGAGCCAAAGCTGGTACTGCTGGACGAGCCGTTCGCTGGCGTGAATCCCACGCTTTCACGCCTGCTGATTGAAGTGATCCGCGAGATGCCCGCCGAAACAGGGTGCAGCGTTATTCTAGTCAGCCATGATCTGACCTCGATCTATGAGCTTTCGAACGACATCATCGTCATGCACGAGGGTCGCATCCTCGCACAGGGCGATGCCAAGACGGTCAGTTCGAATCCCGACGTCATTGAAGCCTATCTGGGAGCCTGAACGATGGAAGGTCTGCAACTGTCGATGGAGGGCATCGAAGTCGCCTATAATGGCGATATCTTGGTGCTGAACGATATAGCCGTCATCGGGCGCCCCGGCCAGGTAACAGGTATCATTGGCCCGAACGGGGCGGGGAAATCGACCGTATTGAAAACCTTCTTCGGTCTCCTGCGTCCGCGAAGCGGGAAAATCATGCTCGGGGACGAGGACATAACGCGGCAAAAAGCATATCAGCGCGCGCTCGAGGGGATCGCCTTCGTGCCGCAGCATCGCAGCACCTTTGGTGATCTGTCGGTGCGCGATAACCTCCTGCTTGGATGCTGGCCCTTCCGGCGCGACAAAAAACGCGTCAAGAATGCTATTGAAAAGGTGCTGCAGGAGTTCCCTGTTCTGAGAGAGCGCCCTGATGCACCGGCATCATCGCTGAGCGGCGGACAGCAGCGGTTTCTCGAAATCGCTAGGGCGTTGGTTATCGACCCTAAAGTCATCTTGCTAGATGAGCCGACGGCGATGATCGCGCCAAAAATTTCTAAGGAAATATATAAACTTACACGTTCCTTGGCTGATCGAGGCGCAACTATCTTACTGGTTGATCAGAATGTGCGATCCTGCGCCGAAATAGCGGACAAGCTCTACATTTTGGAGTTGGGCCGCAACAAGGCCGAAGGCACGCGCGATGATTTCGCGACGGACGACAAGCTGCGCCAGATGGTTGCGGAGTGGATGGATTATAAAATCGACGCATGACGCGTCGGACATGCAGAGGAGGAAAGACATGAAAAACCTAAATAAAAGAATGGTTTTGAAGGGGCTGGTGCTGACAGCATGCGTGGCTGTGGGGGCCGGCGCGTGGGCGGCTGAGCCCATCCGTGTAGGGATGACAGTGTCGTCTGCTGGGAATTATGCGCTGGCGTCCCAATCGGGTGTGCGCGGCGTCGAAATCTGGGTGGATGAAATTAACGCGGCCGGCGGCCTCGAGGTGAACGGAGAAAAGCACTTGATCGAATTGGTCATGCGCGATGACCGAAGCGACAAGCAAATGGTCGCACGGGTTTATGAGGATCTGATCGTCAACGAGGATGTCGATATCCTGCTAGCGCCGTTCGGTTCGACCCTGACGGCTGCTGCGGCGACGACCGCCGAGCGTCTTGATAAGTTCTTGGTGATCTGGTCGGCCGCGTCGGATGCGCTGTACACTCAGGGATTCAAGAACATCATTTCCGCCACGCAGATGCCAGTCTCGCGCATGCCGCTCGCCAGTATGGACCTCGCGGCAGATTTGGGCGTCAAGTCGATCGCAATCGTCAATGTGGACGAGCCATTCCCGGCTGGATTGGCGGAAGGTGCGCGAAAGCTGGCCGAAGAGCGCAACATCGAAGTCGTGATGCAAGAATCCTACCCCAAGGGGACCAAGGACTTCAGCCTGATGCTACAAAAGGCCCGCGCAGCAGGCGCCGAGCTGTTTTTCCCCACCTCATACGAGGGTGATCTGATTTCAATGGTGCGCCAGATGCGCCAGATGAACGTGTCGTTCCCTATGAATTTCATGGTCTATGCGTCGACGCCACAGTTCATGGAAATAGGTGAGGATTCCAATTACGTCTTCAGTCACACCAATTTCCACCCGACAATCAACTGGGACATCACAGCGGGTATGGATCGCGATCAGTTTCTCGCGTCCTACAAGCGCCTTTATCCCGATGTCAGCTATGAGCCCGACTTCCAGACTGTGCTGGCTTATGGGGCAGCAGTCATCGCCGGCGAGATCATCGAGAAGGCGAGTAGCTTTGAGTCAGGCGCGCTCAAGCAGGCAGCCATGGACCTTTCAGACAATCTGACTGTCCTGGCCGGCCCGTATGCGATCGACGACACGGGCAAGCAGCTAAAAATGCCGTTCCCCGTAGTCCAACTGCAACCTGATGGCGGATTGGAGACTGTCTGGCCGCCCGAAGTCGCTGTGACTCAGCCTATCTACCCCATTCCTGCGTGGGACGAACGCTAAGCGCGGTGCGCCACTGTCCGGGGCGGCGAGGCTGCCCTGGACGGTCCTTTTTCCGCATTCAAAAAAACGGCACTTTCCGATGAAACCTTCCTTTGCAACATTGACTGAACTTTCCAAGGATCTCGAAGAGGGGCGAACGACTTCGCGTGAGATTGTCGGTGACTGTCTGGATCGCATCCGAGCGCAGGATGGAACGTTTCGGGCGTTCGCAGAAGTTTACGAGGAAAAAGCGATCTTGGCCGCCGATGGCGCAGACAAGTTGCGCCAGGCAGGCATTGTTCTGGGTCCACTGCATGGCCTACCCATTGCACTGAAGGATCTGATCGAGTGGAACGGTCATGGTTGTGAATTTGGCAGCAAATCAATGAAAGGCCGTATCAGTAAAAAGACTGCCACTGCCTTGGATCGCCTGCTCCGTGGCGGCATGATCCCATTGGGGCGAACTGAGATGGTGGAGTTTGCCTTTGGCGGGTGGGGTGCCAATCCGCAGCGCGGCACGCCGCGCAATCCCTACGACTTGGCTTGCCACCGTATCCCGGGCGGATCTTCTAGCGGATCCGGCGTCGCGGTGTCATCCGGCATGTGTCCCGCCGCCATTGGCAGCGACACGGGCGGATCAGTGCGCATCCCCGCCAGCCTGACGGGCATCGTCGGCCTTAAACCAACTTATGGACGCATCAGTTTGGCCGGGTGCTTGTCCCTGTCGCCGTCGCTGGATTCCCTTGGCCCTATGACTTTGACGGTGGCAGATGCGGCTCTAATTTATTATGCACTGCAAGGCCGCGATCCGCTGGATCGTACAACTTGGAATGTGCCCGCCGTGGGGCGGAATTACGACCGGATCGACATCAGGGGTAGGCGTGTGGCGGTAATGGCGGCCCGTAGCTACCCTATTGAAGTGCAGCCCCAAGTCGAGGCAGCATATCAACATGTGCAGCGGATCCTGCAATTGGCGGGCGTGGTGTTGTCGGAACTCGAGTTACCGCTGGATTTTGCTGAGTTGACGGCGTTGAACGGCACTCTGATCGCTGCCGAAGCGTTTCATGTACACCGCAACTACATCCACGATGAGAATGCGGCCATCGGTAGAGCAGTGCGCCAGCGTGTGTTGAGCGGCGCGGCGATCAGCGCCTCGGATTATCTGACAGCGCTAGAGACTCGCGAGAGACACGTCGCTCGGTACCGCGACTATATGCAATCCTTTGATGCCCTTTTGACGCCTGCGGTGCCTTTCGTTGCGCCACCTCTTGAGGCGGTCGACGAACGCGCTGCTCCACTGGCGCAGTTCAGTCGGCCTGCGAACTATCTTGCCACCTGCGCACTATCGATTCCCGTCGGGATCGATACAGATGGATTACCGCTAGCTGTACAGCTTATGGGTGCGCCCTACGGCGAAGAGATGATCCTCGCACTAGGGCAGGCGATTGAAACGGGGGCTGGGCCGATGCCGCGCCCTACGCCCATTGGCAGAGCCACCGGAGGTTGCCGCCATGCGTGATTGTGATCTGATCGTCAACAACGCTCAAGTCTTCGACGGGCTTGGCGGCCCAGCCATATATGGCGGTGTCGCGGTGAAAGGTGGCCGTATCGTCGCTGTTGGCAATTTAGCGGGATGGAGGGCTGAAGATACCATAGACGCCGCGGGGCACTGCCTGGCCCCTGGTTTCATTGACGTCCACACCCATCATGATCGCGCCGCGCTGGAGCAACCCGATCTGCCATTTGCTGTGACACAAGGAGTTACAAGCATAATCGTGGGAAATTGTGGCATCTCACTCGCGCCTCTCGATGGGCCCACTAATCTTCCCGAACCGCTAGCCTTGTTAGGATCACGTGACGCCTATCGTTTCGCGACGTTCGCGCAATATTTCGCTGCGCTCGAAAACGCGCGCCCTGCTGTCAATGTAGGCGTCCTGGCGGGGCATGGTGTGATGCGCACGCGCGCTATGGACGACACCGCCCGCGCCGCAGATCCAGAAGAGGTTGCTACCATATGCGAACTACTGGACGAAGCACTTGAGGCGGGTGTTTTGGGTCTCAGCACCGGATTGGCGTATCCTGTGGCTCGGCACGCACCCACGGACGAAGTGATCGCCATCACCCGAAGACTGGCGGCGTATCCAGGCGCCCGCTATGTTACGCACATGCGCAATGAGCGCGATGAAGTGGCGGAAGGGGTTGCCGAAGCCCTCGAAATAGGCCGCGCGGCAGGCGTGCCGATAGTGATTTCGCATCATAAATGCATCGGTCAAGCCAACTTCGGTCGCTCAAAGAACACATTGGCGATGGTCGACGCCGCACTGTGCGGACAGGATGTCGCGCTTGATCAATATCCATACGATGCCAGCTCAACAGTACTGTTACCCGAGTTGGTCGGACATGCCAAACGTGTTCTGATTGCAGTGTCGGACAGCATGCCAGAGGCAAAAGGTCGCTATCTCGACGAAATCTCAGCTGAGATGGGTTGCGACATCCGGGAGGCAGCAAGTCGCCTTGCACCCGGTGTCGCAATTTATTTTCAGATGTCTGAGGACGACATTTGCCGCATCATGGCGCATCCGCGAGTTATGATTGGATCTGATGGGATTCCCGGTCCGAATGCGCATCCCCGTTTGTGGGGGTCATTCCCACGCGTTTTGGGGCGCTATGTTCGGGAACAGCAAGTTATACCACTTCACGAAGCTATTCGCAGGATGACATCCCTTCCGGCGCAGGTGTTCGGTCTCGCCCGGCGCGGCCGCCTTCAGACAGGCTTCTACGCCGACCTCGTCCTGTTCAACGCAGAGACGGTTATAGATCGTGCGAATTATGTCGAGCCAAACATCCCGTCCGAAGGAATCATGGAGGTCATTGTGAATGGATGCCGCACGCTGCCTGGGACGCAGAAAACCACCGCTCGCGCTGGCATGATCCTAAGGAGAGGGGGCCAACTGGCCTTTGAGGCTCACGCTAGTCCGTGACCTTCATCACGGCAGCATCTGATCATCTTCTCAATGAACTCCATTTCCGCCCGCGACGCTGCTCGCGATTCAGGCAGAAGTGCGACAATTTCAAATGTGTATGCGGGCTCCAACGCCCTAACGCGCAAGCCAGGCGTGGCGCGTGCCGAAAATTCGTCGACAATTGCGGGGCCAACTCCTTCTGCGGCACATGCCGCGGCCACGGAGTAAGTATGAACCGAAATTCGCGGCGCATATTCCAACCCCGCCTTCTCAAACTCGGCCATTAAAGCCTGGCCAACAGGCGACTCCCGCTCAAGACCGACAAGGGATTTGCTGTCTATCTCTTCCAGACGCAACGGCTTGGATGGATCATCGAGCATGGCATTGGTTTCTGCCTCAACATAAACTAGGCGCATCGTCCCCAAAGGAGTGCTACGAATTCCTGGTGGTTGGGGTAGTGAGAAGGCGACCCCCAAGTCTAAACGATAAGACAATAGCCGGTCCAAGATCTGATCGTAATGGTGAGTGAAAATCTCCAAGTTTGATCCATCTTCACTTGCTATCTTTGCTAATACCTTAGGTGCGAATCCTACGCCGAGACTGGGTAAGAATCCGACTCGCAAAGTGCGTTGTGAGGCTTCGCCTAGCTGTCGAACCAGCGCATTCAGGCTTTCCAGACAAGTTTGCAATTTTTGGCTTTGTTTAAAAAGTAAATTGGCTTCATGCGTTGGAACCAACCGCTGTTTCACACGATCAAAGAGCTTAAACGACAACTGTGATTCCGCGTGTTGTAGTGCCTTACTGAGAGCTGGCTGTGAAACATTCAATTGTCGGGCAGCAGCGCTAACTGAGCCTGTACGATAAATCGCGTAGAAGACTTCAATTTGTCGAAGGTTCACAATTTTCCGTTTCAATGATATAAAAAGTTCAGGATTGATCTGATGAACGCCGCAGTAAAATTAAGTAGCCACACTTGACTGATCAATATTCACAGTAAGTCCGTAATTTATCTTGGTCCATCGAAACCGCAGGGTGCCCGTCGGCAGGGTTTTGGGTTTCACAGGCGGCTGGAGTATCGCTAAGCCTTCCACAATACCTACCAGAGATAGCTGGTGATGGCGCCACACGATCCGTAGAATGCAAGAGCCAGAACAGTCAGACGACCATTGCCATCAAGGGCTAGAATGCTGGCTCGGATATTCATGTTGCGGGCGGCGATAAGCACAT
>RCMY010005673.1_pt1 | contig 10556 bp, 10 predicted proteins | sample 2041341 | NCBI WGS metagenome assembly RCMY01 (sample SAMN09708234, study PRJNA481090) | Marine sediment metagenome, whole genome shotgun sequencing project.
GATCACCATGTTGGCGATGGTACTTTGGACGAGGCCGCCATTCACCCGCGCGAAGTTATCCGCCAAGCGCTCGACATCGTTGTGGGCCAGGTACGACGATTCGACAGCATGGTGATCGACCTCCTCGAACTGGCACGACTCGACGCCGGCGCGACCGACATGAACACCGAACGTCTGGACATCGTCGACCTCACCGGGCGGATTGCCGCCCGTTACGGAGCACCGGATGTACCGATCACCGTCGCCCCTCGAACCCGTCGCGAGGTCGTCGTCGACAAGGTCCGATACGAGCGGATCGTCAGCAACCTCGTCGAGAACGCCCGAAATCACGGTGGTGGTGCAGTGGAGATACAGATCGAGTCAGCCCGCAACCGCTGCATTCGTGTTTCGGTGATTGACGACGGCCCTGGCGTGGCCGATGGCGAGCGCGAGCGGATCTTCGAACGCTTCGCGCGGGGAAGCGCCGCACGCCACCGCATCGGCACGGGGTTGGGCCTTGCGCTCGTGGCTGAGCACAGCGCGGCCATGGGCGGCCGGACGTGGGTCGAGGACGGGAAGTTCGGTGGCGCTCGGTTCGTGGTCGAGCTCCCGCGGGAAGTCTCGACGTGACCCGTCGGAGGCGGACAGTACTCGCCGCCCTGGCCGCTCAGGCCCTCCTGGTGGTTGCTGTGTCGTGCGGCGTCCCGACCGGTGATTCGACCTTCGACGAGATCGACGGCGAGGTACTCGGCGGACTGAATGACCCAACGACCACCACGACGACGTCGACCACCACCACCATCGTTCCTGACACGACGGACCCGTCGCTCGAGACGACCACCATCGTTCCCGTGACCGAGCCCCCACCCGCTGCGACGGTCGCGATCTACTTCATCAGCCGCGGGTCGCTCTCACCCCAGACTTTCCCGGTCGACCCCGAGTGGGGGCTGAACGAGTTGGTGGGTCTCCTCGAGGAGGGACCACCGGGCGACAGCGTCGGCGCACGTCTCCAGTCATTCGTTGCGCCCGGTTTGATCGTCGGCACTCCGGTTCCGGACGAGGGCGTCATCCTCGTGGAACTGGATGGCGACGTGTTCAACGAGATCAGCCGCATCAACCAACGAAATGCCTTTGCTCAGATCGTGGTGACGCTGTTGCAACGGAGCGACGTGGGGCAGGTCTCCTTCACGATCGACGGCGAAATCGTTCCGGTTCCAGTCGAGTCCGGCTCGAAGGAGGCGGCGGCGGTCAGCGACTTCGACTCATTCCTCGGTGTCCCTCGGTCATCTGTCGAGCCGATCGACAACGTGACCACCGGCAATGTCACGACAACGAGTGGACCAACTACCTCGCTGGCGCAGTAGATCCGGAGACACCGGACCGTTCGTCACAGAGGGCCTGACCCGAGTGACTGTGCTCAGTATCCGAGGCGTTCGACTCGTTCGGGTTTGCGCTGCCAGTCCTTGTCGACCTTGACCCGCAGTTCGAGGTACACGCCCTCGGGCAGCTGTTTGCGAGCCAGTTCGCCGGCGCGCTTCAAGATCGCCCCACCCTTGCCGATCACCATGCCCTTTTGGCTGTCGCGCTCGACGAGGATGTTCACCCGGATGCGGGGCCACTCCCATTCGGCCACCTCTGTGGCGATCGAATACGGCAGTTCGTCACGCGTCACGGCGAGGAGTTGCTCGCGCACCAGTTCGGCGACCCACTTCTCCTCGGGAAGGTCAGAGACCTCGTCGTCCGGGAAATACTGCGGTCCTTCGGGGAGCTGACTCGCGAGGTACTCGACAAGCTCCCCGATCCCCTCACCGGTCTTGGCCGAGACCGGGAAGTACTCCGCCGCACCCAGTTGGCTGGCCGCCTGGAGCATCGCCAACACCTGTTGCGGCTTCGCGATGTCCGTCTTGTTGACGATCACGGTCGATCGGGACATGTCGAGCTTGTCAGACACCCACTTGTCACCCTTGCCGAACTGCATCGTTGCGTCGAGGACGAGACAGGTTGCATCGACGTCCTTCGTGCTCTCGATGGCGGTCGCGTTGACGCGTTCCCCGAGTGCGGTGACTGGCTTGTGGAGGCCCGGCGTGTCGACGAAGATCAGCTGACTGGCCGGACGGGTCAGGATGCCCATGATCCGGTGCCGCGTGGTCTGCGGCTTGTCAGACACGATGCTGATCTTGCGGCCGCAGATCGCATTGACCAACGAAGACTTGCCGACGTTGGGCCGCCCGACGAAGGTCACGAAACCGGAGGTGTAGGCCGGCTCCGGATCAGTGGCCGGGCCGCCAGGGGCAGGCCACTTCGACAGGTCGCTGTCGGCCGCATCGGTGTCAGCCGCAGGTCTCGTCGTTTCGTCGGTCACCGCACCAGTCTGCCAACCTCTTTCCAATGACGCACATGATCAACGGCATCACCGAGATGAAGGCGCTCGTCGGCGAGCGTCCCAGTTCTTCCCTGGACACCGAAATCACTCAGGCACGAGACCTTCGGCTCCCCCGTCTGATCGCAAACTGAGCGTGTCGATCTCACCAGCGGTCGAGCCGTTACCGATCACGATCGGGCTCGCCGAGGTCCACGAGGCGATCTCCGCTTCGCGACCGGAAGACATCTGCCTCGTGTTCCGCGATCGGCGATTCACCTGGCACGACGTCACCACCAGAACGCGCCGCCTCGCCAACGCCCTCCTCGATCGGGGGCTCGGCTGTCACACAGAGCGCTCCGAACTGGATGATCACGTGAGCGGCCAGGACCACATCGGGATCTACCTCCACAACGGCAACGAATACCTGGAAACGATGTTGGGGGCACTCAAGGCACGCGCTGCGTCATTCAACATCAACTACCGCTACGTCGCCGAAGAGCTGCGGTACCTGCTCGATGATGCTCAGGCGACAGCGATTGTCGTCCACAGCCAGTTCGCTCCGGTTCTCGCCGAGGTGCTCGCCGACCTGCCGCGCCTGACCACGATCCTCCAGGTCGCCGACGACTCCGGCAACGACCTGCTCCCGGGCGCCGTCTGGTACGAGGACGCACTCGCCGCAGCTTCACCCGAGCGGCCCGAGGTCCAATGGAGCGCCGACGACCTCTACATGCTCTACACCGGCGGCACGACGGGGATGCCCAAGGGCGTCATGTGGCGCAACGGCGACGCCATGGTCGAGTGTTTCGGCGGTTCGCGTACAGCCACGAATGCCGAGGAGTTCGTGGCGGAGGCCAACGCCGGGCTCCAGGCCCTCCTCGCACCGCCCTTCATGCACGGTGCTGGCCATTGGATGAGCTTTCGCACGTGGCTCGGCGGCGGCACGATCTTCATCCAGTCGGTTCCCGAGCAGCTCGACCCCGTCGACATCTGGACGCTCATCGAGCGGGAGCGACTCAATTTCCTTCTCATCGTGGGCGATGCCTTCGCCCGACCGCTGCTCGACGAACTCCACGAGCCGACCGGGCGCGGGCCCTACGACCTCGAGTCGCTCACCGTCGTGCTCTCCGGTGGTGCCGCGCTCTCAGCCAACCTCAAGGCCGAGTTTCTCCAGCTCCTCCCGACGTTGATGATCGTCGACGGTCTCGGTTCGTCAGAGGCCGGCGGACAGGTCTCTCACGTATCGGCAGGTTCTGAAGCCTCGACCGGCACCTTCGAGCTGACCCCCGGCAACGTGCTGCTGTCAGCCGACCTCGATGCGGTGCTGGAGCCGACCGACACCTCAACTGGCTGGCTTGCCAAGACCGGACGCCTTGCGCTGGGTTACCTCGGTGATGCCGACAAGACAGCGCGCACCTACCCGACCGTCGCCGGCCGCCGATACGCCGTGCCCGGCGACCGCGCCCGGTTCGAGACCGACGACGCCACTGACCTCGTTGTCGAGCTGCACGGCCGCGACTCGGTCACGATCAATTCCGGCGGGGAGAAGATCTTCGCCGAGGAGGTCGAAGCCGCGGTGAAGGCGCATCCGAGCGTGTATGACTGCATCGTCGCCGGGCGTCCAAGCGAGCGCTGGGGCAGCGAGGTGGTTGCCGTGGTGCGGATCCGGCCTGGCTACACCGTCGACGACGTCGAACTCCTCGCCGAAGCCGAGCGACACATTGCGCGCTACAAGCTGCCGAAGGCGTTCGTCCGGGTGGACGAGATTGTTCGGTCCCCGAGCGGGAAGGCCGACTACCGGTGGGCCAAACAAGTTGCGACCGGCTGACTCGCAAATCGGCGCACCGATACTCCCTGGCATCTAGGGTGTCACCGAACTTCAACACGAACTCTCAAAGACACGAAAGGCGGGCCTGACATGGGTCTTCTCGACAAACTCAAGGGCGAAATCGTCGACATCATCGAGTGGATCGACGACTCCCGCTCGACACTCGCGTGGCGCTTCCCGCGCTACCAGAACGAGATCAAGAACGGCGCCCAGCTGATCGTGCGCGAGGGCCAGAAGGCCGTGTTCGTCTACCGTGGAGCGCTCGCCGACCAGTTCGAGCCGGGCCATTATGAGCTCAAGAGCGAGAACCTGCCGGTGTTGTCGACTCTGCAGGGGTGGAAGCATGGCTTCGACAGCCCGTTCCGCAGCGAGGTGTACTTCATCAACACTCGGCCCGTCACCGATATCCGCTGGGGCACGCCGCAGCCGGTCACCGTCCGGGACCCTGACTTCAAGATGGTCCAGATCAGGGCGAACGGCCTGTGCGTGGTGAAGATCGAAGACACCGAGATCTTCTTGAAGGAAGTGATCGGCACCGACTCCGCCGTCGAGGCCGACGAGATTGCCGAGCTGCTGCGCCGGGTCATCTCGATGGCGTTTTCCGACATGGTCCTCGCATCGGGTCTTGGCGCGATCGACCTCCAGGGCCAGCAGGTGTCGCTGGCGGGCAAGCTGCGCGAGTTCGTGCAGGAACGAGTCGACGACGAATTCGGTCTCGCCATCCCCGAGATCACGATGAACATTTCGTTGCCCGACGAGATCACCCAGGCAATGACGCGTGGTGTGGCCAAGGGTGTCGAAGCGTCTGGCTTCGTGGAGAACGTCGACCTGAACAAGTACCAGCAGGCCCAGGCTGCCGATGCGATGCTGGCGGCTGCGAGCAACGAGGGCGGCTCGGTCATGGGCGACATGATGCAAATGGGTATGGGTGCCGCAATGGCGGGCACGATGGCGCAGACAATGGGCGGCATGGGCCAGCAGCAGGCACCACAGCAGGCCGCACCCGCGCCGGCTGCCGCGCCCGCTCCCCCGCCACTTCCGGGCCAGACGATGTACCACGTGGATCACAACGGCCAGCCCGGCGGCCCATACAACATGGCCCAGATGCAGTCCGGCATTCAGAGCGGTCAGGTGACCGGCCAAACACTGGTCTGGGCGCAGGGCATGGCGGCTTGGTCACCGGCCCAATCAGTTCCTGAACTGCAGGCGCTCTTCGCCGCACCGCCGCCCATGCCGCCGACGAGTGCGACGCCACCGCCGGTGCCGCCGACACCACCCACGCCAGCCGCCGAATGAGCTGTCGCCGATGAGCGATCAGCCACCGCCGCCCCCACCACTCCCCCCATCAGCATCGCCGCCGCCGATGCCCGAGCCAGCGCCAGCACCAGCGCCAGCGCCAGCGCCTGACGGGATGCCGCCTCCGCCACCGCCACCGAATCCGCTGGATGAGTCAGCACCGCCCCCGCTGACCGGAGACGAGGGCACCGCCACCGCTGCGGGAGAACCGTCACTGGCTTCGATGGCGATGACGCACGCCACCGAAGACAGCCGGACGTATCCGTGCACGGCGTGTGGCGGCGAGCTGAAGTTCGACATCGGGAGCCAGATGTTGAAGTGTCCGCACTGCGGCAACACGCACGAACTCGTCGAGAACGACGGTCAGGTCAGCGAGAAGGATCTGCGCGAAGCGATCAAGCTGGTGCAGTTCGGCAAGCGTGCGCACCAGGAAAACTTCGTCGGCGCCGAGAAGGAGATCACCTGCCAGAACTGCGGCGGCAACACCACCTTCTCCGGTTCGCTGACGGCTGAGAAATGCCCCTACTGCGCAACACCGATCCAGCGCGACGATGTCCACGACGCGCCCGACCGCCTGCCGGTCGACGGAGTGTTGCCGTTCTCGATCGATGGCGAGCAGGCGCAGGAACTGATCGAGACGTGGATCAGCAAGCGCTGGTTTGCTCCGACCGAGTTCAAGACCTACGGCCGCACCGGCTCGTTCTCGAGCGTGTACACCGCCTATTTCACCTACGACGCTGACACGCGGACCCACTACAGCGGCCGGCGCGGCGACAACTACACCGTGACCGTCGGGCACGGTGAGAACAAACGGACCGAAACCAGGACCCGCTGGACGCCAGCACGCGGCCAGGTCCAGAACAGCTTCGATGACATCACCGTCTTTGCCAACGAGGGTTTCGAGCGCCAGCGCATTGCCAAGTTGGAACCGTGGCCCACGGAGTCGGCCAAGCCGTATTCAGCTGAGTATGCAGCTGGCCACTTGCGCCGGACCTACGACCACGACGTCGAGGAATGCCTGCCTGAGGCCACCACGCAGATGGAGACCGCAATCCGCCAGACCGTGCGGCGTGACATCGGTGGCGATCAGCAAGACATCAGATCGATGGACATCAGCTGGCTCAAGATGACCTACAAGCACCTGTTGCTGCCGATCTGGCTGCTCACCGTGATCTACGAGCAGAAGCCGTTCCAGGTGTACATCAACGGCGTGACCGGTGAGGTCCACGGCGCGCGCCCGTTCAGCAAGACCAAGATCATCACGGCGGTCGTCATCGCTGTGCTGGTGATTGCCTTGATTGCCGTGGCGGTCTCGGCGGGAGGCAGCGGTTGATGATCGTCTCGCTCATCCTCGCGATCACCGTGATCGCGATCGTCGGTTTCGGTGTTGCGCTCACCGTGCGTTCGAAGAAGGACTTCGACGATGCGAACGAGGTGGTCCCCGGCACGAAGTCGATGGCGCCCGCATCCTGGGCCGGGGCCCACAGCCCCGAAGCCAAGCTGCACCGCCGGCTCGGCGACGCCGTGCGCGGCGCTCAAGGCAATCCGCGACTGGTCGAGCTGGGTCTCGCCGCTCAGACCAAACAGTTGGAGGCCGAGGCACTGGCAATCGATGAGCGGCTCGTGGCCGCAGCTGGCCTCCCGGCCACTCATCGAGCAGCAGCCGTTGCCGAGTTCGAGCCACACGTCGTCGCGCTCGAAGACGCTGTCGCCTCCTTGGTGCGGAGTACAACGGTCGGGCAGTCCAAAGAGTTGCTCGAACAGGCCGTGTCCGAGGCCGACATCAAGCTCCAGGCGCTCGCTCAGGCGCGCGCCGAAGTCGAGCAACTCGACGGGCAAGCACGAGGTGTGCTTCCAACGCCCGAGCTCACCGCCGACGAGGCCACCGGCGGCACCACTGGAACTGCCGATACTGACGGCGCGCCGGGTACAGCAACCGGCTGAGGGTGCCCGTAACCTGAGCCTCGTGAACACCGCACGATCCTGGGACACCGAACAACTGCCCGAAGGCGAAGCGAAGGTCGCAGCTGTCCGCGACATGTTCGACACCATCGCCCCGAAATACGACCGACTGAACCGCATCATTTCGTTCCGCCTGGACGTGCGTTGGAGAAAGCGGGCCGTGCGCGACCTCGCACTTCCCGCCGGGAGCTCGGTGCTCGACTTGGCGAGTGGCACGGGCGACCTGTGTATCGACCTGGCCGGTGCCGGTCTGCGGCCCATTTCGATGGATCTCAGTTTCGGGATGCTGTCCGCTGACCGTTCAGGCAGCCCCCGAGTACAAACCGACATCCTTCGCCTGCCGGTGCCCGACGCCTCGGTCGATGGCGTGATGTGCGGCTTCGCCCTGCGCAACCTGCTCGACCTTCCAACGTTCTTCGGCGAGTTGGGCCGAGTCGTCAAGCCCGGCGGGCGGATCGCATTGCTCGACGTGAGCGTTCCCAAGAACAAGCTGGTGCGCTGGGGCAACGGGATCTACTTCGGCAAGATCGTGCCGAAGATCGGCGCGGCACTCTCGGATGGCCCGGCCTATGCGTACCTCCCGAAGAGTGTTGCGTACCTGCCCGAACCGGCGCAGATGCTCGAGTCGCTGCGCGATGCGGGCTTCGTCGATGCCAGGCACGAACAGCTCTCTGGCGGGCTGACCCAGTTGATGGTTGCGACTCGCAGCTGAGGCGCTGCCTCGACCCCAGCCAGATGCGAGCCACCACACGTCTTCTTTCCGAGGTCTCCGACGCGGTTCCAGATCTCAACGACGTCGCGGCGTCGGATGGCCACCTGTTCGTACGTGATGGAATTGGCGTGGCTGGCCGTGGCGTCGCCCGTCGCGTCCCGATCGACGACGCCGTGGAGATCTTGGCTGCGATCGTCCACGACAGCACCGTTGACGGCGTCACGCCGGTCGCACTCGGCTCGATCCCCTTTCTGCCGGGCGCTTCCGGTGAGTTGCTGATTCCTGCGGTCACCGTCGGCAAGCGCGGCGATGGCACGGTGTGGGTGACCACGATCGACGGTGCTGATGCAGCCGCTGCGCTCGCACCGCCGGCCGACCTCGTGCCGGTGGCGACGAACTACACCCTCGGTTCATCCACTCCGGTCGAGGTGTATCTCGACGCGGTGACCGCCGCACGTGATGCTGTCCGCGCCGGCCACCTCACCAAGGCCGTGATCGCTCGACCGATCACCGTCACCGCCGACCGACCAATCGACGTGCACGCTGTCCTGCGCCGACTGAAGGCCTCATTCGGATCGTGTTTCCGCTATTCGATCGACGGGTTCGTGGGTGCCTCCCCCGAGCTGCTCGTCGAGGTCGATGGACCGGTCGTCAGGTCGCTTCCGCTGGCTGGAACCACCCAACGAACGGGTGATGCCGACAACGATCGGGCGCTTGCTGCCGAGTTGCAAGCCAGTACCAAGAACCAGATCGAACACCGCATCGTGATCGACGTGGTCCACGACGTCCTACTGCCCTGGGCGAGTTACCTCGACTGGGAGCCAGAGCCGTCGGTCGTCAGCGTCGCCAATGTGCAACACCTCGGCACCCGGATGGAAGGCATGCTGAGCCAGCCAGGCCCGACGGTGATCGAACTGGCCCGGGCGCTCTCGCCCACGCCCGCACTTGGTGGGCACCCACGCGAAGCTGCACTCGACCTGATCCGGCAGACCGAGGGGTTCGAACGGGGCCGGTATGGCGGAGCGGTCGGCTGGGTGGACGCTGCCGGCAACGGCACCTGGGCGGTCGCGATTCGGTGCGCGGAGTTCACCGCGGACCGGATGTCAGCTCGCCTGGTCGCCGGTGGCGGCATCGTGGCCGACAGCGAGCCCCTCGCCGAGTTGGCCGAGACACAAGCCAAGTTCCAGGCCATGCTCAGCGCCATCGTCCGCCCCTGACGCCGTTCGTGCGGGGCCTTCCCCTGCCGCATCAGTTTCGACTTGGGCGACGCCATCCAGAGACCTGACCCTCGATACCGTGATGGACGTCGGGCGGTGCTGTCGTGCAAGCGGGTGACCAGCGGCGTCTACTGAGATGATGGACGTCAGAGCCATGGACATCTCGTGCACCCACGACCGGCTGTGGCGCGAGCATGCCTCGCGCCTCGTCGGATTCGCCACGTTCCTCGTCGGCCCCAACGACGCCAGCGACATCGTTGTCGAGGCGTTCCTGCGAGCCGTACCGAAGATGGCGGCCGGCGAGGTCGCCGACCCGCTGCCCTACCTGTTTCGCGCAGTGACTAACCAGGCGCACGACCTGCGACGGGGCCGGGCACGCCGCTGGCGACGAGACCTCCAGGCAGTGGGACCCTCGCACATGCCCGAACCTGCGGACTTCGGCGACGTCCGTCGCGCTGTCGCCGACCTCAGCGTTGCACAGCGCACGGTTGTCTACTTCGTCTACTGGGAAGACCGAACCGAACGCGACATCGCTGACCTCCTCGACGTGTCGCCGAGCACCGTACGACAGCACCTTCTCCGCGCCCGCCGACACCTCAGAGAGGCACTCGAATGAACGATCGACTCGACAAGGCCATACGCGCCGCAGCAGCCAACATCGTGGAGGCCGCTCCACCGCCACCGCTCCACCCCGTCGCCGCGGCGCGACAGCGCCACAAGATCCCGTTCTGGGTGCTGCCCGCACTGGTGCTCCTCCCGGTCCTCGGATTCCTGTACGTCCGAGCGCTTGCGAGCGAAACTGCCGTCGAGCCCGGACCGCTCGGCGTCACTCTGGCCGAGCTGATCTTCGCCATCACCCACGAGGGCGCCGCTGACGTCGACGATCTGCTCGACCGACGCACCCGGGTCGGTCTCGTGGCTGAGGACCGAGCTGCGGCCCTACCCATGGCGGAGCGGGCGTTCGACCTCGTGTGAGGAGTACGCCTCAGCGGTAGGCGCCGATCCCGGTGAGCGCCTGGCCGACGACCAAGGTGTGCATCTCCACGGTGCCTTCATAGGTGAGCACCGACTCGAGGTTGTTCATGTGCCGGATCACGGGGTACTCGAGCGAGATGCCGTTGGCGCCGAGCACCGTGCGCGCCGACCGGCAGATCTCGAGGGCCTCGCGGACGTTGTTGAGCTTGCCGAGACTGACCTGCTCGG
>RCMY010005674.1_pt1 | contig 10555 bp, 7 predicted proteins | sample 2041341 | NCBI WGS metagenome assembly RCMY01 (sample SAMN09708234, study PRJNA481090) | Marine sediment metagenome, whole genome shotgun sequencing project.
TTCCAGCAGACATCCAGGAGGCTCCGCACCTCATTCACCGGAAGCAAGCCGGTCTTGGTATCGGTTCGGGAATCGCACATCGCTGGCCCAACCTCCAATTAGTTACCAATAGTCATTACCATAAGTAACTATATGCAGGCTCTAGACAAACCCAACGGCCTGCGCGCCCGTGTCGAGTTCCGTTTCGACATAAAAAAGCCAGGGAATCCCTGGCTTGCAATGCACATATCGCTGCAGATTTGCCGGGACCTATATGTCCCCGGCAACAACAGCCGTATATACGCTACCGATCAGTGCTGCCCTCATCATCCTTGGCACCTGCCGTGGCGGCCTCAGTCTCCTTGGCGTTCCACCCGGCGACGGCATTCCAACCACTCCATCCGATGACCACTAGCAAGCACAGCGAGAAGACAATAGTGGCCCAATTGAACAGCGAGCCATCGTTATTGGCCTCGACCAGTGACTGCCAGAGCCAGATAACGCAGGCCAAGCAGGTCAATGCATACATACGGGAGGTGGAGCGCGCGGTGAGTTTCATGGCGGAAAAAGTCCTTTGATTACAAGAATGACGGCAGATAACAGTGTGGGATCCGCACCAGCGGCACCGGCACGAATCCCACATCGAGGAGGAGAAAGGGGAAGGTCAGCTCTTCTTGCGCTTGGACATGATGTCCACGGCGACGGCCAGCAGGAGCACGAGGCCCTTGATGGTCTTCACCACGGCGGTGTCAACACCCATGATCGACAGACCCTGGTTGATAACACCCATCACGAATGCACCGATCACAGCGCCCGGGATGGTACCAATACCACCGGTAACGGCCGTGCCACCGATGAAGCAGGCGGCGATGGCGTCCATCTCGAACTCCATACCGGCCTGAGCAGTTGCGGAAGCCAGACGGGAGAGCATGCAGACAGCGGCCACTGCGGACAGGAAGCCCATGTGGACGAACAGCAGGAAGTCCACGCGGCGGGTGTTGATACCGGAGAGGATGGCGGCCTTGCGGTTGCCACCAACGGCGTACACGTGGCGACCGAACACGGTCTTGGTCAGGATGAAGTTGTAGATGAAGACCAGCACACCGACGATCACCAGCATGATCGGGGTACCACCCTGATCAGCGTTACCGGAGGAAGCCAGCAGGTAGGTGACGAAGGCGATGACGACCGCGGCAAGCACAATTTTGAGGACGGTCAGGCTCATCGGCTCGGGCACCAGGCCGACCTTGGCCACACGGGCGCGCTTGCGCAGCTGGCTCCAGGCAAAGCCGACGATGCACAGGATGCCGAGCACAATGGTCAGACCATCGAACGGACCCCACCAGCCAAGGATGTTGGGCAGGTAGTTACGGGCAATGCCACGGAATTCGAGGGAGGTAATCGGCACGGATTCGCCGACGATCACGGTGGCGAGACCACGGAAGATCAACATGCCGGCCAGAGTGGTAATGAAGCCCGGGATGCCGATGACGGCGACCCAGAAGCCCTGCCAGACGCCGACGATCAGGCCGACGACCAGAGCGATGACGATGGCGAGCATCCAGTTGACTCCGGCGCGTTCCATCAGCAGTGCACACACACCACCGATGAAGGCTACCAAGGAACCAACCGAAAGGTCGATGTGGGTGGCGATGATGACCATCACCATACCAATGGCCAGGATGATCACGTAAGCGTTCTGCTGAATCAGGGACACGAAGGAGTTCGGCTTCAGCAGCACGCCTCCGGTCAGGACCTCGAAGGCCACGACGATGACCAGCAGTGCGCCGACAATACCGTATTGACGGGCATTGTTGGCAACCGTGGCCAGCAGGCCGGTCTTTTCTTCTTTCTTTGCAGGTGTTGCAGTTGCGGCGCTCATCAGGCTGCCACCTCCCTTTCCTTGGTCATACCCTTCATCAGGTATTCCTGGGTAAATCCATTCTTCTCAACATTGTCGGTGACGACACCGTAGGACACCGTGTAAATGCGGTCACAGATACCGATGAGCTCGGGCAGCTCGGAGGAAATCACGATGACGGCCTTGCCTGCATCGGCAAGCTTATCGATGATTTCGTAGATCTCATACTTGGCGCCGACGTCGATGCCTCGGGTCGGCTCATCGAGGATGAGGATGTCCGGCTGCGAGATAACCCACTTGGCGAGCAGCACTTTCTGCTGGTTACCACCGGAGAGGGTGGAGACATTCACATCGATGTCATGACACTTGATGTTGAAGTCCTTGCGGTACTGTTCGACTTCCTTGCGCTCAAGGTTGTCGTCCACAACCCCGCCCTTGCTGATCTTGGTCAGGGAGGCCAGGGACGCGTTCTCTCGGATGTTCTGCAGCAGGTTCAGACCGTTGCCCTTACGATCCTCGGTGGCGTAGGCGAGACCTGCGTCAATCGCGGACTGCACGTTGGGCATCTTGACTTCCTTGCCCTTGACGAACACCTTGCCGGAGATGTTGGAACCGTAAGAGTGGCCGAAGATGGACATGGCCATCTCGGTACGACCCGCACCCATCAGACCCGCCAGACCGACGATCTCGCCGGCATGCACGTTGATGTTCGCATGGTCTACGATCACGCGCTCCGCGTCGAGCGGATGATGCACGGTCCAATCCTCGACACGCAGGTATTCCTCGCCCGGGGTATTGGAGGGGTGGTTCGGGTACAGGTTGTGCAGCGGACGACCCACCATCTTGCGGATGAGTTCTTCCTGGTCGAGCGGCGTCTCCGGCGTCACGTACATCACACCGACGGTCGAACCGTCTCGAATGATGGTGACATTGTCGGCGATGGCGGCGACCTCGTTGAGTTTATGAGTGATGATGATGCTGGTCACGCCCTGCTCGTCACGTAGCTGACGAACCAGGTCAAGCAGGTGGGCGGAATCCTCATCGTTCAGTGCAGCGGTCGGCTCATCGAGGATGAGCAGCTTCACGTCCTTGGACAATGCCTTGGCGATTTCGACGAGCTGCTGCTTGCCGACGCCGATGTCCATAACCTTGGTATCCGGGTCTTCGGGAAGTCCCACACGATCGAGCAGCTTCTTCGCCTCGGCACGGGTCTTGTCCCAGTCGATTACGCCACCCTTGGCCTGCTCGTTGCCGATGAAGATGTTCTCCGCAATGGACAGGAACGGGCTCAACGCCAGTTCCTGATGAATGATTACGATGCCGTCGGCCTCGGAATCATTAATAGTATGGTATTTGCATTCCTTGCCATCAAAGGTGATTTTGCCGGAATAGCTACCGTATGGGTACACACCCGAAAGCACGTTCATCAGGGTCGATTTACCTGCACCGTTCTCGCCGCAGATGGCGTGGATCTCGCCGCGATCGACGGAAAGATTCACATCGGTGAGGGCTTTGACCGGACCGAACGTCTTCGTGATGTTTTCCATCGTCAAGATGGTGTCATTTGATGACATGTCACCACTCCTCGTCACAGTTCTGTGTTCATGGACATGCGGCGCATATCGGCTATGCGCCGCATGTCATTGTGTTTGTTTACGGATTGCCTGATGAGGACTACTTAGTCAGCTCGTCGAAGCGATCCTGGGTGATGTAGTTGGCCGTGACCAGATCCTGGAGGTTGTCCTTGGTGATGTTCTGGGGGTCAAGCAGCTTGGACGGGACGTCGATGTTGTTGTTGTTGAACTTGCCGTTCAGGCCGGAGACTTCCTTGCCCTCGGCGATCTCGACGACCATGTCGTACACGGCGTCAGCCAGCTTGTTCACGTCCTTGAACACGGTCTCGCCCTGCTTATCCTTGGCGATGTTGGCAACTGCGATCTCCATGGCGTCCTGACCGGTGATATACGGCCAGGAGTCGGTGCCCGGCTTCATGTCGGGACGCTTGGATTCGATGGCGTTGATCACACCCTGGGCGATGCCGTCGTACGGAGTGAGGACCGCGTCGAGCTTCTCGCCGTGGGCGTAGGTGGAGTCAAGGATGGATTCCATGTCCTTCTGCGCCTGCTCGGTCTTCCAGCTCATCACGGAGATCTTCTGCCAATCCTCAACGGTGAAGTCCTTGGTCACGCCACCCTGACCGTGCTGGGACGGGGAGACGAGCACGCCCTTCTCGAAGTACGGCTGCAGCAGATCCCAAGCGCCCTTGAAGAAGTACTTGGCGTTGTTGTCATCCGGGGAACCGGTGAACAGCTCGATATTGAACGGGCCGGTGGCGCCATCCTTAAGCTTGAGCTGGTCAATGAGCCACGTGGCCTCGAGCACGCCGACCTGCTCCAGCTGGAAGGTGGCGTAGTAGTCGACGGCGTCGGTGTTCATGATCAGTCGATCGTAGGCGATGACCTTGGCGCCTGCATCGCGGGCCTTCTCAACGGCGGGGCCCACTGCGGTGCCATCCTTGGAGGCGACCACGACGATCTTGGCGTCGTTGTTGACCATGTTCTCGATGTCAGCGTTCTGCTGGGCCGGCTTATCGTCGGCGAAAGACAGGATGACCTTGTATCCGGCCTTCTCCAGCTTGGCCTTCAGGTTGTTGCCGTCCTTGTTCCAACGCTCTTCGGACTTGGTCGGCATCGAAATGCCGATAGTGGCACCCTTTTCGATCTTGGCATCACCGCCAGTTGCCTGGCCGCTACGGCTGCCACCACAGGCCGCGAGGCCCGCGCACATGGCAACGCCTGCCACCACGGCGACGATCTTCTTAGTGAACTTCATTTGCTCTCCTTCATCTTCGAGGGGATGGCGAACCCTCCTTGGTCGCCCGAACCTGAGAATAACCTCAGGTTCATCTCATAGAATACCGTATTAAGTTAAGTTGTCAAACTCAAGAAAGCGAATTTCCTGTCGTTTGCGTTCGACCAATGAACGCAATGGCGATTTTTTCGCGCATCACAAGGCGACACGCCGAAAAATCCACGCTCTGCGCCTCGCTGTGCCTCATGCCGGTAACGACTACACTGGATTCTTATGGCAACAAGGCTTTTCGGTTCGCAGACCTCGCTTCGCGAGGCAAACCGCGCCAACTTGCTGGCCAGCATCCACAAGTTCGGCGCCATGACACAGGTCGAACTCGCAGAGGTGACAGGACTGTCCACTGCGACCGTGTCCACGCTCGTCCATCAGCTCGTCGACGAAGACCAGCTGGAGACCAAAAGCACCGTTCGCAACGGTCGCAGAGCCACTCTGGTGACCCTTGCACGGCATCAGGGCCTCGGCGTCGGGCTTTGGATCGCGCGACGTCATCTTACGCTTTCTATCGTTGACTTCTCGAAGTCAATCATCGCTGAGCACACGCTCCCCCTGCCGTTGGGCCACAAGGCGGACACAACGCTGGAACGCGCCATGCTGCTCATCAATGAGACCCTGAGCAGCATCGACGCCGAAGCCAGCGAGCTGGTCGGCATCGGCGTGGCCGTGGCCGCACCGGTGGCCACCAGCGACCACACCATAGCGATTCCCGGCATTCTGCCCGGATGGGACGGCGTCGATATCACGTCCCCGTTGCGCACGGCGTTCAACGTTCCCGTATACGTCGATAATGACGCGAATTTCGCGGCATACGGCGAATCCCGTATGGGCGTGGCGGCAGGCAAACGCAATTTCGTATATATCTCAGCCAGCGACGGGGTTGGCGCAGGCATCGTCATCAACGGCGAAATCATGCATGGCGTGACCGGCCTGGCCGGTGAAATCGGCCATATCCAGGTCGACCCGCTGGGTGCCATCTGTTCGTGCGGCAACCGCGGCTGCCTTGACACCGTCGTGGCGGAAAACAGGCTGGTGCAGTTGCTCAGCGTCACACACGGCAATATGACGCTGGATGATCTGGTGTCCTTTGCCAACGAAGGCGACCCCGGTTGCCGTCGCATCATCGCCGACGCGGCCGTGCGTATCGGTCAGGTGGCGGCTGATCTGTGCATCAGCGTGGATCCGGAGGTCATTGTGCTCGGCGGCAAGCTGGCCATGACCGGCGACGTATTCATCCAACCGTTCAATGAAGCGTTGCAGCGCATGCTGTTCCCTGATGCCGTGGCACCCATCGATGTACTTGTGTCATCCCACCCGAACGACAACTGCGCGCTAGGCGGCGCATTATGCGCCATCGAGTTCTCGGTTCGCAATGACGTCAGCCAGTGACCGGTACCAGGAGAAGAGTGATAAGAAGGAACACACCATGAGGAATTCGAGCACACCTCCTCTGCTGCGGCTGGAGGACATCTGTGTGAAGTTCGGCTTCGTCGAGGCGTTGAAATCGGTGAATCTGTCCATCCAGCGCCAGGAGGTCATCGCCATCGTGGGCGATAACGGCGCAGGAAAGTCCACTCTGATCAAGGTCATCGCGGGATTTCTGCAGCCGGGATTCGGCCATATTTATCTCAACGGCGAACAGGTGACCATTCCCTCGATCAGGGAGGCGGACCGCATGGGCATCGCATCGGTGTTCCAGGGGCAGGAGTTCTGCGACAACCTGGACGTGGCCTCGAACCTGTTCCTCGGCAAGGAGATCAATCAGATTGGCATACGCGATGACGATTCGATGAACTCGCGTGCCCGTTCCGTGCTGAAGACCCTGAGCTCGGCGATTCGGGTCGGCTCCCCTATCGCATCCTTATCCGTCGGCCAGCGCCAGACCGTGGCCATAGCGCGCACGCTGCTCAATGACCCGCAGCTTATTCTGCTGGACGAACCGACCGCCGCACTGTCGGTGATGCAGTCGGCGGAAGTGCTCGCATATATCAAGCGACTGCGCTCCGAAGGCCGGTCCGTGGTGATGGTCTGCCACGATCTGCCGGATGTGTTCGCGGTATCCGACCGCATTGTCGTGATACGTCAGGGGCACGTCACCGGCGTGCATCGAACCGTCGAAACGTCCTATGAGGAGATTATCGCCGAAATCGCCGGCGTGACCACCGAACACGAGTATGAGGAAATCGCCGAGAACCCGAAATTCGATTCCATGGTCAGGCAGCGGAAACTCATCGACCGCACTATCAGCGCGGCAGTGAGCCATGGCACCGGCCATGACTCACCATTAGACTAACGCCCCGTTGCCGGAGCGGCATCGTCAGCGCAGAGCCAGGTTGGCGGCACCGATGAGGCCGGCGTCTTGGCCGGCGGTGGCGGCGACGATCTTGGCATGGCCGCGGTAGGCGCTGCCTTCCAGGAAACGCTGGTAGTTGTAGCGGGCCGGCTCCAGCAGAATGTCGCCGACGGCCACCACACCGCCGCCGATCACAAACAGGTCCGGATCGAGCACGGCGGAGACTGCGGCCATCGTGCGGCCAAGCCATTCGCCGATCTTGCCGAATGCGTACAGGCCGAGCACGTCGCCTTCCTGGGCGGCCTGGGAGACCATCGGGCCTTCCAGCTTGGAGATGTCGCCGCCACACAGCTCCATGAGACGCTTGGCATCCTGCGGACGACGGCGCACGGCGGACTTGGCGAAGTTCTCCAGCGAAGTGCCCGAGGTGTAGCGCTCGGCGCAGCCGCGCAGGCCGCAGCCGCAGTGGTCGCCGTCCGGGACCATCGGCAGGTGGCCGAGTTCGGCGGCCATGCCGAAGGAGCCGCGGGACAGCTGACCGTTGATCACGATGGCGCCGCCGAGGCCGGTGCCCACGGTCAGGGCGACCATGTTGGAGCTGCCCTGGCCGGCACCGTGCACGTATTCGCCCCAGCCGGCGCAGTTGGCGTCGTTCTCGACAACGACCGGCACGGCATGGTCGATCAGCGCGCCGACGTGCTCGGACAGGTCGTAGTTGATCCAGGCCGGGATGTTGGCGGAGAAGGTGAGCGTCTTGCGGTCGGCGCTCACGTTGCCGGCGGCGGAGATGCCGATGGCCTCGATATCGGTGTGTCCGGCGGCCACAGCCTCGCGGTACACCTCGGCGATGTGCTGGTTGATGGCGTCGGCATCCATCGGCGTGGGGACGCGCCAGCGCTGGATGATGCTATCGTTTTCATCGCAGACGGCGGCGGCGATCTTAGTTCCTCCGATATCAATGGCGAGCGTGGTCATGGCTTACTCCTTGAAGGCTTGTGTGGCGTACGAGACAGCGAAAATAGTAACGAGTTGCCATGACCTCCCATAGCGTATTTTTCATGATTTGTCATATCTCGCGCACGTTCTGCCAATGTGACCCTGCACACGTTTTTCACCATTTATAAGCACTGTTAACGCTAACGTTGTCATTCAATAGCAAACGTTGTCATTCAGACTATCGGCGTGTCGAGCAGAGCCCCAAGGCCAGCACGAAACCTTCGGTATTTCCATGCGATACGGCATCGGCATCGACTGAAACAGCTTCCATGCCAGAGTCGAATGGCCATCAAACGACTAAACACCAGACACACATTTTGGCCTATAACCCCATATTTCGCCCTACACCACGAAATACGGCAAAAGAACAAAAAAGCTCCTGACATTTGTCAGGAGCTTGGTGGCGACCCCGGCCGGACTTGAACCGGTGACCTCCGCCGTGACAGGGCGGCGCTCTAACCAACTGAGCTACGGGGCCATCTGTACCTCAATGAAGCACAAGAGGATATACTACAGCATCACTGGACCACGGCGCGCCGCCCGGCGCGTCGCGCCACGGCAATGTCAGGCCCATCCATTACCCCTCCAAGCCATAGCGACGCCCGCCATTCCAGCCCTTCCGATACCATGGTGGGCGGTGGTTTGGCGTGGATTCGATCGTTATGCGGACAGGGCGGCACAGGCCTGACGCGGCGCACCGCGATCCGTGATTCGGGGGGGCGTGCTCCGCGCTGCACACAGCGTATCCATCACAAACTAAAGACTAAAGAAACAGCGGAATTCCAACCCCTTTTTAAGGAGTAACTGCACAACATGGCAGAATTCGTATTTCAGATGATCAAGGCCCGCAAGTCTTACGGCGACCGCGTGATTCTCGATGACGTGACCCTGAGCTTCCTGCCCGGCGCAAAGATCGGCGTCGTGGGCCCGAACGGCATGGGTAAGTCCACCCTGCTCAAGATCATGGCCGGCCTGGAGACCGTGAGCAACGGCGAGGCCAGCCTGACCCCGGGCTTCACGGTCGGCATCCTGCAGCAGGAGCCGCCGCTGGACGACACCAAGACCGTGGGCGAGAACATCAAGATGGCGTTCGGCCCGATTGCCGAGAAGGTCGCCCGATTCAATGAAATCGGTGAGGAGATGGCCAATCCGGACGCCGACTTCGACGCCCTGATGGAAGAGATGGGCAAGCTGCAGACCGAGATCGACGCCGCCGACGGCTGGGACCTCGACTCCCAGCTCGAGCAGGCAATGGACGCCCTGCAGTGCCCGGACCCGGACACCCCGGTCAACGTGTGCTCCGGTGGCGAGCGCCGCCGTGTGGCCCTGTGCAAGCTGCTGCTTGAGGCCCCGGACCTGCTGCTGCTCGACGAGCCCACCAACCACCTGGACGCCGAGTCCATCCTGTGGCTGGAACAGTTCCTGCACCAGTACAAGGGCGCAGTCATCGCCGTCACCCACGATCGTTACTTCATGGACAATGTGGCCGAATGGATTTGCGAGGTCGACCGCGGCCACCTGTACCCGTACAAGGGCAACTACTCCACCTACTTGGAGACCAAGGCCAAGCGTCTGGAGATCCAGGGAGCCAAGGACGCCAAGCTCGCCAAGCGACTGAAGAACGAGCTCGACTGGGTGCGCTCCTCCCCCAAGGCCCGTCAGGCCAAGAACAAGGCCCGTCTGGAGCGTTACGACCAGATGGAAAACGAGGCACGCAACAACAAGAAGCTCGACTTCTCCGAGATTCAGATTCCGGCCGGCCCGCGCCTGGGTTCCACCGTGCTGGAAGCCAACCACATCCACAAGGCCTTCGGCGAGCGTGTGCTCATCGACGACCTGTCCTTCACGCTGCCGCGCAACGGCATCGTCGGCGTAATCGGCCCGAACGGCGTGGGTAAGTCCACGCTGTTCAAGACCATCGTGGGCCTGGAGCCGCTGACCAGCGGCGAGCTGAAGATCGGCGACACCGTCAAAATCAGCTACGTGGACCAGAACCGTGAGGGCCTGGATCCGAACAAGAACCTGTGGGAAGCCGTGTCCGGCGGCCTCGACTTCATCGAGGTGGCCGGTGTGGAGGTGCCGACCCGCGCCTATGTGGCCAGCTTCGGCTTCAAGGGCGCCGATCAGCAGAAGCTGACTGGTGTGCTGTCCGGTGGTGAGCGCAACCGTCTGAACCTGGCCCTGACCCTGAAGCAGGGCGGCAACCTGCTGCTGCTCGACGAGCCCACCAACGATCTGGACGTCGAGACCTTGGAATCCCTCGAAAACGCGCTGCTCGAATTCCCTGGCTGCGCTGTGGTGATTTCCCACGACCGTTGGTTCCTCGACCGTGTCGCCACGCATATCCTCGCGTGGGAAGGCGACGACGACAACCCGGCCAAGTGGTACTGGTTCGAAGGCAACTTCCAGGCCTACCAGGAGAACAAGGTGACACGCCTCGGCGAGGATGCGGCCCGCCCGCACCGCCTGCACAAGAAGCTTGTGCGCGGCTGAGATACGCCGGCATTAGTGCCACAACGCGCTTTATACGTCGAAAGCCGTCCCTCAGGGGCGGCTTTCCC
>RCMY010005675.1_pt1 | contig 10554 bp, 9 predicted proteins | sample 2041341 | NCBI WGS metagenome assembly RCMY01 (sample SAMN09708234, study PRJNA481090) | Marine sediment metagenome, whole genome shotgun sequencing project.
CGAGCACGTCGGTGAGGAGGCACAGATCGTCGACGCGGTTGGCCAGCCTGCGTACCACCCCGGTGCGCTCGGAGAATCCCATGTCGAGCTGATCGACGGCGATCACCCGCACGTCGACGGGTGCCTGGGCCAGGACCGACCGCCACAGGTACGACCACGAGGGGTTGCCGTGCACACACAGGACCGTCAGTCGAGGTGTCGTGCCTGCCTGAGCCGGTCGTTCGAGCAGGTGCCAGGTGCGGTCATCGCCTCGGTGGTCGGGAGCGACCACCAGTCGCGACCAATCGGGATCGAGGCCAACCAGTCCGGACGGGGGCAGCTGCGCCGAACCCGAGGTCACCAGAGCAGTTCGACCACAGCGACGTTGAGGCCCGAGCCAATACCCATGCACAGCACCCTGTCGCCGGTGGACAACGAGTCCTGCACGCCGGCGAAGGTGAACGGGATTGCTGCGGGGCCCATGTTGCCGAACATCGGAAAGGTCATGGGGACGCGCTCGGGATCGACGCCGAGCACGTCGATCATGGCTGCGGTATGCACCTCGGACACCTGGTGAAAGATGTACGTGTCCATATCGAGCCAATCGACCTTGTCGTCACCGGCTTCGTCCCATGCGATCTTGGCCAGGCCCGTGCCGGCGTCGAGCAACGCCTTGGTGTCGGTGCGCATCTGCTCGAGCGAACCCACACAGAGTTCGTGATGCGATGAATCGGCGCGAAAGAACCCGCGCACGATGCGATGGCTACCGGGATTCTCGCTGTGACGGCCGAGCACCATGGCTGCGGCACCGGAACCGAGGGTGAGCGACGCGAAGTTCTCGAACAGGTCGTCGATGGTTGCCTCGGGCGACAGCAGGCGGTTGATGGTGTTGTCGTGGATCTCGCGGGTGCCTTCGCCGTCGACGAGCAGCACGTAGTCGACCTGGCCGCTCTCGATCATCGCGCCGCCGAGCTGCATACCGTTGACGAACCCGAGGCAGGCGTTTGCAACATCGAAGTTGATGCAGGTGCTCGGGAGATCGAGCAGGCGATGCACGGTGACCGCCGACGATGGTTCGAGTCGTTCGCGACACACCGACGTATCGACGACGAGACCGATGCGGCTGCGGTCGATGCCGGACCGTTCGATCGCCAACTCGCCGGCCTTGGCCGCGGCGTCCATGAACGACACGCCCTCGGGCCACTGACGGCGCTCGATGATGCCGGCAAGACTTTGGAGAAGTCCGGGACGGGCGCCCACACGTTCGTAGAACGGGGCAAGCCGAAGATCGAACTCGTCGGAGGTGATGACCTCGGGAGCGATTGCGGAAGCAAGCGAGACCACGCCTACATCGTCGAAACTGAACTTGGCGTTCCCGGTCATCGGGGTCCTAACAAGAGAGAATTGTCGAGTCTCGCACGTAGAAAGGCAAAGTGCTCGCGCGCGTGGGGCAATTTGACCGCATTCGGTATTCAGATGAGAGTGCAGGAGATACAGGGGGAAATCATGGTGAATCTTCACAAGACACGAGCGTTTCTGGTCGTTGCTGCTCTTCTGGCCTCGTTGGTTGCGCTCAGCGCCGTACCTGCTGCCGCTGGCGGACCTGGCCAGCGAAACGACCGGAGTTGCTTCGCCATCGACGAGGCCACCAACACGCGACGCGACCGGCAGCCGATCAATGCGGTCGTGCTTCGCAAGTGTGTCGACATCAATCAGATCCAGGTGATCGGCTCGCACAACAGTTACAAGCAGCCGGTCACGCCCGGCGTGCTGGCCGCGTTGTTCGGGTTCGACCGAACGCTCGCCGAATCGCTCGAATACTCCCACCTTCCCTTCGCCGAGCAGTTCAGCGATCAGGGCGTGCGCCAGATCGAACTCGACGTGTTTGCCGATCCCGATGGTGGTCTGTTTGCCGACCGGGTTCTGCTCGATGCGCTCGCGCTGACGAACGAAACGCCTCCGGCGTTGCTCGAGCCCGGCTTCAAGACCCTGCACGTGCAAGAGATCGACTTCAACAGTCACTGTTTGGCGTTCGTCGAGTGCTTGCAGCAGGTTGAAGACTGGTCGACGGCGCACCCCGGTCATCTGCCCATCACCATCCTGGTCGAACTGAAGGACGATGCGATCCCCGACCCACTCGGCTTGGGGTTCGTGCAACCGCTGCCCATCGGTCCGGCCGATCTCGATGCGCTCGATGCCGAGATCCGTTCGGTGTTCGATCGCCACCAGCTGATCACGCCCGACCGTGTCCGGGGCGGGTACGGCACGCTCGAGGACGCGGTGTTGGCCGGCAATTGGCCCACGCTGCGCCAAGCTCGCGGCGATGTCATGTTCGTCATGGACAACGGCGGTTCGTATCGCACCGATTACCTCGACGGTCACCCCTCACTCGAGGGCCGTCCGATCTTCACCAATGCCCTGCCCGGCGATGACGATGCAGCATTTGTGAAGGTGAACAACCCCATCGGGAACGTCGGGTACATCCAAAACCTCGTCGCCGCGGGGTACGTGGTTCGCACCCGGGCCGACTCGCCGACCGACCAGGCTCGAAGCGGCGACACGACGCAACGCGACGCGGCACTCGAGAGCGGGGCGCAATGGGTGAGCACCGACTATCCGCTGCCCGGCACCTCGCCATTCTCCGACTACTTCGCGCAGATCCCCGATGGGGCTCCCGCTCGATGCAACCCGGTCAACACCGGTCCGCGCTGCGACGATGCCAAGCTCGAGCGCCAAACCGGATGGCCCAACTGAGCCCCCAAGGGTGCGAGATCGCCGGAACTGTGCGACGCTGATTCGCAACTTTTCGGAGGGTCCAATGACCGGGGCGCAGGAAACCGATCGACGCGGGTTGCGCGAATGGGCAAATCCAGCATGGCTGAGCGGAGGCGACGACCGCGCTGACGTCGTCTTCGTCGTCGGGGTTTTCGGCTTTTTCTTCGTCCTGCAACGCCTCACGAGCCAGGTCGCCGACATCGGCTTCGACGACGTCTCCGACTTTGTCCTGCTCGGGGCTGCGGTGCGGGCGAACCCGCTCAGCGCGGCGGGAGTGGTTGCGCTCTTGGCGGCGGTTTTCCTTCGTGGCCGCCGCCGGGTGTGGTCGCCGTGGGCCTCGCTGCAACATGGCGAGATCCTCCGACTGGTGGTCGCACCGCCGCTCGTGCTGATCGCCTGGCGATTGTCGACGAACGACTACAACTACGTCGCCGGCCAGTGGCACATCGTCGATCGGGTGCTCCTTGTCCTGCTGGTGATCGGCGCTCTGGCCCGGCCGGTGTTTCTCGTGCTGGTGGCGCTCCAAGCGCGGGTGCTGCTCGAGCAATTCGATCTCGTGTCGGGGCTGGGCTCGTCGCAGGCGATGACCAACCTGCTGGTGATCGTCGTGATGGCGGCGGCCGCTACTTTCCTTCTCTACGTCGTCACCGGTCATCGGCGAACCGCGCCGTTCTTCTTGCTGGTGTCCGCTGCGGTGGCCGCCCACTTCTTTTCGCCGGGCTGGGGAAAGCTCAGGTTGGGATGGTGGCGGTCAGACGACGTGAGTAATTTTGCGCAGGCCGGCTACACCGCGGGGTGGAGAGGCGGCGGCGACGGCACGTGGGCGGACACGGTTGCGGATTTCGCCGCGACGTACGCCGTGCCGATGCGACTCGCCACCATGTTGATCGAGCTCGGCGCAGCCGTCGCGGTCTTGCACTACCGGGCGCTACGGCTCTGGCTGCCTTTGGCCGTCGGCTTCCACGTTGCCACGTTCGTCTTTACGGGTTTCTGGTTTGCCGAGTGGATCGTGGTCGAACTCGTATTGTTCGCGCTGCTCATGCAGCGCAGCCTCGCCGCCTGGTTCCAGGAGAACGTCAAGCCCTGGCGGATGGCGCTGGCATTTGCATCGGTGGTCGTGTTTGCCTCGGTCCTGTTCGATGCGCCGCGGCTTGCGTGGTTCGATGCCGACGTCTCCTACGGCTATGAAGTCGACGCCGTTGTCGACGACGGCCGCCGAGTGGCGGTTCCGCTCGACGCATTCGCGCCGTTCACGCAGGATCTCGCGTTCTCCGAGCTCGCGTTCGACGGTGTTGCGCCGGCGGCCTCCGGATACGGCGCGGTCTTTTCCGCCGACCGCCGTGACGATCTTCGCGCCATTCGGACGATAGATGAACTCCTCGCCTACGAGGCATCCCTCGACCCGGTGAGCCCCGAAGCGCAGATGATTGCCCAGAACTTCGTGCTGACCTTCGTCGACTACGCGAATACGGATCCGCTGCGGCCGCTGTCGTGGGCGACGCCGCCATCGCACTTTTGGACCAGCCGGGCCGGTGCCGAGTTCGAGTTCGGCGACCAGATCGTCGAGCTCGAGGTGACCCGCGTGCGGTCGGTGCATTCCGACGAGTCGGCTTCCTCGAAGGCGTTGTTCCGTCGCGAGGTGGTACTGCGTGTCGCGCTCGATGCGACCGGCCGCGCGATGGTGGTGGACGACGCCACCTGACGACACGACCCTGACGACTCGACCCTGACCACCTGCCTGTCGACCTGCCTGACGGGACCCCGCGACGGCTAGCCTCAGCGGGTGGAACGCTTCGGATTTGTCGGACTACCCAATGCGGGCAAGTCCTCTTTGTACAACGCTCTGGCCGGAGGCGGCGCGCTCGCCGCTCCGTACGCCTTCGCGACGACCGATCCGAACATCGGGGTGGCCAAGGTCTTCGACGAGCGACTCGACAAGCTCGCCGAGATGTCGAAGAGCAAGTCGGTCATTCCGGCGAGCGTGCAGTTCGCCGATATCGGCGGCCTGGTCGAAGGGGCGCACTCGGGCGAGGGCCTGGGCAACATGTTCCTCGCCGGGATACGCGAGGTCGACGCCGTCGTGTACGTCCTGCGGGCCTTCGTCGACACCGATGTGCCGGGTCCGACCGACCCGCTCGAGCAGCTCGCCGTGCTCGAGATCGAGTTGAGCCTCGCCGACCTCGACACGGTCGAGAAGCAGGCCGATAAGAAGCGTCGTGCCTCCAAGGGCGATAAGGGTCTGGTCGACGAGGTGCGGGCGCTCGAAAAGGCGCAAGCGATCCTCGAGGACGGCGTGCCGTTGTATCGCAGCGACCTGTCGGCCGACGATCGGGCATTGCTCAAGTCACACTTCCTGCTCACCAACAAGCCGGTCCTGGCGATCGTGAACATCGACGAGGATCAGCTCGAAGACGTCGACGCGGTCGTGGCGCCCGTGCGCGACGAACTGAAGGTGGCCGAGGTGTTCGGCGCGTGCATCCAGCTGGAAGCCGAAGCGGCGCTGTTGCCGATGGACGAGCGGCGTGAGCTCCTCGACGGCTTGGGCCTCGGCGAAGGTGCGCTGCCGAGGTTCGTGCAGGCGGCATACCACGTGCTCGGTCTGCGCACGTATCTGACGACCGGCGAGCAGGAGACCAGGGCGTGGACCTTCCGAGCCGGCTCCAAGGCACCGGCGTGCGCAGGGGTCATCCACGGTGACTTCGAACGCGGTTTCATTCGGGCCGAAACAATCCAGTGGGACGAACTCATCGAGTGTGGATCTTGGGCTGCGGCCAAGGATGTGGGCAAGGTCCGAAGCGAGGGCAAGGACTACGAGGTGCAGGACGGCGACGTCATGGACTTCAGGTTCAATGTCTGAGTTCGGCTCGCGGTCGCCGTCGGGCTCGGGTACGTTCTGAGGCATGGCTTGGTTGGTCGGCGACGGCAAAGTGGTGGCCAGCGCCGAGGTGGCCGACTCCTTCGGTCGGCGACTGAAGGGCCTGCTGGGCCGAGACGAGCTCGAGGGCGCGTTCGTGTTGCTGGGGGCGCGGTCCGTACACACCATCGGCATGCGGTTCGCGATCGATGTGGCCTGGTGCGACGCCGACATGGTTGTACTCCGCACGCTCACGCTGCGGCCGTACCGCGTGACCCGAGCGGTCCGGTCGGCCCGTGCGGTCATCGAAGCTCCGGCCGGAGCGTTCGAACGGTGGGGTGTGGCCGTGGGCGATGAACTCGAGCTCAAGACCGTCAACCCGTCGTGACGCCGGCCCTGGTCCTGGTCGGGACGCCGATCGGCAATCTGGGGGATCTTTCGCCCCGCGCGGTCGAAGAGCTGAGCCGCGCCGATGTGATCGCGTGTGAGGACACCCGCCGCACCCGTTCGCTCCTGCAACACGCAGGAATCGCGGTGCCCAAGCTCCTAGTGGTGAACGACCACACCGAAGTCGACCGGGCCGAAAGCATCGTCGACCTGATCGCCCGAGGTCAACGCGTCGCCTTGGTGTCCGATGCCGGTATGCCGGGCATCTCGGACCCTGGTGAACGGTTGGTTCATGCAGTGGTTGAGGCCGGCCTCAGCGTCGAAGTGGTGCCGGGGCCGAGCGCGTCGCTGACTGCGCTGGTTCTGAGCGGACTGCCTGCCGGCCGCTTTGCGTACGAAGGGTTTCTCCCCCGCAAGGGGAGTGGGCGGGCCGAGCGGCTCGGAGTGGTGGCGATGGAGACTCGGACAACGGTGTTGTTCGAGGCGCCGCATCGGCTGGCTCGGACCTTGGCCGATCTCGTCGATCGATGTGGTCCGGATCGGCCGGTCGCCGTCGGTCGCGAACTCACCAAGCGTTACGAGGAGATGTTTCGGGGCACGCTGGCCGCCGCACTCGAGTGGGTGGGCGACGGGGTCAAGGGCGAGGTCGTCATCGTGCTCGGCGCCGCCCCGCAGGCCGCGACGGCCACCGACACCGACATCGTCGGAGCGCTGCAAGCCGAATTGGCCGCCGGGGCCAGCACCCGCGACGCCGTTGTCGCGGTGACCGACCTCCTGGCAGTGCCAAAGCGGCGGGTGTACGAGATCGCGAACGACCTCGACTGATTTTGGTTACAGGCTCGAGCCGAGTTCTGAGTACGGCTCTTGCACCGCTCCACCGAGCATCGTTACTGCGCCGACGCAGACGACAGCGATCAGCGCGACGAGTAGGGCGTACTCGACGAGGCTGGCGCCGCGTTCGTCGTTCGTGCGCAGAACGATACGGGTTTGCATTGTCGCCCAAAGGCGAATGAGTTGTGTGGTCATTTTGATTCCAGCCCTGGTCTTGGCAGGCGTGAGGGCAAGACTGGTATCGGGTGACGGACGCAAGGAATGAAGCGAATTGGCCCGAACGGACTACCGCCGTGGGCCGTTCAGGCCATCGGGCGCAACGACCGCCCGCGGGTGTCGAAGTCGCCGATTCTGCGGCGGCGTGCCGGGGTCATCCCCGGGACTGTCACACCCCTTCTGCACAATGGCTCCATGGAACTCCTCCTCATCGCCCTCGTCGTCATCCTCGGCGTCACACTGGTCGCCGTGACGCTGTTCGGGTACAAGATTCTTGAGGATCAGCGGGCTGCCGACGCCACGGGCCAACAAAGCGCGGTCGACGCGGCGGTCAAGCAGGTCCTGGTCGAACGCGAGGCCACGGCGCAAACCGTCGTCGCCGATCGGGCCTCCACCGTCGAGGCCGTGGTCAACTCGGCGGTGCAGCAGGCCGCAGCGGCCCTCGATGCCCGGCTCAACGCCGGGTCGGCGCAGATCGACCAACGGATGAAGGCCGGCTCGGCCGAGCTCGACCAGCGCATGATGGCCGGGACCCAAGAGTTGGCGATCCGCACCGAGCTGTTCGAAAAGCAGGCGGGTGCCCTCGGCGAGGGTTTGCAGCGGGTGAACACGCTCGTCGAGCACCTGCGCAAAGAGGGTGCCACCCAGCAAGAGGCGGTCGTCGGTCAGCTGCGTGAAACACAGCGACGCACCGCCGAGCTGCACCAGACCGCCGCCCAGCTCAAGACGGTCCTGGCCAGTCCAAAGAACCGTGGACAATGGGGCGAGCGCATGGCCGAGGATGTTTTGTCCACCGCCGGCTTTCGCGATGGCATCAACTACGTCAAACAGACCAAGATCGCCAGCGGCGGCATTCCCGACTTCACGTTCTTGTTGCCCCGCGGGTTGCAGCTGCACATGGACGTCAAGTTTCCCGTGGACAACTACGTCCGCTATCTCGAGGCCGAGTCCGACGCCGAACAGCAACAGGCGGCGGTGAAGTTCCGGGCCGACGTACGTATGCGCATCAAAGAACTCCAAGGGCGCGGGTACATCGACCCCGAAACCACCGTCGACACCGTCTTGCTGTTCATTCCGAACGAGTCGGTCTACGCGTTCCTCCACGAGAACGACGGTGGTGTCATCGACGTGGCGCTCAAACAAAAGATCGTGCTGTGTTCGCCGGTCACGCTGTTTTCCGTGCTGTCGGTCATTCGCCAGTCGGTCGACAATTTCCGGCTCGAGCAGCGCAGCAGCGAGATCTTGGTCGAGCTCGGCAAGTTCCAGGAAGAGTGGACGAGATTCAGCGACCACCTCGACAAGACCGACAAGCAACTGCAGACCTTCACCAAGTCGTTTTCCTCGCTGGCCTCGACCCGCCGGAACCAACTCGGTCGGTCCCTGAAGCGAATCGACGACCTCGAAGCCGTGCAGTCCGACATCGAGGTGCGTCCACGCTTGGCCGGCGACGAGCCGGCAGCGACGCTCGGGCCAGCGCCACGGTACGAAGCCGACGGCGACGACGCGTTCCCCGACGCAAATGATGGGCCGCACCTCCGGGAGGTCGCGGGCTAACGACCGCTGCCGTAGTCTGGGGCCGTGTCTACACCTGTACTCGTCGCTGTCGCCTGGCCCTACGCTTCCGGATCGCGCCACGTTGGCCACCTTGCCGGCGCCTATCTCCCGGCCGACATCTTTGCCCGTCAACAACGGATCGTGGGCAACGAGGTGTTGATGGTGAGCGGGTCCGACGTGCACGGCACGCCGATTACGGTCCGCGCCGAAGAAGAGGGGGTTTCGCCCCAGGACATCGTCGACCGGTATCACGGCGAGATCGTGCAGCAATGGGACGTTCTCGGTATCTCCTTCGACCTGTACACCACGACGGGCACGGCCAACCATGCCGAGGTGACCCAGGACATGTTCTTGCGCCAACTCGAGAACGGCTACATCGACCGTCGCGTCTCCGAGCAGTTCTACGACCCGCAAGCGCAGCGGTTCCTGCCGGATCGCTATGTCGAGGGCACGTGTCCCAACTGCGGGTACGTCGACGCTCGCGGCGACCAGTGCGACAACTGTTCCAAGACCCTCGACCCGATCGATCTCATCGATCCTCGCTCCAAACTGTCCGGTGCCACCCCCGAGCCGCGCGAGACCGAGCACTTCTATTTCCGTTACTCCGACTTCAACGATCGCCTTCGTGACTACCTGAAGAGTCGTCGAGGCTGGCGCAATCACGTCTTGAACTTCGCAGCGGGCTACGTCGACGAGGGGATGCACGACCGCGCGATCACCCGGGACATCGAGTGGGGTATCGAGCTGCCGGTCGACGACCTCGGCCCGGGCAAGCGCATCTATGTCTGGTACGACGCGGTTATCGGGTACCTCTCCGCATCGAAGGAGTGGGCCCAGACCTCCGGTGATGCCGAGGCGTGGCGCCGGTGGTGGGAGAACCCCGATGCCAACCACGTCTATTTCATCGGCAAGGACAACATTCCGTTCCACGCACTCTTTTGGCCCGCGCAGCTCATGGCATACGGCGGCCTCAACCTTCCCGATCAGATACCGGCCAACCAGTACGTCACGTTCGGTGGGGGAGAGAAGGCGAGTGCCAGTCGCGGTGTCGGTCTCACCATTGCGGAGGCGCTCGAGTTGTTCCAGCCCGACGCGTTGCGGTTTGCCTTGGCGGCATCGCTGCCCGAACAGGCCGACACCGAGATCTCGGTCGCCGAGATCGCTCGCCGAATCAACGAGGAGTTGGTGGCCACGTGGGGCAACCTCGTGAATCGGGTTCTGTCGATGGTGCACAAGAACTGCGATGGTGTCGTTCCCGACGCCGGCGAACTCGCGCCGGCCGACCAGGAACTGTTGGCCGAGGTCGATGCGGCGTTTGCCGAGTCGGCGGCCCAATTCGATGCGGTCGAACTGAAGGCGGGCCTGCGCACGGCGATGGCGGCGGCGCAGGCGGTCAACGTGTACCTGAACGCGACCGAGCCGTGGAAACTCCAGAAGACCGATCCCGCTCGGGCGACCACCGTGCTCCATACCGCCCTCAGCGCGATCAACGGCGTCCGGGTGTTGTTCTCGCCGTATCTGCCAATGTCGGCCGAAACGCTCGACGGCATGCTCGGGCCCACCGACGGGTGGCAGCGCACCGAGTTGGTCCCCGGAGCGCCGATCGCCAAGCCCATACCGTTGTTCCAAAAGGTCGATCTCGATGCGCTCGACGCCGCCGACCGAAGCGAATAGACCGAGCGAGGCGCATGAACTGGATCGATAATCACTGTCACCTGCCGTCGGGCGATGCGGGCGATGCCTTGGTCGAACAGGCCCGCGAGGCAGGGGTCGCCACCATGATCACGGTGGGAACAACCGCCGAGCGTTCGCAACAGTGCATCGACGTCGCCGCTCGCCACGCCGGTGTGTGGGCGACGGTTGGCGTGCATCCCCACGACGCCACCGAAGGCGTCGACGGCCTGCTCCCCCTGCTCTTGGCGCCCAAGGTCGTGGCGATCGGCGAGGCGGGGGTCGAC
>RCMY010005676.1_pt1 | contig 10553 bp, 9 predicted proteins | sample 2041341 | NCBI WGS metagenome assembly RCMY01 (sample SAMN09708234, study PRJNA481090) | Marine sediment metagenome, whole genome shotgun sequencing project.
GGGGGCGAGCCAGTCCAAGGTGGCCGATTTCTTGCTAACCGCCGCTGCAATCGGCGGCCTGTGCAAACATAACGCCAGCATTTCCGGCGCGGAGTGTGGTTGTCAGGCCGAGGTAGGCTCTGCCGCTGCAATGGCCGCCGCGGGGCTTGCCGCCGTGCTGGGCGGCACCACTGAACAGATTGAAAACGCAGCTGAAATAGCACTTGAGCATCACTTAGGGATGACTTGCGATCCGGTCAAAGGTCTTGTGCAAGTGCCCTGTATCGAACGCAACGGTTTGGGCGCAATCAAGGCCGTATCCGCCGCCAGCCTTGCCTTGCGCGGTGACGGTGTGCATCTGGTCAGCCTTGACGCTTGTATTGAGACGATGCGCCAAACCGGCCAGGATATGCATGAGAAATACAAGGAAACCTCGCTGGGTGGCCTAGCCGTCAACGTTCCAAACTGCTGAAACCGTCAACTCAATCCGCTTATCCCAATCCCGGCCGCACCAAATGCCCCGCCGCCGAGACCGCCTTGTAAAGCGCAAACTCCTCGGCGTTTTCCGCGCGGTAGCGGGCCAAAACCGCCGGGCTTAGGCTATAGTCCAGCACCTCGCTTTGGGGTGACATATTGCGCACGGGCAGCACCACCCGCTCGCCCAAACGCGCCGAAAAGAACGCCTCCAGCAGGTCCAACTGGTCATGATCAAACAGATGGTCCACCCGCGCCATATGCCCGGTCCAACCGACAAAACGGTCTTGGCGGCCCACATTCGCCACTTCGGGGCTGGTGCCATCCAGATAGGCCAGCACAAACGCCTCAAAGCTGATGCCACGGGTGCTGACCTTCAGATGCGCCACCTTGGGCCGCATCCGGTACCGATACCAGCTTTGCAACCGCGCAAGCGGCGCGCGCACGACGGCCACAGTCTGCAAAGGCCCCCCAAAGGCCTGCGCCAAAGGGGCGGCATATTTCAGCAAATAGCCGTTATGCCCGGTATGGCGCGCCGCCGTGTCCGAGATCGGCAAAGTATAAGGGGCAAGCATCGCGCGCAAAGCCAATGACCCGGTTTTGGGCGTCTCAAGCACCACAAGCCTTTGCATCGCCAATATCAGCACAACATGTCCCTTATTCCCATCCCGTTCTTACAAACCCGAACCAACCGCACGGCGCAAGCCCCCCCGCCCAATCCACCCGCCCAATCCACCTGCCCAATCCCCCATCCCAATGACCGCACATGGCGCTACAGCAAACCGCACTGAATTGCGCCAATCCGTGCCGCTTTTGACCCCTTTGCCGGTCAAATCGGACAGGACGGCGCAGCCCCAAGCCGTTACCTCTGCACTGGTATGGCACATATTTCCGCCCCCCCGCACACCGACCGCATCCTGACTGGCGTCACCTTGATGCTGGCCTTTTGCGTGCTGGCCCCTTTGCTGGATGTCTCGGCCAAGCTGGCCACGGCCACCTTGCCCGTAGGCCAAATTGTGCTGGCGCGGTTTGTGGTGCAGGCAGGGTTGATGCTGCCGTTCGTCATCCTCATGCGGTTGGATTGGCGGATGGGCCGCCGGATGATGGGCTTTGTGCTGGCCCGCGCCTTGTGCCTGATGCTGGCCACTTATTGCTTTGTCGCCGCTGTCGCCGTGATGCCCATCGCTGACGCACTGGCAATCGTGTTTATCGAACCCTTCATCCTGCTGCTGATGGGCCGGCTGCTGTTCGGGGATGAGGTGGGACCGCGCCGCATCATCGCCTCCACCGTGGGGTTCTTGGGCGCGCTCTTGGTGATCCAACCGTCGATCTCGGCCTTTGGCTGGGTTGCCTTGTTCCCACTTGGCACGGCGTTTACCTTTGCCGCCTATATGCTGATCACCCGCGCCATGTCGCGGACCATGCACCCGGTCACCATGCAACTGCACACAGCCCTTGCTGGCTCCGCAATTTGCCTGCCCTTGATGGCGCTGTTTGACGGCAGCGGGATTAAGGAATTGGACGCGATCATGCCCGCAGGCATCGAATGGGTCTGGCTGTTTGGGGTCGGGTTCTGGGCCGCCTGCAGCCATATGTGCATGACCTATGCGCTGAAATTCGCACCCTCCGCCACCCTCGCCCCCTTGCACTACGCCGAGCTTATTGCCGCCGTCACGCTTGGCTATCTGGTGTTTGGCGACTTCCCCAACCCGATGACATGGGCCGGCATCACCATCATCACCGGCTCCGGCCTTTTTATCATCTACCGCGAACATGTGACCGCCCGCGTCACCGTCACCCCACCCAAACAAAAGCGCTAAGGAACCAGCGCCGCCAGTGCCACCTCCAGGCGCGCACGCGGTACGATCACCAACATTCCGGGTCCGTCCATCTGTAACCGCACCGGGCCAAGCGCTTGGTTTGATGTGCCACCCCGCCCGCCCGGCGCAAACTGCAACCCTTTGATTGGCCAGACCAAACCCTCGCTGCGCCCTGTCACCGGCGCAAAGGGAAACAGGCTGAACCGATCCCCCGGCCGCATCGCAATGTTCAACACGTCAGGGCAAGCAAAAATCACATCCTCGCGCCCGATCAGCAAAACCGGCACCGCCGCGCGCTTCACCAGCACCGACAGCACCGCCAATTCATGATCGACCCGCCCGCCCAAACAGCCAACCGCCAGCACAAACGGCGCAGCAATATGGCGCAGCGCCTTGTCAAAATCGGTACTCTCTTGCTCGGCCACCTCATGCAGCACATCGCTCAGGCTGGCGCGCGCATCGGCACTGATACTGTCCATATCGCCAATCACCGCGATGGGCCGCACCCCCAGCGCCAGCGCGCGGTCTGCCCCACCATCTGCAGCCACAACATTGGGCGCCAAGGCCCGCGCCGCCGCCAAATCCCGCGCCAAAACCGGCCCGCCAGCGACCAGCGTCACCCCGGTTGAGCATTGAACAATTCTATGATTCATCGCAGTATTGTATCCAGATTAAGGCACAATCTTGCCGCGTGAACACAAACAATCCTTGAAATTACCCCTAAGTGTCCACGGAATTGAACATCCCTTGCGATCATGTAAGGCATCAGTTTGGTAACAAAGGGCGAGCATCCAATGGTCGGGGCGAGCAAAATTCTAACGGTTTCATACGGCACTTTCTCCTGCACTTTGGAGGGGTTCGACGAACCTTTCAACACGATGAAGGCGATTGCCGAATATTTCCGCGATCTGGCGGCAGAAGACCGTTATTTCGGGGCCGAACCGCCTACGCCTGATGCCGCCATGCTGCACCAGATTGCCGAACGCGAAATGAAACGCCGGGTCGAAGCCAAGGTCCAAGACAATGGTGTGATCTTGCGCGCCACCGATTCGCGGAACGATGCACCACCATCGCGCAACACGCCATCGTCTGCGGGCGCAACTTTGGCCCCCCCCGCAGCCTTGCTGTCGGGCCAGCCAACCGCCCGCACAACCCCGGACCCATTGTTTGAGGATCAGCACGCAGGTGCCGCGCAACCGAACACCGCACCAAGCTCAGAAGGTGCCATCTCGGACAGCGTTGCCGCGAAACTCGCGCGTATCCGCAGCGCCATGTCCGAAACCCGCGCCACGGGCGAAACCACGCGCCCTGCGGCCAGTATCACGACCGCCTTCGCCGATGCCGAAGCGCAAAAAGCGGCCGAGGCAGTAGCAGACGCCAAAGCCCTTGCCGAAGAAAAAGCCCAAGCCGAGGCCCAAGCAGCCGAGGCCAAAGCCCGCGCAGACGCCGAGGCGGAAGCAGCGAAAGCGGAAGCAGCGAAAGCAAAAGACGAAGCCGCTGCAAAAGCAAAAGCCGACGCAGAGGCCGAGGCTGCGGCTGCGGCTGCGGCCGAGGCTGAGGCTGCGGCTGCGGCTACCGCAGCGAAAGCAGAGGCGGAAACCAAAGCGCAGTCCACAGCCGACGCAAAAGAGGAAGAAACCCGCGACACATCTTCGGATGACGCGATGCTCGCCTCGTTCGCAGGCGCCTTTGATGATGAAGATATCGCAGACGATGCGCGCTTTGACGATGAAGATCCAGCGGCAACATCCGCAAAAGAGGCCGAGCCAGAACCAGCAGCTTTGCCTGACGCAAGCGGCGAAGATACCCTTATGGCCTCGGTTTTTGCCGCAATGGCATCATCCACTGCAGCGCCAAGCCCAGCCCCGGCTGACGTCGCCGCGATGCCCGTTGAAGAAGACGTGGATATCGCAGATGATGCAGATGATGCAGATGATGCAGATGATGCAGATGATGTCGAAGTTGCCCAGGAAAGCCAACTTGCAGACCTCGATCAGGATCTGGATCAGGACGATCAAGACGATCAAGATGAAGATCTGGACCAAGCCGATCTGAATGACGACGGGCAAGAAGACGATGAATTGGCCGTTCTCGCCCCCTTGGACGCACAAGACGCAGCAAAGGAAAGCGCCGCGTCGCCCGCCAGCCCCGCCATGCCAGAAACAGCGGCAGAAACGCTGGAAGATACAAAAGCAGAAACGCCTGACGCAGCATCCGCGCCCATGGTAAACCCAATCCTGCTGCGCGCACGTGCGCGGGTTATCAAAATTCGCCGCGCCGGCGCCCCCTCTGCAGAGGCCGCGCCAACGCCTCAATCAAGCGACACAGACACAGACACTGGCACTGGCACTGGCACCGACAGCACCGCGCTCTCGCCCGAGGCTGAGGCCGATCTGATGCGTGAATTGGCCGATGTTGAGGCCGAAGCACCGTCGGAAACACCCGCGCCCGCAAAACCCAAAGCCGATGCCGATGCCGAAACCGACGCCGCAGACGATTCGGATAATACGGACAACACTGGCAGCGTCGCCCCCGTGCGCCCCCAGCGCCCAGTGTCTGTGCGCCGGCGTGCTGGTGATTTGCCCTCCTCCGAAGATGACGCCTCGGTCAAGCGCTTGCTCGATCAAACCAACACCGAGTTGCAGGGCACCGAAAACCGCCGCCGCCTCTCTGCGATTTCGCATCTGAAAGCCGCCGTGGCCGCCACCGTCGCGGACCGCAAAACCGGCGGGGCGCAAGGCCCAACCGAAGAAATGCGCATGACCCCGTATCGCAGCGATCTGGAACGCGCCGTGCGTCCGCGTTCGGGTCCGGCAGCCACGCCTTCACAAGCCGGTGGTGCGGCAAGCGATCGTCCGGCACCGTTGATGCTGGTATCCGAACAACGCATTGATACTCCACGTCAAAAACCAAGCGTGACGCAGACCCATATCACCCCCGTGCGCCCGCGCCGCGTTTCGCCCAACACGGTTGCCACCACCACACTGGCCTCCCGTGCGCCATCTTTGGCGGATGAAGATGACGCGGAGCAAGACCTGAACGCTGCAAGTGACGGGTCCGATTCGGGCAATATCTTTGGCGCAACGACCAGCTTTGCGGAATATGCCGACAAACTGGGCGCAGAATCGCTTTCTGATCTGCTTGAGGCCGCAATTGCCTATGCCACCCATGTTGAAGGCCGCGCAGATCTGTCGCGCCCTGAAATGTTGGAACATGTGCTGTCCTTACAGCCAGAGCTGGAAGATGACCGCGAAACCATGCTGCGCAGCTTTGGCACTTTGCTGCGCGACGGTCGGATTGAAAAAGTCCGCCGGGGCCATTTCGCGCTCAGCGAAACCTCTCCCATCCAGACCGAGGCCCGCAAAGCCGCGTTGGGTTAAACCCCTGATACATAAAAAAAAGGCCGGGGTTATTTCCCGGCCTTTTGCGTTTTTGCCTGTGTCTCGACCTCTGTTTCAGGGTCGGGCTTGCCCACCCCCAAAAACACCGATTTCAACGGCAATATCCATATAAAGCCCAAAACGATATAGACAATCAGCTCAACCCAAAACGGCGGGCGATCAAACAGCGACACCACAAACAAGGCAGCCGCAATATACAGCGGCAAGCCAACCAGCAGCACCACCAACGACCATCGCCGCCGCGCCTTGTAGGAAAGTGCCATTCCGAAAACCCCTTCTTTCCCTTTAATCCGCAAAGGGATCGGTGACCAAAATCGTATCCTCGCGCTCGGGACTTGTGGAAAGTAGGGCGACCGGGCATTGGATCAACTCTTCAATCCGGCGCACATATTTGATCGCCGCCCCCGGCAGGTCCGCCCAAGACCGCGCGCCTGCGGTATCCTCGGTCCAGCCTTCCATTTCCTCATAAATTGGCGTGCAGCGCGCCTGCTGATCGGCGGCGGTGGGCAAGTAATCCAACCGCTTGCCGTCCAGATCGTACCCTACGCAAATCTTGATGATCGGGAAACCATCCATCACATCCAGCTTGGTCAGCGCAATCCCCGTCACGCCGCTGGTTGCACAAGTCTGGCGCACCAGCACCGCATCAAACCAACCGCAACGGCGCTTGCGCCCGGTCACGGTGCCAAACTCATGCCCCCGCTCGCCCAACCGCTCACCATCGGCATCGTGCAGTTCCGCCGGGAATGGGCCTTCACCAACGCGGGTGGTATAGGCCTTTACGATCCCCAACACGAAATCAATCGCGTTCGGACCAAGGCCGGTGCCCGTGGCCGCTTGGCCAGCAATTACGTTGGACGAGGTCACAAACGGATAGGTCCCGAAATCAATATCCAACAGCGCCCCTTGCGCGCCTTCAAACAAAATCCGCTTGCCTGCGCGCCGCGCTTCATTCAGCACTTTCCACACGGGTTGGGCATAGGGCAAGACTTGCGGCGCAATCTCACGCAACTGCGCCAACAGCGCGTCACGGTCAATCGGCTCTAGCCCCAACCCACGGCGCAGCGCATCGTGATGGGTCAGCAAACGGTCCACCCGCAACTCCAACGTCGCGGCATCGGCCAAATCGGCCACGCGGATCGCACGGCGCCCCACCTTATCCTCATAGGCCGGGCCAATACCCCGCCCGGTGGTGCCGATCTTGGCAACGCTCGTTTGATCCTCCCGCGCGCGGTCCAGCTCACCATGCACAGGCAAAATCAACGGCGCATTTTCGGCAATCATCAGGTTTTCGGTATTGATTTCAACACCCTGCCCGCGCAGTTTTTCAATCTCCATGATCAAATGCCACGGGTCCAGCACCACACCGTTACCAATCACCGACAGCTTGCCACCGCGCACAATGCCCGATGGCAACAGCGACAGCTTGTAAACCTTGCCATCAATAACCAGCGTATGGCCCGCATTGTGCCCGCCTTGAAAGCGCGCGATCACATCGGCGCGCTCCGACAGCCAGTCCACGATCTTGCCTTTTCCCTCATCGCCCCACTGGGCGCCGACGACAACGACATTGGCCATTCTGATGATCCCTTCAAGCTTTGGTTCGGCACGCTTTGGTCCGGTTGAAACCGCTTGGGGTATAGCCGCCTTGCCGCGCCAGCGAAACCTCTTTTTCACCCGATCTGGCACACAGCGCCAAATACGCCTTGCCCCCGCATGACCCTTGCCCCCGCATGACCCTTGATCGGCGCAGCCCTTACGTGTCACAAACGCCGCAATCGAAAAAAGGGCAGGGTCTATGGGGTTTTTGGTGCGGTGGTTCGGGGCATTCGCCTTGCTTGGGGCAAGCTATAACCCCAGCCAGTGGAATTTTTACCGCTGGGCCAATGCCAATTACACCACGCAATTGCCGCTGACTGTGCTGCTTGGCCTGCTCTTGGCCGTGGCCTTCCTAATCTATCTCGCCGCCACCCTGCGCTCGCTTGGCGCGCTTGGGGTGATCCTTGTCGGGGCGATTTCCGCAGCCCTGATTTGGGTGCTGATCGACTGGGGCATATTGGCCACCAACAATTCTGCCCTCAACATTTGGTTGGGCATCCTTGCCACGTCCTTCGTTCTGGGCATCGGCTTGTCGTGGAGCATTTTGTGGCAACGCCTGTCCGGACAGGCCACCGTGGATGATGTCGATACCTAGGTGGTCAGGCCGGTTGTAACTGCGCGCCGCTACCGTCCTGGCCCAAGATCTGTGCCGCTTTGGTGTCAAGACACACGCCATTCAGCACGCTTTGCTCGGTATCATAGGGCTTTACCAATTCCACGATCAACGACAGCGTCACGCGCGGCAGGATGGAAAAGGCCGCACCCGCATCGTGCAACACGCCAACCGCCCCGGCCAAATCGGCCTTGGTCCGCGCCACCAGTGTTTCCAATTGCTTAACCATGCGGCGGTCGGGGGCGGGGCTGGTCAACAGCGCACGGCTTACCGCAAACCCACTGAAAAAGCCTTTGAACCACAAAGCTTCCAGCAAAATCTGGTCCAACATTGCTCCGATTTGCTTGGCCAGCTTCGGATCGCGCTTATTCAGCAAGGTGTTGCACGCGATGATCTGCCCAAAGAACCGGCTCAGATGTGCTTGCGCACGCGGGTCCATCGCCGTCAAATCCGCGGAATAGGCAAAGGACAAATAAGCTTTGCCGCCATCGTCTGCGACCGTTTGAAACAGCGCCTCAATGTCACGACAATAGATGGGGTGCGCGCCTACCGGGCCGTCAATCAGCGGCAGGTCCAACCCGAGGCGCAAAATATCACCGACCAAAACCGTATCGCGGGCAATCCGCTGCAACACCGTCAACACATGTTGAATATGGGCCGGTTGGGCGCGGAAAATCTCATCCTTGGCGCTTTCCGGCATGGTCAATGGCTCTGCCAACACAGCGGGCATTAGCGCAGTATCGCCAAGCCTTTCGGCCGCCTGAAAGATCATCTCAGTTGCCAAAACCGGCGCAACGCGCGCCGCAGCGGCCACGGCAAGGCGGTCATCCTTTCTTCCGAACAGCATTTTCAGCACCATTGGGCATCCCTTTCACACTGCGAAAACCTTGTTGCCTTGGGTTTGTCCCCTAAACAGGCCGGAACTATGGCCAAAGCCGCACAGCTTTAAGGCGAGCCGCTGTGGCTTATTCTTGAAATCGCAACAGATTGCCGCAGCCATCGCGCCTGCGCCGCGCCGAAGGGCTTGCCCCCGCGCCAAGTTGCGCCTAAGTAGACCCGTCAGCCAAAACGAAAAGCCAAATACCCATGGAAAATATCGTTCTTACCGTCCACCTTATCCTCGCACTGTGCCTAATTGGCGTGGTGCTGCTGCAACGCTCAGAAGGCGGTGGGCTTGGCATGGGCGGTGGTGGCGGTGGTGGCAACATGTCAGGGCGCGCAGCCGCGACGGCGTTGACCAAGCTGACATGGATTTTTGCGATTGGCTTTATCATCACCTCGATCAGCTTGACGCTGATTGCAGCCCAAAATTCCTCTGGCACCTCGGTTGTGGATCAGTTCGGTGGCTCGCCGGCCCCTACGGCACCTGTCGCACCGCTTGGCACAGACCTGTTGCCACCCGCACCGGCCAACGCACCGCTGACCCCGCCCCGCGCGGATGACGTACCAGCGGTTCCGCCTGCACTGACGCCAGCGCCAGAACCTGCGCCCGCACCGGCACCAGCGACAGGTAACTAAGCCTAACCTCAAGACTATTTGTCATTTGCGCCTGCCCCTATCCCTTGGGGCTCGCTAAAACCTTTCCTCATCATCTAGCGGTACTGTTGCAGACCGCCCGTTTTTCGACTATGTCTCATCTCCCGTGATGGTGCGATTCTGAGACGCCTTGTCGCATGTTCAATTTTCCACGGGGGTCCACCACATGGCACGTTATATTTTCATCACCGGTGGTGTTGTTTCCTCATTGGGCAAAGGCCTCGCCTCGGCCGCTTTGGGCGCTTTGCTGCAGGCGCGCGGCTACTCGGTCCGCCTGCGCAAACTCGACCCCTACCTGAACGTCGATCCCGGCACGATGTCCCCGTTTGAACATGGCGAAGTGTTCGTGACCGATGACGGCGCCGAAACCGACCTCGACCTTGGCCACTACGAACGTTTCACCGGCGTCCCCGCCCGCAAAACCGACAGCGTTTCGTCGGGCCGTATCTATTCCAACGTGTTGGAAAAGGAACGTCGCGGCGACTACCTCGGCAAAACCATCCAGGTCGTCCCGCATGTCACGAATGAGATCAAAGACTACCTGCGCATTGGCGAGACGGAAGTTGATTTCATGCTGTGCGAAATCGGCGGCACCGTGGGCGACATCGAAGGCCTGCCGTTTTTTGAGGCGATCCGCCAGTTCATCCACGAACGCCCGCGCGGCGAATGTATCTTGATGCACCTCACCTTGCTGCCCTACCTCGCAGCCAGCGGTGAGTTGAAAACCAAACCCACCCAGCACTCGGTCAAGGAACTGCAATCCATCGGCCTTGCCCCCGATGTACTGCTGCTGCGGTCCGAACACCCGATCCCGGAAAAGGAACGCGAGAAAATCGCCCTGTTCTGCAACGTCCGCAAAGAAGCCGTGATCGCCGCCTATGACCTGAAAACCATCTATGAGGCTCCGCTCGCCTATCACCGCGAAGGCCTTGACCAAGCCGTCCTCGATGCTTTCGGCATTTCCCCCGCCCCGCGCCCCAACCTGACCCGTTGGGTGGATGTGATGGACCGCATGACCAATGCCGAGGGCGAAGTGCGCGTGGCCATCGTCGGCAAATACACCCAGCTTGGCGACGCCTATAAATCGATTGCCGAGGCGCTGACCCATGGCGGCATGGCCAACCGCACCCG
>RCMY010005677.1_pt1 | contig 10553 bp, 11 predicted proteins | sample 2041341 | NCBI WGS metagenome assembly RCMY01 (sample SAMN09708234, study PRJNA481090) | Marine sediment metagenome, whole genome shotgun sequencing project.
GAAGCTCGATTGCGGCACCCGGACCATCACCGTCGTGCGTCGCTGCCGGGGATACGCGACCGGCCCTAACCGGACCTTGACCAGTTCGCCTGTCTCTGCGGCGCAGCTTCCCTAGACCGGCCATTCGCTCATCGTGCAGCATTTTCATTGGCCGGATGACGGCAGTGCGGATGGGGTGGATGGCTCCTGCATCATCCGGCGTCGCAATGCGCCATAGTGCAGTTGTCATGAACGGCTTATGAGATCAGCCACCCAATGCAAGTTACAACAATCGGCCTTGATTTGGCGAAGAAAGTTTTTCAAGTCCACGGTATCGATGATCATGGTGAGGTTGCATTCAACCACGCTCTGAGGCGAGCGCAAGTCTCGGGATTTTTGAACGCCTCGAGCCATGTTTGATCGGCATTGAAGCATGTGGAACGAGGCACTAGTATTCAGCTATCGGCCAAGGGCAGTCTCTTGATCTCGAAATTTAGCAGCTATCTACTGCCCTACGTGAAGGTGGAGGGGCATATTATCGCAATTGAGTTGCATCTAAGCAAGCAAGCCCACAGTTCATTTACGCTTGTCAGCCTACTTCGAGATATCGGATAATAATCGGAGTCAGTGTGATCAGAAACAGCGCGGGCAGCATGAGAACCGACATCACCGCCGACATCTGCACTGGCAACTTGTTCGCCTTTTCCTGCGCAGCCAACTCACGCATCTGCCGCATCTCAGCGGCATAGGACTTAAGCGCGGCAGTTAGGCTCGTGCCAAACTGCATCGACTGCACGATTACCAGTGCAAAGGACTTCGCCTCTTCGATGCCCATCCTCTCTGCCATCTCAAATAGTGCAGTTTCCCGGTCACGGCCCGCCTGCGTCTCCATCTGCAACAGCAACAGTTCATATGCCAATTCCGGCGACACACGGTCCATTTCGTGGGCAACGCGCGCCACAGCGGCATCGAAACCCATGCCAGCTTGAACAGAGATTTGGATTAGGTCCATTGCGTTGGGAAACGCCATCGTGATCCTGTGCTTGCGCTCTTTGATGCGCTTTTTTAGCCAATAGCCTGGGACATAGAAACCGACACCCGCGCCGATGGCGGCAATCTGCATCATGAGCAGGCGAGAGATCGTGTCGATCACATCGTCTAGGCTTTCGGGCAGCAGCCCCGTTTGCGAGAGACTAATCAGACAAAAGACCATGGTCGGCGTGAATAGCGCCAGCGCAAGTCGGAAGATAAAGAACAGCTCAACCGAATCCGGCCGGTCAAATCCTACCTTCGCCAGCTGGAATCGGATCTGCGCGCGCTCCGATGGGTCTTCGGGGATTAGCGCCTTTTTCCAACCACGCGGGGCGGGTGCCTCCTGTCCGCGAACTAGCGCGGGACCGCTGGCGTTCATCGCATCTGAGAGCGCGCGCAGACGGGTGCCACTGCGGTCACGCATTGCAAAGATGCCAAACGCACCCGAAGCCAGCAGCAACGCGGCACAGCCAACAACTATGACCATCAGACCTCCTGGGCCAATCGTCATCACGGCATTGATCGCGTCATCCAAAAACATATGCGGTCCTCATATCCTGAAGGTAACAAGCTTGCGCAGCGCTAGTGCGTTACCGACGACAAGCACTACGATGCCAATAGCAATGGGCATGAAAGCGGGAGCATCACTGACATTCGTGTAATAACCCGGCGAGCTGATCGAGACGCTGAGAAAAATTAGTATAGGCAGGGCTGAGAGCAGGTAGGCCGACAGCCGCCCTTCGGACGAAATGGCGCGGATCCGGCGGCGCATTATGATGCGTTCGCGCACGACTTTGGACAACGTGGCAAGCACATCGGCAAGATTGCCACCAGACCCATGTTGGATGCTGATCGCAACCGACAGATATTCGACGTCTTCCTGCCCGACCCGTTCCGCCAAGTCAGCAAAGGCGTCGGTTAGGTAATCGCCGTGACTTATCTGCTCTGACAGGATCCGGAATTCACGCCCGATCGGGTCGGACATGGTGCGACCCACATTTGCGACAGTCGCGCCAACCGGATGCCCCACCCTCAGGCCGCGCATCATCAGGTCCAGCGCGTCGGGTAGTTGATGGGTCAGCGCAAGAATACGTTTTTGATGCCGACTCTTCAAATAACCGATGGTGCCGAATACACCGATCATCGAACCCAAGACCAAGGCCAGCACGACGTTCAGCACGAACATCAGCGGCACCGATATCATAGCACCAGCAATTACCATGCCCAGCACGATGGCGGTCTCTCGGCCTTCCATGTCGGCATGACGCACCAGCAACCGCGGGTTGCCGATCACCGGCCAATGACGGCCCACACTTGGCTGGCGTTGCTTGAGAATGGCTGCAACAGCTGCTTTCTGGCGAGCGCTGTCCTCGCGGCCTTTCATGCGGCCCGCGGCGGCCTGCTCCTGTCGGGCCTCGGGGGAGAAAATCAGCCGCAGCGCCAGCATCAACAGCAGCGTACCGCCCAGCCCGGCTGAAATCAGCATCAGGTTTTCACCGCCTAAGAACATCAGGCGACCTCGCCGATCTGGCTAAAGGCGTCAGCCTCCAGAGTTACACCCGAAGCCATGATTGCCTCGAAACAACGCGGGCGGATGCCACTGGCCATCATCCGGCCCATTACATTGCCCTCGGCGTCCAAGCCCATTTTCTTGAAAGTAAAAATGTCCTGCATCATAATCGTATCTCCCTCCAAGCCTACGATCTCGGAGATGCTGGTCACCCGGCGGCGGCCATCCGCCATGCGGTTAAGCTGCAGCACGAGTTGCACACCCGCCGATATCTGCGAACGGATTGCCTGAATGGGAAAATCACCACCGATCATCATTACCATCTGCTCTAGTCGACTGACCGCGTCGCGCGCAGTATTGGCATGGATAGTGGTCATCGACCCGTCATGCCCGGTGTTCATGGCCTGCAACATGTCGAAAGCTTCGCTGCCGCGCACCTCTCCGACCACGATCCTATCCGGACGCATCCGCAGTGCGTTGATCACCAGATCGCGCTGTGAAATCCGCCCTTGCCCTTCGGCGTTGGCGGGCCGCGTTTCCAGCCGCACTACATGTTCGTGCTGCAATTGCAGTTCGGCCGCGTCCTCGATCGTCACCATTCGATGGCGTGGGTCAATGAAGGAGGACAGGGCGTTCAACAAGGTAGTCTTACCAGAGCCAGTCCCACCTGAGATTAGCACGTTCATCCGCGCCTTGATCGCCGCTTCAAGAAAACTCGCTGCAGGTTTGCTCAAGGCGCCATGCTCCAAAAGCTTGTCCATATCCAGCGGCTTGCGCGAGAATTTTCGGATTGACAGGCTTGCCCCGTCGATGGCGCAAGGGCGTATGATGGCATTCACCCTGCTGCCGTCCTCCAGACGGGCATCGACCCAAGGCTGGCTTTCGTCGATCCGGCGGCCAACGCTTGAGACGATTTTGTCGATTATGCGCAGCAGGTGTCGTTCATCGCGGAACCGCACAGGTGCGCGTTCCAAAATTCCCGCGCGCTCCACGAACACATGAGACGGCCCGTTTACCAGAATGTCAGACACAGATGGATCGGCCAGCAAAGGCTCCAGCGGGCCAAGGCCCAGCACTTCGTCCAACAACTCGTCGATCAAGTTCTGAAAGGCGGCTGAGGGCATCATCTTGTGACTGTCCTGCAGATGCTGCGCCGCCAGCCCTGCGATTTCCCGACGCAGATCGGTTTTCGAGACCTTGTCGAGCATTGAGAGGTTCAGTTGTTCCAGCAGCAGGTTGTGCAACTCGCTTTTCAAGACGCTGTTGGGATCGACCCTTGCATCGGGTTGAAAACCGGCCGGGGCCAGATTGCCGACAATTTCCGGTGCCGACGGCGGGAATTTGGCAACAGGCTGTTGCGGCCGAGGCGCGGGGGCGCTTGCGACGATTTCTCTAGGGGGCGCGTTGAAAGATTTGAACATTTGGATCAGTCCTTCTTCGGCTGGGTAAATAGCGATTTTCCAAGCGCAGAGATCGCTTTGGACGCGCCCGACCGCTTGGCGCCCAAACGCATCGGCACGCCCATGTCCACCGCCCGTCGTGCCGCACGCCGGTCAGTGGGAATCCAATGTTCCAGCGGTCGCCCTATAAGGCGCGCGGCCTCCTTATGCGCCTGTGACGGCATCTTTGGGCGTTTTTCAAAGTTAATCACGGTTCGGATCGGCAGGGTCATATGCTCTTCGCTGATCAGGTCGATCAGGCGGCGCACTCGTATGATCGAGGGAACTGACATGTCGCTGACGATCAGGGCACGCGTGGCTTCGGCAAGCACCGGGCTCGTCCAGTCTACGACTGCCTGCGACAGATCGATAAACACGTGATCGTAGCGCGCTTTCAACTCCCGGACGAGGCTGGTGACCATGTCCGGCTTCATCGCGCTGAGTGGGGCAAAGATGTCTGGGGCGGTGAGTACGTCGACACCGCTGCTGTGACGCATCATCGCACGGTCAAGAAAACTCGCCATCTGCGGCGTCTGGACCTTGATCAAAGCCGTCATCTCGGCGCTATCAGGCAGATCAAGCGCGAGGCCGATGCTGCCGTTTTGTAGATCAAGATCGATCAATGCAATCCGGCCCGGTTCAGCGGCCACCGCGAGGTCCATTGCAAGATTAACCGCAACGGTAGTGGCACCCGCGCCGCCACGGGCGCGCAACAAAACCGTCACATCGCCGCCCGCGTCGGGAGTGCCTTCCGCGATAGGCGCGGCAATTTCCTGCGGATCCGGGAATGGCTCTGTCTCGGGCGCAGCGGCAGCCTCGGCGCGCGTTGCGTTTAATACCGTAACCTCGGCCACTCCCGCTGAGATATAGTGGGCCTTGGCCGCGTCCGTAATAGGGTTCGAACTGACGGCGACGCATCGCAGCGTGTCGCCATGTGCCCCTCGCAGCTTGCGCACCGCATTTAGATCGGCGTCCATGTCATGGCTTACCTCAAAGATTACGAAATCGATCAGGTCCCAGTTTTGCCCATTTGAGTTGACGACATGAATAAAGTCGGCGCAGAGCGTTTGGCCCAAAACGTTGGCATCCGATGCCATTTCTCGGCTTAGCGCATCCAGCAACGCTTGCGACTGCGCGATGATCATGACCTGCGTCATACCAGAAGCTGCTGTGACAGCCTGTGCCATCTCATGGTCGCTATATTTATGTGCAAAGCTCATGGCATAGATCCTATCTAAGGTCTTCGGAAGGGAGCGACGCGCTCATGGAGGCAAAGGTAAAGCTTTGGCCCAGTGTGGAATCGGTCGTGCCAGCGGCAAGGTCGGCCAACGCCCCCAGCGGAGATATGAAATCAAAGACCAAATCGACGATTTCGACAGTGACGATCGGCGCATAGGCCGCGCCGACTCGGTTGAGGCTGGCATCGAACGTATAGGAAAGCCGCAGGTTATCCGGCTGCGCGCCTGTGGGCATCATAGGGCTGACACGCTCCCAGATCGCCGCTGCCGTGGGGTTGGCCAGCGAGGCCGTGCAACTGATCGTGCCGCTGTCCACGCATAGCCCGCTGCGCGCGGTGCAAGAGGTGCCGTTGGGCAGATCAAGCGAGAGAGTGCCCACCAGCCCGCGATTGACGACACGTGGCACGTTCGGGCAGGCCACCGGGCGGACCGTGGCCATTCGCACGGCCGTTTCGGTGGCCTTGTCGGCCATGACATTGGCCAGACCCAACCGCGCAAAATCGATCAACCCAAAAACCAGAAACAGCATGAGCGGCACGACCAGCGCGAACTCGACGAGAAAGGCACCTTCTTCGCGACGAGCGAAGGAGCGGGCGTATGTGCGCAGGCTATCAGTCATCGACTCAGCACCCGCGCTCTGTCGGTCACATCGGTCGTGATCGAAGGGAAGCTGCCGCCGACAAGTTCGATCAGCCCGGCCAGCGGGTAGGTCATGTGCAGGGTCGCGGTCACACTTGCCACTCCGGCCTGCCCCCCGCGGAACGACCCCGTTACGCAACCCAGATCGGACCGAACATCGGTGATCGACACCGATTTGGGCATGAGGCTGCTGCCCGTCTGGCTGGTGCGGACGATCTCACCTAGCTTGGCGTTCCAGCCTTCCGTGCTGCGAGTGGCACTGCACGAATCCGCCGGCAACACGCGTGACAGATAGCGTGTCGCATCCTGCACGCCCGCTACAGTGGTTTGGAACGCCCAGAACATCCGCGCCCCGTCGACCGCGAGGCCGAGAAACAGCAAAAGCATCGGCAAGATGATCGCAAACTCAACAATCGCGGCACCGCCTTCTTCTGTCCAGAACATCAGGCCACGTCGTTTCATTCTACGAGCCTCACAACTTCAACGACTTCCGTGTCGAGGTTGCCCTTGCCACAGTCGCCGCCCAGACAGGCGGTGATCTCTACCTGCAAGGCACCATCGGCGCCCGGGCCCAGATTGAAGACTTCGAAAAACTGCTGCACCGGCGCCGTCGAAACGCGGGCGTCTACACTGGCCGACAGACAGTCGATCCCGGCCACAACCATCAGGCGGCGGGTGGGGTCGATGTCCGGTTGCGCAGTGCAGTAATTAGGCGCGGGCGTGTTGCCGCCGCCTAATAAACCACCCGTCAGCCCCCCCAAGAGATCACTCACCGCACTGCCCAAGTTCGCCAGCACCGAAGGTGGAACCTCGACACTGCCAGAGGCTGCGATTTCAGCTTGATAAAACGCAAATCGGGTCTGCGCCTGGGGATGGGGATCAGTGCCGCCATAATGTGCGTTTACATAGGCCAGACGACCAGCCTGCCAGTTGCCATCGCCTTGTACGCCGCATGTGCCACTGCCGGCGCAATCGTCTGCAGGCAGGCTGGATTCGCCTTCCGTAGTGCCTAGTGGCACACACTGCCCAGCTGCACCGGTTAGACCGTTGAGCACGCTAGGTATGCCGGAAAAGTTCGGATTGCCTATTAGATTTCCAGCAACACCGGCAAACTGGCCGAAACGTGTGTTGACCGCGTTGAGCACATCCGTGCCGGTTACATTGGCTGAGATTTGCAGACCTCCCTGTCCGGTGCAGGCGGTCTCGGGTTCACGTGCAGCCAGAAGGCAGGCATCCAAAGCCCCGCCCAGCAGACCGGCACAGATGCTTAGCCCGTCCAGCGAGTCTGTCAGCGTATCGACCAAGCCGATCTGACCGGGCAAAAGGTGCCCAATGTTGATATTAGCATTTAGACTTAGCGTCTGACCGACACTGGTACTGGCGTCAAAATCTAGCGCGGGCAGGCAGACCGCCACAGGTGCCACATTGCATGCTTCCAGCGAAAAGCCGGCAGCAGAGAATGCGCTGACGCTGTCATTGCTGGTGGTGTCGCCGTTCATGCGTCGAAAGGCACCAGACAGGCCGGCTACGACCGACCGCTCGGCCAAGCGCACTGACACAAATCGCGCGCTGTGGGCATTGTCAGTAGAATACGCGGCATCGCTGGAAAAGCCGCCCGTTTCGTTTGGCTTGTAAAAGGTAATCTCGATGATGTCCGGCGCGCCCAACTGGCGGGTGCCCGCGGCGAATGTCTGGCGATCGGCAATGAGGGTCTCGGCGGCGTTGCGAGCGCGGGAAATCGCGTCGGCCCCGCCGTCCAACTCAGCCGCCGCAGCGAGACTGACGGAATCGGCAAAATTCTGCATCTCGGCGTCGGTGCTGGCCTTGCGGCCAAAATCAAAAATGAACCCAACCATACCCAGCATCAAGACCAGCGTGACCGCGCCTAGCAACAAAATGCTGCCGCGTTCGTCGTCGCGAAATCTTATGATGGATAGACGGAGGGACATTTTAAGTTACCTTTTGGGGCGCAAGTGAAAGCCCAACGCGCCCCGATGACACGTTGGGCGATGTCTTGCACTTCGCTGTTGTTACCTGAGCGTACCGGGGCGGGCCGCTCAGCCTCCGGATTTACTCCGAGGCCGTGTCGAATGCGGCGGATGCGGCTGTCACATTGGTCGAAACCTTGCCGCCCAGTGTGGTGAAGCCAGCGACGCCAACCGCAGCGGCCACAGCCAGCGCGATGCCGTATTCCACGAGGGTTGCGCCCTGCTCACAGCTGCGAAGACGCTTAAAGAGATTTTGGATCTGGGTTTTCATAGTAAATATCCTGATTTGCGGCACATATGGCCTATTGGTTTTGTCGTGCTCTAGCCCGCGATATTCAGGGCGACGATAAAACTAAATTAACCAAGTTCTGCGTGACTCACATCGTTCAGGTGGATGAGTTAGCGGGGCCATATCAGGGCACTTTTGCAATTATTTGGCCGTAGATGGGGCCCGCACGCCATAATTGGGCCAGCTTTTAATCCGACAGTATTCGTGAACGGCCTGGCAAAGTTGACAGCGCAGTCATCGATACAATTGTCGAACATTGCACAGGATCTAATAGTCGACGCGCCCAAGGACCCACCAAAATGCTTCATCGTACTCCTAAGGATCGCAGCCAATTAATCCCTTTCGCCGGTGCAACCGATTTGCACTTTCACATCGCGCGCACCTTCGACTTGATCAATATTTGGAACACCGCGCTTTGCGGGCAGTTCCTGATCCACGATGTGCTATCGGTGTTGGCCGGTCAGGTTGCCGCGCGCAATATCGTGCTCTACCGGTACGAAAAGGACCGCCTGCAGACGGTTTCGGCGGTGTCCCGGACGGTGGGCACGGCAAAGCCAGAAATCAGCAGCGGCGGGATGCTGCGCTATGTGCAGGCGCATCATGCAGCGGCGATGTTGCCCGGCGCAATTTTCCAGTTAAGTGATTTGCGCCAGGAACCAACCTTTGAACAATCTCAGCTTCATTTGGAATGGGCCCGACGGCTCGACATTGTGGAAAATAGCCTGATCCTTTTAGACAATTCCGAGGGACGGATCGACGCACTAGAGTTGACCTTCGATACACTTCCTAAAACCACCCCAGAGGTTCCGACCACACTTATCGCGTTGGCGATGGCCAACGCTTGGGACAACCGCATACCCGGTGTGATCTCGCGCAATATTCGCGATTATTCGCGGGCCCGCTGCCTGCCTGCCAACTCGGGGAGTGCAGACATTCTGGGCCCACGCAACTCCGCCGGGCTCAGCCGCGCAGAACAACGTGTTTGCCAACTGCTGGCCAGTGGCGACAGCGCCAGAGAAATTGCCGAGATCCTTGACGTTTCCGTCGCCACAATTCGCACCCATCTGCGCAACATCTATTCCAAAACCGGCACCGACGGCCGGATACGGCTGATCGCGCTGATCAATGATGGCAGGACCACGCCGAAATGAACTCCCTCCCCGTGATCTCTGTCGGTTGGCTTGTTTTCCCACTGCTTATGGCCGTGATCGCATACGACATGCGCTTCATGCGCATCCCCAATTGGCTTGTAGCGCTTTTCGTCATCGTCGCACTCGTCAGCTTGCCATTTTCTGTGTCTCGGATAGAATTAATGTGGCGTCTGGTTGCCGGTGCAGGCGTGTTCCTTGTCAGCCTGCTGATGTTCGCGCGGCGGCTGATAGGCGGCGGTGACGTGAAATTGTTGGCCGTCTTGACTCTGTTGATTCCCGTCAGCGCGCTGCCGCTGTTAGGGATGATCCTGTCACTCAGCATCTTTGCCTCCGTATTGGCACTTTTTTTGATACGGCGCGCAATGCTTGGCCGCCCGACGCGTTGGCTGGCAATCTCCGACAGGAGCGGCTTTCCGATGGGGTTGGCTATTGGCGTCGCGGGGATCATCTTTTGGCTGTTCGGACCCAATCTGATGCGAATGATCGCGGGCTAAACGGCCTGCACCCATCTATCACGTGTAAATATGTATAGACGGGACTGTTGCATTACTTTGGAATGCTAAAGCGATTCAGTTCATTTTCGATCTCAAGCCGCATATCCAAACAGCCTCCGGACAAAGGTGATCACTCCGCAGATGCCCCGTTGTCTGCTTGCGATGTGTCCGTTCTTAATCGCCCGGATCGTCTCGATCGCCATGAGCGTCGCATTGGCAGAGCGCATGAACTGAAATGACTGCCTTATTCCGCGTAAACGTTTGAGGACGACATGATCACACTTGAAGCGATCAATGCGCCAATTTTGATCGGCATGCATGATCCTGTCGAAATGCGGATCATAGTGGTGGTTCAGATCCTAGATGGCCTTATGATTTCCCGGCGCCTTGTCGGTGCAGATGGTAATTGGCCGGTATAGACGAACGCACTCAGGCTCACTGCGGTTGGCATCCGTTTGCCGCTGCCATAAGTTAGGCATCCTGCGATGTTGAAAAGACGCATAGCATTTATTGGCCCCCTTACAGAAATTCGTCTTTTTGGGCTCTGAACGGACCGCCGCCGCGCAGACCGCGAACATGTTTGTGTCATCTGTCGAAAGTCCGCTTGTGGAAGAAGCTGCAGTCAGGTCCGCGCCTGCAGCGAATTCACACTTTCCACCGATGCAGGAACTTCGCCGCTTTCGAGACGAATTGCTAAACGGTGATGTTTTGTACACCCTGCGCGAGGCCCAGATACTGATTGAGAAATGGCGTCGCCACTACGACACCGTCAGACCGCACAGCGCTCTGGGCCA
>RCMY010005678.1_pt1 | contig 10552 bp, 8 predicted proteins | sample 2041341 | NCBI WGS metagenome assembly RCMY01 (sample SAMN09708234, study PRJNA481090) | Marine sediment metagenome, whole genome shotgun sequencing project.
GATGCACAGAATGTACAAGTGTTTGAAGTGGTTTCGTCTGTTAACTAGTAAGCTAGTGCTTTCACCAAATTAAACTTTTGGATTAGCCGCTTTGGCGTTAGTCTGGGCAGTTAAAAAGTTGGTTTTGAAATACGGGCTCGGGGTACTTTTAGAGCGACCCGATGCCATCAACGTTGCCTTAGAAATTAGCAATCTGTTGGATAAAGCACCAACACCGAACGGTCAAATGGATTTTGTACAATTGCATAGTCCTGAAGTTTTTGCCAAATCGGTACTGAACGATTAGGTCTTTTGTGCACCTTTTAGAACAGGTTTATGAAAAATGAATATGGTAGGGGTAAGGTCTATAAAATTTAAGATATGAGCTTTTATACCGTCTATAAAAGACAATATCACTTTTCACTGAATTTTTTCAGCCTGTTTCTCTTGGTGACCTTTATTCCCGATATTCTAGGTTTACCGCCCTCGTTGTTTACCTATGGTTTATGGGTCATTAAGGCAGCACTGGCATCTTGGTTGATAATCAGATACCGAAAAAGATTATACGATTTACAATGGCGAGAAAAGCTGTTCTTGTTCGTAGCATCCGTATATTTTATAAACATATTTATCGATGTCTTTTGGCAGAAATACCCTGTGGGTATTGGCGATCCCATCGATTTGTTGGCTTTTTCTCTGAGCATTCTTATTGCACTTTCTTTTCGCTACGATAGAGCATTCTGTTCGAACAGCTCGTTTTATTTTTTTATTTTGACCCTATCCCTGGGTCTTGTAATAGCTTTTTTTCTGGCCAAGGAAGCACCCTTGCCATTGATAGGCCGCTACAACGCCAATTCTACCGTGAATGCCATAAATTACGGCCAGATGGGGTCTGCCCTTTCTTTGATTTCTGTTTATGGGTATATAAATAAATCGTTCAAATACAGTAAATTGATCTATCCCTTGCTATTTCTACTTGGTTTGATTTCTATCCTGAAAGCGGGTTCTCGTTCACCCATTGTGGTAATCGCCGTGGTATGTGTATTTTATTTCTTTGCGAAATCCGGCTTTGTCAGGGGCTTATTGATAACTGGTTTTTCTATTCTGGTCTTATGGCTCTCTATTGGTTATTTGATCCAACTTTCTGATGCGGTCGGAAGCGGTATTGTTACAAGAATTTTAGCGGCGATAGACGGTGGCGATACCAGTGGTCGGGACATGATTTATGCCAATGCAATTAGCATTATTAAGGATTCGCCTATTTTGGGCAGCTTTTATTTAGTGCCATCAGGGCTCGCCAAGGGCTACTATCCCCACAATTTTTTTCTTGAAGCTTTTATGGCCACAGGTTTGTTGGGCGGTCTTCCTTTTGTCGCAATGATTATTTTGGCGCTGATAAAGAGTTTTAAGCTATTACGGCAAAGACATGTGTCAGGTTGGATCGTATTGTTGTTCTTACAAATGATTGTATATGGTATGTTCTCATCCTCATTGTACAGTTCCCAGGATTTCTGGGCTTTCTGTGTTTTTGTGCTGTCGATAGATGGGTTTCGAAAAAAAAGAATTCGGAGAATAAAAAAATCGGAACCTAAGGCTCAAAAACTCGAGCCCGCTTTGATTTAATTCCGCAGTGAAAAGTTTAACATTGAGTTCAATAACCCATATCATGCAAAAAGAAATTAGTTCTGTTTTTCAGGCAGATTCAAAAAATATTGGCGAAGTGTATACCAAAGCCGATAATTATTTGGTGGAATATGATGAAATGCAGCTAAAGAAATATTGCGTGTTGTATTTCAGCAGTAATAATATCTATTTTCCCAATACCGCTGAAGTTTTTGAAAATTCAATTATCAAGAAAAATAAATTTGAATGGTACGGTACGAGGATAAATAAGGCATATAAACATATCTTTTTGAGGGATATTAAGAAGCAATGGTACTTGACGGGAATCAATGAGAGTGTAAGTAATCCTGATGCTTTATTAAATTTTTTAAGAAAAGAGACAAAGGGATACAAAGTTATTACAGTAGGTAGCTCCGCTGGTGGTTTTGCTGCCGTACTCTATGGACAGCTATTGAAAGCAGAACTTATTTATACGTTTAATGGTCAATTTGAAATTAATTCATTACTTAAAGTGTCGAGTGAAAAGACGGATCCTATTTTATTTCGAGAGCAGACAAACAGTTATTTAAGAGATTACTATGATCTTCGATCCTTTATAAAAGAGCCTCGGAGCATTCACTATTTTTGTTCAAAAAATAGTACATGGGATAACGAACAATATATTCATATAAGTAAATTACCAATAAATACATATCATTTTAAAACAAATCACCATGGTATTCCCTTTATCAAATCTATTTTACCAGTACTATTGAATGCACCCATTACAACATTGGAATCTTATTTGGGTAAAAAGATAAATCCTATTACATTTTCGGTATTTGTAGGTGGTTTGGATCTAACGATAAAAGGTCTGTGGCATATCACAAATTCTTATGTCAGGAAAAAAATCAATTTTTAACAGATTTACGTATATACTCAAGAAGAATTTTTATGAAAGAACTCAGCCCTGTCGTATTATTTACCTACAAGCGTTTGCTTGAACTTAAGAGAACGGTTTTACATCTCAAAAACGCGCAATTATCGAATGAAACTACCTTATACGTTTTTTCCGATGGTCCTAGGACAAATGGTGATATTCAATCGGTGGATACTGTAAGGATTTTTTTAAGAAATATACAAGGGTTTAAGAAAATTATCTATAAGTTTTCAGATGTGAATAAAGGATTGGCTACATCAATATTAGAGGGAGTTACCGAAGTTTTGGAAAATCATGATAGAGCGATTATTTTGGAAGACGATTTGCTAGTAAGTACTAATTTTCTCTTATATATGAACAAAGGTCTAAAATATTATCAATATCATGAGAATGTACTATCCATTTGTGGTTTCAACAATACTATATCCACGCGAAAGTCCAAAGAGTATCCGTATGATGTATTCTTTGCTAAAAGGACATCTTCTTGGGGTTGGGCAACTTGGAAAGATAAATGGATAGGTATTGACTGGCAAGTTAAAGATTTTGATACGTTCTCTCAAAATAGTCAAGATATAAAAGAGTTTAATAAGTGGGGGAGCGATATGTATTCTATGCTGAAACGTCAACAGTTAGGCAAAGTCGATTCTTGGGCAATTCGCTATTGCTACCATCAATATAAATACGATTTATGGAGTGTTTTTCCTTTGGTTTCAAAAGTTCAAAATATTGGTTTTAATGATGATGCTACAAACACGAAACAGCGGTATAGTCGATATGATGTAGATCTTGACAAATCGTTACAATTAAACTTTGAATTTAAGAAAGATATTACATTGAATAGTAATATTGTTTCTGAGTTTAAGGCCTTGAATAGTATAAGAAATAGGATTAAATATAAAATATTAAACCTTTGGCCATTCTAATAAATTGAATTTTTTTTGATTCAATTATATGTACGTCTAAAATTGACGAGATAGGTTAAATTATCTGTTTTTACATCTTATTACATTAAAGAAAATCGCATCTGAGATGGCATTTTGTATATGACAATCCGGATATTTATACCCTATTATGCGAAATTGTATCATAAAAATTAAACTATGAAACCATCGATACTTTTTATTTTACATTTACCGCCGCCTGTTCACGGTGCGGCCATAGCGGGCGAAATGGTCAAAGAAAGTAAGATAATTAATAGTGCGGTAGATGCAACATATATTAATCTAACAACATCAGTTAGTTTAAATGATATAGGTAAAAATAGTTTTAGTAAAATGCTGATTTTTTTTAAAATTGTTTTAAAGGTTTTTGAACAATCGTTGTTTAAAAAGACTGACTTATGTTATGTTACACTTAATGCTAAAGGACTTGGCTTTTATAAAGATTTTTTAATTGTTCTTATACTTAAATTATTTGGAAAAAGGATTCTGTTTCATTTTCATAATAAGGGCGTTCGAAAATATAGTTCACGTCCTTTTGATAATCTCCTTTATCGAATTTGTTTTAGAAATACAAAAAGTATCGTTCTAACACCATTACTATACAATGATTTATCGGAATTTGTTGAGAAAAAGGATGTTTTTTTCTGTCCATATGGCATTTCTGATTTATTTGAGAATAAAGAGTTAAAATTCATAAAGAAGGGAGAACCGTGTGAATTTTTGTGGCTATCTAATATGATGGTTGAAAAAGGCGTTTTAGTGCTATTAAAAGCTTGTCGTTTATTGAAGGAAAAAGGTTTAGATTTCAAATGTCAATTCGTAGGGGCATGGTCAGATTTTACCGAAGATATGTTTATTCAAACACTTAATGAGTATGATTTGGCCGATACTGTTTTTGCACATGGCAAAAAATATAATGAAGAGAAATTGGAATTTTTTCAAAAAGCAGATGTATTTGTATTTCCAACATACTACAACAATGAAACTTTTGGCATTGTTAATTTAGAGGCAATGCAGGCAGAGTTGCCTATTATCTCTACTTTTGAAGGTGGTATACCGGATGTTGTAGAAGATGGGGTGACCGCTATTTTAGTACCTCAAAAAGATGAGATTGAACTAGCTGGGGCTATGGAGAAATTGGCCAATGATTTTGAGCTTCGCATTAAAATGGGCAAAGCAGGCCGGGTTCGTTATGAAAAGCTGTTTACCCTTTCATTTTTCGAGCAGAACCTGACCACAATTCTTAAAAAAGCGATTTTAGAATAGCACTAATCTTTAAGGTATGTTAAAAGATGGACTTCCCTACGAAACAGATAAGGTTATGATAGAAATCAATACCGTGAACTGAATGGGCAGGAACCAAGATTTTTATGCATGCTCTGGGTGCCATTTACGGCACCAGTTTCGGTTGTATATTGGCCACTTTTACGACTAATGCCGGTGCAAGGGAATTTAATTCGAACATTTACAACAACTTTCATTAAATAAAAAATGGCGAAAGAAGAAAACCATTACGAAACCGTTGAAAAGGAAGAGATCAATTTTCGGGAAATGCTCGACGGGTATCTTCGTCATTGGCACTTGTTCCTGGCGACAGTATTGCTGGCCTTGCTCATCGCGTTGATTTACCTTCGCTTTACCCCATCGATCTACAGGGCCGTATCAAGTGTTATTATCGGGAACGAAGAAAGTAAGGGGCCCACTTCCGACGCTACTGCCTTTGCCGATCTCGGCCTTTTGAAAGGTTTAAGTACGAGCAGTATAGAAAATGAATTAGGTCTATTGCGGTCAAAACGACTAATGGCCAATGCGATAAAAGCCCTGAATTTTAATATCCAATATTTTAGCCTTTCCGGTATACCAAGGGAAGAAGTTTATAAGCAAAGTCCGTTTTTCGTGCGAATATTACGCTTAGACGATGATGGCCTGAGAACTGCGATGCAAGAAGATCGCAGCCTTTTTAATATTAACGCCCGGCCGGGCAATATGGTAGAGATCGAATTTGAGAACGGAGATGTCAGTCTCGTCAAGAAACTTGGCGATGCGATAGAGCTTGATTTTGCCGATTTCGTTATCGAGGCTAACGAGAACTATGATTTTGGGAAAGAAGAGAAAGAATCCGTAGGCGTTCATGTGCGATTTTTACCTGTGGAAAGTGTGGCCTCTTTGTATCGATCAAAGTTAGCGGTTGAACTGGTCGATGAAAATTCGACATTAATAGAGGTGAGTATGGAGGATGAGGTCGAGCAGAAAGCCAAGGATGTATTGGACCAGTTAATTTTCGAGTATAACCAAGAAGCGATAGAAGACAAGAATCTGATTGCCCGCAATTCCGCGTTTTTTATCGACGAACGTCTGAATATCATCAACTCCGAACTCGATTCCGTAGAATCTGGCAAGGCCGAATTCAAGGAGGCCAATAAGTTGACTGATATACAAGGCGAATCTTCAATCATTATTCAAGACGCCAGCGAATACAAGAATAAGCAGCAAGAAGTAAGTACTCAACTAGAGCTGACCAATGCAATGATTGCCCATCTAAGGTCGAACGATGCAAATCTTATGCCCACTAATCTGGGTATTGATGAAACAGGTACTACCCAATTGATTGATGAGTATAACAAACTTGTGCTTGAACGAAATCGCCTGTTAAAAAGTGCCCAAGCGCAAAACCCACTGGTCGTCAGTCTCGAAGATCAAATTCAACAGATTAGAAATAGCATAAAGGCAAGCTTGGAACGTAGAAAATCGAACCTGAATATCGCTATGGACAACTTGCAACGCCAAGCGGGTATTCTCGGATCCCAAATATCCGAGGTGCCAGGCCAAGAACGTCAGTTTCGGGGCATAGAGCGGCAGCAGAATATTAAGGAAGCCTTGTACCTCTTTCTGTTACAAAAACGTGAGGAGAACTCACTGGCCCTGGCCGTAACCGCGCCTAAGGCAAAACTGGTGGATCAGGCTTATGCGATGAACGCACCGGTCGCACCAAATTCAAAAATAGTGCTTTCCGTAGCGGTGTTAGCCGGACTTTTTCTTCCTTTTTTATACGTAAATGCAAAGACGCTGTTGGATAATAAAGTGCGCACCCGTGAAGATATCAAGAAAGCGACCCGCGCCATCCCCATTATCGGTGAGATTCCGAAAGTTGCGTTAGGCGAGGACGAAATTATTAGAAAAAATGAACGGTCGGTTATAGCGGAGGCATTTAGTATTGTCGGTGCGAATTTACAATACGTAGTCGCCAGTGGAAATAGCAAACAAAAAGGTACTTGTATCTTTGTCACTTCTTCCGTGCAAGGCGAAGGAAAAACCTTTACGGCAATGAACTTGGGCATTACCTTGGCCCGAATAGGTAAAAATACTATAGTAGTTGGGGCAGATCTTAGAAATCCTCAACTGCACCGTTTTGATGGAAATGGTCATGCCGGGCAACGAGGCGTCAGCAACTACTTGGCCGACAATGTCCAAAACTTGAACGATTTGATCAGTGCTTCGGGCTTGCATCCCGATCTTAAAATTTTGCATTCGGGAACTGTGCCCCCAAATCCCACCGAACTGTTGCGAAAAGATAAAATCGGACAAATGTTCACAGAACTGGAACAAAGCTTCGATTACGTCATCGTAGATACCGCTCCTGCCGTACTATTGGCAGACACCTTTTTAATCAACCGCTATGCCGATTTAACGCTCTACCTCATAAGAGCCGGGCAAACCAAAAAGAAATTATTGGAGTTTGCAGTGGACGCACACGAGGAAGGCAGACTAAAAAACATGGGTTTTGTACTGAATGATGTGAAAATGACCAATTCTAGCTATGGTAATAATTATGGCTACGCCTATGGAGAAAATCGGGAAGATTTTTGGTCAAGGATGAAATTGCTTCTTACCCGGTCAATGGCCTTTTTCAAAAAATAGCTTTTCGAACAAGCGTTTACTTAAAATTAACAATAGTAATAATCGCCAGCGAAATAGCGCTCAACACCACAGGTATCCATTGCTTTACAAGGCTTGATTCCGCAACCTTTGATTTAGTGGGTTCCACATAAATGATATCGTTCGATTTTAAATAGTAATAAGGAGATGCGAAAAGGTCAGTGCCGGTCAAATCGATTCTTCTGAGTTTCTTGACACCGTCTTCTTCACGTAAAAGGGCCACATTTTCTTTATTACCGTAAATCGTTATGTCTCCGGCAAGTCCTAAAGCTTCGAGCAATGAAATCTTTTCGTTGGGCACTGTCAGTACCGTTGGATTTTTGACCTCGCCAAGTACCGATACCTTAAAGTTGAGGTACCGCACATCGACAATGGGGTCGATCAACAATTTTCGGGTCTGCAATTCAGCGGTTATTTCTTCGCGAAGGACTTTTTTCGTTTTCCCGGCCGCTTTTATCTTTCCCAACACCGGAAATCGGATAAACCCGTCTTGATCGATAAGGTAACCTGAGGCCTGTGTCCTGGCGCCCGAGAGTGTTGACGATTCCGTTGCCACCACGTTGGAGACATTGAACATCACGGCCGCTTCAGGATTTATACTACTTACCGAGATACTCAATAGGTCGTTTTGCTGAAGTACGGGTTCCAAACTTTCCGTTTCCCTGTTCAGGTAGGTGGAATCGGAAGTACCGTAAAAATACGTCGCACGTTTCATGTTAGAACATGAGGTATTGAATGCAAATAGCATGAGCAAAGAAAAAATACCGAGAACGAAATGCTTTTTCCGGGTAAATGAGTTAACGATTCTTAGATTCATTTTCAAATTTTGGTTCAAGTATAGGAAATTTACGTATAACTAACGAATAAGGCCGTTGAAGTGCACACTAATACGCTTTATCTTCTCCTCTAAGAGCATTGGCCAAGGTATGTCCTATTATTCGTATATCAAGGGACAACGACCATTTTTCTACATAAAAGATGTCCAATTTGGTCCGGTTGAGAATATCGGCCTTCTTCGTGATTTCGCCCCGATAGCCCTTGATTTGAGCCAATCCCGTAATGCCCGGTTTCACAAAGTGTCTTACCAGATATTTGTCTACATTGATTTCATACTCCCAAGTATGTAGTTCCATGTGCGGCCTGGGGCCAACAACACTCATATCACCCCAGAACACGTTGAAAAACTGGGGTAATTCATCGATACTGGTCTTTCTTAATATTTTTCCGACACGTGTAATCCGATTATCGTTTTTTGTGGCCATTTTCGAGTCGGCGCTGCTACTGCTGTGCATCGACCTGAACTTATAGCACCAGAATACCTGCCGTTTGAAGCCGTGTCGTTTTTGCTTGAAATATAAAGGTCCGGGTGATTCGAGTTTCATCACGATAAACAAAAGTGGTGTTAGCCAAGACAGTACCCCAATAATCACGAACGATGAAAATAGCACATCGAACGTGCGCTTGGCAAGGCGTCCGTATTCGGTATCAAGAGGCACTTTGCGCAGATTCAGCACGGGAATATTTTCATAGAGCTCTATGGTCATTGCCCTGGAATAGATTTCTTTGTTATCGGGAATGATCTTGACCTTTATCAGATTATTGTCGGCGAAATTGATGAGGTTCTGAAGCTCTTTATAGTTGAACTTCGAGGCCACACAGTAGATTTCATCGATGTCTTTTTCAAGGATGTACAGAAAACAGTCGATAATCTTTCCTAAATAGGTAGGACTTGGGGATCCTAACTCATCAAAATAGCCCATATACCGATACCCAAGCTCGGGAGTGTCGAAAACTTTCCGTATTTTTTTTAGGTTGGCGTCCCTGCCAATGACCACTACATTAACGTAATTGCCACCCTTAAGCCGATACTGACGACGAACCCAAAAGAAGATGACCCGGTACCAAGTTAGGCAAAGACAGATGATCGTGTAGACAAAAAGTTGATACTCCAACGAAACGTAATAGGTTTGGGTAAGGCCGAACAGGGCAAAGTAGGCCAGGCCATAGATCAGGTAGAGCTGAAACATCTTGTGAATGTTGGTCATAAACCGCTCTTTACGGCTTTTCGGATAATAACCGAGACCGTAGGTAATCAACAGCCAAGAAACGTTGTAATGAAGAATGTGAAAGAGATTGGTATAGGTATCGGGAGTGAGAGCGAACAAAATAGCGTTAATGATACACAAATGTATCAGAATCGATATCGGTATGATCAGGTCGGAATTTTTAACTTCTTTCATACTGTTCTTGAAACCATTTGAAACGATGCTACAACACACCCTTCCAAACAATGGGCATTCTGCATTGAAAAATAACAATACGATTGCACGTACTGGATATTTTAGGCAGAAAACGAGGTTTTACTCGCTGTTCAAACTTCAGATTTAGCTGTGGGGTAATGGGGACTTAGGGAAAAGTAATATTTTTAACAAAGGCCAAATATATACATTACTGATTGAACGGGCAATAGGGATGTTAAGTTATTCCCAAGGGGTCAGGGGAATGCCTTTGCCATCAACCCTATACAGGCTAAAACTCCTTGGCCGCCCCATGTTCTTTATCGGGTATATCGGTCGGATGAACGATAGCCGTTTCTCAAATATTCTTCTTATCCTGGAACAGGAAAATATAGGGGCCTTCCCTTTGAACGGGAAGGTGGTCTGTAGCCCGCCTGTTGGCAGTTACGTTGTACAAACAAATCAGGAACCTAGCTTTCGGCTCCCCTCTTGAGATCAAGAGGGGTGGCGGCTTTGCCGACGGGGAGTTTGATTCGCAAACTTGCTAACCCATACCTGCTAAGGTACCGTTATCACATGCTGCCGGAGTGAGTGTACGTTAGCAAGTTTGCGGTCTAACCCTCCGTCAGCAGGCTGACACCTCCCTTTTTCAAAAGGGAGGAGCCGTAATCGTTTCGGAAAAGGGCCATTCTGGGATATGTGTACAGGGTAGCCGCCAGAAACGCTATTCGCAAAAAATAGTTTAATCTTTCAACGGATGGCTATCCCTATATAGCCTACTGATTCAAAAGATACTCCCTCTTATAGTCCAAAGGAGTTCTTTTCGTAATTTTTTTAAACTGCCGGTTAAAATTCGAAAGGGTCTGAAATCCGCTTGCGTAGCAGGCGAGTGAAACGTTGGTCTTCTTTTCGATCAA
>RCMY010005679.1_pt1 | contig 10551 bp, 9 predicted proteins | sample 2041341 | NCBI WGS metagenome assembly RCMY01 (sample SAMN09708234, study PRJNA481090) | Marine sediment metagenome, whole genome shotgun sequencing project.
CGCTACCAGCGAATGACCGGCAAGAATGTGTTCTACCCAATCGGCTGGGATGACAACGGTCTCCCAACCGAACGACGTGTGCAGAACTACTTTGGCGTGCGCTGTGACCCATCGCTGCCCTATCAGGCCGATTTCCAGCCACCGGGAAAGGAAGGCCTCGGCCCCGATGGGAAGAAGCTCAAGCAACAGGTGCCCATCAGCCGGCCAAACTTCATCGAGCTGTGTACCCAGCTGGTGGAGGTGGACGAAAAGGCGTTCGAGGACCTTTTCCGCCATTTGGGGCTGAGCGTTGATTGGAGCTTGTTGTACGAAACGATCTCAGACAAGGCCCGGCGGATCTCACAGAAGGCGTTCCTGCGAAACCTGGCGGACGGTCAGGCCTACCAACAGGAAGCTCCGAGCCTGTGGGATGTCACGTTTCAGACAGCCGTGGCCCAGGCAGAACTGAAAGACGTGGAGCGGCCCAGCGCCTACCACACACTGCGGTTCCTTCGGCCCGACGGGTCCGACCTTCTGATCGACACGACCCGACCCGAACTTCTCCCGGCCTGCGTGGCCGTAGTCGCCAACCCTTCAGATGACCGCTTCCGGGAGCTGGACGGCCAGATGATTACAACGCCGCTCGGTGTTCAAGTCCCGTTGCGGCTCCACGAGCTGGCCGATCCGGAGAAAGGAACGGGCATCGCCATGATCTGTACCTTTGGTGACACCACCGATGTCACCTGGTGGCGCGAACTAAATCTTCCCAGCCGAGCCGTGATCACCCGCGCCGGCCGGTTTACCGACGAAGTGCCCGACGTCCTCACCGGCCCCGGTTTGGCGATGTATCAGGAGATGATCGGCAAAACCGTTCATACCGGCAAGGAAATCCTGGTCAAGGCGCTCACCGATGCCGGGGGGATCATTGGCGAACCTCGCCCCATGACCCACCCGGTCAAGTTCTTCGAAAAGGGCGACAAACCCTTGGAGATCGTGAGCAGCCGGCAGTGGTACATCCGCAACGGCGGGCGCGACGCCCAGCTGAACGCGGCGCTGGTCAAGCGGGGTGAGGAGATCGCCTTCCACCCTCCCTACATGCGAACCCGGTACAAGAACTGGGTTGAGGGCCTCAATGGCGACTGGCTGATCAGCCGTCAGCGATTCTTCGGCGTCCCCATCCCTCTGTGGTACCGCCTGGATGCCGCCGGTGAGCCGCTGTATGAAGAGCCGCTGTCCCCGCCTGAGACGGCTCTGCCGATCGACCCATCGGTGGATGTCCCCCACGGTTTCACCGCCGATCAACGGGGCAAGGCCGGTGGATTCGTGGCCGATCCCGACGTTATGGACACCTGGGCAACGTCATCGCTCACCCCCCAGATCGCCGGCGACTGGGACGAAGGCAACAGTGATCTCTTCGATCGGGTGTTCCCGTTCGATATGCGGCCCCAGGCCCACGACATCATCCGGACCTGGCTGTTTTCCACTGCGGTGCGCGCCCACTTCGAGCACAACAGCGTTCCATGGACCAATGCGGCAATCTCGGGCTGGATTCTGGATCCGGACCGCAAGAAGATGTCAAAGTCCGTCGGCAACGTGGTGGTACCCACCGAGTCATTGGAAACCTACGGGTCCGACGCCGTTCGTTATTGGGCCGCATCGGCCCGACCCGGAACCGACACGGCCTTCGACGAAAGCCAGATGAAGGTTGGGCGCCGTCTCGCCATCAAACTCCTGAATGCCTCCAAGTTCGCCCTCGCCATGGGCGTGGATATCGAAGCACTCGACCAGCCGGTCACCGAGGCGTTGGACCGGGCGCTGGTCATGCGGCTCAGCCGTCTAGTGGAGGAATGCACCGAAGCGTTCGACGACTATGACTACGCCCGCGCTCTCGAACGAACAGAATCATTGTTCTGGGCCTTCACCGATGACTACATCGAATTGGTAAAAAACCGGGCGTACGGCCAGGCCACGGTGGCCTCTGCCGATGGCACCGCATCAGCGCATGCCACACTCGCCATTACGCTGGACACCCTCCTCCGGCTGCTGGCGCCGTTCCTCCCCTTCGCAACCGAAGAGGTGTGGAGTTGGTGGAGAGAAGGATCTATCCACCAAGCGCCCTGGCCAGATCCAGCTGCTCTGCTTGCCAAAGCCGGGGCGGGTGCCGACCCTGAGGTGTTGACCATTGCGGGGATCGCACTTACAGAACTCCGTCGTCCCAAGACCGAAGCCAAACGGTCCCTGAAAACCAAGATCACCGACGCCTCATTCACCGTTGCCAAGGCCGACCAGAAGCGCCTCGATGCTGCCCTACCGGACCTCACCGACAGCGCCCTCATCGACACCGTTGACATTCACATCGCAGAACCGGAGGACGGAGGACGGATTGCGGTGACCGTTGCGCTTGAACCGGAGGCGTAACGCCGCCATGAAGCTCGCCGCTTCGGTTCCCCCTACGCTCATGGCAATGGGGTTAAGCCTGGCCGCATGTTCCACGGGGAGCACAAGGGTGGATGTTTTTGCCGGGTCGTCATTGACCGAAGTCCTGCAAACCGCAGAAGCCGACTTCGAGGCGATCAACGACGGAGTGGATATCCGGCTGAATCTCGCCGGCTCAAATGCCCTGGCTCGCCAAATCTCCGACGGTGGGACCGCCGAGCTGTTCATCCCCGCCGACCTGACCGCCCTCGAGAGCATTGACCCTGGCCTCTTGGGTCGCTCGGTACCGCTGGCCGGGAATTCGCTGGTAATGATCGCTCCATCCGACTCCATGATCCCCGCCCGGGGGCCGTCGCCTACCCCGGCCGAAGCGCTCGCATGGGCGGGCTCGTTCGCTCGTTGCGCCACCGGCGTTCCCTGCGGAGATGCGGCAGATGCGTGGATCTCCGCTGTTACAGACCTTCCCAGTGCCCGCACCATTTCGGTTGAGAACAATGTGCGGGCCGTCTTGGCGAAGGTGCGAACCGGCGAAGTTGACCTCGGGTTGGTCTACCGAACCGATGCCATTATCGCCGGTGATGAGATCATCACAATCGAGCTTGGATCAGAGACCCCCCAGACACTGGTTACTGGTTTCATCGTGAAATCGGGAAACTCAGAAGCCAGTGCCGCCGCCGACAGATTCCTCAATTACCTGGCCGAGGGTGATGCCCAGCGCCTCTTCCAGAACGCCGGATTCACCGCTCCGTGAAACCAGCGAACTCCACGCCCGGGCCCGTAGCCGTGGCCGCCGGAGTGGGAACTCTCCTTTTGGCGATTCCGCTCCTGGCACTCCTGCTCGACGTGCCCTGGATCGAACTCCCCCGTCTCCTGACCTCAACCGAATCCCTGGACGCACTGCGGGTATCCGCCATCGTGTCACTGGTGGCGGCCCTGCTGTCGGTGGTTCTGGGCGTGCCGCTCGCCTACATCCTCGCTCGGACCAGCTTTCCCGGTCGCAGTGTCGTTCGAGCCATCGTCACCGTCCCACTGATTCTTCCGCCCGTGGTCACCGGCGTGGCCTTGCTCTCTGGATTTGGTCGAAGAGGGTGGTTGGGCAATGCGTTCGGTTTCGGTCTTCCCCTTACAACCGTGGGAGCGGTGTTGGCGGCAACGATTGTCAGCATGCCCTTTCTTATCCTGAGTGTGGAGGGAGCATTTCGGTCAGGTGATGGACGGTTGGAGAAGATGGCCCATTCCCTGGGGGCCGGTCCGCTCGAGACGTTCTGGCGGGTATCGGTGCCAGTGGTGCGGCCCTCGATTGTCGCCGGCGCTGTCCTGGCATGGGCCAGGGCGCTGGGCGAGTTCGGCGCCACAATCACCTTTGCCGGAAGCGTTCAAGGCGTCACGCGGACCCTGCCGCTCGAAGTTGTCCTCGCCTATGAGCAAGATCCCGAACGGGCGCTGGCGCTGAGCGTGCTTCTGTTGGCGGTCAGCCTTTCGGTGTTGTTCGCTCTTCGAGACCGATTCCTCCCGTCGCGATGACCCAACTCATCGCTTCCAACTTGAGAATTGAACGCGGTGAGTTCTGCCTCGATGTAGATTTCTCTGTCTCGGCGGGGAGATCGTTGGCCGTTATCGGTGCCAACGCCTCGGGAAAATCATCGCTGATAGAAGGATTGGCAGGATTCCTCCAGCCGGATTCCGGTCAGATCATTCGTCCCGCAGGCACGATCGGTTATGTACCTCAGGACGGCCTGCTGGTTCCGCATCTGAGTGTTCGCGAGAATGTCGCCTTCGGCAAGGGAGTCACGAGCGCTGACCTGGCCACGATCATCGAACATCTTCGACTCAGCGACCTCGTTGACCGCGTGCCCCGGGAGCTCTCTGGCGGGGAGCAACAGCGCGTGGCGTTGGCCCGCGCCTTGGTACGGCGGCCGTCGTTGCTGCTGTTGGATGAACCCCTCAGCAAGGTGGACGCCGAACTTCGGAGGCTGAACCGCACCGTGATCCGGAACTGGAGCGATCCTCAACAGATCACGATCGTGGTTACCCACGGAGCCGACCACGCCGGAGAATGCGACCTCGTCCTGGCTCTAGAAGATGGTCAGGCGGTGGCGTTGGCGCCGCCGGGGGAGCTCTCCGCCGCTCCCCCGGCACCCTGGATCAAGCAGTTTTTCAGCTGACGGGGTCAGCTCACCCTGCGAGCAGCTTGTCCGTCATTGGAGAACTGATTTTGTTTTGAAGCTTCTTACCTCGTGAGGCTGGGCCCGGCCTGAGCTGATCTCTCCCTGGCCAACTCACTATCTGCCAGCAGGTTACGCTTCAGACCCATGGCACAACGCTCTTCACCGTCGTCAGCGCACGAACAGACCATTCTGGTGACGATCTCCGGCATCGACCGGACGGGCATAACGGCTGGGGTCATGGACGTGATCGGAAGCGCCGGAGCGGTTGTGGAGGACGTTGAGCAAACCATCACGCGGGGCCGACTGTCGCTCTCCATCGTGGTGGTGGTCCCGCCCGGGAGAGACCTGGTTAAGGAACTCCTCCTCTTCGGCTGGGAACAACAAATGGACGTGGACTTCGAGGTGGTCGATAGCACCCCAACACCTCGTGCCCAGGGTCAGATCGTGACGCTCGTTGGCCGCGAAATTCATCCTCTCGAATTCGCCGCGGTTGCGGCGATGTGTGCCCGAGCCGGAGCCAACATTGACCGGATCACCCGGATTGCCCGGTACCCCGTGATGGCCTATGAGCTGGTGGTCCGCGGTGGTCAAGCGGAAGAGTTACGACGCAACCTTCTCCTCGCTGGCCGGGATCTGCGCTGCGATCTCGCCGTAGTACCCGAGGGGCTGGGTCAGCGGGCCACCCGGTTGATCATCATGGATGTGGACTCCACGCTCATTCAGAACGAGATGATCGACATCCTTGCCGCCGAAGCTGGGCACGAAGCCGAGGTCTCGGCTATCACAAGGCGGGCTATGGAGGGAGAACTGGATTTCACCGAATCGCTGACCGAACGAGCGAAGTTCTTGGAAGGTCTGGATGAGGGCGTGTTCAAACGGGCCAGGGACAAGATCCAACTCACGCCCGGAGCGGCCACCTTCATTCGGACGCTCAACGCATTGGGGTACCGCACGGCGATCGTCTCCGGTGGGTTTACAGCAATTGCCAACTCACTGGCCGATGATCTCGGAATCGATTACGCATTTGCGAACACCCTTGAAGTTGTAGACGGGCATCTGACGGGTCGTGTGGTGGGCGACATCGTGGATCGACAACGCAAGGCAGAGTTGGTTCACGAACTGGCTGCCAAGGAAGACATCTCGGTGGATCAGGTGGTTGCCATCGGTGACGGTGCCAACGATCTGGCCATGCTCAACGTCGCCGGATTGGGTATTGCTTTCAACGCCAAACAGGTTGTGCAAGAAGCCGCCGACACCGCTCTGAACGTCCCGTATCTCGACGCCATCCTGTATTTTCTCGGCGTCCGACGTGACGACATCGAGAACGCTGGTCTGGCCTGATGGTGGCGCTCCCCGTCCAGAGCGCAATCAAGGTCCGATTCGCCGAACTGGACCCGTATGGCCATGTAAACCATGCGATGTACTTCACCTACCTCGAACAGGGACGCGCGGAGGCTCTGGAGGCGGCGGAACTTCACCTCGACCGCGTTGCCGCAGAAGGCTTCCAGTTCGTCGTCACCGAGGTTGAGGCCAAGTTTCTGGTTCCCGCCACCGCGGTGGATCCCATCGTGGTGCACACCACCATCCAGGAATTGCGGCGGGTGTCTGGCGTCTGGGTTCAAGAGATCACCAGCCCTGACGGCGCCACCACCTACCTCACGGCCCGAATCCGGGCCGGCGTGACCAATCGAGAGGGTCGACCCACCAAGCCAGCGGCATGGATCAGCGAGGGCCTCCAACGCTTGGTCGTCGGCGCCGGGGAGCCCTAAGTATGGCGATCACCCACAATCGGGATTTCGAGCCAAATTACGGAAAGTGCGTATGGGTGGCACCACAGATCCGCCGGGTCGTTGCCCAGAACCCCAATGCATTCACTTTTACTGGCACCGGCGTCTATCTCATCGGCACGGGTGATGTGGCCGTTGTGGATCCGGGGCCAAACCTGCCGGCCCATCTCGACGCCATTGAAGCGTGTCTTCAGCCAGGTGAGTCGATCAACCACATTCTGGTCACCCACACCCATACCGACCACACCGCCGGCATCCCGGATCTGGTGGCTCGGACCGGAGCCCCTACCTACGGCTTCGGGCCCCATGGCCCGGTGAGTTCCAACGATCCGTTGGCGCAACTGGACTTCAGCGCCCACATCTCCTCCGAAGAGGACGCCGCATTCGCCGCCGAGTGGGCCAATCTGCCAGAAGAGCTCAAACGGGAGGGCCCCGACACCGCATTCGTGCCCGATGTTGTGGTTGGCCATGAGCCCGTTGACGCCAATGGGGCCAGCGGTCTGATCACTGGCACCGACTGGACGATTCAGGTCATTCACACGCCCGGGCACACCAGCAACCACGTGTGTTTTCGACTGCTGGACGACGGCGCCGGCAAGAGTGCGGTATTCACCGGCGACCACGTGATGGGCTGGGCAACCTCGGTGATCTCTCCACCCGACGGGGACCTGTTCGCCTACCTCGCCAGCCTCGAGCGACTCCTCCTGGTTTCTGATGATTACTATCTCCCGACGCACGGGCCCATGATTGAAGACCCGGCCCCGTATGTGCGTTCATTCATTGACCATCGAAACGGCCGGACCCAACAGATCGTGGACCTCCTTACCCACGGCCCTCGCAAAGTTGTAGATCTCGTTCCACAGATGTACGCCGAGGTTGACAAACGCCTGTGGCGAGCTGCCGGCAACTCGGTCTATGCGCACCTTCTGGCTCTGGCCAGCGAGGGACGAGCTGCGGGGACCAGCGAGGGACGAGCTGCGGGGACCAACGGTTTCACCGCCATAACGGCCTCATGGAGTCTCACATGAGCCGTCCCGAGACCGAAGTCATCACCTTCGTTGGTGGTTCCGCCGCCACGCTTACCGGTGTTTTGCACCGACCACCCCAGACCGCCAGAGGGTCGGTGCTGCTGGCCCACTGCTTCACCTGTTCCAAGGACATCCATACCATGACCCGCCTGGCCAAGGCGCTGACAGAGGCGGGGTATGCAGCGTTCCGGTTCGACTTCACCGGGCGGGGTGAGTCCCACGGTGACTTCGCCACCAAGACCCTCAGCGGGAATGTGTCCGATGTGGTTCGGGCCGCCACCACCCTGATCCAAATGGGCTTCGGGCCCTGCAGCATCATCGGTCACAGCCTGGGCGGAGCGGCGGTCCTGCTGGCAGCATCTCGAATCAAGACTCTCGAGGCTGTGGTCACGATCGGTGCACCCTCTGATGCGGAACACGTACGGCACCTCTTCGCTGACGAGGAAGATGAGCTGCTCGCCACCGGCCGTGCTGAGGTCACGATCGGCGGCCGTACCTTCGAGCTGGAGGCGGGATTCGTGCATGATCTCAAGGTGCACAACGTGTTGGAAGCGGTGGCCAACCTGGGCACGCCGTACCTCACAATTCACGCGGAAGATGACGCTACGGTCCCAGTGACCGAAGGCGAGGCGCTCCATGCTGCCGCCCAAGAACCGAAAAGGTTCCTGCGGTATCCCACGGGCGGTCACCTTTTCGGTGACCGGGCCGCTGCTGATCTCCTGGCCACCGATTTGGTGCGCTGGCTCAACGACGCTCTAGCCTGAGTTACGCCAGAGCGGCCACGGCATCGTTGACCGTGGTCTCGAACGAGACCTTGTCCCAGCCGGGCCGACGTTCCCCGTGCTGATCGGTGAAGACCCGATCCAGGGCGGACAGGACACCATTGGCGGCCCAGAAGTCCTTCTCGCCCTCGGGTGCCAAGAACACCATGGGGCTGGGCGACCCGAACGTCTGGTAAGCATTTTGGGCGGCGTCTTGAAAAACCTCTTGGATTGTTCCCGGCCCGCCGGGGACAAAGACGATGCCCGACGTTGCGATTGCCAACAGCCCGTCCTCGCGCTCAGAGTTGCCGAAATATTTGGCGATCGCGGTGGCGAAGGCGTTGGATGGCTCGTGGCCGTAAAACCAGGTGGGGACAGCCAGATTTGCCACGGGATCGGGGATCCGATCAGCCACCTCGAGACCCACTCGTACGAAGCGATCAGGATCGTCAGCAAAGCTTGGCGCGGCCGAGAGCAAGGCAACCAACTCCCAACGCTGGAGCACCGCCAGTTCCGAGGCCGCCGCTCCCAAGTTGGCGGCTTCCATGGCGCCGGGCCCACCCCCGGTTACAACGCAATAGCCGGCCTGGGCCAACGCTGCACCCAGCTCAACCGCACGGCTGAATGGTTCAGACCCACGGGCCAGATGATGGCCACCCATAACTCCAACGATCGAACGACCGTGACGGAATGCATCGAGGGCAACGGTGATGCCGTGATCGTGTAAACGCTGAGCCAGGGCCTCCGCGGGCGGAACGGTTAGCATGTTGGCGTGTCGAGCCCGCCGATAGATCAGTTGATCGATCGATCCGGTGAAGGGCTGCTCACCAGCGGTGTAGAGGTCGTTTGCCGTGTAGAGGTGTTGGGGCGTGGGGTTGTAGGGGAGGTCACCGAGGCTGCGATGCAAGCCTTGGACCAATTCGTCAACCTCGTCACGCCAGCTCTCCATGACCGACGACCCTAGGGCAAGGGCTGACCATCGGAGAGCTGCACGAGGGCATAGACATCTTCGCGATCCAGGCTGACGTTCACCGCCGCCGCCTGGTTTGCCAACCGCTCCGGACTCTGTGAACCCAGCAGCGGTATGGCCCGGGATGGGTGGGCCAGAACGAACGCCACGGCAATAGCCGCCCGCGAGACGCTCTCCCTATCCGCCAGCTCGTCCAGCTTCGCCAAAAGATCCTCGTCGAGCCCGTTTCCGGTGGCCAGCGCTCCGCCGCCCAGCGGACTCCAGGGCATCGGCGTGACCCCTTCTCGCATGCACCGGTCCATCACGCCATCTCGCATGGGATCGAGGTGGGTTATCGAATATTCCATCTGATCCGTGACGAGTGGAAAGTCCAAGAACTTCTGAAGAGCATCTGACTGCTGAGCGGTGTAGTTGGAGACACCGAATTCGGCGACCTTGCCGGCTTCCCGTAGCGCGGTGAGGGTGCCGGCAAGTTCTTCTGGGTGGGTGTACATGTCCGGCCGGTGGATCATGAAAATCTCGACCCGCTCGACCGAGAGGCGCTTCAAGCTGTCATGCACCGCCCCTGTGAGGTACTCCCGCCCGGAGTTGTAGGGAAGCGGCGGTCGTATGCCGCCTTTTGTGGCCAGCACCATGCGCTCCCGCAGCGACGAATCGGCGGCGATGATCCGGCCCAGAATCGCCTCGTTTTCCCCGAAGCCTTGACCACCCCAGTCATAGCCGTAGACGTCGGCGCAGTCGATCAGGTTGATCCCCAGGTCCAATGCCGCATTCAGGATGACTGCAGCCTCGTCCACTCGATCATTGGTGAATCGCCAACACCCGAACCCCACCGGTCCTACGTCGAAAGGACCGATACGCCGCTGCTCTGCACTGATCAAACTCATGGATTGAATCGTAGGTGGGCTTCGCTCAGAACAGCGTCTGATCAGCGGCACCCTCGTGGGTCAACAGCCACTTTTTGGCATCCAAGCCGCCGGCGTAGCCGGTCAGTTTTCCGTTGGAACCGATTACCCGATGACACGGCAGAACGATGCTGACCGGGTTGGAACCGTTGGCGGAGGCAACCGCTCTGACCGACGACGGCCTACCGAGGCGTTGCGCCTGTTCGCCATAGGAAACCGTGGTTCCGTAGGGGATATCGGCCAGAGATCGCCAGACGCTCTCTTGGAACTCCGTCCCTCGAAGATCTAGCGGCAGATCAAACTCGGTGCGCTCGCCCTCGAAGTACTCCTTCAGTTGGGTCTCTGCGGCGGCGGTCACCGCATTTCCCCTCAGGTGTGCCTCGCCAAAAACCCACCGTTCGTCGTCCTGCCAGAGGACGGCGACCAGACCCTGATCGCTGGCCACGATCTCCAAATCGCCGATCGGCAGCGGTATGGAGAGGTAAGAAATGTACAGATCCTTGGTCATGATGGTTTC
>RCMY010005680.1_pt1 | contig 10551 bp, 10 predicted proteins | sample 2041341 | NCBI WGS metagenome assembly RCMY01 (sample SAMN09708234, study PRJNA481090) | Marine sediment metagenome, whole genome shotgun sequencing project.
AGCATGCCATGTCCGCGACAGGTTGGCCTGGAACACGTCGCCGGCGGCGAGATAGTCGATGATGCGGGCGACGCCGTCTAGGTAGTGCTGCGGGGGATCCTCGTCCAGGGTCGTGGGTGGCATCCATTCCGGCAGCGGCGGCAAGGCCTGCGCTGCGACAATGTCGATGGCTATCGCGTCGAGCATCGACGCATGCATGGTTTCCGCAACGATGACGCAGTCGCCACTGTTGCGATCGCGCAGGACGGCCGCAGGACAGCGCAGTGCCGTTGCTACCGGGATGAGCCCGGGGGCGGCCGGCAAGGACAGGACAGGTTCGATCTGGGCCGCCAGCTCGTAGCCCAGCAGCAAGGCCCAGCCACCACGGAAGGGCCAGCGGGGTTCATCGCGGGGAACGCATGCGGCATGCCAGTCGCGGTCGAGTGCATCCAGGAAACCGGCAGCCTCGCCCGCTTCGGCAACGGTGCTGCCATTGGCACGCCGGGTGTGTCCGTCGCGGCCGAGTGTCAGCGATTCGCCATTGCTGGCCAGCAACAGATCCCAGCGTCCCTGCGCGGTGCCGGCGGCGGAGGATTCGAGCAGCAGCGGATAGCGTGCCGGTGCCAGCCGATGCAGCGCCAGCAGGTCGGTGTCTGGATCCAGGTTGCGAGTGACGAGCATGGTCTTGCGCCGTCATTCCGGCGAAGGCCGGAATCCATTTTGCTGTCGTGGTGCGAATGGGGAATCAAAATGGATCCCGGCTCGGGCGCAGCCCGGCCTGTCCTGAGCTTGCCGAAGGACCGGGGAGACGAACCTTGGGCGTTGCGCCGCTGACCACACTGATGGCACTCGAAGGGCAAACAAAAAATGTACCGTCTAGCTACGTGCGCTTGAAAACAAGCGTACCGTTGGTGCCGCCAAAACCAAACGAGTTGGACATCGCCACGTCGACCTGCTTTTCGCGCGCCGTATTTGGCACGTAATCCAGGTCGCAACCTTCGGAGGGATTGTCCAGGTTGATCGTCGGCGGGATCACGCCGGTCTCCAGCGCCATCACCGAAAACACCGCCTCGACGCCGCCGGCCGCACCCAGCAGGTGCCCGGTCATCGACTTGGTCGAGCTGACCATGACCTTGGACGCGGCATCGCCCAGCGCGGCCTTGACCGCCCTGGTTTCTGCCAGGTCGCCCGCGGCAGTCGAAGTGCCATGGGCATTGATGTAACCGATGTCCGCGCCATCCATGCCTGCGTCCTTCATCGCATTGCGCATGCAACGCGCGGCACCATCGCCGCTTTCGCTGGGCGCGGTCATGTGGAAGGCGTCCCCGCTCATGCCAAAGCCGGCCAGCTCGCAGTAGATGCGTGCGCCACGGGCCTTGGCGTGTTCGTACTCCTCCAGCACCAGGATGCCGGCGCCGTCGCCCATGACGAAGCCGTCGCGCCCTTCATCCCAAGGCCGCGAGGCGGCCTGCGGATCGTCGTTGCGGGTGGACAGCGCCTTCATCGAGCAGAAGCCACCGACCGAGGTCGGGGTGATGGCGTATTCGGAGCCGCCGGCAATCATCGCGTCGGCCTCGCCGTACTGGATCATGCGCATTGCCAGGCCGATGTTATGGGTGGCAGTCGTGCAGGCAGTCACCACGGCAATGTTGGGGCCCTTGGCGCCTGTCATGATCGAGACCTGGCCGGCAATCATGTTGATGATCGTGCTGGGCACGTAGAACGGCGAAATCTTGCGCGGGCCACCTTCGGCCCATTTGAGGGTGGTTTCCTCGATGCCCCTGAGGCCACCGATGCCTGCGCCGATCGCCACGCCGATGCGCTCGGCGCCCTCGCCGGAGATCTCCAGCCCTGCGTCTGCAATCGCCATCATCGAGGCGGCGACACCGTAGTGCACGAAGGGATCCATCTTCTTGACGTCTTTCGGCGCGATCCACTGGGTTGGATCGAAATCCTTGACCTCGCCACCAATCTTGGTCGCGAACGCGGAGGTGTCGAAATGAGTGATTTGCCCGATCCCGGAACGACCGTTGATGATGCCGTCCCAGCTCGTGGCCAGGTCGTTGCCCAATGGCGAGAGGATGCCGAGGCCTGTAACTACGACGCGACGTTTGGACATGTCCGGACTCCGTTTGGTCTGCTGGCGTTGGCCTGCTGGCATTGGACTTCTGACGCGGGCTGCTGATGCGGGGCTACTGATCAAGCTGCTGGCGCGGACGGGCGTCTTGAAGCGGCGATGCGCACCTATCGATGCACGCCTACATATACGCGATGCAAATCCGTGCCTGTAAATGCACGGGGCCGCGAATCGCGGCCCCGTCTTTCCAATCAGCCATCCCGTGGCAATCCCACGACAGCTTCATGGCAAACCCGACCATGATCCGGCCGGGCGCTTGTGACAGGGACTGCGTCAGGCCTTGACGTGCGCCTTGACGTAATCGATCGCCTGTTGCACCGAGGTGATCTTCTCGGCTTCCTCATCGGGGATCTCGCACTCGAACTCTTCTTCAAGCGCCATGACCAGTTCGACGGTGTCGAGCGAGTCGGCGCCGAGGTCGTCAACGAACGAAGCGCTGTTGGTGACTTCGTCTTCCTTCACGCCCAATTGCTCTATGACGATCTTCTTGACACGTTCTTCGATGCTGCTCATGGATGTCGCTCCTCCGTGGAGTCTGTACAGACGGGGTAGTGTAAGGGAAAGCCGGCTTTCAGGGTCAATACCATCGGCAAGACTGTAGAGCGGGCCTTGCCATTCAGTCGCTTACGCGATGTTGTTAGCGGCTTGCTGTCCATGGCACGCCTCTATGGCATGCCTCTATGCCATGTACATGCCACCGTTGACGTGCAGGGTCTCGCCGGTGATATAGGCCGCCGACGGCCCGGCCAGGAAGGCCACGGCGTGGGCGATGTCATCGGGCTCGCCCAGGCGTCCCAACGCGATCTGGCCGACCAGGCCCTCACGCGCCGCCTCGGGCAGCGAGCGGGTCATGTCGGTGTCGATGAAGCCGGGCGCGACCACGTTGACCGTCACCCCGCGGCTACCGATTTCCTTGGCCAGCGACTTGCTGAACGCGATGATCCCGGCCTTGGCCGCGGCGTAGTTGGCTTGGCCGGCGTTGCCGGTGACGCCGACGACCGATGCGATGTTGATGATGCGCCCCTTGCGCGCCTTCATCATCCCGCGCATGACCGCCTTGCTGGTGCGATAGACGCTGGTGAGGTTGGTGTCGATGATCGCCTGCCAGTCCTCTTCCTTCATCCGCATCAACAGGTTGTCGCGGGTGATGCCGGCATTGTTGACCAGGATCGAGATGGCGCCGAATTGTTTGCCAATGTCCTCGATCAGCGCGTCGACCGAAGCGCCGTCGGTGACGTCAAGCATGCGCCCGTGACCGCCGGCCGCCTTGAGGCGATCACCGATTGCAGCGGCGCCGGACTCGGTGGTTGCCGTCCCGATCACGGTCGCGCCTTGCGCGGCAAGCATGTCGGCGATGGCCGCGCCGATGCCACGGCTGGCGCCGGTGACCAGGACGATTTCGTTGTTCAAGGGTAAGTCTGTCATTACCAACCTCGATGTCGAATTGTTTTTCGTGCTTTTCGTAGGGGCAGCCTTAACCGCGAGCTTTTGACCTGGCTTCGGCTTTTTGTAGGAGCGACGTAAGTCGCGATCAGAGTCCCGGAGTGCAATCGCGACTTACGTCGCTCCTACAAAAACAACAAGGCAACATCAAAAGCTCGCGGCTTAAGCCGCTTCTACAACAGCACACTTTCTACAACAACATGCTTCCTAGAACAGCATGTTCATTTCCACTCGGTGAGCGCACCGTCAAATTCTTCCGGCATGCCGATGGCGCGCGCCTGCAGCGACTTGTCGATGCGTCGCGCCAATCCGGTCAACACCTTGCCCGGGCCACATTCGGCAATGCGTTCAATGCCACGCCCGGCCAGTGCCTGCACGCATCCGGTCCATTGCACCGGCAGGTACAGCTGCCGTACCAGCGCATCACGGATTGATTGCGTGCCTTCGTGCACTTCGGCATCGACGTTCTGCACGACCGGGAGCACCGGCTCGCGCCAGTCCATGTCCGCCATCGCTGCCGACAAACGGTTTGCGGCTTCGCGCATGAGTGGCGTATGTGAAGGCACGCTGACCGCAAGCTTGACTGCCTTGCGCACGCCGCGATCAGCCAGCATCGCGAGCGCGTGATCGACTGCGGCCGCGTGTCCACCGATCACTACCTGCCCGGGTGAGTTGTAATTGGCCGGGACCACGACCTCGTCGCCGGACGCCTCGCGGCAGACGTCCTGCACCAGCGCATCCTCGGCGCCGATCACCGCGGCCATGGCACCCACGCCTGCTGGCGCGGCGTCCTGCATCAGTTGCCCACGCAGGCGAACCAGACGTGCGCCATCAATCAGTGACAGGGCGCCGGACGCGACCAATGCGCTGTACTCGCCCAGACTGTGGCCGGCCAGCAGCGACGGTGCTGCCCCGCCCTGCGCCTGCCAGGCGCGCCACACGGCGACGCCGGCGGCCAGCAAGGCCGGTTGCGTGAATTCGGTGCGGTTGAGGTCTTCTTCGGGCCCCTGCTGCGACAACGCCCACAGGTCGATGCCGGCGCCTTCACTGGCCTCGGCAAAGGTCTCGCGCACCGATGGATGGGTGGCGGCCAGTTCGGCCAGCATGCCCAGCGACTGTGAGCCCTGGCCGGGAAAGACAAATGCAAGCGTGGATGCGGTCACGCGCTGCCCCATGATCGTTGACGAGCCGCGATGATACGGGCTGCGGCGGATGGATGTCTGTACGACGGCGTATGTGGCGGCAGAAAGCGACCATGGAAACGACGTAAGTCGCGATCAGGTATCCGGCAAGAGCGATCGCGATTTACGTCGCTCCCATGGTCGCCTGGAGGCGATCCTTCGCACTCAGTAGCGCAGCAGCACCGAGCCCCAGGTGAAGCCGCCACCGAAGGCTTCGAGTAGCAGCATCTGGCCGCGCTTGATGCTGCCCGACCGCACTGCCGTATCCAGCGCCAATGGCACGGATCCCGATGAGGTGTTGCCATGCTTGTCGATGGTCACGACCACGCGCTCTTTCGGCAGGTCCAGCCGCTTGGCGGTGGCGTCGATGATGCGCAGGTTGGCCTGGTGCGGGATCAGCCAGTCGATGTCGTGGCGATCCAGGCCATTGGCCTTGAGTGTTTCCTCGACCACGGCATCCATCGCCTTGACCGCGTGCTTGAACACGTCGTGGCCGGTCATGTTGATGCGCACGCCGCAATTGGGCAGGTCCGCGCGAAAGCCGACGGAGACCCCTACCGGGTTCCACAGCAGCTCCTTCTTGCCGCCGTCGGCGTGCATGTGGGTGCTGATGATGCCGGTGGTGTCGTCAGCCTTGAGTACGACGGCGCCAGCGCCATCGCCGAACAGTACGCAGGACGTCCGCTCGGTCCAGTCGACCATGCGCGACAGGGTTTCAGAACCCACCACCAGCACGGTCTTCGCGGTGCCGCTACGGATGAACTGGTCGGCAATGGTCAGCGCATAGATGAATCCAGAACACGCAGCATTGACGTCAAACGCCGGGCAGCCGTTGGCACCGAGCCGATGCTGCAACAAGCAGGCGGTGGACGGAAATATGAGATCCGGCGTGGTGGTGCCAAGCACGATCAGGTCGAGCTCGCTGGCATCTACGCCCGCGGCCTCCATCGCACGCACGGAAGCGTGGTAAGCCAGGTCGCCGGTGGTCTCGCCTTCGGCGGCAATATGGCGCTCACGGATGCCGGTGCGACTGACGATCCACTCGTCGCTGGTGTCGACCATCTTTGCCAGGTCGGCGTTGGTCAGCACTTTTTCGGGCAGGTAACTGCCGGTGCCGGCGATGCGGGAGTAGATCCGGTCGGTCATGCGCGATCCCGTTGTTGGGCGACAGCTCGTTGGGCGACAGCTGATTGGATGGCTACTGCTTCAACAGCTATCGGTTGTACGGCCGCGGATACGCGACACGCAGCGCCACGATACGCGCAAATCCGGCCATCATGTCGCCAGATGGCATGCCGCCAGACTATATGCAGCCCTCTGGCACGTCGTCAGGCGGGTGCAAGGGCCGACGCCAGCGCGTCGACGACAACGATCGCGACCAAAACATGCGGGGCGCGCAAGCGACCCGTCGCGATCAATCTTCTTCGACGACCGCCGCCTTGGGCACGATCACCTGCTTGCCGCGGTAATAGCCGTCGGCGGTGATGTGGTGGCGGATGTGGACTTCGCCAGAGGTCGGATCGGTGGACAACTGCTTGGCGCTCAGCGAGTCGTGGCCGCGGCGCATGCCACGACGGGACGGGGAGACGCGGGATTTCTGTACGGCCATGGTCTTGCTCCAGCTTGGATGCGTTGTAGTTTACTTGGCGCTGCATGTTGCGATGGGAAATCACCGCAACATGCGTCGGAATTTTTTTGTCTTGCTTGTTGCTGCTTGCTTGTTGCGCTTGTTACGGCTTGCTTGTTGTGGCCTGCTTTTTACGGCTGACCTGCTTCGTCAGTGCTTCTTCAGGCGCTCCAACGCCGCGAACGGGTTGGCTTTTGCCGCTTCGTCCTTCGGCACCGGCCAATCGCGGGCCTGCGCCTGGCTATCGGGCGACACCGGCACCACCGGGATCGCGAGGATGAGTTCGTCCTCGATCAGCACCACCGGGTCAATCATGCCGTCCGCGGGCAGCAACAGCATCTCGTAGTCCTGCGGTAATGCAGCTTCGAGTGCTTCCATGCCCCCATCCGCACTGTCCTGGTTTCCGTCCTGCAACAACGCCAGCCGTTGCAGTACATGTATCGGCTGCTCGAAACGCTGCAGCGTGCGCTGGCACAACAGCGGCAATGCCACGTCGATCCGCAGTTCGACGTAGGGCACCTGCAGTGCGTCGCGGTCGAACTCGATCGCGTAACGCAACTCGCCTTCGGCGTCCTGCCCACCGTCGAACAGCATCTCGCGCAAGCGCGACATCGACGACAACCACAGTACGCCCTCAAACCTGCGTCGTGCAGTCACCATGCGTAAGGCATCCAGCGCCTCGGGTAAGTGCCCGTGCGGCCGGGATTCAAGCGATTGCGTGGACATAAGCCGGGAAATGTTAGGGCCAGGCCCCTGCCCTGTCAAATCAGGCGATGGCAGGTTGATGGGCCGCAAGTCCTTGCCGCGCCGCGGAATTTGCCCACCGCTGGCGGGCGCGGCAGACTGCCCACAGCGCCAGCCCGGACCAGACCCTTGACCACGACCCTCATATTACTCCTGATCGCCGCCTTGGCCGTGGCCCTGACCTTGATGCTGCGCCGGCGCGGCGGCGGGCGCCGGCAGGCCATGGAACAGGTCCTGGACGCTGCCGACGCGCTGGAGGCGCGATTGCGCACGGCCCGCACCGAGATCGAGGCGATCGTCGGTAGCCAGGATAATCCGGTACTCGAAGCCCAGCAGGAGATGCTACGCCAGCGCCTGTGGCTGCAGCAGCATGGCGTGGAAGCCTCGGTGGACCAGCTGGTCGCCGTCCGCGACACGATCGAGGCAGGGGCCCACCGCCTGGAACAGCAGCTGCTGATGGTCGAGCGCGCCCGCGCGACCGAGCATTAGAGCCAAAAACCATGCCGCACACCCCATGCCACGACTGATCCTTGCCTCGACCTCCCCCTACCGGCGCGAACTTCTGGCGCGCCTGCGCCTGCCATTCGACGTGGCCCGCCCGGAGACCGACGAGACCCCGCGGCTGGACGAACCCCCAACGGCCCTGGCACAGCGGCTTGCCCAAGCCAAAGCCGAGGCGATTGCCGTCTCCAGCCCTACCGCTTGGGTCCTTGGCTCGGACCAGGTAGCCGAACTCGACGGTACTGCCCTGGGCAAACCTGGCCACCGGGAAGCCGCCCTGGCGCAGCTGGCGAAGATGTCCGGCCATGCGGTCGCCTTCCGCACTGCGGTCTGCCTGGCACATCCTGACGGCCGCCGGCTCACCGCGCTGGACACGACCACGGTGCATTTCCGCACCCTGGGCAATGACGAGATCGCACGCTACGTGGATGTCGAAACGCCTTTCGATTGCGCGGGCAGCTTCAAGTGCGAGGGCCTGGGTATCGTGCTGTTCGAGTCGATCCAGTCGCAGGACCCCACCGCATTGGTTGGACTGCCGCTGATCGCAACCGCTCGCTTGTTGCGCGAAGCTGGTTTCCAGCTTCCATGAAGCCGGGCCCATGAAGCGGCATCTATGAGGCGGTTTCTATGAGCTATTCGCCATGAGCCAATCATCGACGGGGGTAAGCATCGAACCGCGGCATCTCGGCCTGCAGCCATTCCAATGCCCAGGCTGCGGTCCGTCGCTGCTGCTGCGCGTCGGTGCGGATGAAATGCTCACCCGCTGCGTGCGCTGCCGCGGCACGCCGGTGCACCTGTCGCTGATCACCGCGCTGAAGGCGCACGCGGGCGACCTGTCCCGGTGCGCGGCTTACGAACTTTCGACCACCGGCGCCGTGCTCGCCTATCTGCGCAGGCATTGTCGCGACGTCGTCACCAGCGAATACCTGCAGGACGTCGAGCCTGGCAGCACCCGTGCCGGCATGCGTTGCGAGGACGTGCAGCGGTTGAGCTTTGCCGATGGCAGCTTCGATCTGTGCACGTCGACGGAAGTGTTCGAGCACGTGCCTGGCGACCTTGCCGGGTTTCGTGAACTGCATCGCGTGCTCAGGCCCGGCGGGAAAGTCCTGTTCACTGTGCCGATGTCCGGCGCTGCGACAACAGTCGAGCGCGCGCGGATCGAGGATGGGGAAACCATTCATCTGCACCCTCCGGCTTTCCACGGCGACCGCATCAACGGCCCGGGTACCGTACTTGTCTATCGCGACTATGGCGCCGATATCGTCGAACGTTTGCGTGCCGAAGGTTTTAGCTGGGCAGCATTGTGGGTGCCGCAGGAAACATGGTTTGGCCATGTCCGCACGGTCGTGGTGGCGAGCCGCGATTAGGTTGGATTGCGACAGGTCGGTTCGCGCGTCGCACCAACGCGTGCTTATCAATGTGCGCTTCCAGACCCGCCGGATCACCCGTCGAACCCGGCTTGCCTCGTGGTTCCGGCGAAAGCAGGGTCTTTTGACAGGCGGATGTCTGTCCATCCATTGTCGCTGAACTGTTCGAGATCAAATTGGATCCCGGCTTTCGCCTGGATGACGGCTGCTGTTCTTCGTGCCGTTATCCCACTGCGTTCAATTTCCGTGATCGTCACCTTCCGGCACCACCACGATCCGCTGCTGCGACCAGCGCTCGACACTTCCGTCGACGCCATGCAAGGTCAGCCCCAGCCAATGCACGCCACTAGTACCGGCAGGTAACGAAACGCTGGCATTGAAACCGACATCAGGATGCGACGAGTCGGTGGAAATCTTCCAGAACCCGGCGACATACGAATGCGCGGACCCATACTTGGCCGCGGCCAGCGCATGCCCATCCAGCGTCACGTCGACCCTGGCGATGCCGACACCGTCCTTGAATGCCCAGCCAGCCACGTCGAATGCCTGGCCAACACGTGCGTTGGCGGAAGGCGCATCGATCCAGGCCATCGCAGGCGTGGTGCAAGCGCCTTGGCGTGGCGTGCGATCGAAGGCGAGCAACACGAAGCGCTGGCTGCCGTGGTCGATGTTGATCACGCGTGGCGGCGGCAACGGCCCCATCCATCGGCACAGGTCGTGGTAGCGCGCCAACAGGTTCTTGTATTCAACCTCGGAGGCGCCGACCACCAGCAATACCGGATGCGGGCCGAGTGCGGAACGGTTGTCGACATGCATCCCCCACAGCTGCAATTGCGGCGCGCGGCCGTGCTTGCGGTTGAGTGGATGGGGCAACACTGCGATACCGGGTTCGTCGAGCGCGAACCCGAGTTCGGCACCCACCTTGAAATTGTCGGCAAGCAGCACCGTGTCCGCCGGCATGCGTGCACGCTGGTCGCGCACCGCGTCGGCCAATGTCTGCCAACCCGCGAAATTGCCCGGGTACCAGCGCGTCCCGGCCGCATGCGCGCGCACCGACGGGATCGACACAGCCGCGTAATAACCCAGCATGATCATCAACCCGAGTACCGCCATCGCAGTCGTCGCACGCCGCAACCAGCGCGGCCAGGCCTTCAGTACGCCCGGAAGCAACGGCAACAGCGCGACATAGCCAGGCAGCGGCCAATGAAAGCTGACCCGTTGGGTGTCTGCAAAAAAGCCCAGCACGAAGAACCCGAGCACCACCAGCGCACCCAGCCAGGCGAAATACCGCGCGACGTGGTTGTCGTCGTCGCGATGCCGCCATGCGGCCCACATCAGTGCGGCGAACAGCAGCGGCGTTACCATCAGCGCCTGGATCCACACGAAGCTGATGCCATCGGCATGGAAGGCCCACGGGTGCCGGTCGACCAGCTGGAAGCGCAGTCCGGCATCGGCGTTGTCCAGGTTCCAGGCGACCAGTGGTGTCCAGGCGGCGGCACCGATCGCGATCGCGACCCAGATGCGCGAATCGCGTAGCGCGCGCCGGCCTTCCGGGAGCAGCAGTAACGCCAG
>RCMY010005682.1_pt1 | contig 10549 bp, 7 predicted proteins | sample 2041341 | NCBI WGS metagenome assembly RCMY01 (sample SAMN09708234, study PRJNA481090) | Marine sediment metagenome, whole genome shotgun sequencing project.
CAGCAGGATGAGGGGGCGTGTGATCCGGGTCATGGGCGTCCTCAAAAATCAGGTGCCGCCCCCGCAACAGGGCAGGGGCGGCAAAGGTCCGTTAGGCCGAGATGATGGCGAGGTATTCGTCCAGCGCCTTGCCGTAGTTTTCCTCGTACCACGCCACGTCCAGCGCGATCTGCTTGGCAAAGTTGTCGGGCGCGACGGGGTTGAACCGCCGCTCGTCCTCGGGGATCAGATCGTCGGCAGCGGGGTTAGCCGGCCCTTGGGACAGCATGTCGAACATGACCAGTTGCTTTTCCGGGTCTTGGGCGGAGGCGATAAATTTCATCGCGGTTTCCGCACCGCCGGGGTTGCCCTTGATCACCGCCATAGCGCCGGGCGAGATGACGCCATCCTGCCAGGTAAAGCTGACATCGCCTTCGGTATCCTGCTCTAGCAGGCGGGCGCGGGTGGACCAGATGAGGGCCATCGACGCCTCGCCGTTCAGCATGAGGGTCTGGCTTTCGGCGCCATTGCCCCAGAAACTGATGACGTGCTCTTTGAAGTCTTTGAGCTTGTTATGCGCGCGTTCCAGATCCAGCGGATAGAGGTCTGCCTGTGCGACGCCGTCGCCCATCAACAGCGCCTCCCACATGCCGGCGCCCCATTTATACATGGACCGCTTGCCGGGGAATGTGTCGGTGTCAAAGAAATCGGCCATGGTCGTGGGGGGATTGTCGCCGAACTTGGTCGCGTCATAGGCGATGATATAGCTAAAGAAATAGGACGAGGCCGAATATTCCCAGCCAAAGCCGTCGCGCATTTTCGACTTGTCGACGATATCGTAATTAATCGGCTCTATCATGCCCTTTTTGCCCAGTGTTTCAGCCGAGAATGCGTCGGCATCGACGATGTCCCAAGTCGGGCTGCCGCTTTCGAATTGGGCCTGCATCGCGCCTTCGGTCGGGCCTGAGCCGTCCTGACGGACGCGCACGCCGGTCGCCTCCTCAAAGGCCTTGCCGTAGGCGTCGTCATAGGCATCGACGGCGTCGCCGCCCCAACTGACAAAGACCAGCTGCCCATCAGCGGCCAGCGCCGGAACGCCGCGTGTGGCGAGGGCGGCAGTCCCCAAAAGGGCCGCGCCGAGCTGGGTGAATTTGCGGCGGCTGATCTTGCCCTGACGGGCCTTGTCTGCCAGCAGCTCCAGCTGATCGTCGGTGAAGTTATCGTTATGTTTCATTGTTATATCTCCCTTGTTGGTGGTCGCGTCACAGAAGAAAGCCCTTCTGTTCGGGCCATGAGGCCCAGATTTCGCTGCCGGGGGCGAGGTCCACGGGCAGGTCGTCGGTGGGGTGGTTCAGCGTGATCATCGTGCCCTCAGGACCAGCCAGATCGATGCGGGTGTCCGCGCCGAGGTAGGTCAGATCGCGGACCGTCGCCGGGATGGCGTTGCCGCTGCCCGGCTGGGTGTGGCCGAGGCTCATGTATTCGGGGCGCACGGCCAGAGTATGCCCGTTTTCATGCCCCGGCGCGCGCAGGGTGTGCCCGGCGAAAGTGCCGCGCAGCATGTCGCCGTCGCGCGCCGTATCGCTGAGAGGCAAAAGATTGATATCGCCAAGGAATTCCGCCACGAACCGGTTTTCCGGCCGTTCATAGACTTCGCGGGGCGGCGCGATTTGCTGTAGTTTTCCCTGCTCGAATATCGCGACGCGTGACGACAGCGCCAGCGCCTCGGACTGGTCATGCGTGACGAAAACGAAGGTGGTGCCAGTTTCGCGGTGCAGGCGGCGCACCTCGTCCTGCATCTGGCCGCGCAGGTTTTTGTCGAGCGCCGAGAACGGTTCGTCCAGCAGCATTACCGGCGGCTCGCAGGCCAACGCGCGGGCCAGTGCGACACGCTGTTGCTGCCCGCCGGACAGAGCATCGGGGCGCTTGTGGCCGTGCCCACCAAGGCCGACCATCTCGACGATCTCATTGACACGCGCCTTGATCTGGTTCGCACCGCGTCTCTGCACCTTGAGCGGAAAGGCGATGTTCTGCTCGACCGTCATGTGCGGGAACAGCGCATAGCCCTGAAATACCATGCCAAAGCCGCGCTTTTCCGCCGGAACGCGGGTCATGTCCTGCCCGTCCAGCGTCATCGTGCCGCGCGTTGCATCCTCGAACCCCGCAGTCAGCATGAGGAAGGTCGACTTGCCCGATCCCGAAGGGCCGAGCAGCGTCAGGAACTCGCCCCGCCCGATGGTCAGGGTGATATCATCAAGCGCGGTAAAGTCGCCGAAATCCTTGCCGATGCCGTTTACACCGATCTCGGCGGCGCGGGTGGCCGGTCGAGTGGCCGATCGGGTGTCAGTGGTCATGGCGTCCTCCGTTTGACGCTTTAGCGTAGTGGCGCGCGGCGATGCGGCGCAATCGAATTATTTTCGCGGCTTAGACAAATTTAATTTGCCAAGCTTAGCGTCATCGCCCTCGCTGGGGCAAGGCGGCGACGATCCAGCGGCGAAAGGCGAGGGCGGGCGCGAGGTCTGCCTTTTGCGGTGGGGTGCAGAGGTAATAGGCGTCGGGCGAGGTGATGCGCACATCGGCGACGCGGATCAGCTGCCCCGCCTCCATCGCCGCGTTACCGATCAGCACGTCGCCCATCGACACGCCCTGACCGGCGATTGTCGCTGCATAGACAAGGTTCATGTCGGAGAACACCGGCCCCTTGTCCGCCGCGCTCTGGGGCAGGTCCGCCGCCTGTAGCCAGCGGCGCCAGTCGGTGCCGTCACCAAGGTGCAGCAGGTCGGCGCGCAGCACGTCCGACGCCGTTTCGATCCCGCCCAGACGGTTGGCCAGCACAGGCGCGATGAGGGGGGCGAATTCGACCTGTTGCAGCAGCTCGACCTCGACGCCCGGCATGGCACCGCCGCCGAAGGCGACGAAGATGTCGGCCGCTGGATTGGATACATCGTCGAGGCGGCGAGGGGTGACGATGCGCAGCTCAACTTCGGGGCAGATCGCGCGAAACGCGCCGATGCGCGGGGCCAGCCAGAAGGCGGCGAAACCGGGTGTGCAACTGACGGTCAGCGTGCCGGACAGGCCATGCCCCGCATTGCGTGCCGCCGATCCGGCGATGGCCGACAGCGCGCCGCGCACGTCGCCTGCATAGGCGCGCCCGCGCGGCGTCAGCTCGATCCGTGTGCCGACGCGGTTGAAAAGGGCAAAGCCGAGATCGCGTTCCAGCAGGCGCAACTGGTGACTGACCGCGCTGCGGGTCAGGTTCAACTCATCCGCTGCCGCCCAGACCGTGCCGTGACGCGCGAAACATTCCAGTGCGCGCAGGGCCTGAGTGGAAGGGATGCGGGACATGACGGCTCCTTGGGCGGCTATCTTAGCCGGTCTGTGTGTTGCGTCCACAGTTTAGGTGAGCGAAATTTGCCGTTGTCGGGAAAAGGTTTCACTATGAAGCGCGCCGGAGCGATGGCTAACTCTGCGCTCAGGAGGATCCCCATGAAACTGACCGATGCACAGACCCACGCGCTGGAAACCGTCGAGGCAAGGATGCCAGAACTGTCCGAGTGGTGCGCCACTATTTTCAGCCATGGCGAGACGGCGTGGCGCGAATACCGCTCGGCCGAGTGGTATGTGAAGCGGCTGCGCGACGAGGGGTTCACCGTCGAGGAAGGGTCGGGCGGGATGCCCACTGCATTCTGCGCCGAATGGTCTAACGGCGATGGGCCGATCATCGGGATGTATGGCGAATATGACGCGATTCCGGGCAATTGTCAGGCCGCCGTGACGCATCGCGCGCCGCGCGAAGGGCTGGGGTATCAGGCCGGGGGCCACACCGATCCGCATTCGGGGCTGGGCATTGGCGCGCTTGGTGGATTGCTTGCAACCAAGGCCGCGATGGAGGCCAAGGGCATCAAGGGTGGCCTGCGCTTTACCGGCGAGCCTGCGGAAAAGGTGCGGGGGTCCAAGCCTATTCACGCGGCCAAGGGATACTATGACGGGTTGGCGGCGATGTTGTCGTTCCACCCGTTTTACATGCTGCCGATGTGCAATACCGTGCGCTGGGATACCCACTGTGGTGCCGCCTATTCGATGATCTACCGCTTCATCTGTGACGCGCCCGAGGCGTGGGGGCACGGCGATGGCGCGCCCATTCCGCAATCTCACTCAGCGATCCGCGCGCCGGGCGCGTCCGAGGCGCTGGTGACGATGTATTCCATGTCTAAATCCCTGCGCGATTCGATGCTGCCGCATCAGGGTGGCTGGTCGATTTCCGAGGCAATTTTGACGGCGGGGCAGGCGACTGCCGATAACCAGCCAGCCGGGTTGGCCGAGCTGCAATATATGATGCGCACGCCGACGGTCGAGATGGCCGAGCAGGTGACAGCGGCACTGGATCGCAACGCTGAGGCGGTGGCCGCCATGACCGGCTGCCGGTGGGAGCGGCACTGGGTCTGCAAATCGCGGCCCGGTTTGGCGAACCATGCGATGGCTGGTGTTGTCTGGGATGCGCTGCAAGCTGCGGGTGCGCCGGAATGGGGCGTTGAGGCGGTCAATGTTGCGCAGGAGATTCAAGAGAATCTGGGTCAAACGCCCATGGCAGAGCCTTTTATCGATGAGATGAGCCAGCTTATTGCACCGCAGGAGGCCGAGGCGATTTTGCGCCGTGATCTGGCACCGTCGCAGATGAACAGCACGTCAGACGACTACACCGACATGAGTTGGCACACCCCGCTGGCGCGGTTTTACATCGCGCGCCCGGCGCTGAAATCGAACGGCGCGCCGTATCCCTCTTGGGTGATGAACGCGATGGGCGGTATCCCCGCGACGATCGACCCGATGGTGCGCACGGCTGCGCGGGTTTGTGCGCTGTCGGCGCTGCGCCTGCTAGAGGACAAGACCGCGCGCGATGCTGCGATGACCGAATTCAAGGACCGCACCGGCGGCGGGGTAGGGGGCGATAAATGGCTGCCGCCGCTGTGTGATTACGAGCCGCCAATTGATTTCCGCTGGCCGGAATACATCGAAACCCCGCGTGGGCGCGACTGGTGGATCCCCTCCGCCATGCCCGACGCATAAGAGGAGACACCGAAATGCTCGACAAAACCACTAGCGAATTCACCCTACAACGGCGCAAGCGCGGCGGTGGCACGGCCCCCATGCAGAACCGGCACCTGCCCAACGAGACAGACGCGCTGAGCCACGTCCTGCTGGGATCGCCTGCGCATCTCAGGCACCTTTCGACCTCCAGCCTGTCGTCCAAGCATCTGCGCGAGAACCCGTGCAACATTCAGGTCGCCCAATCCCAACACGCCGAGATGGTCGCCGCTTACGAACATTTTGGCGTCAAAGTGCAGATGCACAAACCCGAGCCTGAGCTGCCGATGCAGGTTTATGCGCGCGATTCGTCGGTCATGACACCCTACGGTGCGATCATCACTGCCATGTCGCAGTGGTGGCGCCGGGGCGAGAATTACGCGGCGATCCGCACCTACGAAGACCTGGGCGTGCCGATCTACGACATGGTTACCGCTGGCACCTTTGAGGGCGGTGATTTTAACGTGATCGAAGAGGGTGTCGTGCTGATCGGTTGTGGCGGCGCACGCACGAACGAGGCGGGCGCGCGGCAGGTCGCGGGCTGGTTCGAGGATGAGGGCTGGGAGGTCAAGCTGGCCTTTATCGACGAATATTATGTGCATATCGACCTGATGGTCGTGCCGATTGCCGAAAAGCTGACGGCTGTCTGCCTTGACTGCACCGATCCGTGGATCGTCGAGTGGCTCAAGGGTAAGGGGCACGAGATTATCGACGTGCCGTTCCGCGATACAATGAACCTTGGCTGCAACGTAATGAGCCTGGGTAACGGCAAGGTGATTGCGCCAGCAGCCTCTACGGTTCTGGTCGATGCTTTGCGCGCGCGTGGGTTTGAGGTGGCAGCCGTGGATACGGCGGAAATCTCGAAAACCGGGGGCGGGATACACTGCATGGCGCAGGCGCTGAACCGGGGCTGAACCGAGCCTTTTGGCGCGATTGCATGTAGAAAATCGGGCAGGGAGCGCAGGCGCGCCCCCTTGTTAACCGGTCGGTTTCGGCTATGTTCCGCCTAAATTCCGCACGCGCTGCCGATTGGACCGTAACCCGATGCCTCATTTCCTGACTGTGCCGCGCCTTCTGGCGCCGCTCCTCGCACTGGCCCTTGTGGCGACCCCCGGCCTCGCCCAAGAGGGCGAGCGTCCGCCGCCTGCCGTGACTGTCGTCACGGTGACCGTCAGCGATGTTGATCTGACCACGACATTGCCGGGCCGCGTCGTCGCGTCGTCCGAGGCCGAGGTGCGCCCGCAGGTGGCGGGCATCATCACCGAGCGTTTGTTTACCGAGGGCGGGCGCGTCGAGGCGGGCGATGTTCTGTATAAGATCGACCCGGCCACCTATGACGCCGCCGTCGCGCAGGCCGAGGCCGCCGTGGCGCAAGCGCAGGCACAGGTCAAGGCAACGGGCCGCGAGGCCGCGCGGCTGGAAACACTGTCGAGCCGCAATGTGGTGAGTGAACAGGCGCTGGATTCGGCCATTGCCAGTCGCGACGGGGCCAAGGCCAGCCTGCAAGCCGCCGAGGCGCAGTTGCAATCGGCCAAGATTGAGCAGGACCGCACCCAGATCCGCGCGCGTTTATCCGGCGAGATTGGGCGCTCGATGGTCAGCCCCGGCGCGTTGGTGACGGCCAGCCAGCAAGCGCCGCTAGCGACCGTTCGCAACATCGATCCGGTTTACGTGGATGTCACTCAATCGGCGGCCGAGCTGCTGGATTTTCGCCGCGGCACGGGCTACGCCCGGCAGGAGGGCGGCGCGCAGGAGGTGCGGCTGACCTTGGCAGACGGCAGCGAGTTCGATCAGACGGGCAAGCTGACGGCAGCCGAGCCGGTGGTTGATCCGCTGACGGGTGTCGTCGTGCTGCGCATCGCCTTTGCCAACCCCGACAAGCTGCTGCTGCCCGGCATGTATGTGCAGGCCGAAATGCCCAGCGGCGTCGCCAAGGGCGCCATTCTGGTCCCCCAAGAGGGGGTCAGCCGCAACCGGCGCGGCCAGCCCACGGCGCTGGTCGTGGGCGAGGACGGCACGGTCGAGTTGCGCGTGCTAAGCGTGTTGCAGGATCGCGGCCAGCTCTGGGTGGTGGATGACGGGCTGGTGGATGGCGACCGCGTTGTCGTAGTGGGCCTGCAAAAGGCCGCCCCCGGCGCCAAGGTTAATGCGCAAGAGCGCAAGGACGAGGACGCCGCAGAAAGCGAACAGCAGGCCGAACCGCAACCCGCTGAATAGAGACTGATCCCCATGTTCGGGCCTAATCCGCGCCCGAACAGACCCTGACCCGACCTGACCGGAGCGCCCACTGCATGGCCCGTTTTTTCATCGACCGCCCGATCTTTGCCTGGGTCATTTCGATCTTCATCATGGGGATCGGCATTCTGTCGATCGTCACTTTGCCGGTCGCGCAATACCCGCAGATCGCGCCACCGACCGTGTCGGTCAATGCCGCCTATCCCGGTGCCAGCGCCGAAACGGTGGCCAATACCGTCACCCAGGTGATCGAGCAGCAGATGACCGGGCTGGACGGATTGCGCTATATTTCGTCCAGTTCGACCAGCGCCGGTGGCGCGTCGATCACGCTGACGTTCCAAACGGGGACAGATCCCGACATCGCGCAGGTGCAGGTGCAGAACAAGCTGGCGCAGGCCACTGCGCTGCTGCCCGAGCCGGTTCAGCGCCAAGGCGTGACGGTGCGCAAATCCTCAACCGGGTTCCTGATGGTGATCGCGCTGATCGCTGAAAGTGGCGGCTATGATGCCACCGATCTGGGCGACTACCTCAGCACCAACATGGTGAACGAGTTGAGCCGCGTCGAAGGCGTCGGCAACGTGCGCGTGTTTGGCGCGCAATACGCCATGCGCATCTGGCTGGACCCCGCCAAGCTGGCCGCGTTTGAGCTGACTCCGCAGGATGTGGTCAATGCCGTGGCTGCGCAGAACGCCCAGATCTCGGCCGGTGAATTCGGCGCACGCCCTGCCGTCGATGGGCAGGTTCTGAACGCGACCATCACCGCGCAATCGCTGCTGACCACGCCCGAAGATTTCCGCCAGATCGTGATCCGGGCCGAAACCGATGGCGGTCTGGTGCTGATCAACGACGTCGCGCGGGTCGAAATCGGGGCCGAGAATTACGGCACCATTTCCCGCTTTAACCAAGAGGCGGCGTCGGGTCTGGCGATCAGCCTCGCGCCCGGTGCCAACGCGCTGGACACTGCCACGGCGGTTGAGGCGCGGGTCGAGGAGCTGGCCGAGTTTTTCCCCGAGGGGGTCGAATATGTCATCCCTTATGACACCACACCGTTTGTCGAGATCTCTATCGAGGAGGTGATCAAGACGCTGATCGAGGCCATCGTGCTGGTGTTCCTCGTTATGTATCTGTTCCTGCAAAACCTGCGCGCCACGCTGATCCCGACGCTGGCGGTGCCGGTCGTTCTGATGGGCACCTTCGGGGTGCTGTCGCTGATGGGTTATTCGATCAACACGCTGACGATGTTGGCGATGGTTCTGGCGATCGGCCTACTGGTCGATGACGCGATCGTTGTGGTCGAAAACGTCGAACGCATCATGGAGCAGGAGGGGCTATCGCCCAAGGAGGCGACGCGCAAATCCATGGACGAGATCACCGGCGCGCTGATCGGCATCGCCGTGGTCCTGTCGGCGGTGTTCGTGCCGATGGCGTTCTTTCCCGGCTCGACGGGTGTGATCTATAAACAGTTCTCGGTCACGATCATCTCGGCCATGCTGCTGTCGGTCGTCGTTGCGCTGACGCTGACGCCTGCGCTATGCGCGACGATGCTGAAGGCAAAACATACCGGGGCCACGCAGCGCGGCCCGTTCGGCCTGTTCAACCGTGGCTTTGACAAGCTGCTGGGTGGCTATGCGGGTAGCGTCGGCTGGATCGTCACACGGCCTGTGCGGATGGGGATCGTCTATCTGATCATCGTCGCGGTGATGGTGGGCCTGTTCATGCGCACGCCACAAGGATTTTTGCCCGAAGAAGATCAGGGCATCCTCTTTACCCTGATCCAAGGGCCGACTGGCACCACGGCCGACCAGACGTTGGAAGTCGTCAAGCAGGTCGAGGATTATTATCTGACGCAGGAAAGTGACGTCGTCGAGTCGGTCTTTGGCGTTGTTGGTTTCAGTTTTGCGGGGCAGGGGCAGAATCTGGGCCTGGCCTTTGTGCGGCTGAAGGACTGGAAAGAGCGCGCAGACCCCGCGCAAAGTGCGCAGGCGCTGGCGGGCCGAGCCTTTGGTGCGTTCAGCCAAATCGAGGGCGCGATGGTGTTTCCAATCGTGCCGCCCTCGGTGATCGAGTTGGGCAACGTGTCAGGCTTTGATTTCTACCTTCAGGCGCGTGGCGGGCAGAACCACGAGCAACTACTGGAGGCCCGCAACCAGATGCTGGGCATGGCGGCTGAAAGCCCGCTGATCGCGTCGGCGCGGCCCAGCGGGCTAGAGGATGCGGCGCAGTTCAACCTTGATATCGACTGGCGCCGCGCCGGTGCGATGGGCGTGGCCGCGACGGATGTGGGCAACCTGCTCAGCACAGCTTGGGCCGGGCGCTATGTCAACGACTTCGTCGATGATGGCCGCATCAAACGCGTCTATGTGCAGGGCGAGCCGACCGCGCGCGCTGTGCCGTCTGATATTGAGAAATGGCGCGTGCGCAATGCCAATGGCGGGCTTGTGCCGTTCTCGAATTTCGTCTCGGCTGGGTGGACCTATGGCCCGCAGGGCGTGAACCGCTATAACGGCGTGCCGTCGATGCAAATCCAAGGCTCGCCCGCGCCCGGCGTCAGCACCGGCGAGGCGATAGCCGAGATCAACCGGCTTGCCGAACAATTGCCGCCCGGTTTTCAGGTCTCGCTGACGGGTCTATCGCTGGAGGAGCAGGAGTCGGGCAGTCAGGCACCGTTACTATATGGTCTGTCGCTGGCGGCGATCTTCCTCGCGTTGGCGGCGCTCTATGAATCGTGGTCGATCCCGTTTGCGGTGATGCTGGCCATGCCGATCGGCGTGCTGGGTGCGCTGGGGGGCGCGTGGCTGGGCGGGTTCGAAAATGGCGTGTTCTTTCAGGTCGGCCTGCTGACGGTGATTGGCCTGACAGGTAAAAACGCGATCCTGATTGTCGAATTCGCGCGAGATAAACGCGCGGCGGGCGAGAGTATCCTAGAGGCCGCCGTCGACGCCGCGCGTCAGCGGTTCCGCCCAATCATCATGACGTCGATGGCGTTCTCCCTCGGCGTTCTGCCACTGGTCCTCAGCACCGGGGCCGGGTCGGGCGGGCGCACGGCGATTGGGTCGGGCGTGTTGTCGGGGACGATTACGGCGACCGTTCTGGGCGTGCTGTTCGTGCCGCTGTTTTTTGCGGTGATCGCACGGATGGGTCGCAAGAAGGAGGGGTGAGGGTTGGGGGCAGTGCAATGGCTGCTTTGCGGGGCGGGCTCAACTGATCGACGCAACACACTGTGCAAACTTCTCTGCTGGGGTTTGGTATT
>RCMY010005684.1_pt1 | contig 10546 bp, 9 predicted proteins | sample 2041341 | NCBI WGS metagenome assembly RCMY01 (sample SAMN09708234, study PRJNA481090) | Marine sediment metagenome, whole genome shotgun sequencing project.
CAAATGAGGTCAGGCCGAAGACGTCGTCTTCGATGGTCGCAACAACATGGGGTGCGCTGAACTGCGAGTATTCGATCAGCGTTCCGAGCGAGAGCACATTGCCCGATCGGGCAACATCGAAACGCAGCGGTTCTTCGATCGTGAAGACCACTGCCGGCCCCTCCCCCGCCGCGATGATTGCCCGGCTGGAGACGTCCTCATTTTCGTCGATCACGTCGAGGAACCGATGCAGATCAGGAGCGCCGGCGCGATCAAGAGCAAGGTGGGCGCGCTCCTTGGCCTGGCTGCCGCTGTTCAGGTACAGGGTCGTGTACGGGCCGGCGGATCGAGCGAGTCGTGTCACATCGACCCCGGCAATCATCATGGTATGCGGCTGATTACCAGAAATCTGTTTGCTCATGCTTCAGTGCTACCCATTGTAGAAATGGCCAAACGCCGAAGCCGGACCACATCACGCAGGTCCGGACCTCATCCCAGAAGATGAAGACACATGAAACCGAGCGTTCGCCGCCGGTGCGACTAGGCCATCAGGCCCATCGTGCATTGTTTGATCAGGAGTGGGGCCGATCGACCGATGGTCACTTAGTATGGATTCACTCGACCCCACAACGATGATCGCGCGTCCCGCGTCCCGCGTCGACGACCTGGGGGTACCCCGGGGCCTGGTGGAAGACCTCTTCGCTCGCCGCGTGTTCGTCGAGCGTGAAACGACGATCCACAACGTCTCGTTCGGCCTTGGTATCACCATGCCGGTGGCCAAAGAGATTGCCGACTCGCTTCGCGACAAGAAGATCATCGAGTACTACGGCATGGAAGGACGCGACTACCGAATCGGCCTGAGTGACTCCGGCTACCGCACCACCAGCGAGCGAATGGTCGGCAACAGCTACGCAGGCTGCCTCCCGGTGTCGCTGGCGTCATACACCGAGATGGTTGTTGCCCAGAAGTCCGATGTCACGATAAACCGCGACACGATCCGTGCCGCGTTCGGCGATCTGGTGGTTGGCGACGAGCTGCTCGATCAACTCGGCCCGGCCTTTCTCAGCGATGGTGCAATCTTCCTGTACGGTCCGCCGGGAACAGGCAAGACCAGCTTGGCCGAGCGCATGATTCGGCTGCACACCGATGCGGTCTTGGTGCCAAAAGCCGTCGAGGTCGACGGTGCCGTCATCACCGTCTTCGATCCCGCGACGCACAAGGCCATCGATCCACAGCCAGTCGGTCTCGATCAGCGGTGGGTGCTCTGCAGTCGACCGCTCGTCCTGGTTGGTGGTGAACTCACCGCCCGCATGTTGGACCTCGAGCACGACTCGATCTCGGGTGCCTACAAAGCCCCCATCCAGATGCAGGCGAACAACGGCATCCTCGTCGTTGACGACTTCGGACGCCAGCAGCTCCTACCGACCGAACTGCTCAATCGCTGGATCGTTCCGCTCTCTCGGGGAATCGATTTCTTGCGCCTCGTGAACGGATCGAAATTCACGGTTCCCTTCGAGCTGAAGCTCGTGGCGTCGACCAACCTCGATCCGCACGAACTCGGCGACGAAGCATTCTTGCGGCGGCTTCGCAACAAGGTGTACGTCGGAGCCGTGTCGGAGACCGCCTTCAACTGGATCCTCGTTCGAGCAGCCAAGGCAAACAACATCAGCGTCGATGCCGAAGCGGCACAGCATCTACGACGAGTGTCGCAACACTTCATCGGCGAACTCCGCCCGTACGTCGCCATCGACTTCCTCGAACTCATGACGGGCATCGCCCTTTACGAGGGCCTTCCCTACACGCTCGACAGCAAGATGATCGATCGAGTGGCACAGATCTACTTTGTGACCAGCGGTGCGGTCGGTCCTCCCCCGGCCGGTCTCGCAAGCTCTGCCCCAGCGGCGCCGACCGCTGCCGTTTCCACAGCGACAATGCCGGCGACCGCCCAGCAGCCGACCGTGGCCCAACCGTCGCTTGCCTCCCAACAGCTCAGCGGCGAACGCCTCGCCACCGAACGTTTCAACGCGCAGCAAGCCACTGCCCACTAGATCTCTGCCCACGAGAGCACGACCGACAGGGCGACTGTCGACAGGGCGACTGCCCACCAGAGCACGACCGACAGGACGACTGGCTACAAACGGCTCGCAGCAGGCTCGAGCGGAGCCGCTTGCTCAGCGTGACAGCGTGGCGACCGTTCCCGTTGGGTTGCTGTTCGTGAGACTGATGTCCGGAGACTGATCGGTGGCATCCAGAACGATCTCCTCACCACAGTTACGGCAGCGGCGTGCTTCGGCACCACCGACCGTGCCCGAGGGGGCAAAGTGGCGGTGATCGGAGCTGCTGGCGTTCATCGAACACGTCGGGCAGGAGATTCGGTGGTGCATCGGACCCTTCTTTCTGCGCATCTATCGGCACATCACTCCGGGAAATGAGTCGAACGGCCCAGGAGTCGCTGGGAGTACGGTGAACGGGTGTCCGAACCGCTCCCGGCGCTCATCGACGAGTTCTTCCTTGCTCGCCAACCAAAGAAGCACTCCGAGCACACGCTCGCCGCGTACCGTCGCGACTTCCACGCGATCGTCGTTCAGCTCGAGGAGCTTCTGGCGAAACCGGCGGCCGAGATCGCCATCGAAGACATCGAGATTCGCACACTTCGTCGGGCCTTCGCCGGCATCAGCCATCAGTCTGAATCGACGGTTTCGAGAACGTGGTCGACATGGAACCAGCTGTACACGTTTCTCGTCGCCGAATCGGTCGTTCCCGGCAACCCGATGGCGGCGATCGAGAAACCGCGTGTCCCCAAGAGCCGTCCCAAGGCCATTGTTGGCGACGACAGCATCCAGTTGCTTCTCACTGCGGCCGCCAGCGGCCGCAAGACCGCTCGGAACCCATGGCCGGAGCGCGATCTGGCCTTGATCGTCACCTTGATCACCGGCGGGCTTCGTTTGGCCGAGGTCCTCGACCTCACCCTCCGCTCGATCGACGGGCCACCGGGTGATCGAGTGCTCGCCGTACGGGGGAAAGGCAACAAGGAACGCACCGTGCCGCTCGAGTCCGAAGTCGAAGCGGTCATCGCCAGCTACATGGAGTCTCGTCTGCGGCGCTTCCCCGGCCGTATTTCGATTCAGGCGGCCCTGTTCGTCGACACCAAGAATCAACCGATGCGCCGTGGTGGACTCCAATATCTGGTCGACCGCCTGTACCGAGAAGCCGGGATCCGCTCACGGGTTCCGAGCGGGGCACTCGTGCACGCGCTGCGGCACACATTCGCAACCAATCTGGCCCGAAACGGAGCGTCGGGCACCGAACTCCAGCGGCTTCTCGGCCATGAGTCGTTGGCAACGACCCAACGTTACGTCGATGCAACCGCCCGCGAGGTAAGGGCGGCAGCCAGGAGTAACGATGCCTACCGCGCGCTGCGAGAAGTGACGGCCGAGACCGACAACGAACGGTCCTGACGCCACCGACAACGAGTGGCGATAGCGTGAGCCGGTGCGCGTCGCAGTGACGCGCCAGCGGCGCCACTATGCGCCCAACACGTAACGCTAGGGAGCTCCGTCATGGCGCGAAGGATCGAAGTCGAACTCACCAGTACCCGCGAAGACGGCGACTGGACCTGGCGGGCTGCCGACGCCCGCCAACCAAAAGGTGAGGTCAAAGCTTCTCTGCTCTACCCGAACGCCCAAATCGGCGATGTCGTGAAGATCGAGGCCGAGTTTCATCTCGATGGCATCGAAGTCATCGAGGTCTTTCCTCCCAAGGCCAAGAAGGAGCGAAACAACCTTCTCGAGCTGATTTCACGGCCAATCTCCGACGAAGAGCTCGTGACCTCGGTCCGCACCGGAAGGCGCGATCGAGATGACGACCGCCGCGGAGGCGGTGGCCGCAAGCGTCGTGAGGGCGGCGACCGCGGCCAGAGCCGCCGTGACGGCGGAGGCCGTGGCGACGGCGGACGCGGTCAGGGTGGCCGCGGTGAGCGACGCCCCCGCGAAGATGCCCGCCCCAAAGCGAAGCGTCTGCGCCCCGGACGTGTGCATCGCTCCGCCGCACTCGAGGCGGTCGCCGAGGAACATCGTCCGATCGCCGAGCAAGTGCTCAAGGGCGGCCTTCCAGCCGTTCGAGCCGCCATCGAGAAGCAGAACACCGAGGCGGCCGCGGCGGGCGCACCTCAGATCGAACTGAAGACCGTTCTTGCCATCGCCGAACCAATGGTCTCCACGATGATGCACGCCGAGTGGCATGATCGAGCCGACGCCGCCCTCGCCGATCTCGACGAACTCGAGCTGCGAGACCTCCGATCGGTGGTCAGTGCCGCCGACCCAACGTCGAAAGACGAGACCGCACGAGCCAAATCCGAGCAGCTACGGGCCGGCCTCAACGCCCGTCTCGAGAAGGATCAGGCGGAATGGTTGGCCGAACTCGAATCGGCGATTCAAGGGGGACGAACCATTCGTGCTCTCCGTCTCAGCTCGCGACCGGTCAAGGCGGGCTCCCCGATTCCGGCCGAACTCGCCACCAAGCTGACCGAAGCGGCCGCCGCCGCGTTGTCGGCCGACATTGCGTCCGACCGCTGGGCTGCGGTCGTCGACGCGCTCGCCTACTCCCCCGTCAGGGGCGGTGTCACCCCGGCCGGCTATCCCGCCGAACCGACGCCCGAGTTGCTCGAAGCCGTGAAGCGAATTGCCGACCGCATCCCCGCCATCGCCGCACCGCTCGGCATCGATCCGACCGAAGTTGCTTCCCAGAAGCGTCGACGCCCCAAGCGGCCCGCTCAGAAGAAGAAGACCGGCCCCAAGCCTGAAGGCAAGGCTCCGGCCGACGCCACGACACCGGCAGCCAAGCCAACGGCACCTCCTGGTGCTGACGCCCCGGTCGCCGAGTCACCCGCGCCGGCCGAAGCTCCAGCGGCCGAAGCTCCAGCGACCGAAACACCGGTCATCGAAACACCGGTCACCGAGGCCCCGGCCACCGAAACACCGGCTACCGAAACACCGGCTACCGAAGCTTCTGTCGCCGAATCACCAGCGCCAGCCGAAGCTCCTGTCACCGAGACCCCGGCCACCGAAGTCCCGGTCGCCGAGGCCCCTACGCCAGCCGAAGCTCCTGTCGCCGAGGTTGCAACCACTCCCGAGGAAGAGACCAAAGGGGACTGAAGCGCTCCGCTGTTGTTCACCGAACACTCAGGGTTGCCTCACGACGCAACATCCCAGGGTTCGCTAGGGTCTCGACCATGATTGATTTCACGGTTTCTGACCACATCGGCTTCATCACCATCAACCGACCCGATGCCCGCAATGCGGTGAACGGAGCGGTCGCCGAGGGCATCGAATCAGCGCTCGACGAGATCGAAGCGAATGATGACATCTGGGTCGGCATCATCACTGGTGCCGGCCCAGTTTTTTGCGCCGGTGCCGATCTCAAAGCGGTGGCGAGCGGTACCGCCGCCCAGATGAGTACGAGCAAGGGTGGTTTCGCCGGGCTGGTCAAACGAGCCCGCACCAAGCCACTCATCGCTGCGGTCGACGGACCGGCACTCGCTGGAGGGACCGAGATCGTGCTGTCCTGCGATCTCGTTGTCGCATCGAGCAACGCTCGCTTCGGCGTTCCAGAAGTGAAACGTTCGCTCGTCGCTGCCGCCGGTGGACTCTTCCGCCTTCCCGTTGCCCTTCCTCGGAATGTGGCAACCGAGTTGATCCTCACCGGCGACCCAATTTCAGCCGAGCGTGCCCACCATTTCGGCATGGTCAACGAGCTGTGCGAAGCTGGAGAAGCGCTCGCATCTGCGACGACCTTGGCCAAGCGCATCACCGTCAATGCTCCGCTGGCCGTGCGCGAGAGCCTGGCTGTCATGAACGCCTCCATCGGAGCGACCGACGACGAAGCCTTCACCCTCTCGGGTAGGGCGATGGGCCGCCTCGCGAAAACCGAAGACTATGCCGAGGGACCGCGTGCGTTCATCGAAAAGCGCGCTCCGGAATGGAAGGGACGATGACGAACGACGTCAGTCGTCGCACATTTCGCTAGTCGAGGGTTCTCATGACGGTGAGCAAGCGGGCCTTCATACCAAACGACTCGAAGAAGTTCTTGGTGTGACGATCCCCAGGGAGAGCCGTCGACTCGATGGCACTGCAGCCCCGTGCCCGACAGCTGTCGAGGAGGGAGTTCATGATCGCCTCGCCGATTCCTGATTTACGGGCAGCAGCATCGACGACGAGCCGTTCGACCCGCCCCACCATTTGCCCATCGTCGAGCGTGACGAAACGCATTGTGGCAACGCCAAGTACCGCGTCGTGGTAGGTTCCGACGATGACGAGTGCGTCGTCGTCTCCGAGCGCGTCGGCAACCGGTTGCATGCGGGCCGCCTCGGAAACGAGAAAGATCGGACCTCCTCGTTGACTGAGCATGTCGGGCACAACGGCGGCCAGCAGCGCCTCGATGGACGCCAGATCGTCGGTGGTGGCGGGTCGTGCTGCCTCGCTCATGTGCTCAACCGAACGGCTTTGGCGAGGACCGTCTTGCGTCCTCGATTGGCGCGTTCATAGTCGGCGATCCTCGCGATCTGGACCGGCGTCAGCGCATCGAGAGCTGCGATGATCGCTCGCGCCGTCAGCGAGTCGTAATCATCGATCGACAGCTGCTCGACATCGGCCAGATCGATATCGATCGTGCCGGTATCAGTGTCGGCGGTATCAGTGTCAGCCGTGTCGGTGTCGCTAGTGTCGGTCTCGGCTGTTTCGGCGGTGTCAGCCAGATCGACATCGATCGTGTCGGTGTCCGCTGTTTCGGCGGTGTCGGTGACAATCTCGGCGGTGTCGACCGTGTCGGTACCGTCAGTGTCAGCTAGATCGACATCGATCATGCCAGTGTCGGGTGTTTCGGTGGTGTCGGTGACAATGTCGGCGGTATCGACTGTTTCGGTGTCGACTGTTTCGGTGTCGACAATGTCGGCAACGTCAGTGTCGGCGATGTCGGTGTCAGCCAGATCGACATCGATCGTGCCAGTGTCGGCGATGTCAGCCAGATCGACATCGATCGTCTCAGTGTCGGCGGTGTCAGTGTCGGCGGTGTCGACAGCATCAGCGTCGGCCAGATCGACATCGATCGTGTCATCTTGCGACCGATGTGGTCGCGGGCTCGGGACCACACCGAGCGCCACGCCCAACTCGGTGATGCTCTTGGCGACGACGTCGGCCGCAAAGCCGATGGCCTCGTTGACAGCCGCCTCCGGTCCCCCGCCCTGTTGGGCGGCCATCTTCGCCATCAGGCGCGCAAGCTGGACCTGGCTGCGGCCCCTCGTCACGACCTTGTCGAGGAGCTCGTCTTTCTCATAGAGGAAGCCGACAGGCGCGTAGACCAGCAGATCGATCAATTGTTCGATCGGGCTCTTGGCTTCGTCCTTGGAGCGCATCTCAGCCGAACAGCCGAACGATCGATGGACAATCGGGATCACCCATCGGGCAGCGCGGATTCGATGCTTTCCCGAACTGCGACCGATTCACCAACATGAAACAACTCTCGCAGACGAATTCGTCGTTACGTTTGCTGTCGATCGGCGGCGGCTTCGGGGCGTCTTCTTCGTCGTCTTCATCGTCGTCGTCGTCGGATGCCGCCATGCGATCCTTCAGGATGGCATCGAGGTCGGCTTCCACATCGTCGGGGTCGACTTCGTCGTCTTCGTCGTCTTCATCGGGGTCGACTTTGCGAGCGCGAGGCCTGGCTGGTTCCTCGTCGGCTTCTTCGTCTTCCTCCTCATCGACCTCTTCGGTGGCCGCAAACTCGTCGTCTTCGAGGGCCTCATCGTCCTCGAGGTCCTCGTCATCGAGATCCTCATCGAGATCGACGTCAAGGTCTTCATCGACCTCTTCATCGACCTCTTCATCGACCTCTTCGTTGTTGACTTCTTCTTTGTCGTCGTCACTCATCTACCACAGACCTATCAGGTAGTTCTCCTGGAACGGGCGGACTCTACACATACTTGAGCCGCAACCGCCGAATCTGCGGGCAAACTTCCCCGTCAACTCACTGACCAGGCAACACGAAGTGCCCAGTTCAGCCCGAAGAACGGCTGAAGAGGGACCGTTGCGCCGTGACGTTGGCTGCATAGAGTTCGGTGGCATCGAGCCATTTGCCGCTGCTGACCGAAGTCGGGCCCTGGAAGTAGCCGCCAAGCGCCAAACGGACATCACCATCATTGCGATCGAGCAACCAGTCCAGGTAGCGCGCGCTGATCCGAATGTTGTCTTCGGCATCGAATCGATCGAGTTCGGCATTGCCGATCAACGTGGTGGCCACCCAAACGGCGGTGACCGGCATCAACTGGCCAACACCGACCGCTCCGGCCCAGGACTCTGCATCCTGATTCCAGCCGGATTCGTGCCAGGCCGTTGCCATGAGAAGATCGACGGGGAGATCGTTTGCGGCCGCCCACTTCTCAAATATCGGAATCAACGCGATCCTCTCGGGACGATCGAGGATCCGCTGCGGGAGGTTTGGATAGGCGTTGAGATCGATCGTTGCGGCCGCAGTGGACGCGCCTGCCGATGGCGCACCGGTTGTCGGGACCATGAGCGCCTGTCCGACACGGATGCGATCATCATTGGTCAGCCCGTTGAGGGAAACGAGTTCACTCGTCGAGGACCCGACGGCGACCGCGATGCCCGACAACGTGTCACCCGACGCCACGGTATAGGTCGATGTTGGTGGCGACGTAAGGAGTACCTGACCGGCAAAGATCATGTCGACATCGCCCAAACCGTTCAAATCTCGAAGTTCGTTCATCGAGGTCTGGGTCCGTAGCGCAACATGCGAGAGGGTTTCGCCTTCTTGCACCTCGTAGCTGTCAGCAGCGGCAACACCGGGAAGCGCAACCACACCAACGGCGGCAAGACCAACGGCGAGCGTGCATCGAAGGAAACGGCGAGCAACCACACAAGTAGGCATAATGGACTATTCGGACTCAACAACGCCCAGTTGAGGAGTTGGGGCGACTTCCCTACTCGCCGGCTCCCGCTGTCCGCTTCGACTCGGCCCGGCGTTCGACCTCCAGGCGCTCCAACTCGGTCTCGGAATCATGGTTGACGAAACTCATCATCGCCGCGATCGCGTGATGACCGGCCTTCTCGGCGATCGCGGTATGCATCTCCTGGGCGACGCTGCGATAGGCCGGATGGCCCTGCGGTGTCGATCGCAATTCGAGCATGTGCATTGCCGAGCGGGCGTTGAGGTTGAAGTTGAAGCGGACCCGGTAGGCCAGTGAGACCGCGAGCGATGCCTGTGGCCCGAACGCTGGTTCGAGGCTCTCGAACAGTGCAGCCGAGCGTTCCATGGCCGCATCGAATCGATCACTGACCCCAGCCTCATCGACCAGTTCCGGACGAGTGAACCCATGGTGGGGTGTCAGCTGCTGCCAGTCGACCGTGAGGAGGCGATGGCGCTGCAGATCGCGGAACGCTCCATAGTCGGCAAGAACGTCGAAGCGGTAGAAGGGACGCTCCAGCGCACGACCCGGCCGGTGGCGTCGGTTACGACGATCGCCGGTATAGGCACGGATCACCCGAAGACGATCGTCGACCGTCATCGCTCGAACCTGCTCCTCGAGGCGCTGCTCCGACAGCGAGCTGTAGGGGTACAGCATCGATGCGACGACCTTGATCTCGGCGTCTGGGTCGAAGTCGACCAGGTCAACACGGGCGTCGGTGTCGGGCGGGCTTGTCTTGGGGAGGAGATCTTCGGCAATGTCTTCCATGGACAGACGTGCGTCGGCCAGGTACTCGCTCCACTCGACACCACGCTCGGGGAGATCGACCCGGCGAACGAACGAAGGAATGACCTTGCGCAGTTCGATGAGCATCATGTCGGCGTACTGCTGCGCTTCGGGCAACGGATGCGAGCGCATCCGCAACAGCATCTGCTCGTAGGCCTGCCCCGAGCCGTAGATCCCGACGTTCGACTGGGCAGCAGCGGGGAGAATGCCGCGGACTGCGTCGAGCGCTTTCGCCTTCACTGCGGTCCGATAGACGAAATCGGAGTCGGACGCGGCCTTTGGCGTGGTGAGGCGAACATGATCGGTGACGATGCTTGCCAACTGCGAATAGGTGTCGAACAGTCGATCGAGATCACCGACGTAGCGGGTCCCGAGTTCCGATCCGAGGATGACCGGATCGCGGTAGTACCGGTAGCGGCCGTCGACCCGGCTGTCGTAGGAGATGTAGCGTGTCGACTGCTCGAGATACGAGGCGAGTCGCCCCCACTCGAGCACCTTGGTGAGGAGATTCGAGGCCTGCTCGCAGGCAAGATGCACACCACCGAGCTGGGCGACGGAGTCATCGCCGTACTCGACGAAGATCCGTTCGTACAGCTGCTCGGCGCGGTCGAGCCCGCGTGTGGCGTCGACCCCGGAGTCGCCTTCGATATCGAGCTCACCAACGAACTCGTCGAGAAACAGGCGCCGCAAACTCTTGGGTGAGCGTGAGTACCTGGCAAAGAGTGCGCCCTTGACGACCTCGGGAAGATTGACCAACGCAAAGACCGGCAGGTCGAGATTCGTAAAATAACGCCGCAGCACATC
>RCMY010005685.1_pt1 | contig 10546 bp, 12 predicted proteins | sample 2041341 | NCBI WGS metagenome assembly RCMY01 (sample SAMN09708234, study PRJNA481090) | Marine sediment metagenome, whole genome shotgun sequencing project.
GTTTCCCAACCCAGGGAACCCTGCTACAAATTAGGGGTACGCTTTGGAACCCAAGAGATTCTTAGACAATTCATTGACCACGGCTTTCCAGGAACCTATGTTCGTATTCTAGAAGAAGGGGAGGTCAAAACGCATGATGAATTAATATTGGTAGAAAAGTCAGAAAATACCCTTACCGTGAAGCAATTTTATGAGTTATTGTATGTCAAGGAAAAAGATTTGGAAATCGTAAAACTCGCCATCAACAATCCATCGTTGCCCGAATACAAAAGAGCCCAATTAAATAAATTTCTTTAAATTTAACATATGAACGAAGCCTAAGCCAATCATCAAACCATATAGAACATGATCTCCCCTTGGCATTTATACCTAATGGCCGCAATGTACATAATTGCTGGGGTAATGCATTTTGTAAAACCCAAAGCATACCTAAGAATTATGCCGAGGTATCTACCAGAACATAAATTATTGGTGAGTTTAAGCGGCATAGCTGAAGTTCTTCTTGGCATTGGCCTATGCTTATCTATTACACAAAACCTTGCGGTTTACGCAATTATCTTAATGCTCATCTTTTTTCTACCGGTTCATTTTTATATGTTGTCCGGTAAACAAGCATCAGCAGGTATTCCTAAATGGATTTTAATCTTGAGAATACTCCTTCAATTTGGCTTAATGTATTGGGCCTATACCTATTTACAATACTGACAAAAAAAAAGGGCTTACGCCCTCTTTTCCTCTCGAACTAAATATAAATCAGTTAATTAATAACTATATTCTCATAGTAGGTACCATTGCTATTCTTAACAACAACGGTATAATCATCGGCTTGCGCCGTTTTAAAATTAAATGCTTTTTCAATAATAGTCTCGTTCGTTACAACTTGGTCATAAACCAATCTACTGTCACTATCAAATACGTTTATTTCTACATTATCTTGCTTTAGGTTAAGCAGGTTTAGATATACCATACCATTACTTTTTCTGAAGAAAGGTTTATAAATCTCCTTGCTTTCTGTAATGCTCACCACTTCATCTTTAACACTTATGGTATAAACCATTGACTTTAAAGAATTCTCCATAGAAAAGAAATAATTTCCGTTTTCGAGTTTCTTTAAATCAAACTTTTTGGCATACATCTCATCCGAAACATTATCAGAGTATAGTATATTATTTTGCTCATCCAAGAACTTGATTTTTGTCTTTTCAGATTGTGTATCCAATACGAATACTAAACTTCTAGTTTCATTGTTCACTACTAGATTTAGTTTGGGTTCTTTTGCCATACTAACTACTGTAGTCAACATAAAGGCAACGATTGTGGCAAATTTCATAATTGTTTTCATAACTTTTTGTTTTAAGGGTTAATGAATAATTTATACCACAAACTTACCGTAAGATTTAAAGCACAACTACATCACGATTTTCTAATTTATATACTATTTTAACTAACACATAGACTATTAAATACCTAAGAGGTAATATAGAATATATGTTAGATAATTTTGTAGAGATTTGATGAAAACACTTAGTTTGACATTACATCATAAACTAGAATAAATGATAAAAAATAAACCTGGTTTGGAGGTGATTGAACCAATTTCGGTCAATCATATAGATAACATAATTTGATTCGTCCAGGAAGGACAACGATCTATGACATTTCCATCCGGAGATTAAATTGGTATATATTAACGGTGGGGCTGATAAAAGAAGAATAGGCAGTCATATATCATATTACACCGATGGTGATTTGACATTGATCGGGAGTAATCTTCCACATTGTGGTTTTACCAATAAATGTACAGACAACTAAAGTGAAATTGTCGTTCAAATGAACACTGACTTTCTTATAAATGAATTATATGAATTTCATAAATGGTATTAAACCTACTGGCTATTATAAGCCAAGGAGAAATAATTTGGATATTGTCCGCACTGCTTATAGTCATCGTCGATTAAAGGATTATAAAAGTGAACAACTAAAGAAATATATAAAACAAAAAAAAGAGGACTTACGCCCTCTTCCTATTTAAGATTAATTAAAATCAATTAATTAACAAGAATATTCTTCTTGTATGTTTCTCCTTGTTTTTTAATAACAAGTGTGTAAGAATCCTCAAAGGCGTCCTTAAAGTTAAAGACCTTCCTTACAAGCATACTGTCAACTATGGTTTCAGTATAGACAACTCTATTTTGGCTATCATAAATTTTGATCTCTACTTTTTCCTTATCTAGATTGTAAAGATTCACAAACACCTTATCCTCTTTTTCCTTGAAGATACTTTTAGTGATTTCATCGTTTGCAAAACTGCCAATTGTGCTGAACATAATGACAACTGCTACTGTAAATTTCTTTATTGTTTTCATAACTTTTTGATTTAAGGGTTAACGAATTATTTAATGATTAATGAATTCCGTTTTTGTTTTAATTCTGTGATTAACGATTATAAGTTCTATATGCTGCCCAGCGAACTCTTTTACTGTCTTTAAAGTTTGAAAAAAATGAATTCCTTCTCGCTTCTGTCGGCATCTTGCTAATTGTTGCTCTCATATTTATTTATTTAATTATCAATTTAAAGGACAAACTTACAGCAAGAATCAAAGCCCAACTACATCACGATTTTCCAATATATATGTTATTTTAACTAAAATGTAGGTTAATAAATTGTTAACAGGTAATATAGAATATATTTTGGGTAATTTTACAGAGAATTGATTCAGGAACCTAAATTACCTTTACATTAAAATCAATATTAAATGATTAAGAAGAAACCTACTTTCGAGGCTATTGAACCTAATTTTGGCCATTCTTATATGTACCAAAAATTTGATGCGTCCAAGACAAACAGAGATAATATTTGGCATTACCATCCAGAGATTGAATTGGTATATATTAACGGTGGGGCTGGTAAAAGAAGAATAGGCAGTCATATATCATATTACACCGATGGTGATTTGATATTGATCGGGAGTAATCTTCCACATTGTGGTTTTACCGATAAATTCACAGGGAATAAAAATGAGATTTTGGTTCAAATGAAAGCTGACTTTTTAGGGCAATCATTTTTTAATATTCCAGAAATGAAAAAAATCCAAAATCTTTTGGAAGTTGCCAAAGGTGGTATAGCCTTTTCCGGTAGAACTAAACAAATCCTAGGGGATAAAATGGAGGATCTAGAATATCAGAACGATTTTGAACGTATCTTATCAATTCTGCATATTCTAAATGAGCTAGCCTTATCAGATGAATTCAAGGTTTTGAATGCAGAAGGGTTTTCGCTCGAAACCGAAGTAAAGGATAATGATCGAATCAACATTATATTCAACTTTGTGAAAAATAATTTTCAGGAAGATATTCCATTAGCAGAAATAGCGAATATGGTAAGTATGACGGTACCTTCGTTTTGTAGGTATTTTAAAAAAATAACCAATAAAACCTTCGTTCAATTCGTAAACGAACGAAGATTGGTACATGCTTCTAAATTATTGACAGAACAAACTATGAGTATATCTGAGGTCTGCTTTGAGTGTGGATTCAATAACTTTTCGCATTTCAACAAGTCATTCAAAGCCTTTACAGGTCAAAATCCGTCTGATTATAGGAAGCAATTAAAAACTATTTTAATATAATGCTTCAGCAAAAAATACATCTTGATCTGCCTGAGAGCAATATTACCTATTATCCAGATTTTATAGCTTCTAAAGTTGCGACTCGGTATTTTAAAATATTTAATGAGACCATTCCATGGCAACAAGATGACATCAAAGTTTTTGGCAAAGTGTATGCTCAGCCGAGACTAACGGCCTTTTATGGCAATGGCGCAAAATCATATTCATATTCCAATATTACCATGCAACCCCAACCTTTCACTAAGGAACTACTGGAAATAAAGCAGAAAATTGAAGCAATTGATTTTGTTGCCTTCAATTCATGCCTATTGAACCTTTATAGAAATGGCAAAGACAGTAACGGATGGCATGCTGACGATGAAAAAGAATTAGGGCAAAACCCAATTATAGCTTCCTTAAGCCTTGGTCAAGAGCGCCCATTTCATCTGAGATATAAAAGAAACACCAAGGTTAAGCACAAAATAGTATTGGGCCACGGCAGCCTGTTATTAATGAAAGGAAGCACACAACATCATTGGCAACATCAGATTCCCAAGACAGCAAAACCCATTGCGGAACGAATTAATTTGACGTTTAGAGTATTACAATAAAAAAAATCGGCTCAAAACCGATTTTTTTTATACCCTTGTTCCAAGTTAGGCACTGCCTTTAGCGTTTGGGTTGCTGCACCAATGTCCTCATGCATAACTTCAATACTATAACTTCAAATCTTATGCCAAGGTATTAGTTTTCGATAATATTCCCATTTTTAGGTTAAAATGACAAAAACTAAACCTTATATAGGCAGTTACTCGCTTAATTCAAGGTTTACACAATTACTTAAAAAGCTCGTTAAGCACTTTGGCCAAGCGCAATCCGCCCTTTTGAAGTTGGCTTTCTACGGTGCCCCACCAGTTATAACTATAGCTATAGGCCAACTTTTCACCTACCTCGACAGAATTATACAGTTTATTGGCTATTTCTTGTGATTCCTCAACCCATTCAAGCACGGTACCATTTTGAATGGCCCTTTTTTCATTTTTATTAAGTTCTGGAAGCGAAGTCGCCAATTCGGTATAACTCATGCCATAATCATTGATCATATTGGAATCCCAAACCCTATGTAAATTACTTCCTTTGCCAAACCATTGCACCTGTATATCGTTACCGCCTTTGTCTTCAACCCTGCCCACATGCATGGGCTGGTGTAAATCCCCAATTAAATGCACCAACATCTTAAGATAAAATACCCTGTCTTCCTTCGTGTTTTTATTGTTCTTTACCATTGCTATGCATTTTTCAATACCAACCACCAAATCTCCATACTTACTTGGTTCAATATCAGAATAATCCTTACCTGGTGGGATATTCACATAGTGCCAGGCACTGAATTCCCTGAAACGCCTATCAGCCTTTATCTCATCAGCAAAATTTGAGATTGAAGCAATACTCTGCCCATCCAGTAGTTTATCCATAGCACGCCTTGCCCGTCCCGAAAGTTCTTCCTGAGCAACTTCACCAATAGCCCTATGCCCTGTTTTGGACCAAAAAATGGAATTACCGAAAGAAAATTGAATTGAAAAAAGGAGTAAAAAGAGGATTTTTTTCATTATTTGATATTTATTTCAAAAATAATCAAATGCTACCTAAAGCATTGTTAAGTTTTAGATCATTTTAAAATTTATGTTTGATATTGCGATAAAATATTCGATTTGAATTTAAAAACCCCAAAAGCCCGATTATCAAAATTCACAGTCATTTTGTGCTTGGCCATATTCGCTGTGATGATCATTTTTGTGTTCAGTGTGCGATTTGGGGTTTGGGGCAAAATTCCAGAAAAAAAAGAACTGTCCAATTTTCAGTACCAAAGAGCGTCTGAAGTATACACTGCAGATAGTGTATTGATCGGTAAATATTATCTGTATGATCGCCAACCTATTACCTACGAAGAATTTCCGAAGCATCTTTTAAATGCTTTGGTGGCAATAGAAGATAAGCGTTATTACGAACATTCCGGAATTGATTATCCCAGTCTTTTTCGAGTGGCCCTAAAGACCATTTTGATGCAGGATCAATCTTCAGGTGGTGGAAGCACCTTAACACAGCAACTGGCTAAAAACCTCTACCCAAGAAAAAATCGAAAGAAAGCGAACATTGCCATTAATAAGGTCAAGGAAATGATTATCGCTTCCCGATTAGAGGATATCTACACCAAAGAAGAAATACTTACCCATTATTTGAATACGGTATCTTTTGGGGGTAATACTTTCGGTATTGAAAGCGCATCCTTGAAGTTCTTCAATAAAAAAGCAAAACTGCTCTCGATAGAAGAGGCCGCCGTTCTCGTTGGCATGTTAAAGGCCACTTACGGATACAATCCAAAGGTATTTCCCCAAAAAAGTTTAAATCGCCGTAATCTCGTCTTACAGTCAATGTATACAAATGAATTTCTAGGAACTGAAGAAAAAGATAGTTTAATAGCAATGCCTTTAAGGCTGAATTATAAGGAATTTAATCATACCGCTGGAATAGCACCCTATTTTCGGGAAGAGGTTCGTAAAAAATTAATCAAATGGAGCAGGTCTCAAAAAGAAGAGGGTAATGGATATAATATCTATACCTCAGGACTTAAAATCTATACTACTTTAAGCCATAAGATGCAAGTAATGGCAGAAGATGCACTGAAAATACATATGACATCACTTCAAAAAAGTTTTGAAAAAAGTTATGGTACCAACGCACCATGGAAAGTCAACAAAAATATTATTGAAAAAGCAGTACGCAGCGCACCTCATTATAAAAAATTGATTGAAAATGGATTAGATCATAAAGAGGCCTGGGATTCTTTGAACATTAAACGCAAGATGGATTTGTCAGATTGGAACGGAAATAAAAAAATTGAGGCTAGCCCCATAGACAGTGTAAAACACTATTTGAAATTTTTGAATACAGGTTCATTATCCATAGACCCAAAAACCGGTGCTGTGCTCACATGGATTGGGGGAATCGACTATAAAATCTTTAAATATGACCATGTCAGCCAAAGCAAAAGGCAAGTAGGCTCTATTTTCAAGCCCATTGTCTATACTGCTGCTCTGGAAGCCGGTATTTCGCCATGTTCCTATTTTTCAGCGCAAGAGGTGGAATATGAAAATTTAAAGGGATGGTCACCGACCAATTCTGGTAACAAGGATGAAAAATTTCTTAATTATTCCATGGAGATGGCATTAAGTAATTCGGTCAATACTGTTGCGGTCAAGGTCCTTGAAAAAACTGGAATCGATAATGTATTGGTACAAGCCAAAAATATGGGCATTTTCTCAGAATTACCTGAACAACCCTCTTTAGCTTTGGGTACAGGAGAAATATATGTTAACGAACTGGCAGGCGCATATGCTGGATATGTAAATGGAGGAAAAGCAGTACTCCCCTATTTGATTAAAACAATTACGAATCAAAAAGATTCAGTTTTGGCCACATTTGAGCCAAAAATAGCCCAAATCGCTGCATTTTCGAAAGAAACAGGCGAAATTATGCTCGAAATGATGAAATCTACCATTAATCAAGGTACGGCCTCTCGAATACGTTCTACCTACAAATTGAAAAACGATATTGCTGGCAAAACAGGTACTACACAGAACAACAAGGATGCATGGTTCGTGGCTTTAACCCCAAAATTGGTTCACGTTACTTGGGTAGGCCTTGACGATCATGAAATCGGATTTAGAAGTACAAGCCTAGGTCAAGGAGCCAATGCAGCACTGCCTATTTTTGCCCTTTTTATACAAAAGATGAACAGAGACGCATCTTTAAACCATATTACTAAGGCACATTTTCCTAAACCAGAGAACTCTGTTTTTAGGCGGTTGGACTGCGAGCCTATAAAGCGTGATGGATTCTTCAAGCGTCTTTTTAAAAATCCGAATAAAAAGAAAACCAAAAGGTTTAGGACAAGAAAGTAAATAGAGCAAAAAATATGATAGAATATTTGATAATATAATTTATTATCATATCTTCATGATATCATTTTAATATCATTAAATTTATTTAATCATGACAAACGAAAAAAATGCAACACCTATCAATGGATATATAATGTTGATATTCTTTTTGATTTTATTCTTTGGCGGGCTGTTAGTTCTCATACGGATGCCAAACTTATTGGCAGTTGTTACAATTGTTATTGCCATATTAATGGTTCCAGGTTTTGTTTTGGTAAATCCCAATAGTTCAAGAGTTTTGCTTTTGTTCGGAAAATATGTTGGTACTATAAAAAAGAACGGGCTTTTCTGGGTTAATCCTCTTTACTCAAAAAGGAAAATTTCATTGCGGGCAAGTAATTTTGATAGCGAACGTCTTAAAGTAAATGATAAACTGGGTAACCCGGTCATGATTAGCACTATTTTAGTCTGGCGCGTAAACGATACCTATAAGGCTGCCTTTGATGTTGATGACTATAAGAATTTTGTTCGAGTACAGACCGACGCCGCTGTGCGCAAATTAGCCAGCATGTATCCCTATGACAATTTTGCCGACGATGGTACCGATGAGGATATTACCTTACGCTCAAGTGTTAATGAGGTTAGTGAAGCATTGGAGAAAGAGGTGCAAGAACGTTTATCTATGGCTGGGATTGAGGTTTTAGAGGCACGGATAGGCTATTTGGCTTATGCCCAGGAAATTGCCAATGCAATGCTCAAACGACAACAGGCTACTGCTATAGTTGCCGCTAGACATAAAATAGTGGAAGGTGCTGTAAGTATGGTTGAAATGGCTTTACATGAATTAAGCAAGAAAAACTTGGTAGACTTGGATGAGGAGCGAAAAGCTGCCATGGTGAGCAATTTAATGGTGGTACTTTGTTCCGATAAAGATGCTTCCCCTATAGTTAATGCAGGTACGCTGAATCATTGAACATGAGAGTATTCTCTGAAACGCAACGTTTTAATCAGTGGTGGTTACAACTACTATTCATAGCACTTATACTATTCGTAGGCTATTCTATTTTTCAATGGTATTTCACAAATGAGGCAGTAGATAATGTTGGTCCCAATGATTCCTTTGGTCAACTAATCGTAATTGTAACCATTCTCCCTATTTTGATATTGTTTTATTATCTAAAATTGCGAACAGAAATAGATGAGAGCGGAATCCAATATCAATTCTTACCATTCCATTTTTCTGTTAAAAAAATAGCTTGGACAGATATTCAAAATTGTTATGTTAGAACCTATAAACCCATTTTGGAATATGGGGGATGGGGGTATAGAACTTCATTTGGAAAAGGAAGAGCTTTTAACGTTAAGGGAAATAAAGGAATACAAATTGAACTTAAATCAGGTAAAAAAATATTGATAGGAACTCAAAAACAGGAGCAAGCTAAAAAAGTGATTGCACTTTACCTAAAAGAAAAAGTATGAAAGAATATAGGATTATCAAACAAAAGGAAAAGTTTCTTGGTAATCAAGACTTAGATTTCGAAGATGAACTCAATTCGTTGGCAAAACAAGGATGGCAAGTAATAAGTATTGTCCGCCTAACACATTCCAATGCAATGAAAGCAGTTTTAGAACGAGATAAAAACAGATAGGCATAATTTAACTTTGATATGAGCAAAAAGAAAGCATTTGCATTACGTATGAACGAAGAAATGCTGAAAGCAATTGAAAAATGGGCCTCCGACGAATTTCGAAGCACTAATGGTCAAATAGAATGGATGCTGGTGAAAAGCTTGAAAGAGGCAAAACGGGAGCCTAAAAAGAAGAGCGATCTATAATAGAACATTTTAGGATTTAAACCCTTAAATTTGGCAACCCACCAATCCAGAAACCAATGACTAGAGTTCTTTGTGCACTACTACTACTCTTTTTCGCCACCCCTACTCTAAGTCAAACCAATACCAAATCATTTACCGTAAAATACATTACAGAGCTTCCTGAAATTGACGGAATTCTTGATGAATCCTTTTGGGAAATTGCCGATGGCCCTCATGACTTTCAACAGTATTTCCCAACGGATTCTGTACTTGCCGAACAACCCTCTGAGATAAAAATGGTGGTTAGTAATACGCATCTCTATATTGGTCTAACCGTAAAATCTATTGGTAGCAATTGGATAACCCCATCGTTAAAAAGGGACTTTCGTGCAAGTAACGGCGATAGTATGAGTTTGATTTTCGACACCTTTAATGATGGTACCAATGCATTTTTATTCGGTATTAATCCCTATGGCGTTCGCCGGGAGGTATTGATTTCAGGTGGTGGGTCGGATTTAAGGGGTTTTAACACCTCATGGGATGTTAAATGGAAAGGCGAATCCAAAATACATGGGGACTACTATACCTCAGAGATGGCCATACCCTTGACCTCTTTTAAATTCAAGGATGGTGAGAACAAATGGCGTTTTCAAAGCTACCGATTCGATATGCAGACGAACGAACGTAGTACTTGGCATCGTGTACCCCAAGGACAGTTCTTGGTGAGTTTGGCCTTTATGGGTGATATGCATTTTGAAAAACCGCTGAGTAAATCCAAAACGCCATTGGCTCTAATTCCTTATGTAAATACAATATCAGAGAAGGATTTTGAATCGGATAAAAGTAATACCAACCTTAAAGTGGGCGGAGATGCCAAAATCGCTATAGGTAATGGAATGAATTTAGATGTGACCATAAATCCCGATTTTTCCAATGTAGAAGTCGATGCTATTATCACTAATCTAACCCGCTTCGAGGTATCACTACCGGAAAAGCGACAATTTTTCATTGATAACAGTGATCTCTTCGGAAGTTTTGGTGGCAGTCGAGACGCCAATCCGTTTTTTTCAAGACGTATCGGTATCGCCCAAGATACTGCAGGCAATACCATAGAAAATAGAATTATAGGTGGAATTCGACTCAGTGGAAAATTGAATGAAAATTGGCGGTTGGGGGTATTGAG
>RCMY010005686.1_pt1 | contig 10545 bp, 9 predicted proteins | sample 2041341 | NCBI WGS metagenome assembly RCMY01 (sample SAMN09708234, study PRJNA481090) | Marine sediment metagenome, whole genome shotgun sequencing project.
CAAGATCAAGCGCTCGCGGCAGAAGCCACTCCTACAGGTCGAGCGTGCGGAGCCAGTCGGCGAGACGGGTTTGTTCTGGCAACGGGTCGTGCAATGCATCCAGTGCAACCAGCAGGGGAGCCAGGTCATCGGCGTCATCCACGTCGCGCAGGTGGCGTAAACGTGCGATCGGTGCGTCGCCCAGTGCATCGCAGAAGCGTGCAGCGGTGTCTTCCCGTGACCACGGCGTCTGTGTCCAAGCCGCAGCGGGGACGTCATCGCGGGTCGCAAACAGCCAGAAGCCGCCGTCACTACTCGGCCCGATCACGTGGGTATGCGTGTCCAGGGCGCGTGCAGCGACGATGATGTCGTCGGCTTCAATCTGTGGGGTGTCGGCACCCAGTAACAATGCGGCGCCAAACCTTGCACGAAGTACTTCGGCAACACGACCCATGCGCAGGCCAAGGTCGCCGTCGCCTTGTCCGATGCGTGGCAGCGATGCCCAGTTCGGGTCGTCCAGTGCGGTGGTTTCTGCCACGGCCCAATGCGATGTGGATCCGGGTAATTGATTGCTGGCGTTACGTGCGACCGCAGCCACGGCTTGCGCGGAGAGCAAATGGAAGCGTTCGGCGGCATCGCGGCCGATGCCGGCGGCCAGTCGCGTCTTGAGCGACGAGTGCCCCGGGGTCTTGACGAAGATCGCGATGCCGGTGCGCAAGGTCATCGTCCGCGCGCCTGTTGGCGTGCCTGCCGTGCGGTGAGGCGTAGGTGGTGCAGGGTCGTATGCAGCCAACCGTGTTCGGCATATTTGCGGGCGCTGGTCGCCAAGGTCCCGTCGACCGGTCGCAAGGGCAGCCCGATGCGGCGTGAGCGCCAGACCCAGGCGTGATCCTCGCCGAAGGCCAGTGCCGGATCGAATGGCCCCAGGCGGTGTGCATCCTCGCGGCGTAGAACGAATCCCTGGTCGCCAAAGGGCAGGCCGAACCAGCGTGCGCGCAGGTTGGCGCCAAAGGCGTTGACTGGCATCGGCCATGGGCCGTCGTTGTCGAAGGCCAGTCGAAACCAGCCAAGCGCGTGTGCTTGTGTGGCCATGAACTCGCACAATGCCGGCAACGTGTCTGCACGCAGGCTGGAATCGGCATGCAGCAACCACAACCACTCCCCTTTAGCGGCTGTGATGCCTGCATTGAGTTGATGCGCGCGGCCGGCAGCTGCGGTCAGTGCAGTGATGCCGGCAGGGCAGTGCTCGATTTGTGGATCGCCGGAGGCGAATACCAGCAGGATTTCAGCTGCAAACGGGCCTCGAATTTTTCCGTCATTCCGGCGAATACCGGGATCCATGTTGACGTTCGCAACAGGATCAACATGGATCCCGGTATTCGCCGGGCTGGCGGAAGGGGGTTCCGGGTGTTCGTGGGTGCTTGCCGAAGGGACACCTGCCGGAAGGACACCTGCCGAAACCAGATCAGCGATCAATCCACGCCATGCATCGTCGCCGGGCCCAACGGGCACGACGATCGATAGTGCTATTGCATCGAATGCCATGCAGGCACTGTGCTCAGGCCAGGCTGCCGCCGCAACTGCTGCCCGATCCGGCGGTGCAGCCATAGCAGTGGCGGCCGAAGGCAATGCTGCGCGAATCGACCTCGTCGAGCCGGTCGATGTCCCATAAAGTGGTGCGCTCGCGGCCCAGCTCGATGTCGAGCATCTGGTTGAAGTCGCAGTCGTACAGGCCGCCATTCCAGCCCACCGACACCAGGTTGCGGCACATCACGCCCAGCGCGGCGCGTGGGTTGAAGTTGTCGATCAGCAATTGCATGTAGTCGTCTAGTTCGCCATCGCGCTCAAGCTCATGCAGGAAGCGCTTGATCGGCATGTTGGTGATCGTGAACAGGTTGTTGAACACGATACCGAAGTCGTCGACCAGCCGTTGCCGGTACTCGGCCTCCAGCGAGACCTGTGAAGGCGGCAGTTTCGCGCCCTGCGGGTTGTAGACCAGGTCCAGTTCGAGGCCGCTGCCGGGTCGTCCGTAGCCGAGCGCATTTAAATTTTGCAGCGCGTCGATACTGCCACCGAAGACGCCTTTGCCGCGTTGTTTGTTGACGTTTTCCTGCGTGTAGCAGGGCAGCGATGCCACTACCGAGACGCCTTGCGCTGCAAGGAAGTCGGCGGTGTCCTCTTGTCCCGGCTCAAACAGTACCGTCAGGTTGCAGCGGTCGATCACCTTGAGCCCGCGGGCGCGGCCGGCACGGACCAGCTCGCGGAACTGCGGGTGCAGTTCCGGTGCGCCGCCGGTGAGGTCCAGCGTGTGTAGCGCCGGAGCGGTGTCCATCAGTTCGATCACCCGCGCAATGCCCTTGGCATCCAGCGCCTCGCGGCGCTTGGGGCCGGACTCGACATGGCAATGCGTGCACGCCAGGTTGCAGCGTGCGGTCAGGTTGACCTGCAGGATTTCCAGCGGCGTACGCGACAGTGTCAGGCCTTCGCGCTCCACGGTACGTGCGAAGGGCAAGGTCGGGGCGGCCAGGACGGCATTCATGATGTCGCTCCCTCGGATGCGGATCGGATGGTATCGGGATGATTGTCGCCGACGTGCATGCGGTCATATCCGCGCAGGCGGGGATCCATGGATGCTGCATGCGTGGACGTTGCATGTGCGCCTTGAACAGCCAAGTCACTGGATTCCCGCCTGCGCGGATATGACGGTTGCTGTGGGAAGGACGGCTTGGGTTTAACCGGCGGAATCGAAAAGCTGCGTGGAGGTCGCATCACTCGCCCCCCCGCTTCCAGCGGTGATAGCGCCCGGCGATCCGCAGCAGCGTTTCCGGCTGGTGCCGCTTGCGCCGCTCGCCGGCCACGGATTTGATCGCCTCGGCAAACGTCGGGTAGGCGAACACCGTGCCCAGGATCTTGTCCAGGCCAATGCCGTGCTTCATCGCCAGCGCCAGCACAGCGATCAATTCGCCGGCGCGTTCGCCGACCACACTGGCGCCCAGGATCTTGTCCTTGCCTGGCGGCACCAGCACTTTGACGAAGCCGGCGGTGGCACCTTCGGCGACCGCACGATCGAGTCGCGAAAATTCGTATTTAACTACTTCGAACGCTGTGTCCTCGTCCTTCGCCTCGCGCTCGCTCAAGCCCACGCGCGCAGCCTCTGGTTCGGTGAAGGTGCAGGCCGGCAGCACACTGTAGTCGGCACGGAACGACTTGAATCCGCCGAACAGCGCATTAACCGATGCGTACCACGCCTGGTGCGCGCCGGCATGGGTCAATTGGTAGGGGCCAGTGACATCGCCGACGCAGTAGATGTTGGGGAAACGCGTGCGCAGGAACTCGTCGGCCTCCAGCGTCTTGTTCTTGCGCAAGCCCAGGTCGAGCTTGTCGACGCCGTAGCCCTCGACGTTTGCACTGCGACCGATCGCAACCAGCAGTGCGTCGAAGGCGACTTCGGACCTTTCATCCTTGTGTTCGACAACCAGCGCCGGGAACTTGCCACCCTTCACTTCGACCGCCTTGTGGCCCAGCCGCACGGCGACGCCGTCGTGTTCCAGCGCCTGCTGCACGACCGCGGCGACATCGCCGTCCTCGCGCCCCAGCAACTGGTCGCCCATCTCGACGATGGTGACGTCGCTACCCAGGCGCGCGAACGCCTGCGCCAGTTCGCAGCCAATCGGACCGCCGCCAAGGATCGCCAGGCGGGCGGGAAGTTGTTCCAGGTTCCAGATCGTGTCCGAGGTCAGGTAGTCGACCTTGTCCAGCCCGGGGATCTTTGGCACCAGCGGCCGCCCGCCAGCCGCGATGACGATGTTGCGTGTCGTCAGGGTCTTGCCGTCGACCTCGACTTCCCATGGTGAAACGATCGTCGCTTCGCCCTGGACCACGTCGACGCCGAGCTTGCGATAGCGTTCGGGCGAATCGTGCGGCGCGATGGTGCGGATCGACTCGCGCACGTGCTGCATGACCTTGCCAAAGTCGATCCTGGCATCGGCCGCTTCCACGCCGAAACGATCCCCGTCGCGTGCCTCGTTGGCCGCACGCGCGGCGCGGATCAGCGCCTTGGACGGCACGCAGCCGCGGTTGAGGCAGTCGCCGCCCATCTCGGCCTTTTCGACCAGCGTGACTTTGGCGCGCACGGTGGCGGCGATGTAGCTGGTAACGAGTCCGGCCGCGCCGGCACCGATCACGATGATGTTGTTGTCGAATTGCTTCGGCTTGTCCCAATCCTTGTACACACGGTGTGCGCGCCAGGCACCGAGTAACTTGCGCGCAATCAACGGCAGCAACGCCAGCGCGGCGAACGCCAGCAGTACACGCCAGCTGAGGATGCCGGACAGCGACTGCAGCTGGCCCAGTTCGCGCCCCGCGTTGACGTACACGATCGTGCCGGCAAGCATGCCCAGCTGGCTGGCCACGTAGAACGTCCACACACGGATTGCGGTCAAACCCATCACCAGGTTGATGACGAAGAACGGGAATAAAGGCACCAACCGCAATGCGAACAGGTAGAAACCGCCTTCGCGCTCGACACCGGCATCGATGCGCTTGAGCCGTTTTCCAAACTTTTCGCGTACCGTGTCGCGAAAGACGTAGCGCGAGACCAGCATTGCCAGGGTCGCGCCGATGCTGGCCGAGAACGATGCGATCAGCACGCCTTCGAGCAGCCCGAACACGGCACCTGCAAACAGGGTCAGCAGGGTTGCGCCAGGCAGCGACAGCGCCGTGACCACGATGTACAGGCCCGCGAATGCCAGTGCCGCACCAAGCGGATGCGCGCCGACATAGGCGTGTGCCTGCCCGAGCAACGACTGCAACTTGGCCAGGGTCAGGTAGTCGGAGCCGCCGCCGAAGTAGAGGGCGACTGCGGCGATCAGCACGATCGCCAGCAGGATGAGCTTTCCGGGTTTCATGCGCGCCTCAGCAGCACGCGCCGGCAGTGCCGGCACCACTGGAAGCGGGCGTCGCGCAATCGAACAGCCCGAAGTGCGCGCGCCGGGCGGTGACTTCGAAATGCGGCGCGTAGCGTGTGTCGGACAGCATCATCGCGGTGTTGCCGCAAACCGGGTGCGGGCGATCGCGCTCGAAAACGTGGTGGTCGTCAAGCATGAACCGGTGCGGGTGGTGCGCAATGCTGCCGCGATAGGTCGCGACCTGCCCGAAATCCTCGCAACGATCTTCCAGGTCGAGCTTGAACGCGCGCACGGTGATGCTGTCGAAAGTGACCATGCCGATGCGGGCCTCGATCTCGGGGTCGAGCAACGGCACCGGGCTGCGTGCGGTGATGCGATGGTCGTCGATCCCGTTGGCGGCCAGCAAACGGCGGAAATCCTCGGAATACAACGCGCCGGACAGGCATTCACCGCGCAATACCGGGTCGTCCAGAAGCTCACGCGGGATGCGTCTGTCGGCATAGATATCGGAGAAGTACAGCTCGCCGCCGGACTTGAGCACCCGGAAGATCTCGGCGAAGACACGTGCTTTGTCCGCCGACAGGTTGAGCACGCAGTTGGAGATGACGACATCGATGCTGCCAGTTTCGATCCCGGCTGCGGCCAGGTCCTCGATGCGGCCGTTGCGGAATTGGACGTTGTCCAGGCCAGTGCGCTCCTGGTGCGCTGTTTGGGCTGCCCGTGCGACTTCGATTTGCGCGGGTGTCATGTCCAGGCCGATCACGCGCCCCTTGGACCCGACCAGCCGGGACACCAGGAAGGCATCACGGCCAGTGCCGCACCCCAGGTCGAGTACGGTCGCGCCCTCCAGTGCCGCGGGAATCGGCGAGCCGCAGCCATAAAAGCGATCGGTGACCTCGCGTGGCAACTCGCGCAACCAGGCTTGCAAATGGGTGGGCATGGCGTCCGGGCTGCAGCAGGCGCCGGTTTTCAGGTCGCCGGTCCCGGTCAGGGTCTCGCCGTAGTATTTCTGGACGGCATCGGGCTGGCTTTCATCGGGCTGGATAGCGTCGTGGCTCATTCGGGTCTCGTTTTGAGTTGTAGCGGCGCCTTGCCGGTGCAGTGCAAAGCCAAAGGAGTGTGTGGCGGTGAAGGGCCGGCTTGTGTAGAGCAAATATCGCCTGCGAGCCACTCCGCGACAGGCTGCGACAGGCCGGGACAGGCCGGGCAGGCAAGCCACCATAGATGGATTCGCTCGCAGGCCATGGAAAGTTACGTCCGGATGCCCCGGACGGTTGCGATGACGCCATTCCGACGCTTGCACCCCGCCCCTGGCCGCGCCCAAGCCAGTGTGCCCCCTCGCAGTGGCCACGTTGTTGCGGCACACTTTGACCCATGGACCGTTATGAACGCATCACTGCCCTGCACCGCACCCTCAAGGCCGCACGCTATCCGGTGACGGTGCCGCGGCTGCAGGAAGAGCTGGGCTGCTCGCGCGCCACCGTCTATCGCGACCTGGCCTTCCTGCGCGACGGGCTGATGGCGCCGGTGGTTGGCGATGGTGAGGCCGGGTTCCGCTACGACCCGCAGGAGGTCGGGCGCTTCGAGCTGCCCGGCCTGTGGATGAGTTCGGAAGAGCTGCATGCGCTGCTGACCGCGCAACAGCTGCTCTCGCGCAGCGGCGGCAGCATGCTGTCCAGCGCGCTGGCACCGTTGCAGGGACGGATCGAAAAGCTCCTTGACGAGCACGCCGCCGGCAAGCGCTGGCCGGTCGAGCGCGTGCGTGTCATCCCGCACCGGCTGCGGCAGATGGATGAGCATGCCTTCCGCAGCGTCTGTTCGTCGGTGCTCGAGCGCAAGCAGCTGAGCTTTGAATACCGCGCACGGTCCACCGACGAGAAAACCCGCCGCACGGTCTCGCCACAACGCATCACCCATTACCGAGACAACTGGTACCTGGATGCCTGGGACAACGACCGCGAGGCGTTGCGCAGTTTTTCGGTCGACCGCATCAGTGCGGCCAAGGTGCTCGACGCCAGCGCACGCGATGTCGAAGAGACTGAGCTCGACGCCCACCTGGCCGGCAGTTACGGCATTTTTTCCGGCGCACCCAAGCATTGGGCGACCATCCTGTTCAGCGCCAAGTCCGCGCGCTGGGTGGCCGACGAGCGCTGGCACTCGCAGCAAAAGGGGCGGTTCCTGCCCGACGGGCGCTACGAGCTGAAGGTGCCTTACAACACGTCACGCGAACTGCTGATGGACGTGCTGCATTACGGCAGCGATGCCGAGATCGTCGAGCCGCCAGTATTGCGCGATCAGGTGCGCACGCTGTTGTCGCTGGCGATGAGCAATTACGACAAGTGAGACGTACGCGTTGATGGCCGAGGCAACGACGAGCCGCCGTAAAGAGAAGGTCGCCTTGGCACTGGGTGCCGGCGGCGCGCGCGGGTTCGCGCAGATCGGGGTGATCGAGGCGTTGGAAGCGCGTGGCATCGAGATCATCACCGTGGCTGGCGCCTCAAGCGGTGCGCTGGTCGGCGGGATTTACGCGGCCGGTAAGTTGCCGCAGTTTCGCGAGCAGCTGCAGCGCATGAGTCGTCGGCATTTCCTGCGGTTGCTTGATCCTGTGTTTGGCCAGGCCGGCCTGTTCGGCGGCACGCGGCTGGTGGACGCGATGCGCGAGGTGGTTGGCGATCCGGACATCGAGTCGATGCCGATACAGTTCACCGCGGTCGCGGTCGACCTGCAGCGCCAGCGCGTGGTCTGGTTGCGACGCGGACCGTTGTGGGAGGCGCTGCGCGCTTCGTTTGCGATCCCGGGGCTGTTCACGCCGCACGAAGTGCATGGCCGGGCGCTGGTCGATGGTGGCCTGCTGGCGCCGTTGCCGATCACCGCCACGCGGTTGTCGGATGCACAGCGCTTGATCGCGGTCGACATGCATGGCTGGCCGGACCATCCGCCGGGGGAACCGGCCGAGGACGAACCCGGCGCCAATCCTGGACACGATCCGGAGCGCGACTCGTTGCGCGACCGCCTGGGCGGTTGGGTCGAAAGCAAGCTGGGCCTCGACGACGATGCGCCGGGTCATGGCGGCGATCATCTGGGGATGGTCGAAACCATGTCGCGCTCACTGGACACCATGCAGGCGCAGATCTCACGCGTGCAGCTGGCGCTGGATCCGCCGGAGTTGGTGATCAGGATCCCGCGCGATGCCTGCCAGTTCTATGAGTTCTGGCGTGCAGCGGAGCTGGTCGAAATTGGTCGCGCCGAGGCCGAGAAGGCGCTGGACGCGGCGGGGTACTGAAGCCAGGCCACGCAACGGCCGGGCAACGCAACGGCCGGGCAACGCGACGGCGATGGCCACGTGGCAACGACTCAGGGATCGTCGGGGTGGTCGAAACCCAGCTTGCCGACCTGGTCGGCCGTCTGCGGCACCCGCCACAATTTGTCGCTGTTGACGCCGAATCCGTCGAGCTTGTCGAGCAAACGCTGGTACAGCGCATCGTCCATGTCCGGCGAGCGCGCAAGGACCCAGCCCATCTCGCGGCCAGGGTAATCGACCAGTGCCCATGAGTAATCCGGTGCCACTTCCAGGATCCGGTACTTGGCCGGTACGACCTTGAAGAACCGCTGCGACCACAGGCGATTGTCGGTACCGGGCTCGACCTTGGCCACGGATTTAATGGTTTTCACTGGCTGCGAAAACCCGGTGCGGAAAGTGAAATGCACGTCGATCCTGCCGTCGTCGCGCAGGGTGTAGTCATCGACGCTGGCGACGTTTCCGCGCTCGGCGAAGTAAGGGATATTGGCGATCACGTACCAGCGTCCCATGTAGCGCGGCAAGTCGATCGACGTGTCCTTGACCGCAGCGGGCATCGATGGCGTGGCGCAGGCTGCCAGCATCAACAGGGCCGCGACGGGCATCAGCAGGCGTAAACCGGGGGAGGTCAGGGACATGGGGGTTGGCTCCGTGTGTCTGCAGGTAGCTTCGCAGATACTGGCGAAGGACGCGTCAACGACGCCCTGCAGCCAGGACGTGCTGCCGCCGGTCGCAGTCCGTGAGATGGCGGCGTAAGAGGCTGTCCTCCCGATCAACGAGGACCTTGCCATGCCCATGCAGCAATACTTTTGCGCTGGACGTTTCAGCAATGGACGTTTTCGTAATGAAGCTTGCGCTTCCCGCCCTGCTATCAACCCTTTCCTTGAGCGCCTCATGCGTCGTGTGGTGTTGTTCGGTACGTTGCTGGTGATCGCACTGCCCGCCGCCCGCGGCAGTAGCGACTGGTTCGGCGCGTTGCCGTTGTGGCTGGTCGGGATGCCGCTGGCCAGCTGGTGGGCGCTGCATCGGTTCCATCTGCCACGGCGGCTGGTGTCAGCCAACAGTCAGACGAGATCCATGCAGGCGGGGGTGGTGCGACGGCGTGCGGGCAGGCCACAGGCGCGGCGGTGGGCGCCTGCATCGCGTTTGCGACAGCGGGGCATTCCGCGCGTTGCGTGATGGTGTGTGCGGGCTTGGACCCGGCGTGGGCCAGCTTGCCTTGTGCTAGTGTTTTCGACTTCTGCATTCGACTTCAGCCCTGCCGGGGAGGGCATCGCCATGAATGATTCTGGATCGAGACTTTCGACTGCGTGCCGCAGTCTTGCCATCGTGATCGGATTGGCGACAGTGACCGGTGCCGCTGTTGCGGCGTCGGGTGGCCAGGCTGATGATCAAGCACAACAGACCGAGGACACCATGCCGCCAGACAGCGTGCCCCAAGACAGCGTGCCCCAAGACAGCATGTCCAAAGACAGCATGCCCACATCGACCACCGCCGATCCCTACCTGTGGCTGGAAGACGTCACCGGCGACAAGTCGATGGCCTGGGTCAAGCAGCAGAACGCACGCACCGATGCCGAACTGGCGTCTGGCAACGGCTTCAAGACGCTGGAGCACGACATCCGCGCAATCCTCGATTCGGACGCCAAGATCCCCGACGCCAAAAAGATCGGGGACTACTACTACAACTTCTGGAAAGACGCGCAGCACGAGCGCGGCCTGTGGCGGCGCACCACGCTGGACGAATACCGCAAGGCCGATCCCAAATGGGACACCATCATCGACCTGGACGCGCTGGCCAAGGCCGAGGACGAGAAGTGGGTCTGGCACGGTGCCGACTGCCTGCGCCCGGATTACAGCCGTTGCCTGATCGCGTTGTCGCGCGGCGGCAGCGATGCCGACGTCACCCGCGAGTTCGACCTGTCGACCCGGCAATGGGTGAAGGACGGATTCGTGCGCCCCGAGGCCAAGGGCGGATTGGGCTGGATCGATCGTGACCACGTCTTCGTGTTCACCGATTTTGGCGAGGGCTCGATGACGCCGTCGGGCTACCCGCGCATCGTCAAGGCATGGACCCGCGGCACCCCGCTCGCGGACGCAGCGACGGTGTACGAAGGCCAGCCCAAGGACATGTACATTGCTGCCTTCCACGACGACACGCCCGGTTACGAGCGCGACTTCGTCAGCCGCACGATCGCGTTCTGGAACGACGAGTTGTTCCTGCGCGGCAAGGACGGCAGCCTCACCCAGGTCGATGCCCCCAACTCGGCCAGCAAGGGCGTGCATCGCGACTGGTTGACGCTGCAGCTGCGCGAGCCGTACGAGGCCGGCGGCAAGACCTATCCCCCTGGCGCATTGATC
>RCMY010005688.1_pt1 | contig 10544 bp, 11 predicted proteins | sample 2041341 | NCBI WGS metagenome assembly RCMY01 (sample SAMN09708234, study PRJNA481090) | Marine sediment metagenome, whole genome shotgun sequencing project.
AAAAAATAGATTTTAAAATTTGGAATATACCTGTCTGTTATGATGATGGATTTGGAACTGATTTAGATACTTTTTCAAAGGAATTTACCCTCTGACCGGTTTTGCATTCTAATAACACAAACATTTTCCTATATGGAATCCACTAGAATATACTGGATTAAAAACACGGTTTGCAGACGTTGCCTTAAGGTTATAAAACAAGAGCTCGAAGCAATCAAGGTTATCGTGCTTTCTCTAGAATTGGGAAAACTGACGGTTCGTATCGATGCTGATACCGATAAGGACATCGACAAGAAAATAGCAAGTATCCTTCACGCAAACGGATTTGAAATAGTAAGGAGCGAGGAGGAAATGCTGGCCGAAAGAATAAAGATCGTACTGATAGAACTTATTTCGGAACTACCGATTAATATCAGCCTAAATACGTCTGAACATTTGGCGACCCTGTTGCATAGGGATTACAAAATTCTGAGCAAAATTTTCTCTAAAAATGAGAACACCACTATAGAAAAGTATTTTATAAAATTAAAAATAGAAAAGGCCAAAGAGCTGATACAAATGCAACAGCATACCTTTTCCGATATCGCCTATATATTGGACTATAGCAGTGTGAACCATTTGTCGAGACAATTTAAAAATACGGAAGGGATGAGCATGACCGATTACAAGAACAGTCCGCTATGGGAACGGAATTTCCTTGACGAAATTATATAGATAAGAACGAAGATTATGCAGATGTAGACATCTCATAAGAAATAGATTTACGAACAACTAATTCAAAGACCCAATGTACCTATATATCAAATACATGGTGAGCTTGCGCTGTAAGATGGTGGTAAAGCAGGAACTGCAAAAGCTTGGCCTACATTGTGTGAACGTGGACCTTGGAACGATCGAAATAAAACAAGACATTACCAATTTACAGAAAAAACAACTGCGCAAAAACCTAAAGACATCTGGACTGGAACTACTTGACGATAAGCGGAATATCCTTATCGCAAAAATCAAGGCCCTAATCATTGAAATGATCCATTATTCCGACGAATTGCCCAAAGTGAACTATTCGGATTACATCAGTGAAAAATTGGGGCTTGACTATACGTATTTGGCGAATACCTTTTCCGAAGTAAAGGGAATCACGATTCAGCAGTTCATCATTATAAACAAAATTGAAAGGGTAAAGGAACTGTTGCTGTATGAAGAGTTGAACCTTACTGAAATATCCTACAAGCTGCATTATAGTAGCGTCGCCCATTTATCGAACCAGTTTAAAAAAATTACGGGGCTCACGCCCTCCTATTTTAAAAAACTGAAAAAGAAACGCTTAAGAAATCTGGAGGACCTATAGGTTTTAGTAAAAGAGAAAAAGCCCCTATCAAAAGCCTTGTGGTTCAAACCCTGGCTCGCAGGCAGGCAGTCATGAGGCTTTTTTTAGGCACGAAAATCAATACAATGAATGTGGGAATACTATAACTCTTCGTCTTTACGATGTAATACATTGTCCGCAAAAATCCCTCAACTTGAAGCACAGTTTTTAAGGAAAGGATGAAAACCCTTCTAACACTCCATTCCGTAAAATTTTAGCAATGGAAAATACAGTAGTTGAAAAATTACAGGTCAAAGAAGTTAAAAAATCACAAGTCTTTATTATCGTAGAGATTATAGAATATGTTCCCAATGCGGTGGTCATAAAAACCATCATAAAGAAAACTACCGGTAACGTATCCGTCATATCTATCGATGCGGGAGCGAACCTTACGGAAAGACTATCGCGATTCGATAATTTCATCCAGATAATCGAAGGGCGTGCCGAATTCTTGATCGACGACCATTCGCAGACCTTGGAAATGGGCCAGTCTATCATTATTCCGGCCAATTCCAAAAACACCATTAAGGCCAATGAGCGTTTCAAAATGATCTCTACCATTATAAAAAGCGGCTATGAATAGCGCATGTCAGATAGCTGATTTTGGATAGATTAAACTATGAAAGCCAGAAAAAATATTGTGGTAGTTGTTGCACATCCCGATGATGAAACCTTATGGTGCGGGGGTACGATGCTACTACATCCTAACTCTAATTGGTTCGTTGCCTGCCTATGTAGAAAAAACGATTCTGACCGGGCGCCCAAATTTAAAAAGGCCCTAGCGGCTTTCAAGGCCAAAGGGATTATGGGTAATCTGGACGATAGTGCGGAGCAACTGCCTTTGAATAAAAAAGTCGTAAAAAAAGCCATACTTACCCTGTTGCCCAAACAGAATTTTGACCTAATTCTAACGCACAGCCCTAATGGGGAATATACTAGACATCGGCGTCATGAAGAAATTGGCAGGGCAGTAATAGCGCTGTGGAACGAAAAAAAAATCGATGCAAAGGAACTTTGGACCTTTGCCTTTGAAGATGGAAATAAAAAATACTTTCCGCAGGTCATAAAAAGTGCAAATATCCTTCAAAAGCTTCCCCGAAATATTTGGCAGGAAAAATACCGAATAATTACCGAAGTATACGGTTTTGAAAAAAACGGTTTTGAGGCTAAAACAACGCCTAAAGCTGAAGCTTTCTGGAAGTTCGAAACCCACATGGATGCCCAAAAATGGCTAGAGCGGGAAGGAATTAAACAGTAAGCATTTTAATTGGTTCTATATGAAAGTATTGGTGCTTTATGATTATCCTCCTTCTCCTGGTGGGCTTGCCACCCAGGGAGACCTACTTTTTCGGGGGCTGCTAGAGCTGGGGATAGATGCCCATGCAGCCCACTTTGAGTCGGCACAGGAAAAAGAATGGTATTATAGGTGGTTCGAGCCCGATTTGGTAGTGGGGGTAGGCTATTGGGGGCATACTCCCCAGCTCGTGCTCCACCCTCAACGCTATGGTGTTGTACCCGTTCCGTGGCTGGTCGCTGATGGGTATATTGCCAATTATCAGGAAGTCTTGAACGAACTGCCCCTTATTTTGGTGACCTCACGTTGGGTAAAGGAAATGTATGTTCGCGATGGTATCCATGCAGATACTATTGAAGTACTTCCCGTTGGGTGCGACACCACTTCTTTTGTTCCCTTTGACAAAAATGATCCTAAAATCCTAGCGGTACGGGAATCCTTGGGGATTTCCCCAGATCAGTTAATGATATTGACCGTGGGCGGCGATGCAGCTTCGAAAGGTGCGCAAGAAGTGATGCAGGCACTGGCTATCATTGATACCAAGGCACCCGATTGGAAATACGTCTGTAAAGTATGGCCACAACCTAGAACAAAGGCCCAAAATCTCTTGGATCTCGAAATGGCCACCGATTTAGGTCTTGAAAAGAACATCACATACGCCACCAATACCGTTTCAAGGAATTTCATGCCGTATTTGATCGGTGCCTGTGATATTTATGCGGCACCCTCACGTCTTGAAGGGTTCGGCATGCCCCAAATTGAAGCGGGAGCCTGTGGAAAACCGGTTATCGGGATCAATGCCATGGGAATGCTGGATACGCTTATACATGAAAAAACGGCATTTCTTGCTGGGGTAGCCCGAAAAGTCGTGGTAAACGAAGTCCTTTTGGGCAAAGAATCGGGCTTTAAAAGCAAACATAAAGTCGCGTTCGATAGTCCCAGAACTGTGGATTACCGGGCTAATGTTCAGGAAATAGCCAAATGCATGCTTTTGCTCATGACCAATGAAAAACTTCGGACCGAAATGGGTCAGGAAGCAAGGAAACATGTAGTTGAAAATTTTGATTACCGCGTGGTAGCCCAAAAATTTATAAAGATCATACAGGATAAACTAGGAATTAATTAAAGGAAAAATGACTTCAGAAAATCATGATTTAATAGAATCCACAGAAAAGGCCGCTTTGGAAGTGCTGTTACACAATTCAAAAGGCCCTTTCTCTGACCTGCCCCGAACGGCCGGCTGGGGCTATCCCGAACCTTATACCAGAGACCTTTTAATTTCGGTTTTGGGAATAAGTGCCTCAAAAAATCCTGCCCTGATCAAAAGTATGCGTAGGGTTTTAGAAACGCTTGCCAAAAATCAATCCGACAAAGGACAGATTCCTTCGTTGGTTCACGATAAAAACAACCTGGGCTCCAGCGATACCACGCCGCTTTTTCTGATAGCAATTGGGGTTTTTAGGAAAGTGCTCGACGACCCACTTTTCCTGAAAGATGCCGTTGACAAAGCGCTCTTATGGATGGAATACCAATGTCCGACAAACCATTATTTGATAGCCCAGCAACCCACCAGCGATTGGCGTGACGAGCAATGGGTCCCGGGTTACGGGCTCTTCGTAAACACGTTGACCTACACGGGCCTCAAACTATTGGAAAAGGATGAAAGCGCCAAAAACCTCGGTAATGCAATGAATCTACCCACGTATACTTCCGATAGATCACATACCAGTCCGCATGAAGGACTTGCCATTAAAGATAAGCCCTATTACGCTCTGTGGTCGTACAAAGTGTACAGTAGTGATCGGTTCGATCTATTGGGAAACAGTCTCGCAATTTTATCGGGTTTGGCTACGCCAACAAAGGCTAAGGATATGGTTGAATGGATAGAAAGAGAATGTGCCTCGATGCGAAAAAATAAGGTTTTGGCCGTTGATCTTACGCCTAATTTATTCCCTTTTATCGAACCGGATGACGCAGATTGGTGGCCTCGGTATTCCAAATTTAACCTACCCGGGGATTATCATAATGGTGGGATATGGCCGTTTATCAGTGGATTTTATATAGCGGCCCTCGTTGCCGCCAAAAAATATGATTTGGCAGAGAAAAAACTCTTGGCATTGACCAAGCTTATTAAAACTGCCAGAAATAAGGAACTTGAATTTGGCTTTAATGAATGGTATAAAGCACAAGACGGAAAACCAATGGGACAGGATTGGCAGACTTGGAGCGCATCAAACTACCTCTATGCAACCCGATGCGTGACGGAAAAAAGAACACCATTCTTTGATGACATTCGATAGAGCTTAAAAGAATCGGCCAATCTCATAGTTTTTTGAAACTTCCAACCTGTGAATTATGTAACTCTATTCATTTATTATTCAACTTTTTTATTTTGATATTCAATAACTTGTGTTTTTTCTGACTAAAATCAGTAAGAACGGATTTTACTAAAACCAAAGAAAATGTCAAAAAGAAAAAGAATCTCTTCAAAGTTCGATAAACAGGATGTTGCCCAAATTTTAAAGGTAAAACGCACTCACGAGGATGACAAGGAAAACATCAAGAATAGAAGCTATAAAGGTCGCGTTCTATAGATGCCATTCGAAAAAATGCAGTAGGCTAGAAAAGCACTCGTCTTGATTTAATGTATTGTTGGTGAAAGAATTTTTGCCTTAAATTTTGGTCAAAATAGTATCTAATAGACTATTACCTTTTTATACCCAGCCGTACCCAAGACCTGATCAGTAAGAGTTTACCAAAACATGAACATTATTTAACTACTTCTACCATGGACAATGAAACGATTACAAAAACGAAGGGACGGCCCAGCGACAAAACATACGGTTCCAAAATTGACATAATAAAAATTCAAGAATTAGGTAAAAAAGTCAAAACATCCGGACCCCAGGTATCGGAGATTGCTTTTTTGACATCCTATCCCCCCAGAGAGTGCGGTATCGCCACCTATTCCAAAGATCTTGAACGGGCGCTCTCCGAAAAGTTTGGTCACAGCTTTGCCTTAAAGGTCTTACCTATCGAATCGAAAAGCGAACGGCACAAGTACCACCAAGGAGTAGAGCATGTGCTGAACACGGACAATGCCCTCGACTTTCTAAAAGCCTCGTATCGGATCAATTCCGATCCTAACGTCGGCTTAGTATTGATTCAGCATGAATTCGGGCTTTTCAAGGATAATGAAAATGCTTTTTTGGAATTTCTGGAGTTCCTCGATAAACCTGTTGCCATAACCTTCCATACCATTCTTCCCGAACCGACACCGGGGTTGAAACGAAACGTACAGCGGATGTCTTCTCTGAGCGATGCGATTATCGTAATGACGCAAACCTCGGCAGAAATATTGGTCCGGACCTATGGCGTAAGGGCCGACAAGATTACGGTCATACCGCATGGCACCCATTTGGTTCTTTATGAAAACAAGGATTTTTTAAAGGAAAAATATGGTCTATCGGGAAAAAAGGTACTCTCCACCTTTGGCCTTTTGGGCCCGGGGAAAAGTATCGAGACCACCTTGCGAGCGCTTCCTGATATTATAGCAGAATTTCCCGAAACCGTCTTTTTGATCATCGGTCGTACCCATCCGACCGTGGTCAAGGAGGAGGGAGAAGTATACCGGGATTTCCTTGAGGATAAAATCCATGCACTGGGCATCACGGACCATGTGCGGTTCGTAAACGAATTCGTTCCGTTGGCCGAGCTATTGGAATATCTGCAACTGACCGATATCTATCTGTTCACCTCAAAAGACCCCAACCAAGCTGTCAGCGGCACCTTCTCTTACGCACTTAGTTGCGGTTGCCCCGTAATTTCGACGCCCATACCGCATGCGCTCGAAGTCTTACAGAACGAGGCCGGTATCGTGTTCGATTTCGAGGATTCCGGACAACTGGGCCGAGCGGTCGTACAACTGCTCGGAAACGATGAAGCGCGCCATAAATTGAGCCTGAACGGACTGAACACCTCCGCGACTTCGGCCTGGGAAAATGCCGCTATAGCCCATGCCAAAATTTTCGGGAAGCTGGGAAAGGGAATCCGCTTAAATTATCGTAAACCGCCAATAGAGCTCAAGCATATCAAAAGGATGACGACGGTGGTGGGTATCATCCAATTTTCCAGCATCAACCATCCCGACATCGAAACCGGCTACACGCTTGACGACAATGCACGTGCCCTGATAGCCCTCTGCCAGCATTATCAGATAACGGGAGCTCCTTCAGATTTAAAATATATCAAAATCTATTTTAATTTTATCCAAAGTTGTTTCCGGCCTGATGGCAAATTTTTGAACTATGTGGACAAGGAATATCAGTTCACGGAGCAGAACGATTTCGAAAATTTGGAGGATGCCTGCGGTAGGGCCGTTTGGGCCTTGGGCTACCTGCTTTCGGTGGCGGAACAATTTCCCAAAGCCTATCGCGGTATCGAGGATAGGGCAAGATTCATATTCGAAGAGGCCATAAAACAAATGGAAGACGTCCACTCCACTCGCAGCATGGCCTTTGTTATCAAGGGACTTTATTACTATAACCGCACTTCTGATAGGAAGTGCGTTAACGACATGGTCACAAAATTTGCCGATCGTTTGGTGCAAATGTATAGGCATGAGGCCAAGGCGGACTGGAATTGGTTCGAAAGTTACCTAACCTACGGCAACGCCGCTTTGCCACACGCCCTGCTAATGGCTTACACGATGACACTTAATGGCGACTATAGAAAGATAGCCAGGGATGCCTTTGATTTTCTATTGTCCAAAATCCTCACTGGCAATTCCATCCGTGTGATATCGAACAAAAACTGGCTGAAAAGTCATGAAACCTTGGATAAGGGATTCAAGGGCGGGGAACAGCCCGTCGATGTGGCCTATACCATTCTGGCCTTGGGCTTTTTTCACAGGATATTTCCCGACTGCGGATACGATATAAAGATGGAAGGGGCCTTTGATTGGTTTTTAGGGGAAAACGCATTGCATCAGACCCTGTATAATCCCTGTACGGGAGGTTGCTATGACGGCCTGGAACTGCACAACGTAAACCTGAACCAAGGGGCAGAATCTACGTTGAGCTATCTTTTGGCGCGGATGGCCTTTGAAGATATTCCGTTTCGATAAATGGGGCCCTACTGTCGGCGGTACTTATAAGGGAAACAATACCATTTTAGCCTATAAACCTGTGAATTGTGTAACACTATTTCTTTTTTGTTCAACTTTTTTCTTTTGATTTTCAATACCTTATGGCTGTTTCATGACTGCAATTAGAAAAATTAATCTCACTTAAATAAAAGAGAATGTCAAAAGTAAATATGCCCCGATTGTTACCTTGATTTTTACGGTCGCTATTTTGGCAAAACCGGTCATCGGCGAACTGGTCCTGGTAAATACCGTTAGCTTCGCCTTTTTCCGTATGGCCGTTTTCAGGCTTGCTTTAGGAAGTCAATTGCGCAAGGCTCGATAATAATAATTTTAAAAGGAATATTAATTTAAAATAAATACTATGATAGACCATGTTATCAATCATCGTGATCAATTGGCAAAATTGCACGATCGCCACAAACACTTTTCAATGATGGTCTATGACCATACAAACGCCGAGGAGAAAGAAAAAATGGAGCAGGCACATGCCCAAATGAAGGAAGCCGAAAAAGAACTTTCGGACTTTAAGATAAAGTGCTTCACTAAATAAGTGATTTTCATTTTGTCTAATTAGTAATCAACGGCCCGCCCCTAGTGAAAGCTTTGGGCGGTTTTTTGGACATGGGTTTTGTAGGCGTATCCTAAAATAAATATAAGATGAGCAATCAAATTTATCCCTTGAAATTCGACCCGATTTATCAATACCGTCTATGGGGCGGAAGAAAGTTGGCGCATTTACTTTCGAAGCCTTTGCCCGAAGATGAACCTGTAGGTGAAGCTTGGTTGTTGAGTGATCGAAAGGACCATACCAGTAAGGTGTCCGAAGGGAAGCTGAAAGGGTTGACGATTACCGAATTGATGCAGGATTTTCGCTATGAGATCATGGGCCAAATGGGCAATCGCTTCGATCACTTTCCACTTTTATTAAAATTTTTGGATTGTAAGGAAGTATTGTCGGTACAGGTACATCCATCAGACGACCAAAAAGAATTTATTCCAAAAGGGGATACCGGAAAAACGGAAGCCTGGGTGGTAATGGAATCCGGTGATGACAGCCGTATTTATGCAGGTTTAAAAAAGGGAACGAACAAAGAGAATTTGCTCAAATCCATTCAAGACAAATCGGTAGCTGATCGGCTTCACAGTTTTGTGCCCAAAAAAGATGATGCGGTATTTATCCATTCGGGAACGGTTCATACCCTCGGCGGAACGGTCGTTTTCGAGGTACAGGAAAATAGCGATGTCACTTTTCGCCTTTACGATTGGGACCGTACGGATGCTAAAACCGGCAAACCCCGCGATCTTCAGGTGCAAAAAGCCATTGCCAGTATTGATTTTGATCAAGTCGAAATCGGGCCGGTAACCCCCATAAAAGATCAGGATATTCAAAATGCCGAAAAACTTTTCGATAATGAGCACTTTATACTTTGGCGCATCAAAAACGACTCGGTGTTTACGGTTGGCTTTAAAGATGAACCCGCTATTTTGGTGTGTACAGAAGGAAAGGGCAGTATGAAGTATAATGAAAAGGAATATTCGATCGGTAAAGGTGAAGTGATGCTATTGCCGGCAATAATTGGGCAGCTCGAACTTCAGCCCGAAAAAGAGATTACAGTACTTCAAATAGCTATACCTGAATAGATATTAATACAGAATCATGAAAAAGCTAATTATATTCGATTTGGACGGCACCTTGGCCAAGAGCAAATCACCTATTGACAAGGAAATGGCCGACCTCCTGAACCACTTACTCGAAGTGGCCCGGGTTGCCATAATATCCGGTGGAGATTGGCCGCAATTTGAAAAACAAGTATTAGATCATTTACCAAAAAAACCATTGCTGAAGAAATTATCTATACTGCCAACCTCGGGTACGAAATATTATCAATTCAAAAAAGACTGGGAAAAGTTATATGCAGAAAATTTTACCGACGGGGAACGGAAAAAAATCCTTGACAGCCTGAACAGTGCCATTAAGGAATCAGGGGTAGCGATCAAAAAAACCTGGGGGGATCAGATTGAAGACCGCGGTAGTCAGATCACCTTTTCGGCATTGGGCCAAAAGGCGCCGCTGGAAGAGAAAAAAGGATGGGACGATGATTTTTCTAAACGTAAAAAGATTGTGAAGCCGCTAGAAAAGTCCCTGAAAGGATTTTCAGTCGGGATGGGGGGAACCACTTCCATAGACATCACAAAGCCGGGAATCGATAAGGCGTATGGTATAAACAAACTTAAGCAAATCCTAGATATCGAAATTCCTGAAATGCTGTTTATCGGGGATGCCCTGTTCGAAGGAGGTAATGATTTTCCCGCAAGAAAAACCGGTATGGACTGTATTCAAGTCAGGGACTCCGACGAAACAAAAAGAATAATCGAGACTGTCCTTGCCTGTTCCATTGATAACCGCATAAATAAAAAAGAATGATACCCTTCAAATTACACCGCATTGGCACCATAATGGAACCCGAAGAGGGAAACGAACTCGAAGTTGAAGGCGTACTTAACCCTGCCGTAACCCGAGGCCCCGATGGAGATCTGTATATTTTTCCGCGGTTGGTGGCAAAAAATAATTATTCGCGCATAGGTATAGCGAAGATAAAATTTAACATGGCCGGAGACCCTATTGGCGTTGATCGTCTTGGTGTTGCGCTGGAACCCGAAGCTGACTACGAGAAACGGCCGGACGGCGGTGGCGGCTGTGAAGACCCACGAATTACTTACGTAGCCCCTATGGAGGA
>RCMY010005690.1_pt1 | contig 10543 bp, 11 predicted proteins | sample 2041341 | NCBI WGS metagenome assembly RCMY01 (sample SAMN09708234, study PRJNA481090) | Marine sediment metagenome, whole genome shotgun sequencing project.
TTGCTGTCGGTATCTATCACCTGCACCACGCCATTGCGCGGATGGGCAAAGTTGACCCAGACCTGACGCCCATCGGGGCGTGCCATCACAAAAATCGGTTGCCCCTGCACTTTGATGGTATCGACTTGTTGCCAGCTATTGGTATCAACTACCAGCACTTCGTGGCGGCCAACGGCAGGAATATAAGCCCGGTTATTGGCGACGGCCCAGCCTTCCAGATGCGGCATTTTATAGACTGGCAAACGTTTTTCACCCTTGCCGTAGTCGGGCAGAATGCGGCGTACCTCTTTATCTGGATGCCATAGATCCAGTAGAGCCAGGCCATCCTCGCCAAACAGACCGGCAATATAGTAGCGGCCATCTGGCGTGATTAATGCGTCGTAGGGTTTAGCGCCGACATTTTTATGACGCGTGATGCGTGGTTTGTCGCCGCTGAGATCGGCCACCCAGATTTCGCCCGCGTCATACAGGCTGAACACAAACTTTTGCCCGGGCGCATCCACCAGGCCAACGACTTTGGAGGGGGTGTCGGAGCCGGCGTAATCGGCGGGAATGTCCAGCACCTGCTCCAGGTTGTCGCTGTGAAAAACCTTGACGCCCCCGGGCGTGTAGTTGGACACAGCGACCAGCTCGCCGTTTTGGGATATTGCGCCACCGATGCTATTGCCAGCTTGCATGACGCGATGGGTAATTTTCTGCTCCAATAAATCAATTCGACTCAGGCCGCCGTCACGGCCAAAGATAAAAGCGTAGCGGCCATCGCGCGAGAACACCGCCGACGCGTGGGATAGATCACCAAGCCCCTTGACTCTGGCGAAGGCTTTATTGTGGCTAGTGTCAACCAGCTGAATTGAGCCATCGGCGCGCTCGACTATCAGCCCGAGGTCCCCAGTGCCGCGCAGTTCGGTCAGGGCATTGCTGCTATACAGAGCCAAACTACAGAACAGCAGACGCAGGAGAATTTGCGTTCTAGTCATCAATTAATCCCGTTTTTAGTTGCGTTACCAGCCAGGCAGCGTCGTCTTGGTTAAGAATGCCCCGCCATGCTGGCATGGCCTGCTGAGGGCGGCCATCCAATATGGTCGTCGTTAGGTACCGATCTGACTTATGTTGCACTGCAGCAACGGTAAGAGCCGGTCCCAGTCCGCCGGTAAGTTGCATGCCGTGGCAGGAGCCGCAATCCTGCCGTAGCAGCTGCAGCAATTCCTGTTGACGAGCGGGTTCGGGTTGTTCGGCCCAGGCACCAGAAATTGCTGCGTGCAGCGCTACACAAAGTAGCGCTGCGACGCGGCGAACCTGGCGTGAGGGGTAGGCCGTCATTGAATTGATTAGTTTTCTTTTTACTGCGATTGGCGCAGATTATAAAGAGCTGCGCGTCAAGGCACTTGATTCAGATCATGTAAACAGCGATTGTTAAAGTAAATAGTTCCGGTTTATGAGTTAATAGCACCGATCATTGCTGAACAACAAGTTACCGCGATAGCGATCATAGGGCAGAGGCTAAAGTCTTCATTACATCATGCCGTTTGAATACCGCCAGGATTTGTCGATGATCGAAGGTAGTCGTTATATACGCACCTTTCTCCAGGCTGGCCTTCTGGTTGCGATTTCGTTGCCGGCGTTTGCAAGTGATGACGATCTGGTAAACGAGCGCTTTTTCGAGCCCGGTAGTGCAATTGAAGTGCACTGGCAGATTGACTGCGAAAACACCCGCGTCGCAGTATCGACACTACTGGATCAGCTATCCCAAACACACCAGGCAAGTTGCGCTGCTGCATTGCAGCAGGTCGAACTCGGTAATTTGCTGGAGTCGCTGCAAAAATGCGGCTTTATCTACAACATAAAGGGAAATCGGCGCTTTCAGTCTTGCCCCGATTATGCTTTGGCGCAGCGAGCGCTGGCAAGGGTGGCCGCAGCGTGCCGTAACGCACCGGGCAGGTTTGCCTCGCTATTTGGTGTGTTAAGGCAAGCTCAGGTTGCCCTCAACTGCAAGAAAGGAAATTGACTTTGTACGACTCGGTAGTAAAACCGAAGTCTTGCGCGATATTTGTGCCGCAAAAATCAAAAGGATACTCATTAAAATGAACAACTTCCGCTGCGCTACGAGATTCATGGTCAGTCTGTGCGCAATATTCACATCGGCTGCGTTTGCAGCAGAGTCAGATAGCCCGACATGCGCCTCCTGCGCACAGAATTTTCTGGAAGAGATAACAGTCACCGGCTCGCGAACCGAAAAACTCGTGATGGAAAGCCCATTGTCATTGTCGGTCGTAACCGCGCAGGATATACAACAGTCAACCGCTAATCTGGCTGCCGAGCTGCTGCGCGACATACCCGGCGTGCAACTCTCCGACGCCGGTCAACCCGGGCTCATGCGCATTCGCATTCGTGGCGAAGAATCGCGCCGTACGGCAATATTGATCGACGGCCAGGAAGTGACCGACCATAGAGAAGTGGGTGCGCCACTGACGCTGGATCCGTCGATGATAGAAAGAGTTGAGGTGGTGCGTAGCGCGGGCTCCGTGTTATATGGTTCCAAGGCTATTAGCGGCGTGGTGAATTTTATTACCCGCAAGGGCGGCACGCGACCGCTGCAGGCAACAGTGAGTGCGAATTACAACGCAGCCACGTCGGGAGAGGCGCTGTTCGCGAGTCTATACGGTAGTGTCCAGGGCCTTGATTATCGATTGGCCGCCAGCAAGAGTGACCAGAATGATCGTCAAACTCCGGCGGGGACAATCGACAATACCAGCTCCGAGGCCGATAGCGTCTATGCGTACCTGGGCAAGCAGTTTGGCAATCACCGGCTGGAATTGAATTACGACAATTACAATTCCAGCACTGAGGTTTTCGTGGAAGAGGAACAGCGCACCACAGCCCCGCTTATCGACTTCAGAATTTCGGTGCCGCAACGAGACCGGCAAAAGACCGCGCTGTTTTACCAGGGCTCGGATCTCGGTAATGTGCTGACCAGGGTTACGGCCAATCTGTATCGCCAGATCAGCGATCGGCAGTTCAATACCTTTCCGTCACTGCAGACGGGGACGGATACGCTGGACCGCAGCATCTTCACCAGCTCGCAGCTCACCACAGTTGGCGCATTGCTGCAGCTGGACTGGCAGCCGCACCCGGATCATTATCTGATCACCGGCCTGCAATACCTGGACGATAGTGTGGACCAGGACCGGACTACGGAAACTCGGCTCAACAGTTTGCCACTGGTGGCGGTCGAGCAATTCACCGATCAAGCCAGTATCGAAACCGTAGCGTTGTTTGCCCAGGACGAGTGGCAAATCAGTGATAACTACACTCTGGCGGTTGGCTTGCGGCAGTATTGGCTTGAGGCGCAGCTAGACGAATCCGATCGTGAGGGTTTGCAGGCGAGTAGCAGGGATGACACGGAGCTGATCGGCAGCGTTGCGCTGACTTACGCAGGCCTGGAAAATACCGTGCTACGCGCCACCGTTGCCCAAAGTTACGTCTACCCATCGCTACTGCAACTCACTGTCGGTGCCTTCGCTGGTTCCAGTCCCATCACTCCCAACTCTGATCTGGAACCCGAAACGGCGATCAGCTGGGAGTTGGGCGCACGCTACCAGGCAAATAACTGGCAGATCGATAGCACCGTGTTCTTCAATGAGGCAGAGGACTATATTGATCACGTCTTCTGTACCGAAAACGATGCCTGCTTGCCGGAACCCAGAGCAAAAATCTATGTCAATATCGGCGAGTCTACGTCGTACGGTGTAGAGACATACATAGCCCGGCAGTTGCTCGACGGCCACCTGACGCCCTATGCCAGCATTACCTGGATGCGGCGCGAGAATGAATTCAGCAACGAGTTCAGCACGCAAGACACTGGCATTCCGCAGTGGAATGGCACGCTAGGCGTAAAGTATGACACGCTGGCATTCGCCGCCATGCCGCTGTGGCTGGACTTGTATATGCGCGGCGAATCGGCCGCCGATGAAGAAGTGCCGGGCAGAAGCGGACCGGTTATTGAAAGTAATGCCGGCTGGGTGACTTACAACCTGGCCGCAGGCACTGAATTCGGCGCAGAAGGGCAATTTCGACTCGCGCTGGAGCTGCAAAATCTTGGTGATAAAAAATACTCGACCGCTACGGAAAACCTGTTCGCGGCGGAGCGCAGTGTGGCGGTTAAACTAACGGCTGAGCTCTAGCTTTTTTTTATTGATTACCAATACATCCGCATGCGTCTGATCCAGTATCTTCTCTGCGGTAGTATCAATAGCCGGCGATTCTGCCAGCAACAACGGCAGATATAATTGACAAGTATCAATTAAAAGTCGATTCACTATAAATATAAGGTTACAGGGGGCTCCGCTGGCCGCTCACCCGCCTTTTATCGACTGGTGAAACCTTTAATATCATTGCTGTCCTGAGTTCGCCAGCGAGTGATCTGCGGCGGGCCACAATTTAACAGGAGGGGACTATATGAGTCAGGACGCTGAAAAAATTGCATTTGTCACCGGCGCGGCTTCAGGCATTGGCCTGGCGATAAGCAAGCGCTTTGCTATAGCGGGTGCAAAAGTGTATTGCAGCGATATCAACGCTGAAGCACTGGAGAGCGAAGCCGACAAACTTCGCAAAGATGGGCTACAAGTCGTCACCGGTGTGTTGGATGTGACTGACGCCGCGGCCTGTGAAGCTGCAGTAGCCGACTGCATTCAGCAATTTGGTGGCCTTGATGTGCTGTGCAACATAGCCGGCATGGTGCAGTTAAGGAATTTCGCTGACATCAGTGTCGAAGACTGGCGGCGGATTATGGATGTGAATACCAACTCCGTGTTCTTTCTCTGCAAGGCCGCTATGCCGCATCTGCTGGAGCGCAAGGGCAACATCGTCAATATGGCATCGACGGCGGGAATTGCCGGCTTACCGTACAACGCCGGGTATTGCGCCAGCAAGGGGGCGGTAGTCCAGCTTTCCAAAGCGCTGGCGGTGGAATACGCGAAGCGCGGCGTGCGCGTCAACGTGGTGTGCCCCGGTGCGGTAAACACGCCGTTGAACAAACACACGCGAGTGCCAGAAGGGGCCGACATGAGCCTTTTTCAACGCATGTATCCGTTGACTGAGCACGTGGCCGAAGCCGAAGAAATTGCAGCCGCTGTTGCCTATCTCGCCTCGGACGAAGCGCGGTTTGTTACCGGGTCAGTTCTGGTGATCGATGGCGGCCAAACCGCGGTTTAAGCAAACAGGCGGAGTAAACAAGCGGAGTTAAAAACACATGCCGGCACTCAGCGTCGAGATGTTAATCGCTGCATCTGCGGCTGGTGCCTAGTGGAGAACACGCCTGGGTCGTGGGTTGGCAGAAGGTTGCCGCTGCACGGTAAAAGGCACTTCGAGAGTGTTGTCCCCCTCCCGCGGTGGCAGACCAATCATCTCATCGTAGGGGCTTTGCTGCCGTAACACCGTTTCGTCGGCGTTAGCCTGTGCCAGCGCCTGGTGAATTTCTGATATTCTGCTGGTGCGAAATGGGTGACCGTCGTTTTTGTACAGCAGCTGCTCGTGTTCGTCGATAATAACGGTGATGATGTATAGCATCTGATCAATCGAGTGTACGATTACTTTCTTTATTGCGGGGTAAGAAGCCAAGTCGGCAATACGGAGTTTCATAGGCGCTGTCACCAGTTCATCGGATATAATTCTGCTACGCTGTGGTCATTAAAATGGACCACCACGCTTGAAACAACAGGGATATATTCATGCTACCCAATTTTACCACCAACGAAGCTCGGGTCATCGGTTGCCTGATGGAGAAATCCGTGGTCACGCCGGACCAGTATCCGCTAACGCTAAATGCGCTTGTGAATGCCTGCAATCAAAAATCGGCGCGTGACCCGGTGCTGTCGCTTGACCCGGGTATGGTGCAACGTGCTGCTCGCGATCTGGCAGAAAAAAACTTCGCCCGTGAAGACGAGAGCTTTAAAAGCGGGGTGGCTAAATACAACCAGCGCTTCTGCAACGCTGCTTTTAGCGACTACCAATTTGACCCGGCGCAGTTTGCCATCGTTTGTCTGCTATTATTGCGTGGTCCGCAAACGCCAGGTGAGTTGCGCGCTCGCAGCGGAAGGCTGCATAGCTTCGCTGACAATGCGGCCGTGGTGGAGGCAATTACCAGTTTAATCGAACGCGAGGGAGATGCATTGTTAGTGCAGCTACCGCGCACGCCCGGGCGTAAAGACGCCGAGTATATGCATTTATTCAGCGGGCCTATCGACATCGAGGCACACGCCGCTGCGGCGCAGGCTGCAACGATTTCCACTACCGCATCGCGGGTTAATGTGTCAGAGTTGGAACAAAGAGTCAGCAGTCTGGAGGAGGCTGTGGCTGAACTAAAAGAGCGTTTAAGTTCAACGTAGCGATTAGCTGGTTGCTGCGCTAATGCAAAAATAGGGGTAACATTACACTTTTGGAGGTACCGCAAACATGAGCAAACAAAAACTCCGCCTCGGCCTGATGGGCTTCGGCCATATCGGCAGGCAGCTTTACCACCTGGCAACTGAAAGCGACGATATTGAAATCGTAGCGGTTGCTGACATCGGCAAGCCAGAAATCCTGCACTACCTGTTGACTAGCGACTCCATTGAAGGAATCGACAATACGTTACAAGGGAATTACCTCGGCAACAGCAAGTTTAAAACTCGCATGCTGCAAACCGACCGGCCGCAGGAAGTGCCGTGGGATATTTTTGCTGTCGATGCCGTGATCGACGCAACCGGCAAATTTGAATCCAGCGCGGATATGCAGGCGCACTTGAGCAATGGCGCGCCGCGCGTATTGATCTCATCGCTGCCGACCGACGATATCGATCGGCTGCTTATTGCTGGCGTAAACGATGCTAGCGCGCGTGCCGAAGACCGCATGATCTCGGTCGGCTCTGCGACCACCGGTGCGCTGGCGCTGGTGCTGAAGGTTGTTAGCGATAAATTTGCTGTGCGGTGTGCCAGCGTGACCAGCGTCCACGCTTACACCAGTGATCAACCGCTGCAAGATTATGCCGGCAAGGATTTTCGGCGCAGTCGTTCGGCGGCGCAGAATGTTATCCCCAATACGCTAGCATCGCCACAGTGGGTGGGGAAAGTGCTCCCACAATTTGCCGGTAAACTCAGCGGCCACGCGCTGAACGTGCCGGTGCAAAAGGGTTCGCTGCTGGACCTCAACCTCGTATTTGACAGCGAGGATATTAGCGTCAAAGATATCAACGACACCATGCGGGCAGCAAAAAATAGCTATGCCGGCATTATCGATGTGGTTGAAGACCCCGTGGTCTCTTCCGATGTGATTGGCAACCGCCATTCGGTCGTGTTTGACGCGCCGGGAACTATTAAAGCCGGTAAGCGAATTATCAAGACTTTGAGTTGGTATGAAAGCTTAGGGCACGCCGCTCGCATGCTTGATGTGGTGCGCCATTACGCAGCAATAGACGCTGCAGGAGGTGAAAAATGCGCGTAGCAATTAATGGTTTTGGCCGTATTGGCCGGTCCGTGTTTCGCATACTCGATAAGCAGGATGATATTGACGTCGTTGCCATCAACGACCTCGGCGATCACGCCGCACTGCGCTATTTGTTGAATTACGATACGGTGATGGGCCCCTTTGGCAAACCGCTTAAAATTGAGGATGACTTTCTGGTCACACCGGATTACAAGGTCAAGCTGCTGAAAGAAAGTGACCCTGAAAGCCTTCCCTGGAAAGCATTGAATGTCGATGTCGTCATCGAAGCCACCGGCGTGTTCCGCAGCCGCGAGGCCGTGGCCAAGCATCTCACCGCTGGTGCCGAGCGCGCCATTCTTACCGTGCCGGCCAAGGATGCGATCGATTACACCGTGGTGTTAGGCGTCAACGAAGACGGCTTACGCGCCGAACACAAGATCATCTCCAATGCCAGCTGCACCACCAACTGTCTCGCGCCTATGGTGAAAGTGCTGAACGATTCCTTCGGTATAGTCGAAGGGGTTATCAACACCGTACACGCTTACACCAACGATCAGCGCCTGGCCGATGTGCCGCACTCTGACTGGCGCCGCAGCCGCGCCGCGGCGGAAAACATTATTCCTACCTCTACTGGTGCCGCCAAGGCAGTAGGTGAGGTGCTTCCGGAGCTTAAGGGTAAATTGGACGGCATTGCCGCGCGGGTACCGGTGGCCGACGGTTCGGTTGTCGACCTGTTCGTAGAATTGGCAACTGATGTGACGGTTGATGATATTCACGCGGCCGTTAAAGAGGCCGCAGGTACGAGCAGAATGCAAAGAATTTTGGAGTATTCGAACAAGCCCGTGGTGTCTTCGGACATCATTGGTAACCACCACTCCTCGATTTACGATGCCGACTTTACTTCGGTCATCGACCGCCGCTATGTCAAGGCGTTAAATTGGTACGACAACGAGTGGGGGTATTCGAATCGCGTGTGCGATTTAGTGCAGATGATGAAGCGGGGCTTTTGAACTTGGCAAGCACTTAGCTGTAACGCCGTCGACAAACCTGGCACAGAGCAGTGTGTTGCAGCTGAGACAAGCCGTAGTGACAGCAGAATTGGTCATTGCGTCTTTACGTTGGTTTAGCCGTTGCACATATTGTGCGAGTTACCATGGTTTTTTAAGGAGCTAGATAATGCAAGACCTGCCCCACCACTACAAAGTCAGCGCCAATGCGAGTTCTGACAGTTTGGTCAGTTTGGAGTCGAAAGGTTTACCCACGCTGCAATCGGCGTCACCGGCGGAATACGGCGGTCCCGGCGATCAATGGTCGCCCGAAACCTTGTTAACGGCAGCCGTTGCTGATTGTTTTATACTCACTTTCAGGGCGATAGCGCGTGCTTCCAAACTTGACTGGCAGGCCATGCGCTGCAATGTCACCGGCACGCTGGCCAGGGTCGAGCGCACCACCTGCTTCACCGAGTTCACGGTACAGGTGCAATTGCAGTTACCGGCAGGCGCTGACGCGGACAAGGCCAGGCGTTTGCTTGAAAAGGCTGAGGCGAACTGTCTGATCACCGATTCAATGAAAGCCGAAGTACATCTCGAGACCGATGTGCAGGTTGCCAGCTAAAGCTTTCTGCCATGGCGGCGTTCGCAGGCAAAGCAGTGTCCATTTCTGCGGCTGGACCAAAGCGGCGCTGTCAGTAGCGACGCGCCGTTTAGGCGGCGCATTGTGCCAATTGACATTAGTACAAAAGTTGCATAGTTTCGCGGCATGGAGATACATGTTGACAGCCCCGTGCCTGCGTACGAACAGATTGTGCAGCAGATATCACAAAGCGTGCTTGACGGCAGCCTGGCAGCCGGCGATAGCCTGCCGTCTATCAGGCAGTTGGCAGGGGATTTGGAGTTAAACCAGAACACGGTCGCGAAAGCGTATAAAAAACTGGAGAGCCAACGCGTCATTGTAACGGCCGGCCGCAAAGGCACCTTTATACACAAACAGGCCGCTCGCTATATCGTGCAAAAAAACAGCGAGGATGCGCAATATCAGCTGGAAGAACTGGTCAGTTCGTTCGCAAGCAAGGGCATGAGTAAGGCCGATATTCATGCGCTGCTGGAAACCCAACTGAATCTTTTTGCGAGTTGAGGCGATGACTGACCTTCTATTAGTAGTGCTTGCTTGCACCCAGATCCCCATCATTTTTATTTTTACCTCACACACAGGCTTACGTATGGCAAATTACTATTGCCATAGAAGAAATCCTGATTGGGTCGCGACGCACGCAGAATTCAATCGCCATATCATGATCAATGCCGCTGCGCGCGGAGTTGCCTGGCTTATCGCCGCTGTGAGCGCTATCGCCATAGTCAAGTACGTATTTATTACGCCTACTCCCGCTTACTATGCTTTGTTGCTGGTCGCTCCGCTAACGTTCTGGGTAAGTGCTTACCTGGTGTATATAGCCATTTTCTATCTGGCGGTGACCCGCAAAATTCCAGCCCCTGCGAGAAGGCAGGCATCGCTGGCTGATCGGCGGCTGTCGTCATTTGCGCCGTTATGGACAGTGTATCTCTGCTACGCGTTGTTGCTGCTGATTCTGATGATTTATTTCTGGGCGTTGCGTAGCGAAGCGCTAGCCACGGCATTGGTGGCCAGGCGTTTGCTTGCATTTTGCAGCGTGATCATTCTCGGCAGCGGCGTACTAATGGTCACCCTGCGGCGGAAAAACAGTGAGATGGAACATATGTTAGGAGCAAGCGGCCGAAAAATAGAAGTCATCGCGTCCATTACCTTGCTTTACCTTATCGTGTTGGTGGGGGCTGTTGTAATCCTGCAAGACGTTTTCAACATAGAACTTTTTAGTCTTGTCAGCTTGCTGGAGGCAATTAGCTTGCTCATCCAGGTGTATTTTTTAGCCTATTGTCTGCATCCCAGGATCAGGGCATCGCTGCGCAACTCCCTCAATACCATTCGTAGCACAAGCAAACAGTTCACAAACAAATAAGACGCTTAGGAATGGGAACGAAATAACTTGATGGTATTGCGCCGGATTTTTGTTCGTCTTCAAGGCGTGGTAACAGGCGCATAGTCGAACTAT
>RCMY010005691.1_pt1 | contig 10542 bp, 9 predicted proteins | sample 2041341 | NCBI WGS metagenome assembly RCMY01 (sample SAMN09708234, study PRJNA481090) | Marine sediment metagenome, whole genome shotgun sequencing project.
TCGCGTGGTAGACCTAACGGTACGGAATGAATCGCAGGGGTAGTACTGCCATATTGAGAATAAGTGCCTTGCGGGGCAAGATTTACATCTAAGTTGTATAAGCCTGGAGTGAGAAACCGAGTACGAGGCGCCGCGCTTAACCACTGAGCCCAAAGCGATGAGAGCTGCGCAGTATCGGCATCAAATCCATATACTCCGCCGAACTTGTCATTGGTCGTGATGTTATTGTCAGCGCATAGCTTACGCCAAGATTTGCCGCCTAAACGATAGATAACTTGTGATTTTATATCGTTAATCAGCGGAGTAGTAACACGCGCACAAATAGTGCTCTGTGCCCCTTCACCATAGCAAGTCGTTATCTCTTTTATTAAGCACTGACGAATAATAGGAAACTGATGAATATGTTGATGACCATCTATAAAGACAGGCGGATGCCCAAAAGTATCCTCAAAACTATCAAATTGACGGTTGATAATATCAGCCACTGTTGAAGATTTAAGGCGACGCAGATAGCTGGCAATGAGAAGCGGCTTGAGCGATCCTAGTAAGTCTGATGGGAATATCCCTGTCAGATCCAAATGCAGACCTACATCGACGTTTAGCTCGTCCAGCCGACGGATATCACCAGTGCTGATGCTGCCTCCGACCATATAGCTACTAGCACCAATTAGCCCACGTTCAGCCAAGCGGATAACGGCTTGATTGACCGCCTCTGACAAGCCTAAATCATCTACGTTAATGATAATAGCACGAGCATTATTAGTAGGAGCGCTGGTCTGCTCTAGGTTTTGATTTTCTTTATTGGTCATAGCTATAGAGTCATTTTTTTTAAAACTAATGTTTTGAGGATTATTGTCTCGAGAGTTATTATTCATGATTTAAAGGCCCAAAGTTTACCTAGTGCAAAAGTCATTACCGTAATAATAGCCGTGATTACTAGCCAAATAAATACATAGTAACGCTCGCCAAACCAGTTAAGACCTAGTACGAATAAGCCTTGATTGGCGGCAAAGCCAATAACAGAGCTGGCAAACCATTTTAATAAAGTGTGCAGAGCTGGCTTATCTTTATAAAGGCTAGAGGTAGTCGATGTGTTAAAAGTTAAATAAAAGTGACCCAAAAAGCTGACAATGAACGCCAATAAAAAAGCAATCACGTTAGCCCAAGCAGGGCTAATAGCCGTAAAGCTTACCACGCTGATGAGTACTAAAAAGTGTACACCAGCGGCGCTTGCACCAACAACTAAAAACCATAGTGCTTGGCGAGAGGCTGATTGAGTCAGAACGATTTTATTCATGTAGAGTAGCCGTATTCGTGGCTTGAGTAGAGTGATAACGGTCATGGTCAATGTTAGCATCAACCGGGCTGCGGCTGCTAATGGTTTCATTGACTAAGTATAGTGGGCGCTGCTTTACCTCTTCGTAGAGACGACCGACATACTCACCGATGACGCCGATACATACCAATTGAATGCCCGTCGAAAACATAATACCAGCGGCTACGGTTGCCCAGCCTGCGACGTCACTACCAAATAATAGCGTCTCAATAACGATATAAAGGCCATATAAAAAAGCTAACGCGGAGACGATGAAGCCCATGCGTGAAATCAGTCGTAGCGGCTTTTGTGAAAAAGAGGTAATCCCTACTAATGCCAGTTCAAACAGACTACCAAAGTTAAACTTGCTTACGCCTGTATCGCGATTGTCAGCGGTAAACGGTAAATATACTGTATTAAAACCGACCCAAGCGTACAAGCCTTTCATAAAGCGTTGACGCTCAGGTAATGAGCGTAAGGCTTGTACAACCTTACGATTCATCACTCGAAAATCACCGGCATTAGGGCGAATCTCATAACGCTGGCGATCTTGAATAAAGTGATAAAAGCTGGCTTTAAAAGTTTTGGCCAGACGGCTCTCATGAGGACGATTGGCCTGAATACCCGCTACCATATCGATATTTGATTGCTCAATCATAGTGATCATTTGCGCCAGTACTGAAAGCGGATGTTGTCCATCAGCATCTATCATAGCGACGATGTCACCCTCAGCTTGACGTAGACCAGCACTGAGGGCAGGCTCTTTGCCAAAGTTACGCGATAGACGTACCAACACCAGCTCTGTATGACTAGGACGGCTTGGCATCAGCGTCGTTACGACTTCGACTAGATCGTCACTACTGCCATCATCAACGATAATAATCTCACAAACAATTGCTCTATTAATAGTGTCTTTGCTGGTGCTATTTTTAACAGCGCTATCTTTAGGTATAGTCAGCTTAGTCGAAAATTCAAACACTTGCGGTAAAAAAGCTTGCAATGCCTTGGCATCATTGTAGGCAGGCATAATAATAGACAAGTAAGGCGCGTAACTATAATCTTGAGGCATGCAGAACCTATATAGAGTTGCAAAAAGTAGGGTGATAAAAATAAGCGGTATCTAACTAAAGACGGCCTATGTATCAGCGCTAGAAAGCTATTTAGCACAGCGCGCAGGCACATAAGCTATCCAGTTTACCATTAATGGCTCAGTGATATTCGTCTCTCGCCAAGCCAGCTGCCACTGACCCTTTTTCTTGATGAATAGATCGCTCTTTGAGTTATTGGAAGAGCTAGCATTTAATTGATCTAATAAAGGTAGTACTACCTCATCATCGCTCTGCCACATTACCAAAGTACCATTTTGTTGCAAGCGCTCAATACTCATCCAAGGAGAATGACTAGCAGGTCCTGAGATCATTTGTGAGGGAAAGCCATTATTGATAGCGACCAATGCACCCAGCCAACGATCCCCTGACACGCTATCAAGCGGACAGCTGCTCACAGACTGCCAACTGGTTTGCGCTTGCGTGGCGAGTGCTTGCTCAGGCCACTGCATTCTTGATGGCTTGTCCCGTAATTTATCACCAAATCCTACGTATATAACCGTTAATGCGGTAGCAAGCGTTAGCCAGATAACCAATGACTTACGTAATTTAGCTGCGGTCAAGCGTTGCGTAGCAGGTATGATAAAAGACGCTGCCAATAATCCTGACAACGCCCACATCGGCATACCCCACATATCGCGCAATCCCATACCAAATACCAAGCTCAATACCACTAATACACCTACTGGTGCCGCCCAAAGATACCAAAGCAGCGATGCACCTGTTGGTAGATGGTCTTTATAATCACGCACAGCAAATAAGCGTTTGCGATTAAAGACTAACATTATTAATAAAGGTATATGGGCAATAATTTGTGCTGCAATAAAGCCGATCCAACTAAAATGTCGCCTAATAGTATTTGCAGTTTCAGCTTCATCATGAGCACGGCCACTGGCATAACTAAAAGGCAGCCAATCATTCATCATCAGCCAATATAGATGAGGCACAAATATGGCTATCATTATAAAAGCGGCAAGCCAAGGCTGAGGTCGTTTTAATAGTGGCCACTGTTTAGGTAATAGTAAATACAGCGCCATTGGTATTAGTAAGAAAACCACACTATACTTGGTGAGCATACCAAGTCCACCCAGCACACCTAGTAACACCCAGTCCATCAGACGATTCTTCGTTAGAGCTTGATAAAAGACTAAGTACAGTCCTGCCCAAATAGGAAATTGTGCCACATTATGGTTAAACTCTAAGCTAGGGTAGCTGTAATAAACCACTGCTAAGGTCAAAGCGCTACCCAGTAGCGCTATCGGTAATGACCATATCTGTTTTCCTAACTTATAGATGATGAATAAAGTTAGTAAAACATAGAGTTGGCTGAGTAAATAGGGGCCGATATGACCAAATATTTGATAAAAGCTGTATAATACCCATGATGAAAATGGGGGGTGCTTGTAATAACCCCATTGCCACTCGCTACCCCAACTGATACCTTCGCTGACGTCAAAGGGTACACTACTGGCTAAAAAGGCAGGAGCAATAGACCAAATAATAAAATAGGCGAGTAATAATAGGCCGAAATTTTGCCATTGTTTATAGGGATTCTCACCGTTACCTAAAGCTTTGTCGTTGTTATGATGTTCAGTTTTGGAGCCAGTATTTAGATGCGGTTTATTATTAGAGCCCATGATTAGATACTTCTTATAGCGCAGAGGTTGTGAAGAAAGATGAGGGTGAAGATTTTAGCTTACTAAGTGTTATTTGTCTTAAAGCATAACACGCTCTAGTATAAGGTCTATTACGCAGAAGTCATAGTCACAATAAGAATTGCGCTGAACTTTATAGCATTATTAGATGTCATCGTTAGACAATATTGTTAGATCTGCTGCTAATTGACACCATCAGATTGACTAACGATTATGACATTCTATAAAACACTATTAAAATATAATTTAACGTTGTTTTAGCTTTGATTTTACTATCATGATAACTTTACGAGAGCGTCTTATGACTAATGAAACCATACGAGTATTTGTCGGTTGCGATCCTAATAACTGCGATTTAGAACAGATGATGGTACTCGATTATAGCATTCATAAACATACCAGCACCCCTGTTGAGATCATATGGATGCAGTTATCGCGTGATCCTAGCAGCTACTGGTATGCAAATCCTGAAACTGGCGAGGGTTGGAATACTACTAAGTGGGCAACACCGTTTTCAGGATTTCGTTGGGCTATTCCAGAGTATTGCGGTTATTCAGGACGAGCCATTTATATGGATGCAGATGTCGTCATACTAAGTGATTTGGCAGCGCTGTGGCAGCATCCTATTGACGGTCAATCCATTGTTGCGGCCAAAAGCAAAGCTGATATGACACGTTTATGCACCTGTATCTGGGATTGTGGCCAAGCGCAGGGGTCTATTCTGCCGATTGAACAACTCAGAGCTGATGCAGACAGCCATCAAAAAATGATGGATTTGATCAGCGATAATCCAAAAATGGTTGAACCTTATCAAGATAGCTATAATTGTGTGGATGGCGAAGAGCTGGCAGTTGAAGATATTAAAATACTGCATTACTCAGATATGGGCACTCAGTTTAGCCATAAATATTCGCTAGCAAGGCTTGATGCCGAGGGTGCTAAGCACTGGTTTGATGGTGATATAATGCCGCATCCAAGAGCTGAGCTGATTGAGCTATTTGATACTTATTACCATGAAGCGCTTGCTGCTGGCTACAAGCTGGACAATTATCGCGTCGATGCCTTTGGTAAATTCCCTAAAAAGACCAATAAGCGTTACAAAGGTAATAAAGTGACTCGGTCAAATGCTGATGAAAAAAAATCGTTTTTTACACGATTATTTAAAGGTTAAGCTATGCACAATCAACAAAAAAGGATAGCATGAAGTTTTATTTAATGACTTTAAATGAGCGATAAATGCCAGATCCTTCCTCAAGAAAAGATAAAATCGTACTGTCTATCAACTCCCTACAAGGTGCGGGTGCAGAGCGTTTTGTATTAACGATGGGCGCAGCGTTTCATAAGTTAGGGTTTGAGGTACATGTCTTACGTTTTAACTCTAAAGTTGAGTTCACCTTACCTGAAGAGCTGACTTATCATTTGATTGATTATGAGCGTTATAGGTGGTTACCCAAGGGCAGAATTCGTAATTTAATGATTGCTAAAAAAGTTGACCGTTATATTCTAAGGAATATCGGTCACCCCACCTTAATTCTATCCAACCTTGAGCGCTCAGATGGTATTTTTTGCCACAGTCATCTACCAAATATAGTCAATGTTATTCACAGCACCCTATCGTTATATTACAAATTCGATCAAGTGGATAACGTTGAAAATCTAAAATCTAAGCTTAAGAAGATTTATTCTAAACATCCTTGCGTATGCGTCAGCGATGGTGTTAGAGAGGATTTTATTCAACACTTTGGTGATATTACCACGACAGCGACGATTTACAATCCAGTAGATAAAGAAGGTGCATTGGAATTAGCGACAGCCTTTGTTCCTGAATATCAAGATTATATGATTCATGTTGGTAGCTTCAAAGAAGCAAAGCGCCATGATATTTTGCTAAAGGCCTATGCTAAGACAGATCAATCTCTACCCTTATTGCTCTTAGGTCAAGGTGCGCTTGAAAATGATATTGAACAACTGATTGCAGAGCTTAAATTAACGGATAAGGTCGTGTTATTAGGGTTTTGTGCAAACCCATATCCTTACATAAAACAAGCTCAGTTTAAGGTTCTGACATCCAATCGGGAGGGGTTTGCTTTAGTTATCGCAGAGGCTTTAGCGCTTGGCGTACCTGTGATCAGTACAGATTGCCAGTCTGGGCCCAAAGAGCTTTTACCGGCAAACAACTTAATGCCAACGGATAATGTGGATGCTATTGCTATCAAGTTGGGTCAAGCCATGAACAACCCTCACCAATTCTATGCCAAGTTTGATGACGCCATGCTACCAACGGCTATTGCTAAAAAATATTTAGCATTTATACACAGCCTATCCAATTCAGAGCTATCTCGTTCATCTTTTTATAACAAGGCTACTGATAAAAGCTCTATTTAATAAAGGTTTTATTTAATAAAATTTTGTCAAATAGAGCTGTGCTGAATAATAGCTAGGTCATGACTAAGGTGCTAATAGCTATGATGGCAACCAACAGTACTACGGCGCCAATGATTCTATTACGTCGTCTGATCTTTTGGCGCTTAAGCTTAGTTTGACCACGGCTGGCTTGAAATTGTTCAATATAAACCTCGCCTTCGTAGTCTTTGTCAAATATCTTGATATAGCCAGGATTGAGCGGCTCAATGCTCAGAGTATCATCAAGCTTATTCATAGCGGTATCTAGACTGTCTTGATCCACTTGTATGTGCTTGCCATCTACTTGCTCAGCTATCCATTGTTCGACTAGCTTTATTGTGTTGGGCGTATTGCTAAAGAACATAGTGCTGGCGAGGTAGTCATGAGACATACCTGGCATCCCTTTGGTCTTATAAAAAGCAACATCAGCGGTGATATGATTAAAATAATCTAATGGCTTTTTGACTAAAGCATCAGCATCTAAATACAGAATGTTTTTATTTGGAAACTGCTGTAAACATTCTAAAATAAAATGCGGTTTGATACGGGTATTTGCTTCCCAGTAACCAGCATCTTCGACCTGCTTGAAATGATAGTTTAAATTAAAATCATCGAGTGATTTTTTTAGTGACAGCGCATGATCCCTATAGCTGTCCGTATAAAAGCAACAAACAAGAAAGCTATCTGTAGCGCTCGTATTAGTAAAAGATAAAGGCTGAGTAGAAGTAGTCATTGATGGCTCTATAAAATAGTATGAAGGCAAAAATAGTATGAAGGCGGTTTTGCAATAATCTAATGGCTGTCTGACCACCATTTAGAGTTATCGTCTTTATGCAGCGCTCGCAGAGTAGAGAAAGCGCTATTATTAGCTTGTAGTCTATCAAAAACAGATAGTAGCATAGTAGCCGCCAGTTTATCAGTGTTATAGAAGCTTTCGTAGCGGCTGCGCATATGCTTTAAGGTATCATCAGTACCGATACGGAAGTAGGTAAGACCTTGATATAAAGGAAGATCGCTACAATAGAGTGCGTCTACTTTGGCAGTCACTAATGGTAAGGATTCAGAATTAGGATTTGATTGCAAGAACTGCTGAGTCTCGTAAACTCTTAAGATATTGATCAAAGTGGTCACGTTCATCAAAATGGCGGCTTGGGTCTTATTGGTTGAATGATCAATAAAGGTATCACAGGCTGAGACAATCCAACGTAGCGATAAATTCTGTAATAAATAATCAGTTTGCGTTGTCCATAGGGTTTCAAATTCGGCAAACGTCTCATCAGGTTTATAATTACGACGTAATAGAACAACCAAGGTAGCATGATAAAAACATAATTCTGATTGGTCAATAAACTGATGTTTTAAATTATCCAAATGACTTTCTAAGTTTTTGGTGCGCGGTTTATTGGATAAAGCGCTAGCATCACACATTGATGTGGTGATAATCGTCACTTTCATCTCATTGATACTTTTATTGTTAAAAGTTTTAACAATATTATCTGCGTTTAGCGTTTTCTCACTTTTAAATAATAAAGTAAGTTTGCGTTGCCATCCTGAGGGTGCTGACATTTTATTAAAACCTTACTAAAAAATATAACCGTGAATGGCTTAGTATTGATATTTTGCCAAGCCATTGCTTATAAATATTGCCTATGAGTATCTTAAATTTGCGTAAATCATTAAAAAAGATATCAACCCAAATCATCAAACAAATCTTGAGACACAGGCGAGTGATTAATAACAGGCACACCATGCTGCTTGTACACCCGACCTAATAGATTCAGCGAAGGCACAATACGCTCGCTAACCGCTTTATCCAGCTTACTTGGTGCGCTATTTTCTGTATTTTCATAAAACCGTGGTAGATTGCTATTGATCAGATCCACACCATATAGATGAATAGCGCCAGCGTTCCGTGAAAAAGCGAGCTGCGCGGCGACATAGACTACTGTTCCCGCTTCTACAAAGCCTTGCGTAATATCAAGAGAGACACCGATTGGCGCAGGTTTATGCTCATTATCAATCACAAAATTAGGATCGTTAGCAAAATGAGACAATGGCTTCTTTTTGTTAAGTAGCTTTTGCTTCAAAGATAATATATTAAACCCTAGCTTGTTTGCTTTGACGCTCCAAGGTCTATCCACGGGATATAGTATACGCATTGAGCTTGAATACTTACGAATAATGTCAGAATGGGTTGCCGCTATTGCCTCAAATACAGCTAGGGTTGCATATAAAGGCTGACCATTATAATACTTTGTAAAAACCTCAGGCTGATGACTGATAAAACGGGCATCACTAATCACCCAACCGACCACATTTTTAAAACTATGCTCAGCAAGTAGACTGATACTGCCATTAACAAAAATAGTAGCCGTATCTAACAGCTCTGAAAATGCTAAATGCGCAATAGAGGGGCCAGAAGCAATGACATTAACCGCTTGCTGGTTTAAGCTTTGCCCACTTTGATTGGCATCAAAGCCAGCAATAGTAATGGACTGTTGGTCAATCTTAAAGCTGACGCTAGGGGGCAATTGCAATATCATCTTCCCTGTTTATTCAAATCATTTAAAAGGTTTTATTCAGATTGAGGACACGCACTAAACCAGTCAATAAAAACCACTATTGCCAGTGTGCTTGCAGCCAAGGACTGGGTTTGACATGGCGGTACCACTTGCCACCAGTACCATCAATAGCATCTGGCGGATTGATCTCGCCATGAAAGATAACTATTTTAGCCCCATCAGGTAGCTTTGGCGTGCGGATAAAGTTAAAAGGAATAGGGGATATGCATTGATACTTAAAGCTGACGCACCAGGTTTTATCCCAATACTCTAAGTGGTGATGCTCGCGCAGATAATTGGATAAATAGGCTTGCTCATGGCGCACCTGCTGGCGTATCGTTTCAAAGTTACGCTCAAAGTTTGCCAGCAGGTTAGGGTAGGTGTTCATACCAATGTTAAAACGATATACAGAGCTGTTACCGATCATCCGCCAAGGCTTTTTCCAGTCACGGATAATAACTACGCTATCATCGTGAGCCACTTCATAAGTAAAAAATTCATCCATGTTAGCAACGATAACAATATCAATATCTAAAAATAGCGCCACGCCCTTTAGATCATATAATTCAGGCTTGAACGTCGTAAGTTTCTTCCAGCCCCTCTCAGGACCTGCGGGCAAGTCCATCTCAGGGATAGGATAGCACTGTATTGCAGGGTCGATACCGCTACTATCGTCAGTCAAGCACACCATCTGAAAGTCTAAGGTTAGATGGCGGTTGACCATATTATATAAGCGATTGACATACTCGCTACCGTATTTATCACCCCATTTCATGCAGATAATATAACGCTGCTCTACTAAATTAACAGTAGTGTCAGTTTGATTGGATGGGTTTGTTGTAGTTGTATCAGTAGCCATAAAATACTCATATAGAGGTTAAGGAATACTCATATCAGTGATATCAATATAAAGTTAAATAAAGCATATCATTCATGATCATAAAAACCTAACCAGAGGGCTCATCAGCTTTATTAACTTCATTGGTATTGGCATCAGTGGTGAGCTGAGCGTTTGTAGCTTGAGTATTTGCAGTTTGAGCCGTGCTGTTACGAGCCGTGTTCATTTGAACGAACGCTGTCAGTTTCTGCTTATCAGCGCGATAGGGATTGCCTAGTTCAGGAATACGTTTAAAGCGCCTATAACCCCACATATAATGGCTATAGTGTGGCTTTATGATACCCTCCATAGCTTGGTTAAGTGCATAGGTTGAGACATGAGCATTACGATCATACAAATCGGGATTATCAAGCCGATAACAGTGAATATCAAAGCCACAACCATCACTACGACGAATACAAGAGAGACCTACCAAGGCACATTTAGTTTTGCTGGCCAGCTTAGAGGCCAAAGTGCTGGTCAAAGTTTCAATACCAAAGAACGGCACTACAACGCCACCTGAGGGATCAGGCACATGATCGGGCAGTATCATACTGAAGCCGCCTTGCTTTAAAGCCTTGAATACAGCTTTGACACCACTACCGTCAGTTGGAACTAAAGTAGC
>RCMY010005692.1_pt1 | contig 10540 bp, 10 predicted proteins | sample 2041341 | NCBI WGS metagenome assembly RCMY01 (sample SAMN09708234, study PRJNA481090) | Marine sediment metagenome, whole genome shotgun sequencing project.
AATGAACATCACAAAATTGAACATATTGAATTCGGATATATCTATGCAATAAAGATTACCAAGGAAAGAGAGGATGGATTAAATTCGTTGATTTGGGAGGTATTCCTGCATAAAATAGCAAAAAATACGCTTGACTTATAGCTTACTCCAGGTGATATGCTTATTTTATCTTGAAAAAGGTAGAGGAGGCTATGTTTTTGAAAAAGATATATGTGGGCGTTGCAATTCTCTTGCTGGTTGGTGTATTTAAATCATTTTTGTGTTTGTATTGTGTTGCGGGACAAAATAACGTAACAGATGAGGACTATGCCAAAATGGCGAAAGAGATTGTTGAACAAAGTATTGCTCAATGAACGTAGCTAAGCGCACATTGTAATGTACAAAATCTTGACGAAATATGCTTGTGAGCGTATAATATGTAACTTGAAATGTGAAATAAACGGTGGATTTAGGAAAATGTTTCTATAAAAGGGACGATGAAGATTCCTTGCTTCGTAACAATCAAACTTCAGTCGTAGAAGTTGAATATGAGGGATAGTATGGAAGAAAATGAAAATCGAAAAGTAAGGAAAAGATTTGCCTGGCGTCGATGGACTCTGGGAATATTTTTGTTTGTCCTTATTCTTTTAAATGGGATTGGTTTGTTTTTTGGCAATTTTTTATATAAAGAAATCAGCGTTTTACATATAGGCATGAATGAGGAAATGAATGAACAGCATAAAGATGAGCTGGACGGCTTTTTGAAAAATCATGTTCAAAATAAACAGTGGAAGGATGTATCCATTGAATCGCGCTTTGGCTATCCATTGCATGGGACCTATATATTTGCCAAAAAAGATACTGGTAAAACTTTGATTTTTTTACATGGATTTTCTGAAAGTCGTGCTGCAGGCCTAAGCTATGTCGATATTTATTTGAATGCTGGATTTAATGTACTTTTAGTTGATTCAAGAGCGCATGGTGATAGTGGTGGCAATTCAGTTACTTGGGGGAATTATGAAAAATATGATTTGGACCAATGGGTAGATTGGGTGCAGCAGAAGTTTCCTGATGAAGAGATTGGCGTCCATGGAATTTCCATGGGAGCGGCAACTGCGTTGATGCAGGCGGAGTTAAATGAAAAAAGCAAAAGGGTAAGCTTTTATATTGCCGATAGTTCATATTCTGATTTTGAAACTCTGTTAGAACTTAAAATCGAGCAATATTATCCCGGGACATTGTTGCCGGAAATTTTATTGAAATATGCTGACGTCGTAGCCTATTTCAAGTCGAATTTTACTTTTTATGGAGCTTCACCGCTGCGGGCGGTCCATCATGTGACAACGCCGGTTTTATATATCCATGGGGAAGCCGATACCCTGATACCGGCCTATATGTCGACAGAGCTCTATGATGCAACAAAAGGCCCTCGACAAATCTATATATTTCCGCATACTGCTCATATCGCTGCTGTTTTTGGCGATCGAGACAGATATGGTGAAGTTGTTCGCAATTTCATCCATTTTGCAGAGCAACGTGGTTAATGCCTTAGGCTAAAAAAACGTCTATCATTGATTTTTCGATGGTGGGCGTTTTTTATTGAGAAAATGGAAGGCGATATTTTAATACTGTTCAAAATAAAATTTGAAAATCATTTAAAAAACATTGACTTGGAGTTAACTACAGGTGGTAGAATGTTTTACAGAGGAGGGATTTTGATGAGTAAAAATATATTGATTTTGGCGGCAAGTCCTCGTGCAAATGGGAATTCAGATAGTTTAAGCAAACAGTTTTTGCAAGGGGCAAAAGCCGCGGGCAATGAGGTAGAGCTTGTTTTTTTACGGGAGAAAAAATTTGCTTATTGCATAGCCTGTGATGGGTGTAAGCGAAATCCCGGCATTTGTATCCATAAGGATGATATGTCCGCTATTTTAGAGAAGATGATCCAGGCCGATGTCATTGTTTTGGCAACACCGGTTTATTTTTATACAATGGACGCTCAAATGAAGACGTTGATTGACCGTACCTTTGCAAGGTACACCGAAATCTGTGATAAAGAATTTTATTTTATCGTGACTGCAGCAGATCCAAATGTAGAAGCTATGGAGCGGACCATAGAAGGGTTCCGCGGATTCACTGCTTGTCTCGATGGGGCAAAAGAACGTGATGTAATTTATGGTACAGGTGCTTGGAATAAAGGGGAAATAGAAGCTTTACCAGTAATGCAGGCCGCATATGAAACGGGAAAACTGGTATAATAGATAAAGGAGCTGAATGGTATGACAATCGCAGACGTTGCGCAAAAATATGGTCTTTCGGCAGAAACTCTTCGTTATTACGAACGTGTGAGGTTGGTTCCACGAGTAAACCGCAAAAAAAATGGTATCCGAGATTATACAGATGAGGATTGCCGCTGGGTCGAGTTCAGTAAATGCATGCGTGCCGCAGGGCTTCCCATTGAAGTTTTGATTGAGTATGTGGCGCTTTTTCAGCAAGGTGATGAGACTTTAACGGCAAGAAAAGAATTGTTGATTGACCAACGAAAAAAAATGGTCGAAAAAATGGAAGTCATGAAAAAAACGCTAGACAGACTCGATTATAAAATAAGCAGATATGAAAATGCTGTTCCTATACAGGAACCAGATTTAAAAAAAGCAGATGATGCAGTGGAGGAAGATTCGTGAAACGTAGGTTGAAAATAGGGGTTTTCATTATTTTACTGCTGGGGTTGGCTGGTTATGTATATCATCCAGCGGTCAAAGGCTTTTTTGATCGAACGCTACTTTCAACCAAGGCGGCTGCTTGTCAGTATTTGCCAACTTCATCGATGGATGCCATGTATATTCGGCAGATCATCACGGCAGATAGTACGACTTCTCGGACGATCATGTGGCAATCCTCCTATTCTCAGGCAGATGCTTTGGTTGAATACCGAGAGCAAGGAAGTACGGATATAAAATCTTTTTTAGCAAGCGATGAAGTGTTTACCGATGATAAAACGACAACCTATATCCATACCGCACTTTTGGCGGATTTAAAGCCAAAGACAAAGTATGAATACCGCGTTGGCAGCGGCGATAAACGAAGCGAGTGGCAGAGTTTTTCGACGGCAGGCGAAGGCAGTTTCAAAGCCTTGATTTTCCCTGATTCACAATCAAATGATTACGGTGTTTGGCGAGACACGGCTCAATCGGCATGGAAGAAAAATCCTGATATGAGTTTTTTTGTCAATATGGGAGATTTGGTGGATAATGGGGAAGATCATACCCAATGGAATGCTTGGTTTGATGCACTGTCTGGTATGATTGATTCCATTCCTGTGGCACCACTCCAGGGTAACCATGAAACCTATGACCTCAACTGGAAAGTCAGGTTGCCGGTGGCCTATGAGCATTTGTTTTCCCTTCCGCCAAATGGCAATGAAAAGCGCCATAACCAGTACTATTCCTTTGATTATGGGGATGTGCATTTCATTGTCCTCAATACGCAGATGGAAGAAATAGAGCCGCTTGAGCCAGGACTGCTCGAAGCGCAGCTTGCCTGGTTCAAACAGGATATCACGAAAACCACGAAAAAATGGAAGGTCGTCATGCTGCATAAAGATGTGTTGACCTATGCTATTAAGAATAGAACCGATAGAAAAGCCGGTTTTTCTGATATAGGCAAGGCGTTTATGCCTCTTTTTGATCAATATGGCGTAGACCTTGTCTTGAGTGCACATTTGCATACCTACAGACGAAGAGTGAATCTATATGATTTCAAAGCGGATGCGAAAGGACCGTTATATATCCTGACTGGTGTTGCGGGCAATGTCCGTTATCCGGGACTATGGGAAGACAATCCATTGGACGCAGTGGTCGCACCGCAGCCGGAAACGGATAATTATCTGACACTGGAGGCTTCGACGGATTCTTTGAAATTGGAAGCTTATTTGCCGACAGGTGAGCAAATCGATCATGTCGAAATCAAAAAATGAAATTGGTGCAACCGTCGATCTGATAATAGATTGACGGTTGCCTATAGTTGTGAGTGTAAAGAAATCGCACTATAGTAAGTATGTTTTTTCAAATGAACAAAAAATACTTGACTTATAGTCCGCTCTAAGTACTAAATAGAGCGTAGAGAACTATTGGCAAACCGTACTGTTTGGCTGTATAAAATTTGGATTATGGAGATTATAAGAATGAGAGTATTATATTATGACTGTTTTTGCGGCATCAGCGGCGATATGAATCTAGCGGCTTTGCTTGATTTAGGCGTAGATGCGGCGTATTTGCGCCAAGAGCTTGGCAAGCTTCGTCTAGAGGCAGAATATGAGCTTATCATAAAAAAAGACAGTAAGAATGGAATCGGAGGGACCAGGGTCGATGTCTTAGTAAAAGAACATGCATATGTTCATGAATCAGGACATCATCATCACGAACATGGCGAGGAGACGATGCAGCATATGCATCACCATCACCATGCACATAGAAGCCTTAAGGACATCGAGGCAATCATACAAAATAGTGATTTACATGATGCCGTGAAAAACTTGAGCCTGAAGATTTTTATGGAGGTCGCGAAGGCTGAGGCAAAAGTACATGGAAAGGATCTATATGAAGTGCATTTCCATGAAGTGGGGGCAATCGACTCAATCATCGATATTGTCGGAGCAGCTATTTGCCTAGATTATTTGCAGGTCGATAAAATTGTTTCGTCTACGGTACAGCTAGGCGGTGGTTTCGTAAAATGTTCACATGGGACCATTCCTGTGCCGGCACCGGCAACCGTAGAAATTTTAAGAAATCTTCCGGTAAAGTCTGGCGTTGTTCCCTTTGAAACCACGACGCCTACTGGTGCGGCGATATTGGCTGCAAATGTAGTCGAATTCAGCGATGAAATGAACCTTTCGGTCGAAAAAATCGGCTATGGCATCGGCCACCGCGATCTAGACATCCCGAATGTTTTAAGGGTCTATATCGGACAGTCCGCGTCAAAGGATAATATTAAAGAAGAACAGTATATTTTAGAATCCAATATCGATGATATGAATCCAGAGCTTTATGGATACGTTGAAGAAAGACTTTTTAAAAGTGGTGCGCTCGATGTGTTTAAGACGGCTATTTCGATGAAAAAAGGACGGATGGCGACGAAACTAAGCGTTTTGGTCAATAAAAAGCAAGAAGAAGCCGTTTTGGCGGTGATTTTCCGTGAGACGACCTCCTTGGGGGTTCGGAAATTCAAGGTTGAAAAAATCATGATGCAGCGTGATTTTGAAAAAGTCAGTACCTGTTATGGTGATGTGACCATTAAAAATGCATATTATCATGGTGAAAAAGTAAAATATAAAGCAGAGTATGAAGAATGTAAACAGATAGCTGATGAAAATAATATACCGATAGCAAAGGTCTATCAGGAAATCTATAAGAATGCAGGTGGACGAAAAGATGTTGAATGATGAAAAATATGTAGAATTGATCACGTATTTACGTTCGTTGAAAAAAGTCGTATTAGCTTTTTCAGGTGGCGTCGATAGTACTTTTTTATTGCGGGCAGCCAAAGAAGCACTAGGTAAAAATTTTAAGGCAGTAACGATTCAGTCCCCATATATTCCTAAATGGGAAATTGAGGAAGCTAAGCAATTGGTCGAAGAATTGGAGGTAGAATGGGAGCTTGTTGAAGCACCGATTATTGATGCAATCAGAGAAAATCCGGAAAATCGCTGCTACTTATGCAAAAAAGCAGTATTTGGTTTGATTCAAAAGGTTGCAGAAGATGGTGGCTATGAACATATCATTGATGGAACGAATTTTGATGACATCAGTGACTATCGTCCAGGGCTTAAGGCGCTAAAGGAACTTGATGTAAAGAGCCCTTTGCTTGCTTGTAAACTGACGAAACAAGAAATAAGGGATTTTTCACGGCAGCTTCATCTGAAAACGTGGGATAAACCGCCATATGCTTGCCTTTTGACGAGAATTCCTTATGGCAATAAGCTCAAGGAATCGGACTTTGTAATGATTGAAAAAGCAGAACGCTACATGATGGAAAAGGGCTTTCGGGCAATTCGCGTCAGATGCCATGGGGATTTGGCCCGAATTGAAGTCAACAAAACAGATCGAGCCAAATTGTTCCATGAAGATTTATTGGATGAGATTTCAAGTAAATTCAAGGAATTTGGCTTTCGCTATGTAAGTCTTGATTTAGAAGGTTACCGAGTCGGGAGCTTTAATGCGGCACTGGGGAAATGACCGAAGACTTACAGGAGGATAAAATGAATAAGATAGATATCAAAGAAATGTTGGAAAAGGTGCAAAAAAGCGAAATACAGATAGAAGATGCGATGAAAATCATTGAGGACTTGCCCTATAAAGAATTGGGATTTGCTAAAATAGACAATCATCGGGAGATACGAACGGGCTATCCAGAAGTCATCTATGCTGAAGGGAAGACTGTCGAACAAGTTCAGAAAATCGTTGAATTCATGCTTACACGCGGTAATGATATTTTGGCAACACGGGCAAGCTTACCGATGTACGAAGCAGTGAAGCTGATTTGTCCGGAGGCAAAGTACAATGAACTGGGGCGTACAATTACTGTGCAGAGAACGCAAAAGAAGCTTACAGATTCTTATATTGCAATTGTTTCCGCAGGAACCTCAGACTTGCCCGTTGTTGAAGAGGCGGCTGAAACAGCAATGATCTTAGGCAATCGTGTAGAAAAAATCGTAGATGTAGGCGTTGCTGGGATTCATCGGCTTTTTGACAAAATACAAATCATTCGAGATGCTAAAGTCGTCATTGTCGTCGCCGGTATGGAAGGTGCGTTAGCCAGCGTGGTTGGCGGACTTGTCGATAAACCTGTTATTGCGGTACCGACAAGCATTGGCTATGGTGCAAATTTTGGCGGGTTATCAGCATTGCTCTCAATGCTCAACAGCTGTGCCAGTGGTGTCAGTGTAGTCAATATAGACAATGGCTTTGGCGCAGGCTACAATGCCAGCATGATCAATAAATTATAATTTGAGCCAAAAGGCAAAGGGGAAATGAACATGGAAAAGAAAAAATTAGGCTTCGGTTTTATGCGTTTGCCGTTAACTAAAAAAGAGGATTCGTCTAGCATCGATATGGCTGTTGTCAATAAAATGGTGGATACGTTTCTCGGCAAAGGTTTTACTTACTTTGATACCGCCTATATGTATCATATGGAAAAAAGTGAGATTGCACTGCGTGAAGCTTTAGTAAAAAGGCATGACCGCAATAGCTTTACGGTAGCGACAAAACTTCCGACCATGTTTTTAAAAGAGCAGGGCGATCAAGAACGAATTTTTGAAGAACAGTTAGAAAAATGTGGCGTAGAGTATTTTGATTATTATTTATTGCACAATTTAGGTGTGACTAATTATAAAACTGCACAAAAATTCAACAGCTTTGCTTTTATTCAAGCGAAAAAAGATGCTGGCAAAATAAAAAATATCGGATTTTCCTTCCATGACAGTGCAAAATTACTCGATGAAATTTTGACTGCACACCCTGAAGTGGATTTTGTTCAACTGCAAATCAACTATCTCGACTGGGACAATGAAAGCATTCAATCGAGAAAATGTTATGAGGTGGCTAGAAAACACAATAAACCGGTGATTGTCATGGAGCCAGTCAAGGGTGGAAATCTGGCAAATGTGCCTGAGAAAGTAGAAAAAATCTTTAAAGAGTGTCATCCGGATTTGTCAGTTCCATCTTGGGCTGTTCGCTTTGTGGCAAGTCATGACGGGGTGATGATGGTACTTAGTGGTATGTCAGACATGGAGCAACTGCTCGATAACACAAGCTATATGGAAGACTTTAAACCACTGAATAAAGAAGAGGCAGATATCATTTGTCAAGCGGTTTCGGTCATCAATGAATCGATTGCGATTCCCTGTACGGCCTGTCAATATTGCGTGAAAGATTGTCCAAAACAGATTGATATACCAAAATATTTTGCTCTGTATAATACAGAAAAGCAATCCAAACCAGCTGCATTTTCTACGCAACGCGTGTATTATGATAACTATACAAAAGAGCATGGCAAAGCATCCGATTGCATCGGCTGTAAGCGCTGCGAAAAAAGCTGTCCACAGCATATCGAAATAACGAAGCATTTAAAAGAAGTGGCAGCTGTATTTGAGGCTTGAGTGTAAGTGCTTTTATCATAAGGGCTCATTTTAAGAAAGTCAGTTCAAAATAAAATAGAGAAACGGAAAAAGACCTTTGGCTCCATCAATTGATATGAGCCAAAGGTCTTTTTTAGTTGTTTTTCGTGAGCGAAAAATATTTAATATCTTCATTTATGATGTGGCCGATAATTAGATCGTCAATGATAAATGAAAAGAATTGTACTGTTTTTAATTGATTGCTTTCATATTTTCGTTTGAGTTCAAAAGTCGTTTTCAAGAGACTTTTATGAATTTGTTTATGCTGCTCAAAATCGTTGTAACCAACTTTCTTTAGCATATATTCTTCGGCAGTACAATGATAAACTAAATGGCCAATAAGGCTATCGAGCAAAAGCAAGATTGATTCTTTGGATGCATCTTGGGGAAGTGCGATCAATTGATTGCCGATGGCCACTAGATTTTGATGCTGTAAATCGATGTTTGCGACGTCACAGTTCCATTGTGGGCGCCATTCGACTTGCATGCCCGAGAAAACCTTAGCACACCGATCGGTTGCTTCGGTTACGCAGTTGCGACCATTTTCTTTGGCATGGTATAAAGCATCGTCGACGCGTCGATACCATTGTAAAAACGTTTCTTTTTCCAAACGTTCAGCAACGCCTGCACTGACGGTTATTCTGCCGGCAATCGGATGTGCTTGGCCCTCTACCGCATGTCGAATCTTTTCTGCAACCAATAAAGCACCGTGAAGTTTTGTTTGCGGCAGTAAGACGAGGAATTCTTCTCCGCCAAGACGCGCTAGTGTGTCGGACTCACGAATCTGTTTTTTTGCAATTTCAGCAGTTGCTTTAAGTACCTGATCGCCAATGGGATGGCCGAACGTATCATTTATCTTTTTAAAATGATCTAAGTCCAAAATAATCATCGATAAATCTTCGTGATACCGATCTGCTCGCAAAACTTCATTTTGGAGGATTTGATCGATGAAATAACGATTGAATAGACCGGTTAATTGATCATGATAGCTTAAATATTCAAGCTGTTCATGCTGTTTTTTCATTTCAGCGGTGATGTGGAATTGTTGTTGGAATTGCCAGCGGATAATCAACATAAACATTACTAAGAAAAATGAAAAAATACCGGCCAAAATTTGATAATTATGTCGTACCTCTAAAATAGGGGCGAGAACGCTTTCTTCTGGTGTTGTCGTTATAATGACCAAAGGATAATCAGTCGATAAAGTATGAAAAAAACCAAACTGCATAGTGCCATCTGTCAGCGATGGTGCCTTAAAATAGCCGGAAGAAATATCTTGGCCGATAAAGTCTTTAAAGACCGTATGGGTTAAATAGGAATCTGGTACGGTTTCAGCAGCTGTCAGTTTTGGTGCCCGGGCTAAGAACTCGCCGTCATAGCGCAGGAGCGTTATTCTTTTTGCGCCTAAATTGATCGTGCTCAATATTGTGCTCAAATAATCCTGGTCGAGTGCAATTGATACAACACCAGCAAAATCTCCGTTTTTGTCATTAAAGCGATGACTTAAATAAATTTCAGGTTTATCCGTCGCCAGTCCAACCCAGTTTGCTGTTATATAGAGTTCTGGCAGATTGTTATTTTTTTGCGCTAAAAAATGTCTGTTATCTGCAAGATTGATATTTTTTGTCAAAGGTAAAGCGCTATACGTAACATTGCCGTGTGCATCAACGACGACAATATTATCGATAAAGGATTTTTTTGCGAATTTATCCAGCAAAGCCTTGTGCTCTTTTTGAACAGAATTGTGTGATTCCATGTCCATTTGCATGAAAAGTAAGATCGTATCTACTTTAGACAAGGTTTGTTGGACATTCTCTGAAACAATTAACGTTGTATTGAAGTCCTCGGCGTAGGCTTCTTCGATTTTTGTCTGTTTATATTGATCAGCCATTGTGTCAGCTAGAAAAAATGCAGAGAAAGAGAGAGCTACTGTAAAAAATGCAAGTAAAAGGTTTATACGGAAAATCGACATATCAGGTAATTTTTTGTGAATTTTCATAAAAATCAGCTCCTTGGGAAAACATACTATATCAATCTATATATTAGACAACATAGGGACATTTTCCTATCGACCTTTGTACTAAATATTTGTTTGCTGCATTTTAAATGAAAGACATGAACGCTTCACATGCTATCATGCAATAGTATAGAGCTGAAAAGGGTTTGAAATAAAATTTTGCATTTATTCTTGACAAGGATAATAAGATTTGTTATCATAGTTAGCGTAGTCAATGACGAGGTCATTGTTAAATGACTCACTAGCTCAACTGGCAGAGCAACTGACTCTTAATCAGTAGGTTCGGGGTTCGATTCCCCGGTGTGTCACCAATTTTAAGATGTAAGGCTTCCCTAATATGGGAGGCCTTTTTTGTTTTTGTGAACGTAAGT
>RCMY010011498.1_pt1 | contig 10540 bp, 10 predicted proteins | sample 2041341 | NCBI WGS metagenome assembly RCMY01 (sample SAMN09708234, study PRJNA481090) | Marine sediment metagenome, whole genome shotgun sequencing project.
TGCGTTATCAAAGCAGTTACCTTTAGCGCTCATTGAGCCTGCAAACTGATGTCGCTTGATGATCTTGTGATACGCGTGGCTACAATGTTGACTGCCTCTGTCAGAGTAAACTATTAGCCCTTGGCTGGGTCGTTTGTTCTTAATCGCCATATTAAACGCACGGCATACTAAATCAGCGGTCATGCGTTTGTTGATGGCATAGCCGACCAGCTCTTTGGTGTATAAGTCTTTGACGCCAGCTAAATACAACCAGCCCTCGGTTGTCCATATGTAGGTGATATCACTGACCCATTCTTCATTACGGCGGTTGACGTCAAACTGCTGATCCAGCACGTTGTCATAGATGAGCTTATTATGATTAGAGTCAGTGGTGACCTTAAAGCGCTTGTGGCGACGGCATTTGATGCCATGCTCTTCTTTGATACTTCTAACCATGTATAGGCTGATATCATATCCTTGCTCATTTAGATGTGCATGCAGACACTCAAAGCCGTAGCGCTCCTTTGTTTCACTGTGTGCCGCTTTGACCAGTAGCTCAGACTGGTTACGATGTATCTGCTGAGTGTTGATGTCACGACCCAGCCAGTCGTAGTAACTTGAGGGCTTTACGCTTAACACACGGCACATAGTGGTGATATTAAATATCTGCTGATTATCTTTGATAAAGGCGTACCTGATTAGCTGTGCTTTGCGAAGTACGCCGTCGCCTTTTTTAGGATCTCGCGCTCCTCCTCGGCAACTTTAAGTTGTCGCTTGAGCTGCTTTATTTCTTGAAGAGCCGTCATAAGATCAGGATCATATTGTTCTGTGCCGACAAGCTTGCCTTGATTGGCTTTGTTCTGCCAGTTAGATAGCGTTTGCATGGCAATGCCAAGCTGCTTTGCAGTCGCTGAAATATTACCCTTATTATCTACTATCTTCTTGACGGCTTCGGCTTTAAATTCGTCACTGTAGGTTCTTAATTTCTTGGTCATGATCAACTCCTCATTGAGTCGTTAGTTTACCAAGTTTATCTCTACGGTTTCTTCAGCATAGCTCACTTGTTTAATATTGCATTTAACCAAGTAATACTTTCACTAAAAGTACCAAGTTATACTACGAGAAACACTCTATAATTTCGTCACTTCTATTAGCTAACTTATCAAAGCTTCTTCGATTAAAGGCCTCTAGCCTAATTTTGGCTTCATTGAATCTAATGTTTGTCGATGAACGAGTTGCAAAGTTATATCTTATAGCAAATGGTGCTTGTGTAAGATAGACCGTGTAAGCTTCACTTTTTACGAAAAACTCAGGATGCATTCTAACTTTTGCTTTTCCCTTTAGTATATTACAATAATGAGTACGGTTTTTTGGCAGATAGACCTCTATAGGATAATTATATTTAGCCCAATCATCACAAGCTATAACGTTTTTACCCTGTGCACCTAATTCAGCAATAGAAGATCCATTCCAACAGATAAACACATCTACATATTCAAAAAGATCTTGCAAATTCATACCTACATGTGGAAGGCAGATAGTGTTTCGTAATTCATCTTTATTACTAATTAAATCCAGAAAGCCTTCAACAGGTTTCCCGGAGATCTCAGTTTTAAGTTCATGAGGATGCGGCTTAATTAATAATAAATTATCACTCCCTTCAATAATACGGACTGTATGATCAATCCAATCATTCATATTACTATGTGCAGGTCCACCCTGATAAGGCACGCCTAAATCATAAGGTATTTTACCTATAGCACAAAAAACCTTTCTTCCACTTGCCTTTGCTAACTTTATCTTTGAGTAAATCTCTTCATGTAAAATATTATATTCTGTTGAGCCAGACCTCTTCATTGAGAGTAATTCACTTCTTTCATTATCCCAATAATACTTAAATGGAACATATATTTCCTTATACCATTTTTCAAAACTTGCACAGTTTCCGAAGGCGGGAACACTCGGATAAGCATGGCGCGAGTTATTAATAAAAGTTAATGTAGATAATGGCTCTCCACCAACATTTGTCTTCCAGTTTTCATAGCTAGAGTTTAATGTAACATGGGAGAACTGTTCACTATGCTCAATAGCATATGTTTTCATAGCAGAATAAGGTACGAAATGTGACTGAGCACTAACTAAAATTATTTTTAAATTTTTCTCAATAGCGACTTTTTTAACTTCTTTTAAAGCATATATAACTCTATCGATTTGTATTAACCACATAGTGAAATATAGCTGTGCTACTGGCAAATGCCACGGCACATTAAATACTTTTAATACTCTGCTAACTCGCTCGTACATACCTTGATAGTAATTTACCCCATCCAGAACAAGCTTCGAACCTTCTAGGTCAATAAACCACCCATTATTCAGTAGCTCTTGAGGGTTTGAGGCTACCCCCTTACAACCCATAAAATCTGAGGATAAAGTAGGTGATAGCAACCACTTAGGCACAGCACTACTAATCTCATAATGCTCTTCTAAACTAAAAAACTTATAGTTATGATCTTTAAGGATTTTAGAAATTCCTGACATCATAGGAGCTGCAATACGACATTGATTCAGTGCGAATAAAACAACATTATCAGAATCTTTAACTACTTGATTATTAACAGGGTGTAAGGAAATTTTATAAGCTTTATCTAATAAAACTTGATTTTGAATATCGGATTTAAAATTCTGTAACTGCACTATTCTTGCAGAGTAATTAACATTATGGCCATGGCTATACCTAAAATGTTTTAATCTACTTTCAATTAAAGAGATTATATCCAACTTATCATCTAAAGAAACAAGAGTTAATATATTTAGTAGACCGTGTATCTCTCCTAACTGCGCATGATTTATTTTCTCTAAAAACAAATGCTTTTTTTCTATGTGTCCTAACCTACCTATATGAACATTGAACTTAAGTTTTTCTAAACGCATGGCAATGGATTCATGCTCGACTAATTTAGAGAAACGATCACAAAAATAAGGAAATTCTTCAATATGTTTATATATTACTGGTAATAAAGGTAATATGTTCACTGTAAAATTTGCGTTTCTATACGGAGAATAATACCAACTCTTAAATTCTAGAACATCTTTTGTTTTAAACAATTTAACTGATAAGTTTACGAAGATATAGAATATCTTCTTAAAAAATTTGGACTGATTCGTTATAAAAAGACCTTTTGCGAAACTGTAGTTTTTATTGTTACGTAAATAATCCTTCAGTTGTGAATGAATACTATAAAGATTCAATAAATGCTCATCATTTTCGTCGACAATATTGATATTACCAAAGACGTAGCTTTCGGCTAGTACATCATAGCGACTTAAAAAAACATTATAGTTAACCTTAAAAGATGAGCGAGAGTATTTGTAAGCATCTCGCGCTAAATAATTTAAGGAATTTGCTAGGTATTTTCTAGAATTTTTATAATAAGAGTCTTCAATTTTTTCCCATTCTAATAAATTAGTAACTTTACCTTGTTTTTTAATTAGGTAGCTAACACCAACCTTTACAAGATTATCCAAACTATCATAATAATCATCAGGAAATATTACCCCTTTCTCTTCTAGAAAATGTTGATTGGCCAATCCGTACATCCCAGTCAAATTACACAGTACTGAACACCATCCATCAAACCTAGTAACAGCAAACTTTTGACTATTAAAGTCACGTGTCCTATTAATTAAATTTAAACATAAGGCATCGAATGCCTTTTGAAACTGATGATAGTTCAAAGTTATGATTGAGTAAGAAATATCATTTAATAAGTCTTTATCGTTCCTTTTAAGCTCAGGAACTAATCTCGTTATCTCACTATCTATTGAGTCAATATTAATTTTTAAATAGCTTTCCGATAAGCTTATAAACTGGAAACTTCTTTTTTTATAACTATCAACTATTGATGTTCTAGGGTTATGGAAAAACTTCTTTAACTTTTTTTTCACAGAACTATATACCTATATGATTATTAGTTTTTTAATATAAAATCTTGAGAAAGTGGTGTGCCTTTTACAATATCACTTTTACTTCTACTCCCTATAACTTCATCATAAAACTTTGGCTTTAAACCTAACCCAGGCCTAATAGACCTAACATTTTCAGGAGTAAATCTTTCACCCTTTTTAATGTCTTTTACTACATAAAGCGAGCGGCGGAATTGCAAGTTTTTACTTTCATCACCTTTATTTCCATAGCTAACCTCTCCTAGTGCTTCCCATGCTATCTTAGTTTCCCTGCATAGCTCTTGTAAGTCTTTAGGCTCTAGCGAGAAACTATCATCCGCTCCTCCACCTTTTCTATCTAAAGTGAAGTGCTTTTCGATAACTCTAACACCTAACGCGACACTAGCAATAGCTGTAGTATTACTAATCGTATGATCAGACAACCCGACCATTACACCAAATCTTTTTTGCATATCGAGTATCGTTTTGAGATTATAATCTCGGGGGTCAGCTGGATAACCACTTACACAATGTAAAATCACCAAATCTTGACAGCCAGATGTTTTAGCTGCATCTATGGCTTCCTCAACTTCTTCTAGGTTTGCCATACCAGTTGATATAATCATTGGCTTTTTAGTAGAGGCTACATATTTTATAAGTGGTATATCAATCGCTTCAAAAGATGCAATTTTGTAAGCAGGCGTATTTAAATCCTCAAGAAGATCAACTGCTGTAAAATCAAATGGACTACTAAAGATTGTAATACCCTCTTCTTTAGCATGTTCAAATAAAGGTTTATGCCAATCCCATGGCATCTCAGCACTTTTGTAGAGATCAAATAGTGTTTGACCCTCCCAAAGACCTTCTTTGATTAAAAACTCAGGTCTGTCTGACTTAATTGTTATTGTTTCAGCAGAATAAGTTTGTAACTTAACAGCGTCTGCACCACGACTTTTAGCTTCTGATATTATTTTTTTTGCATTCTCAATTGAGCCATTATGGTTCGCCGACATCTCTGCTATGATATATGGAGGGTGATTCTCATCAATCTTTCTTCCTAAAATATTCATTGTTTTTATCCTGATTTCTAATATATTATGCAGTGCTACCTGCATCTACAGTAATGTTTGAACCTGTAATGCTTTTAGAGCTGTCTTTCAATAAAAAAGAAACGACATCTGAAACATCCTCTACACTCGCTAACCTACCGAGAGGACTACGTCGAACTATACTTTTCAGCTTATCCCCTTCAAGACCCTCAGTCATTTTAGTCTTCATATAACCAGGTGACACTGTATTTACAGTAATATTGGCCTTACCAACTTCTCTTGACAATGATTTAGTAAACCCAGCTAAAGCTGCCTTAGAAGCTGCATATACAGACAATCCGTTAAATCCTGTTGAAGCAATTATAGAAGATATATTTATAACTCTTCCTTCCTGGTTCAACAGCATAGACCTTACTAAATACTTAGTGAGTAGGATAGGGGCTTGAATATTGACTTTTAACATTGCTTCAATATCTGCCTCATGCATAGTAGCAAGAATCCCATCATTTCCTAATGCAGCATTATTAACAAGACCATAGATTCGACCATATTTTTTAGTTATATCTTTGGCTAAACTTTTAATATTATCAGTGTTAGAAAAATCATAGCTTATAAATTTTATATTAGAAGAAACCTGAATTAGTTTCTCCAAATCTTCTGAAAGGGTACGACCTATTGCAACAACTGTGTAACCTTCTCCAGAAAGCTGATCAACAATAGCTAGCCCTAAACCTTTAGTACCACCAGTAACTACTACCGTCTTATTATTCATAACAATATCCTCTACTTCATTAACGTATTAGTTTGCCTGTAGAGTTATACTCTAATGCATCAACATAAGATATCAATGCTGGCACTTTATAGTCCTCCAACGAAGACTTACACAGCTCAATAATTTCTTTTTTGAGAAGTTTTTTATCTACAGATTCATCTTTTATGACAACCTTTGCCTGTACTAACTCACCTATTAATGCACTCTTTTTAGGTAGGACTAAAACATCCTTAACTTGTAGATGCTGTCGTATAATCGCTTCAACTTCTTCAGGTTGTACTTTGCTTCCCCCTATATTTATAGCTCCACCACTTCTACCTTTAAATAGAACTCTATTGCTTGTTATCTGAACCACATCCTGCGTATCAATAAAGCCATCATCGTTAATTCTTTCATTAATTGCTTTGCCAGACGCACGTGCTCGAGGTTTAACAAGTAAATGCCCTTCTTTAGAAACTCTAAGCTTTACTTCTGAGTCAGTGCTCTCTTCTAACCATTCGATAGGAAAACCTGCTTTACCATCTTTAACTGAAAAACCAACTCCAGCTTCAGTTGATGCATAAATATGAGTGATTTTAGCGTTTTGAAAGGTTTGTAGTAACTGATTCAATAGAGTCTGATCAACAATTTCACCACCTATGCTAATGACTTTTAACTTTAAATTATCATTGGGTAGCATTAGTAATTTACGCCACCATGAAGGGGTTGCCGAGAGAGCGTTTACCTTTCCCTCAATATAGGTAGAGATTTGCTCGTTGAAATTGTTAGACGATGGAATAACAAGTTTAGAACCAGATATTAAAGATTGTAATAAGACTTGTAGGCCTGCAAATCTTGTCGGTTCGTAAACTAAGCCCCAACAGTAATCTTTACCTCTAGATATATCTTGTTTTGTTGTTGATGTTAAACTTTCTAGAGTGTGATAAATTAATTTTGGTGTACCAGTAGTACCTGATGTAGCCAAAATCCAATTTGTTTTAAACTTGTTTGAAGCTGTAGTTTGTACCTTAATTTCAGACGCATCAGATTCATTCAAATTATTTAGTGACTTTCCATCAAATACGTAAGCACAACCACTTTCTTTTATTAAAGCTGCAGCTATATCATTATTTAAGGAAGGTGGTAATATCAAAATGCTTTTGGCGAAGCCATCTAAAGTAAAGCTATTAATGATTGAATATATATTAGTGAATCACTAATACAGACTGCTACATCCTGATTGAACAAACTCCTGAGATTTTTAGCTCTCAATTCGTGAGCAGAATCAATTAACTTACTAACATCGACAAGCTTATCGTTGAACCATAATAACGTTCTATCAGACTCTATCCTACTTATAAGAAGAGATAGATTGCTTTTTGTTGCTTGATTAATTTCTTTCATATATCTTTACAAATTCTGCTAATGTACGAGGGTAAACGGCATCATCCATTTCACTAAACGGGTCAAAATCTAGTTCTTCTTCTAGTGTAGCCACTAAGGTTGCAAACCCAAGTGACGAGAGACCACTTTCAAGTAGGACAGTTTCATCATTCAGGTTATACACAAGCTCACTACCCGTTTGTTCAGCTACCTCGTTGATTTTATCAATGATAAGTTGCTTTAAGTCGTTCATTTATATGCTCCTATTTATACGATTTTGATTCAATTATTTAATACTACTATGGCTCTATTCCGCTCTAAGATAAAATCTTACCCTCAAAGAAAATTTGATTTGACGCATGTCTAAACTTTATTGGGAACTTATTAAGTACGTTATCTCTATTTTTTTTCCAACCTTCCCTCGAATATTTATACACTATAGCATTTACTTGTTTACCATCTCTCATAGCATTAGTTTCCTTGATATAAGATTCTGGATACTCGAATGTTTGATGCATTTGTTGAGGTGACTTATTAAATTCTAGAACCTCAGCCTCTAAAACCTCAACGCCAATACCCTTAAAAGCATAATCAAGAGCTGCTACTGCTAAAATAATACCTGAACCAGGCCAAATTCTTTCTTCTCCAAGATAGCATCCCCATTGACAATCCTCATTATTTATAGAGGTAAAACTTAAGCATCCAATAGGCTTATCGTTTTGAAAATATACAAAATATTCCCGACTTGGGTCCTTAACCATTTTTTCAAACCACTCCACCTGTTGATTTCGGCTGATTATATCAGTGGAATACATATTATTTCTTATTCGTGGTTCGTTCCTCCAACCACGAACTAGCTCAAGCAGCTCGTAGGTAAAAGGTTTAAATTCATTCTTTGGATATTTCATAGCATTGCTCAATTAGGTATATAGTTTCTATTCAAATACTCTATAGTTTTATTAACTACTAACTCACACCCATTTCCTGAAACTATCTGCTTTAGTAGCTCTGGATCAGAAATCAGGAATGAATCACTTTTAGACTTTGCGATTGTATATAATATTTCCAAATAATCCTTTGAAGCTATTTCATTTGATTCACCTACAAATGATACATAGCCCAGACTATCTAGGTACTTTGAGGCTTCGAGTTGATTTTCAGCAACAGAGACTATAAAGGATTGTACACCTAAACACATTCTCTCCCATACTGAAGTACCACCTGCACCTATCGCGTATGAACACTCTGCCATACGCTCAGCCACATTATCGATATAGTCAAATATCTCTACACTTTGCAAGTTCAAAGTTTTGAAGTGCTTAATCTTTTCTATATGTTTATTTGCCTTACCTGCTACAACATATATTTTTAACCCAGATAATAAATCTGAATCTTTGTTATTGAAATCAACAATTGCATCTAATAGTTTAAATGACTCTCCTGTAGGGTCACTTCCACCAAACATTGCTAGAACGCTTTTATTAGAGACTTTAATCTGAGAGTGATACTCTAAAAACTCTTCTCGCAATAATGCGAAAGATGGGCCAAACAAACACAATACATCTATTCCTATTAATCCTTCATATCTTACAGAAGAGTTATAATGTAAGTTTGTATCAAGAAGGATGTTCGCCGAATGCTTCCGGTTAGCTAAATCATCAACAATTAAAGTTTTTGTATCATAAATACTTTTAATTTTTTCTTCCCATTTATAGTCCAGACCGTAATGATCTACAACAAATAGGTCTATCATTTTTATATCATTACTTCTAAGTATTTTTACTGTCTCTAATAAATCTTCTTCCCAATTATCGACTAAATTCTCGCAAACTGGTGTCTCTCTAATATGTTTGACACCGATTTGTAATAAATTTATCATTTTATTCGTAAATAAGCTTAGCAAAGTAGATGGCAATTTATTGGTTATGAATACAACTTTATAATCGGTTTTTTCAAGATACTTTTTAGCTAATGTTAAACATCTCACTAAATGCCCAGTTCCAATTTCAGAGGAAGCATCTACTCGAAAAGCAATATATCGACTCATTAAAGGTTACTGTCTTTTATTAACGTTTGAAATAAGGCCTCAGCTATTATCCAATCATTTGGAGTATCAATATCTTGAGCCAAATACTCTGGTATTATTATTGGATAAACTCTGTTTAAAAAAACACTAGCATCTTTTCTAAAGAATTCAGGTGTAGACCAATATATTTGTCCAGCATCATGATAAAAAGGTTTTAAGTCTTGACTCCGTGTCTCTGAAGCTGCTTTTTCACGCATTACCAAAGTACTAGTTTTATTATCTATATACATAGCCTTTTGAATAGGCGCTGAATAGTTAGTCACGGTAGCTGCATAGTCATAGTCTTCACAAGATATAGCCTGATACCCCGATTGGATGATATTTTTGTTCATAAATGCAGCTGTAGCATAGATACAACATACATAATCAAAGACGATATTTTTTTCCTCAAACCAATCCAAACAGTGCGAAACTACAGCATTAGTTCCGACGAAGTCATCCGATATTTCTTGTGGTCGAATAAATGGAACGCTAGCTCCATACTTCTTTGCGATACGTGCAATCTCGTGATCATCAGTAGACACTACAACTTCGCTAAAACATCCACTATTGATAGCGGATTCTATAGCATAAGCAATGATAGGCTTACCACAGAACTCTTTTATGTTTTTTCTTGGAATCCTCTTACTGCCGCCTCGTGCAGGAATAACTGCAATATTAGCCATGGTTCAATATACTCCCCAGAGTTTGCGCGATATAAACTTGCTGCTCTTCTGTCAAATCGGGATACATAGGCAAACTAATTGCCTGGGAATAATATAACTCCGCTTCAGGAAAGTCGCCCATCTTAAATCCTAGGTTCTGCAGATAGTAGGGTTGTAAATGCACTGGAATATAATGCAGATTTACACCAATATTAGCAGCCCGTAACTCATCAAATACTTCTTTATGAGATTTTTGAATCTGGTTGGTTTTAAGACGTATTACATAGAGATGTAATCCTGAATACCCATCTGAATGCTGATAAGGCGTTATTATAGGTAGCTCAGCTAATAAGCTATCATAGTTTTTGGCAAGCTGATGGCGTTTATCAGTGATAGTGCTGAGACGCTTTATTTGTGATACACCTAATGCAGCCTGCATTTCAGTCATGCGATAATTAAATCCAAGCATAACTTGTTGATAATACCAAGAACCATCTGGTTCATTGGTCATCAACTCAGGATCACGTGTAATACCATGACTGCGTAGCAAGTCCATCTTTTGAGCTAAATATTTACTATTAGTCGTAGCAACACCACCTTCAGCAGTAGTAATGATTTTGACTGGATGAAAGCTAAATATAGTAATATCAGAATACTGACAATTACCTATTGGCTCATCTTTGTACTTACCACCTATTGCGTGTGA
>RCMY010005693.1_pt1 | contig 10539 bp, 6 predicted proteins | sample 2041341 | NCBI WGS metagenome assembly RCMY01 (sample SAMN09708234, study PRJNA481090) | Marine sediment metagenome, whole genome shotgun sequencing project.
GGCGACGCCCTTTAGCGATGCAATAGTCGTATTAAAATTGAAAATGTAGAAAATATCATTGAGCGCATTGTCATCGTACATATACAGCGGAAAGCCGGCGCCCTGGCGGGTTTCTTCTGCGCCGGCAATGAATATCTCCTGATATATTTCCCAAATAACCAGCTTTGGTTTGCCGGTTGCCAGCGCCAGCCTGACCATGATCGCCTGTTCATACAGGGTGCCGCCGGATACGGGTAGCAGCAGGCTATTGCTTGCAAACAGTTTATTTATGTCGGCTATCACGTAGTTTTTAGCCATCGACGAGCCCACCACAATGGCGTCGTAACTCTTGTTACGTAGCAATCCCGCAGAACGGAAGCGCTCCTGCTTATCGAAGCCGGCGATGGAGTCATCCGCAAAAAAACGCAGCGGGTCAACCAGCGCATTGAGTAGCACGATCGCCGCGAAGCCGATCGCTACGGTAGCCAGGTAGGGGCGGAAAAAACTCATTGGGACAGGTTCATTAAAATTGAAAATACAGAAACTCGGAAACTTTATTCATACTCAGCAAGCAGTACAGCATGAGCAAGCCAAACACAATTCCGCTTTTCTTGTTCAAGATCAATTGCCAGCGGCTGAGCTGGACCGCGCCGATCACGGGCTTATAGCCGGCAAATAGCTGGTAGGTATTGGGCAAGCTCAGCGTTAACAGCAGCAGAAGCGTCAATCTCCACACGTCTTGCAACGAGCTAAAGTGCTGCATGTCATAAAAGTTGACGCCTGCATCCTGCAGCCAGAGGGAAAAGTCTCCCCAACGGCCCAAATATTTCGGCGGTAAGGCGACGCCGTTGAGACCCATCATACCGCGCAGTATCGATAGCGCGCCGGCAAGCGTTTCCGCACGAAAGAAAACCCAACCCACCATCACGCACAGCAGAGTGAGCAGCAGACTGGCAAAGCCAAAACCACGGCTATTGCGCCCCTGCCAGTTTTTTAGCGCGGCCCTGGCCGCGTGATTGACGATCAGATAGCAGCCATGCAGCCCGCCCCAGGCGACAAACGTCCAGCCCGCCCCATGCCACAGACCGCCCAGCAGCATAGTAATAAACAAATTGCTAAAACGACGAACTGTACCCTTGCGATTACCCCCCAACGCAAAATAGAGGTAGTCACGCAAAAAATTCGACAGGCTAATATGCCAGCGTCGCCAAAACTCAATGATTGAGCGCGACTTGTACGGCGAGTTGAAATTGATGGGCAGACGTATGCCAAACATTCTCGCCGCGCCAACCGCCATATCGGCATAGCCGCTAAAGTCAAAGTACAGCTGTAAGGTATAGCCGATGGCGGCCAGCCAGGCCTCCAGCAAGGTCAACTCGCTACCGGCATCTGCCATGGCAAACAGGGGCGATGAGATTGCGCCTACGTTGTCGGCGATAACCACCTTTTTAAACAGGCCGATGGAGAAAATGCCCAGGCCAATGGCAATATTTTCCATGTGCGGCAGTGCATGTTTTTGCTGCACAAACTGCGGCATCATATCTTTGTGATGCACGATGGGGCCGGCGATGAGCTGCGGGAAAAAAGTCACAAACAAACAGTAGTCGAGAAAACCGTAGTGCCTGGTTTCACCGCGATAAGCATCGACCAGATAGGCAATTTGCTGAAAGGTGAAAAAAGAAATCGCTAGCGGTAGAACGATGTCATCCACCCGCCAGGATGAATCGCCAAGCGTTGACACAACGCCGACGAAAAAACCCAGGTATTTATAGTAGCAAAGCACGGCCAAATTGGCGGTAACACCCGCTACCAACAGTAGCCGTTTGCTGCGTGGACGAACTCCTTGCCGGCACAAGTAAGTGCCCAGCGTGTAGTTGCCGGCAATCGACGCGAGCAATAGCATTAGGTAGGCTGGGTTCCACCAGCCATAAAAGAACAACGACGCAAGCGTTAGCAGTACGATTGACTGCGTGTATTTACCGGCTCGTTTCAGGCAACTATAGGCAATGACCGTGAACGGCAGGAACAGCAGAATAAAGACGTAGGAATTGAACAGCATGGCGCGCAATTATAGAGAATAATGCGCTCGCCATGTGCCAACAGGCGTGCATCGCGCCTTCGACAGGCAGCGACAGGCCAGCGGCCAATGTCGGCGTCAGCGCACCGGCACCACCAACAGCGATGTGAACCACGGCAGTGATCGCGGCCAGCAGTGAAGCAGTCCTCTTTAGCATGGATTTATGCACTCCACAGAATCAGGCCATCGCTGCAATAAATACTGCCCGCGCCACGCTTACCCTAACGATGCAAAGCTGAGACGCAATCCAATAATTTTGCCAGTCCAATTCGCAAATACATCAGCGTTAGCGACTAAGGAACGGTCAGCCAGCTATAAATCGAGTTGATACATAGAAAAGCCATTGGCGGTACAATACCAGTTGAACTTTGTGAACAAGCCATTTAGTCTTCGTATACCCGATGCAATATACTTGGGGTTGATCGAAATTTAATCCGCTGCAGTGTGCTACTGCAGCGCCTCATCCATTAATCGCCGCTGCGATTAGTGCAAGCGACTTCAGGAATAAATAAAATGACGAACAAGAATACATACTACGCACCCCAGGGCGGTCTGCCGCCGCAAACCCAATTGTTGACAGACCGCGCGGTAATGACCGAAGCGTATGCCATCATTCCCCGCCGTGTGTTCACCGATATCGTTACCAGCCCGCTGCCATTTTGGGACAAGATGCGTATGTGGGTTATCGCCCGCCCATTGAGCGGCTTCGCAGAAACGTTCTCGCAGTACATTGTAGAAGTTCAGCCTGAAGGCGGCTCTGAAAAGCCAGAAACAGACGCGGTCGCTGAAGGCGTATTGTTTGTGGTTGAAGGCGAGATGGATATCACCGTTGAAGGTAAAGCACACCATATGACCGAAGGTGGCTACGCCTTTTTACCACCTGGCTGCAACTGGACGTTGCGCAACAACGAAGCCAAGCCGGTGCGCTTTCATTGGATTCGCAAAGCTTATCAGGCGATTGACGGTCTGGATGCACCCGAAGCGTTTGTGACTAACGAGAATGATGTCAAAATGGAACTCATGCCCGACCTCGATATATGGGGCACTACCCGCTTCGTTGAGCCGGACGATCTGCGCCACGACATGCACGTTACTATTGTGACTTTCTATCCGGGTGGCGTTATTCCCTTCGACGAAACTCACGTGATGGAACATGGCCTGTATGTTCTGGAAGGCAAGGCTGTGTATCACCTCAATCAGGATTGGGTTGAAGTAGAAGCCGGCGACTTTATGTGGCTGCGTTCATTCTGCCCGCAGTCTTGCTACGCCGGTGGTCCTGGCCCGTTCCGCTACCTGCTGTATAAAGACGTCAACCGTCATATGCCGTTTATTCGTCCAACCAAGTAGTAAACGCGCGGCTAAAGGCCTGTGATGACATGATTTTGCATGTTGTCTCAAACCTCTCTCCATTCGCGACTGAAGTCGCTCCCACAGGGTTTACATTTTTGTGGGAGCGACTTTAGTCGCGAAATCGGCGAAATGGAGCTGTAATTCCGGGAGGGTAGTAGTATCCTTTCCAGGCTTGGATTCCGGTCTGACTGATAATCAATGCTCTACAAATTCCTCCCCGGCCTACTCTGGCTGAAGGGCTATAACAAGAATACTTTTTCCGGCGATCTATTCTCTGGTCTTACCATTGGCGTATTGCTGATTCCACAGAGCATGGGCTACGCGGTGGTGGCCGGACTGCCGCCCGAAGTTGGCCTGTACGCATCGATCTTTCCGCCATTGCTTTACGCTTTGCTTGGCACCTCCAACAAGATTTCCATCGGTCCGGTAGCGCTGGACTCGATTTTGATTCTGGCGGGCCTCAGCGCACTGGCGGAACCAGGTTCAACAGAGTATCTGCAGTTAGCGGTAGAACTCACCCTGCTAGTGGGTTTGCTGCAGTTCGTGTTCGGGCTGTTGCGGTTTGGTTTTATTGTCAACTTTCTATCCTACCCGGTCATTGTCGGCTATACGTCGGCGGCAGCAATCATAATTATCGGCAGTCAGCTGCAGAGCCTGATTGGCCTGCATGTCGACGGCGGCAACGTGTTTGCGCTGCTCTACCATTTACTGCTGGCTTTCGACCAGTGGCATTGGCTAACGCTGGCGATTGCGTGCACCAGCCTGCTGCTGATCTTCGCTGGTCAAAAGCTGGCACCGAAACTGCCAGTCGGCCTGCTGCTGCTCATCGGCGGCATGTTTCTCACCGGTTTTTTTCAGCTGGAAAGCTACGGGGTGGATGCCATCGACACCGTACCGCAGGGCATTCCCACGCCGGTGCTGCCATTTATGGACTGGCAGCGGTTCGGCGATTTGCTGCCGGTGGCCCTGACTGTAGCGTTGATGGGCTATGTCGGCACGATCTCCATCTGCAAGTCGCAGGAGTCTCCGGCTGACAAAATTAGCGTGCAGCCCAATCAGGAATTAATCGCCGTTGGCCTGGCGAACACGCTCGGTGCCCTGTTTCGCTGCTTTCCCGTTTCGGCCAGCTTCTCACGCAGCGCCGCGTTTCGCTCGGCCGGCGCCTTGACGCAGGTTTCCGCTGCGGTGTCGTCGCTGGTCATCGCTATTACGGTGATGTTTTTCACGCCGCTGTTTACCAGCTACCCATTACCGAAGGCTATTCTGGCCGCCATTATTGTGATGTCGGTATTAAGCCTGTTCAAATACGGTGAGATGAAAATCCTGTTGCGGCAGGATAAGAAAGAATTTTTGATTCTGCTGGTCACGTTTGTCATCACCCTGCTACTGGGCGTGCAGCAGGGGCTGCTGGTGGGCGTGGTCGTGTCAGTGGTGCTGGTGATTTACAACAGTGCCAACCCACACATGACCGAGCTGGGGCTCATCAAGGAGCAAAACCTGTATCGTAATATAAGCCGCTTCAGCAGCGCCGATGTGCGCCAGGACCTACTCATCTTTCGCTTTGACGCGCCGCTGTATTTCGCCAACAAAGACTACTTTATGGAGCGCCTGTACGCGTGGATAAAACGGCGCCCGCAAGGTACGCTACAGGCCGTTATTCTTGATGCACAGGCGATCAGCAGCATTGATAGCACGTCGCTGCGCATGCTGACGCATGTGATCGAAAATCTGCGCGAACAAAATGTACGCCTTTACCTCTCCAGCTTGATTGGCCCCGTGCGCGATACCTTGATGAACTCAAGCCTTCGCGACCATGTTCAGCAAGGGCATGTGTTTTCCACCATCCATGACGCGGTGACATATTTTGACGAAGGGGTGCATAGCCGCCACGAGATCGCCTCGCAAAGCAACCCCGCCAAGCGGCGTAATCCAAATATCGAAGAGTAGCATCTGTTTCACAGGGTGCGCTGTGCGCACCGAAAACGCCAAACGCTCGCATGCGCACGGCGCACCCTACGGATGAAACTAGCGGTTTTCGAGGCGATTGTAATCAAATAAGCCGGCGCTATATGGCTGGTTTTTCAGATGGCTAGCTTGCACCGCATCGCTGTGTTGCCAAAAGTCCGGATTAGTTCTGCGTATCGCGTACTGGTTCATCAGCTGTAGATAATCCGCTGCATTGCTCAATGCCAGCACAGCGTCTACATAGTCGTTCAGCTGCGCTTCGTTAACACGCACGAACACATCCGGGTATGCACCCAAAAAGCCGCTGACCACAGTCACGGTGTCTTGCCCCGGCACACGGTTTTTCTTCTCATTCAGCAGACTGGTGATATTGCGGTGGGCATTGTTGCGCAGCAGCGTGTAGTGGCGCGTTGAGTCTTCGCCCTGCACTGTTAAAAACGTGACTTGTGGCAACTGTATGGCCGGCCCTCCTACCACGTTCTGCAGCTTGTTCAGCGCCCGGCGGTGACTGGCCGGTATGTTGCTACCCGCCAGATCGTATTCTGCGGGCAGCACCGCAGCAAGCTCCTCGCGCAACATTTGATATAGCTCCTGCTTGGGCTGGTCGGTTTTGTAGTCGATGCCCGAAGGTTGGAGAAACAGTTTATGCGGTGCCATCAAATAATCACGCTGCCTCTTCGATACGCCGCGATACCATTGCTTCAGTTCGGTCTTGCGCGTTGCAGGCGGCAGCAGCGCCAGAAAATTAAATTCCCCCTCTATACGCAGAAAATCCATATACAGGCGCGTATTTAACTGATGGCCTATATTGCCATACACATCGAAACCAGCGGCCAGCAGATAGTGAATGCGCTCCAGCAGTCCATAATCGACCACCCACGACGTCTGCGGCGGGCGGCCTACCATACCCTTCACTACCGTGGCCGAGTCAAAATGGCGGAATACGGTTAATGCTGCATTGGTGTTGCTGCCGTCGCCATCCCACACTGCTCCGGTGGTGAGGTGTTCACCGTTGGGGAACGCCATGTTCATGCCCATGGCTTTATCACGCATATATTTGCGCTGTAGCTTGGAGTACTTCAACCAATTGCTCAGGATGTAGGCGTTACTTTCCGCAGCCGATGGCAACGCCAGTTTGTCTTGCTCTCTGCTGTAAAACGCCGAGTCCTCGTCGTAATGATCTCCCTGCGGCTTGACAAAAAACACCCAAAAATGGTCGTTGATGACATTCAACGCTACCTGACCACGGCATACCGGGCTCTTGATAAAGTTCATTATCGTGAACTGCGCTTCTTCCAGCAGAAACCTGTAGCGCGCTACTGTGGGTATCGCCTCGAAAGCCTTAAAGGGATTTGATGCGACTTCAGGTTTATAAGAAGGCAGGCGCGTAACCGGGTAGTCTTTTTCCAGAAACAGCTGAGTGTATTTTTTAAGCCGCGCACTGTTTAGCGCGTACGGCATATGCGTTTTTTCCAGTATGCTGCCCTGCTCCCGCCACAGTCGATAGTAGGCGCGCTCCACGCCTGGGTCGTCATACGGTCGGCGGGTGCTGATAATGTCAATTGGCTCGCCCGGCGGTGTACGCGAGCGCACCACGCGGAAAAACTCTCCCGCTGGCAATTCAGAAAAATAAACATGAGCGATAAACCAATGCTCATACAGGTAGCGGCCAACCAGCTGTTCTTTTAACGAGTCGCCGTTGAGAAAATCCTCCCATACCGCTACCTGTGCAGTGTAAACAGGATCTAGCGCCGCTAACGGGGCCATTTTCGCGCCGTCACGCAGCCAGTTTTGTAGTGTTTTATCTTCAGCTTTGGTCAGTGCGGGTAAGCCAAACGGCATGCCCCACTCGGCGAAGTCGCGCTCGTAGTCGTCCAGCTGCGCCGGTTTGGGACATTGCTGGTCGCGGCCTAGCGAGAAGTCAAACTGGTCGGGAAGAATCGCGCCTGATGGCAGTGGGTGCTGCTGCTTTAACGTCAATAATCGCGCCATAACGCCGGCCTGCTGGTTAGCCGCAGGAGTTTGTTCACGCTCGTTAAGAACCGGGTAAAAACCGTTCTTACGCCACTCGGTGGTACTGCCATAATCGAAAAACAAGCGACTGGTCGGTGCCGATTTCAGCCGGGTGCCGTCGTAAATCTGCACTTTGCTAGCGCCGCGATCTATGCCTGCGGCCGATGATAGCTTGAGCTGACACGGTGCGTCGTAGCATCCGTGACACACAACACAGCGCTTTTCAAGCAGCGGCTGTACCTGTTGGTGATACATCTCACCCGGCGCAGAATCGATTTTCGTCATGCGCTGTTGTGGTTGGGCCGGACCAAACATTTCATCAAATTGCTTACTGGCAACAAAGGCACAACCTCCCAGGATTGCGACGATTGTAATAACGGCAATACGCCGTGACTCGGGTATAAGTTTCATGGGGAGGCTACGCACACATAATGTTGTCAGGTCACTTTTAATTTTGTCACCAATAGTACTAAGTTCTGAAATTTTAGACCATCCTTAGTACAACTAAATCTAACTTTGTGACGCGCCAATGCGCGGCGAGCCACAACATTCGATGTTGTCGATATTAATCACCATCGGTTGACTATTAAAAACCGAGGTCCTATCGTGACGGCCCAAATTCACTCACTAGGAGCCTGAAAGATGAGGTCGCACTGGTCACCGGCGCGGGTGCGGGTATTGGCCGTGCCATCGCCATGCTGTGCGCGAATGCCGGCGCAGCGTCGATGCTATTAGCAATGCCAAAAAAGACTATCATAGGTTTTACCCTGATCACCAGTGCACTTCTCTTGCTGGGGGGGTGTACCTTGCCTAATCTTGACAACCGCAGCGTCTCCTCCGTGCTGCCTGCAGCCGAGGCCAGCAAAACCCGCTTAGGCCAGGCCATCGCCCCACGCCTTGCCGACCAGGGCGATAACAGCGGCATCCACACGCTGGGTAACCCGCGTGCAGCATTTGCGGCACGCATGCTGTTGGCAGACACGGCCGAACGCACGCTGGACGTGCAGTATTACATCTGGCACGGCGATGTGACTGGCACGCTTTTGCTTAACGCACTCCGCAAGGCGGCGCAGCGCGGCGTGCGCGTCAGGCTATTGCTTGATGACAACGGCACCGCCGGCATTGATGCCGAGCTGGCTGCGCTGGCCGTTGAGTCAAATATTGAAGTGCGTTTGTTCAACCCCTTCCTGCTCCGCAAAGCAAAATGGTTTGGTTATGTGAGCAACTTTGGCCGCGCTAACCGGCGCATGCACAATAAGTCGTTCACCGCCGACAACAGCGCTACCGTGATCGGCGGGCGCAACGTCGGCGACGAATATTTTGGTGCGACCTCCGGTGTTCTAAAGCAGGATCTCGACGTGATGGCCGTCGGGCCGGTGGTGCAAGATGTATCAGACGATTTTGATCGCTATTGGGCGAGCCAGTCATCTTATCCGCTGCAGTCGATAGTGCCGCTGGACGCTGCTGGCCAGGCGACTATGTCGACACCGGCCGAGCAAGACAGCAGCGATGCTGCCAAGCGTGAAAGCTATGTTAGAGCCATGCGCAACACCACCTTCGTGCGTGATCTTCTGCAGGGCGAATTACCGCTTGAGTGGGCACCAACTACGCTGATCAGCGATGATCCAGCTAAGGGCATTGGCGAAGCCGCCGCCGAGGATTTGCTCATTCATCAGCTCGATGAAATTCTCGGCAAGCCGGAAAGCAGCGTGGTGCTGGTGTCGCCCTACTTTGTGCCAACCAAAACCGGCACTGAGGCATTTGTTGCTTTGGCCAACAAGGGTATCGACGTTGCCATACTGACCAACGCATTAGAGGCGACAGACGTGCTGCCGGTGCACGCAGGCTACGCTAAGCGTCGCAAAACGCTGCTTGAGGCCGGCGTCAAATTGTATGAGCTGCGCCAGCTTTCAGATGATGTCAAACGTAACAAGAGCGCTGGGCCATTCGGCAGCTCATCATCCAGCCTGCACGCCAAAACCTTTGCCGTCGATAGCGAGCGCGTGTTTATCGGCTCTTTCAATTTCGACCCACGTTCCATGCATCTCAACACCGAGCTTGGTTTTGTCATCGAAAGCCCAAATCTAGCGCAGGAAACCGAAGCAGAGTTCTTCCAAAAAATAATAGTGACTGCCTACGAGGTAAAGCTGAACGAGCAGGGCAAACTGTACTGGGTAGAACAACAAGGCAGTAAAAAAGTACGCCACGATAAAGAACCGGGCGTTACTCTTGGCAAGCGCGCCGCTTTGAAAATTCTAACCATACTGCCGATTGAGTGGTTGTTATAAAGACGTTTAGCACAAGCGCAAACCACTAGCGTAGTGTCCGGTATAAATGCGGTGAATCGCCCGCAGTTTTAGTAGAGGAGCCCTGCAGAATAAACCGCGCTAACGTACTCGCTTGCGCGCAAGCTCAAGCTGTTCCTCGGCGGCATAGCGCCATACCGTATTTAGCTGCTCCAACCTGCTTTACCAAAGCAACAAGTTTTGCTTGCCCTTGCGCATCGTCTTTATCTTTGACCGCCACGTCACGATAGGCCGGCCCGACAACTTTTCGTTCTGTCCTTCACCCGGCCTATGTATAATCATCGCTTTCTATAGGGCACCTCATATACCATCTCGCCTATGAACCAATAACGGAAAGCAACTATAGACTATGAAAACTACACGAATTTTACTGGGATTGTTTATTCTGGCGGCGCTAGGCTGCAATAATGATGATAACGAACCGCTGTTTCCAGCGGACCCGGAGACGCAGGTTCCGGCAGAACAACTGGCGCCGTTAGACGCCCAGATTGAAGTTAAGTCCGGCAAGCTCAGCGGTCAGGCGGATGCAGATACTGCCACCTGGGAGTGGCTGGGTATTCCATTTGCGCAACCACCCGTTGATGCGCTGCGCTGGCGCGCGCCACTGGCAGAACAGAGCTGGGAAGGCGTTCGCAATGCAACCGGCTTCCCCGACGCCTGCCCGCAGTTCGATCGCAGCGGTACAGTTATCGGCGCTGAAGATTGCCTTTATCTGAACGTATGGCGACCGCAGACGCAGCAGCGCGATTTACCGGTTTATGTATGGATCCATGGCGGCTACAACACCAGCGGCAGCATCGACTTAGACTATTACCAGGGTGGCACCATCGCTGAACGCTCCAACATGGT
>RCMY010005694.1_pt1 | contig 10536 bp, 13 predicted proteins | sample 2041341 | NCBI WGS metagenome assembly RCMY01 (sample SAMN09708234, study PRJNA481090) | Marine sediment metagenome, whole genome shotgun sequencing project.
CTTCGCTTCAGCGAGCTTCACACCCAGCAATTCAATTTCAGCGACGAGGTCAGGGGTTTCAGTCATGGTCACGGGCTCCAAATATCCTATGCTCTCAGTAGAACGAAGTATGCCACTCGGGACAAATGGCAAAAGAGCAAATGGGACAAAACATCGTGAAACCGTCCGCAGAAGGCATCGCAGCCAGCGCACGCGCCGCTAAAAGTCGCGGATTACCGCCAGTCCACCTGTGGAATCCCCCCGATTGCGGCGATTTGGACATGCGCATTGCACGCGACGGGACGTGGTTCTACCTCGGCACGCCCATCGGCCGCCCCGAATTGGTGCGCCTTTTTTCAACGATTCTGCGAAAAGACGGCGATCGCTACGTGTTGGTCACGCCAGTTGAAAAGGTCGGCATCCAAGTTGATGATGCGCCCTTCGTCGCCGTCGACTTCACAGCGACCGGAACCGGCGCCGACCAATCCCTCACATTCGAGACAAACCTCGGCGACACCGCCACCGCAGGCTCAGACCACCCGATCCGCGTGGAACGCGACCCGGACACCGGAGAGCCCGCCCCATACGTCCTGATCCGCGCCCAGTTAGAAGCCCTCATCGACCGCAAAAGCTTCTACCGACTGGTCGATATCGGCGCGCACCACGACGTCGACGGCACAAGCTGGTTCGGCCTGTGGTCCGCGGGGCAGTTTTTCCCGGTTATTCCAAGCGCAGAGTTGGGGTGACGGAGATTGTATCGCGCGCAATTGGTCAGCTTTGCGCCCTTCGGAACCGCCGCTTTTTTGCGAACAATTGACATGACCGGAAATTTCTCAGCGGCTGTAAATTCTCAGCAAAGGAATAAAATCAATGACATCTTCAGGCAAAACCGTTGGTATTATTGGTGGTTCAGGAATGCTTGGATCAGCGATTTCAAGCGCACTTCTTAAAAGTGAGACGTTCGCAAAATCGAATTTATGGGTGTCGAACAGAAGCGGCAAAGCGTCCGGGGTTGGACAAAATTCAACACTCCGCTTCACGAAGGACAATCAGGAATTGGTGGACGCCTGCGATGTCATAATCCTGTGTGTGCCGCCTGCTCGATTTCCTGACATAGACGTCTGCGCACCCGAAAAGTTAATCATTTCAGTTATGGCCGGTGTGACGATTGAAGAAATGAAATCCAAAACAGACGCCGTTCGCGTCGTTCGTGCCATGAGCAGCCCTGCCGCGTCCATCTCCATGGCGTATTCCCCTTGGGTCGCAAGCGCTGAAATTACGTCGGACGACAGAGATATCGTGCGTGATATCTTTCAGGCGTGCGGGACAACGGACGAGATTTTCGACGAGCAACAGCTTGATCACTTTACTGCAATGACTGGCCCGGTGCCGGGGTTTGTTGCCTATTTCGCCCAATGCATGGTGGATCACGCCACAAGCCAGGGTATTGAGCCTGGGGTCGCTGATCGGGCCATTCGCCAACTTTTCGTGGCTGGAGGAACGATGCTGGCTGGCGACAGCGCCAGCCCTGCCGACCACGTTCGCGAGATGATCGAGTATGATGGAACAACTGCGGCCGGATTGATTGCGATGAAGAACTCAACCTTGTCCAAAACGATCAGCGACGGACTTTTGGCGGCGGCGGAAAAGGCAAAATCGATTTAGCCTCACCGCGCCAAGACTTCCGCCAAAACCCGATGAAACCGCTCCCCCGCCTCGGCCCGCGCGATCAACTCCAACAACCCGGCACGGCCCACGGCCGCCTCAATCGCCGCCACCTCAGCCGCCGCCGCGCCATAGGTCCGCCCAACACCCAAAGCAGCAAACGCTTCATCCAATTGCCAATATCGCTCGACCTCGCGCACCCGCGCCCGCGCCGCTGCCGTCACAGCACCGCCCCCGCGCGGATGATCCGCCACATGGGTCGCAAGGCCCTCGTCAAACCACGTCGGATACGGCTGTCGAACCACATTCCGCAAACCCATCGACCGATGCAGCCGCGCGTGTGTCATCTCATGGGTCAGCGTCCCGACTGTCAGCCCCCCCGGAGCCACCATCACCGCAACATCCGCAATCGAAAGACCGTTGCCGCCGATCCCGAAATCTCGCGCGCAGCCCCGCGTCGCACACAACACCAAGGTCGGTCGCGCCGCCGCGCCGAAAAATCCCGTTACGCGCGCCCGCGCTGTCTCGACCAACGCCAACAATTCCGCGGAACGCGCCGGACGATCCGTCCAAATCCGAGGCGCAATCTCGACCAAACCATAGGCCTCGGGCCACACCACGCGATGCGTCCCCGGCACACCCACACCAACGATCACAGCCGCGAAAATGGCGTTGGTCAGAAAACTGAAAAACCGTGCAAGCATGGGAGAATCGTTTCAATTCAATTCGGAACGCGCGAAAACTTAGTGACTGCCCTCGGGGCGTCCGTCCACAAACGGCGACAAAACGGCATAGGCAAACGCGTGCGCAGGCGTCGCAATCCCAAGCGCCTTGCCGCGTTTCACCACTTCTCCTGACAGCCACTCCAATTCCAACCGCTTTCCGCGCAAGAGATCGTCAAGCATCGACGCGTGAATACCACCAGGCATATCCATCATGAAATCGAACCAAGTTTCCGCAACGTTCTTTGGAACTGTAGAATGATCTGCCCGCGCCACGGCTGCCGTCTCCTCCATCAGGGAGCGTATCATCTCCCTCGACGCATCCGTTTCGCGCAACGCTCCAAGATCAAGCCTGCTGACGCCCGTCATGGCCGAGAATGCCGACAACGGAATGAACTTCTCCCAAAGAGTGCGCCAGATATCACCCGAAAGCTCGGCCCCGACCCCAGCGTCTGTGCATGCCGCCAGCAAGGCCCGCGCGCGCGGATCTTCGTGGCCATCGTAGGTGCCGAATACAAATTCGGACCCCGCAAGGTTCGCCGGAACGCGGATCACACCCGGTTCTTTGATGTCCGCAGGCATCCGCACAACCGCCGGCAAAATACGATCCCGGCCAAACTGCTCTGCCAGATAAGGTTGCGCCGAGACCCCGTTTTGCACCGTGACAATAGCAGCCTCTGGGTTGAGCGATGCCGCAAGATCGGCAGACGCCTGTTCAACGTCATAATTCTTGACCGCAAAAAACACGACATCCGCCGGTCCGGCCTCACCGATCGCCGCCACAGCATTCACCTTGTCCAACCGGAAATCCCCGGCAGGGATCTCAACGCTCAGGCCGTTTTTCTGCATCGCCTCAAGATGCGGACCACGCGCCACATAGGTCACGTCATGTCCGGCCTTTTGTAGTCGGGCACCGAAATAGCACCCAAGCGCCCCAGCCCCGTAGATCGTCACGCGCATCTTCATCTCCTTCGTGTTCCGGTTGCCGTCACGTTAAATACAATTCCGCCCCCCGACCAGTCTTCTGGCTGATCACCGGGGACCGCATTTTTCGCCCAATTGCCAAAACATCCTGACACCACCCTGTCAGGAGGAGTGTGTCACAAGAGCGTATCAACCCAATAAAGGAACGACCATTATGCCTACACCTCCTGCCAACCCTGTCGTCTGGACTGAAATTCCCGTACGTGACATCGAGCGCGGAATCGCCTTTTATAAGGCCGTGTTCAAATTCGCCCTCACACGTGACGAAAGTGGCCCAAACCCCATGGCAAATTTCAGCGATGACATGTCCGGCGTCTCGGGCCACCTTTACCCCGGAGAACCAGCCGCCCCCGGCCAAGGGCCCACAATCCACCTCATGGTCCCCGACACGCTGGAAGCCGCGGCGGATCGCTGCTGGAAAGCTGGTGGCACCGTGAAGGGCGATCCGGTCCCCCTCCCCGTTGGCCGGTTCCAATACGCTCTCGATCCCGACGGCAATTCCATCGGCCTCTTTGAAGCCAAAGCCGCCTGATGCGCCGAGCCGACCGCCTCTTTCAAATCGTGCAATATCTGCGCGACGGTCGGCTCACTACCGCCGCCATTTTGGCCACAAAACTTGAGGTCAGCGAACGCACGATCTACCGCGATATCGCTGACCTCATCGGCACCGGCGTCCCCATCGATGGCGAAGCCGGTGTCGGTTACATCATGCGCGCCGGATACGACGTGCCACCTCTGATGTTCACCCGCGCCGAAATTGTCGCCCTCACCGCAGGCGCGCGCCTCATCCGCGCTTGGGGCGGTACCGCGATGGCCGAAGCCGCCGAGGAAGCACTGGTGAAAATCCGCGCCGTCCTACCCGACGATGCCCGCAGAAGCGCCGCCAAAGTTCAGGTCCACGCCTTTCAGATGCCCACGCTGGACGACGAAACACGCGCGCGTCTCGACACGCTGGAACGCGCGATTGAAACCCAAACGCGCCTCACGCTGGCCTACCAAACCGAAGACGGCACCGCCTCAAAGCGCACGATCCGCCCCCTTGGCCTCTGGTTCTGGGGCAAAGTCTGGACGCTGGTCGCATGGTGCGAATTACGCAATGATTTCCGCATGTTCCGCGCCGACCGCATCGCGCAAACGACCGAAGGCGAGACGTTCCGAGACGAGCGCGGCAAGCGCCTCAGCGACTTTTACGCAAGCCACGACCCTAACCGTCCGTCATCACTTTCCAAGCTTTGAAAACGACCTGCGGCCCTCGCCTTCAGCCCCCGACTTTCCCTCGCCGGTCGCTCCGCAAATTGGCGTATAAAACATGGTTCCGCCACCGCCCGTCGATCTGCAAATACGACTGCGCCACGCCTTCGTATTTGTAGCCGCATTTTTCCAACAACCCGCGTGATGCAGCATTCTCAGGCAAACAGGCACTTTCCAACCGGCTGAGATCCAACACCTCGAACGCGTGATGCACCATCGCCGTCAACGCCTCGCGCATAAAACCCTCGCGCGCGTGCGGCTCACCGATCCAGTATCCAATCGTCGCCGCCTGCGCCGGGCCGCGTCGAATATTGTCCAACGTGATCGCCCCCAGCAAACGCCCATCTTCGCGCCGCTCCATGAACAACGGCAACGCCGTGCCTTGGGCAATCGAGCGCCCGGCCCAATACACCCGGTTCACAAATGACTTGCGTGACAAGTGATCGCGCGCCCACGACGGCTCCCACGGCGACAAAAATTCAACCGATTGCTCGCGAAGCGCCGCCCAGTGTCGAAAATCTGCATGCACCGGCGGTCGCAAGATCATCCGCCCGCTGTCAATCCGGACCCTGCGCCCGAAGTTTAGCATCACGCAACAAGCCTATCCGCCAACGCCTCACGAACAGGTGCCCGCGACACCGGCCCATAAAGCGCAAGCGCCGTGTCCGCCTTTTCAACCAACGCGGCGGCAAACGCCTTAGCATCCCCCGTGGTCACGGCATCTATCAATTCCACTGTCTCTTCCAGCGGCGGCACCCGATCCCAAATGGACACCAGACGCGCCAGACGTTCCGCGCGGCTCGACGGGCTTTCCAGCCCCATCAGCATCCCCGCCTTCATCTGCGCCCGCGCCCGTGCAATCTCGACCGGCGTTAAATCATCCGCCGCGCGCTTCATCTCGTCGACGGTCAGGTTTACCAACCCTTCAATATCATCCGCCCCCGTGCCAGCATAAATCGTCAACAATCCGCTGTCCGCATAGGCCCCGGTCTGCGCGAAAATCGTGTAGCAAAGGCCGCGCTTCTCGCGGGCCTCCTGAAACAATCGCGACGACATGCCCCCGCCCAAAACGGTCGAGAAAATCTGCGCCGTATAGACCGCCGGATCGCGGTAGCCGGGCGTCTCGAACGCCAAAGCGAAATGCGCCTGCTCTAAATCTTTCTCAACGCGATGTTCGCCGCCTTTGAACGCCGCCGCGTCCGTCGACCCGCCATCCCGCGCCGCCAAATGCCCAAACGCCGCCTCAGCGGCCTTCACAATCGCGTCGTGATCCACAGCGCCAGCAGCCGCGACAATGATATTGCCCGGCGCGTATCGCTCGGCCACAAACCCCGACAAATCCGGCACCCCAAACGCCGACACCTTCTCGGAAGGCCCCAAAATTGTGCGCCCCAAAGGCTGATCTGGATAGGCCGTCTCCTGAAGCCAGTCGAAAATCACATCGTCTGGCGTGTCATGCGACTGCCCGATCTCTTGCAAAATCACGTGGCGCTCGACCTCAACTTCACGCGGATCAAACGCCGGATTAAGAACAATATCGCTGATGACATCGAATGCCAGGGGCACGTCGTTTTCCAGCACACGCGCATAATAAGCCGTCATCTCGCGACTGGTGTAGGCGTTGATATACCCGCCCACATCTTCAATCGCTTCGGCGATATCCAAAGCCGACCGCCTGGCCGTGCCCTTAAACGCCATATGCTCAAGGAAATGCGCAATGCCGTTCTGCTCTAGGCGTTCGTGACGCCCACCGGCAGCCACCCAAACCCCAAGCGACGCCGAAGCCAACCCCGGCATATGCTCTGTAACGACCCGCACCCCGTTCGCCATCCGGTGTAATTCAACTGTCACTTGTGCCGCATCTTTCTGATCAAAGTCTTAATCTCCCCAAGATCATTCCCCACCCGCGTAAGGCGTTCTGGCCTTTGATAAAGCTCCCCCATCCGCTTGGGAAGAGGGGGCCGCAAACCGGTCGCCGCCTCCACCGCATCGGGGAATTTCGCCGCATGTGCCGTAGCCAAAGTAATCATCGGTGTCGCCGAGACACCCTGATCCTCGGCCACCTTCACACCCACTGCCGTGTGCGGACAAAGAACCTCCCCCGTCCGCTCCAAAATCGCCGCAATCGTAGCGCTCGTCTCGTCCTCAGACGCCCGCCCCGACGCATAAACATCCCGCAAAACGCCAATTGCGCCCTGCGACACCGGGAAACCACCGCTCCGCTTCAACTCGTCCATCAACTGAGCAACCGCGCCCCCGTCCCGGCCATACGCCTCGAACAATGCCCGCTCAAAGTTGGATGATACCTGAATATCCATCGACGGCGAGATTGACGCTGTCACACCTTCTTTAGTGTAGGCCCCACTCTCCAACGTGCGATGCAAAATGTCGTTCTGGTTCGTCGCCACGACAAGGCGCTCGATTGGCAAGCCCATCCGCTTGGCAATGTAGCCCGCGAAAATGTCACCGAAATTTCCCGTCGGGACAGTGAAACTCACCGAGCGTTTGGGCGCCCCAAGCGACACCGCGGACGAGAAGAAATAAACCACCTGCGCCAAAACCCGACCCCAATTGATCGAATTCACCGCCGCCAAGCGCACCTCATCGCGGAACTCGAAATCCGCGAACATATCCTTCACCGCCGCCTGACAATCATCAAAGTCACCGTCGACAGCCAAGGCATGCACATTCGCCTCTACCGGCGTCGTCATCTGCCGACGCTGCACCTCGGACACACGCCCATGCGGATACATGATGAACACATCGACCGCGTCCAACCCCCGAAACGCCTCAATCGCCGCCGACCCGGTATCACCCGAGGTCGCGCCGACAATCGTCACCCTCTCGCCGCGCCGCGTCAAAGCCGAGCTGAACATTTGCCCGATCAACTGCATCGCAAAATCTTTGAATGCCAAGGTCGGCCCGTGAAACAACTCCAACAAGAAATGGTTCGGCCCCAACTGCACCAAAGGTGCGCGCGCATCATGTGCAAACGACGCGTAAGCTCGCGCAATGATCGCCTCGAACTCGCCGTCCGTGAACGCATCGCCAATAAAGGGGCGCATCACCCGAAACGCCTGCTCCTCATAGGACAAACCGGCCAACGACTGAATATCCCCCGGAGACATCTGCGGAATGGTCTGGGGCACATATAGCCCGCCATCGCGCGCCAGCCCCGTCAGCATCGTTTCTTCAAAATCCAATACCGGAGCCTGCCCCCGGGTCGATACATATTTCATCACACTTCCTCGCGACGTTCCCGCCTCATACGCCAAAGAAAAAACAACGTCATCCCCGCCCAGACAATCGCAAGACCAAACCACTGTACCGCGTAGCCAAGATGATTGTTCGGAATGCCCGAACTTGTCACCGGCAAAGGCATCGCCCTGATATCGGTCCCCGACACCTCGCGCGCCACGACCAACACAGGCTCGGTCCCCAAAGCTTGCGCCATCACCGTGACATCCCGCGCAAACACCAGGCCCGCGCCCAAATCCGGCTCCGGCGTAAAGCCATCCACTTCCCGCGGCCAATGCAAATTGCCCACGACGGACATTGCCACAGCGGGCCGCACTACATCCCGCGCCGCAGAAAGCACAAATCCCTCATCGACCAAAATCCGCCGCCCATCATCGGTCTCAAATGCCGACACAACCCGGTACCCCGGCCCAACTCGCGGCACCGACGTCAAAGCCACCAATTCTTCCCCGGTCGTCCGCCCGGTGACAAAAACCGGCAAAAACCGATCGGCTTCGATGTCGAAAGTCTCCGGCAAGGCCACAGCTTGCGCCACAATCCGCGCCTCAATCTCATCCAGCATCGCGGACTTCCACGCCAACCGCTGCATCTGCCACGCCCCCAGCGTTGCCAAAACAACGCAGCCGATAATCCCAAACAACAAAGGTAATACGATGCGCCGCATCAAGCCCCTCTCACGCAAAAGGCGCGAGAATCCCCCGCGCCTTCGCCTGTTTCAAAACATCCCCGCCGGAGGCAGGAAATCTCTGTTCGTCAGCCGCCCCAGACGTAAATCGCCGCAAACAAGAACAACCAAACCACGTCCACAAAGTGCCAATACCAAGCCGCAGCCTCGAACCCGACATGACGCTCAGGTGTGAAATCCCCGGCCCGCAGACGCATATAGCAGACGAACAAAAAGATCGTGCCGACCACAACGTGGAAGCCGTGAAAGCCCGTCGCCATAAAGAAGTTCGCGCCGTAAATGTTGCCCGAAAATCCAAAGGCCGCATGGCTGTATTCATAAACCTGAAAGACCGTGAACAAGACACCCAACAAAACCGCGATGATCAGGCCGGACGCCACGTCCTTGCGGTTATTCTCATGCGCCAAGGCATGGTGCGCCCAAGTCGCGGCCGCGCCGGAACACAGCAAAATCAAGGTGTTAATCAGCGGTAGATGCCAAGGATCAAAGGTCTCGATGCCCACAGGTGGCCAAACGCCGTCCACGCCGGGGCTGATCCCATCGGGATGCATCGGATAGATCGCGTGCTTGAAAAAGCTCCAGAACCACGCAGAGAAAAACATCACCTCGGACATGATGAACAGGATAAACCCGTACCGCAGCCCCAGACGCACAACCGGTGTGTGATCGCCGATCCGGCTTTCGGACACCACCTCGGACCACCACGCGAACATCACGTAGAGAACCCCAGCAAGTCCGATAAAGAACATGAATGACGTGATCTGGTGCATCCACATGACCGCGCCAAACAGCATGACAAAACCGCTCACTGCGCCAAGGAATGGCCAGATTGAGGGGCTTAGAATATGATAATCGTGGTTCTTTGCATGCGCCATGTTTAAGCTTCCCTCGGGCGTTTAGTTGATATCTTGCACTGTCTCACCGGCGGTGACCAGTGCCGCCTGCTTCGGAGCGTAATCCTCCGGCAGGTCTGCTTCATAGAACGTGTAACTCAGCGTAATGACCGACAAATGCCGCGCATCCGGGTCTTCCAGTATCTCCGGCTCGACGAAAAAGCTCACCGGCATCATCACGCGCTCGCCGGGCTCCAACACCTGAAGCTCAAAGCAGAAACACGCGATTTTCGAGAAAAACGCGCCACCTGCGAACGGCGCCACATTGTACGCGGCCGTCCCGGCAATTGTGCGATCCGTCGGGTTGTAGGCCTCGTAAAACGCCAAACCCTCTTGCCCGATGCGGATTTCCATCTCGCGCTCGACCGGCTTAAATTCCCACGGCATGCCTGCTTCTTTCGAAGCATCAAACCGGATCTTGATCGTCTCTTCCAACGGCTCGTCCATCGCGGCCTCAGCCACATCCGTCGCGCCACCCCAGCCCGTCTGGCGGCAAAACCAGTCGTACAAAGGCACTGACGCCCAAGCTAGCGAGCCCATAAATACAATAAGGCCCACAAGTTGCAGTACCGTCTTCTGCTTTGGGTCCATAGGTGTCTTTGTCTCAGCCATCAGTTGCTCTCCGCTGGCATCAGCTCAGGGCGCACCGTGTGGTCAAATCCCTGCATAGCATCGCCGCTGGTAACCTTCACCACGGTCAAGCCGAACATAACAGCGACGAAAAAGACCAACGTCAACGCAACGCCGACATTGCGCGACAACCGACGGCGATGCAGGTCATGAGTAGCTTTGATATCCATCAGATCAGCCCCCCAGCACGCAACGCAGCATCGATCAACAATGCCCCGAAATGCGCGAACAAATAGTAAAGTGAAAAGCGGAAAAACGCCTTTTCAACTTTGAAGTTATCCGCCTCAGCCATGACCTCGTCACGCTGCCAAATCTTGTATGCGCCCAGCAAGAACCAAGTGTTTAACGCCACCGCGACGATCATCGTCACGGGTCCACCAACGCTGGTCAACGCCAACCAAACCGGCACCGGCGCCAACAATACGGTGTAGGCCAAGATGTGCTTGCGCGTCACTTTGCGCCCATGGGT
>RCMY010005695.1_pt1 | contig 10536 bp, 10 predicted proteins | sample 2041341 | NCBI WGS metagenome assembly RCMY01 (sample SAMN09708234, study PRJNA481090) | Marine sediment metagenome, whole genome shotgun sequencing project.
GTCCTTCTGGCGCAGAGTGCTCATGCGATCCCGCCGACCCGTCAGGATCTTGTGCGGATAGCTCTGGTGGCTGACATCCCAGATGATCTTGTCGCGTGGCGCATCGAAAACGGCATGCAGCGCAACTGTCAGTTCGACCACGCCAAGGCCCGCGCCCAGATGCCCGCCTGTCTTTGAGACCGATTGAATCGTTTCTGCCCGCAGTTCATCCGCCAACTGGCCGAGTTGGGCATCGCTTAGCCGCTTCATGTCGGACGGGCTGTGGATCTGGTCCAGCAGCGGCGTCTTGGGGTCGGTCGTCATGGCATTGCCCCTCCTCGGGGCGTCAGGTCAGCTGTCACGCGAGATAGCGAAGCGCGCGATGCGCTGCAAGGTCGCGGCGTCCTCGCCATAAACAGATAGTGCCGCCACGGCGTCGTCAACCAACGCAATTGCGCGCGCGCGCGCGCCATCGAGGCCCAGCAGCGACACAAAGGTTGCCTTGCCCGCGGCCGCATCCTTGCCCACAGCCTTGCCTGCGGCTGAGGCATCGCCGGTTACGTCAATCACGTCGTCATGGATCTGGAACGCCTGCCCCATGGCGGCGGCATAACGAATGAGCGGTGCGGGATCGGCCCCAGCCATGCGCGCGCCAGCTGCGGCACTCCATTCGAACAGTGCGCCCGTTTTGCCAGCCTGCAGCGCGCCGATCTGCTCGAGGTTTAGCTGAGCGCCCGGCCTCTCGGCTGCCATGTCCAGCGCCTGGCCCAGCACCATGCCCTGACCGCCCGCGGCCCGCGCAAGGTTAAGCGCCAGTTCAGCGCGCACGTCGGCGCCGCCAACTTCGGGGCGCGTCACCAGCTCGAACGCCAACGCCTGAAGCGCATCGCCGGTCAGGACAGCAGTCATTTCGTCCCATTTGACATGCACTGTGGGCTGGCCGCGCCGCTCGCTGTCGTCGTCCATGCAGGGCAGATCGTCATGGACGAGGCTGTAGGCATGCATCGCCTCGATGGCGGTCGCAGGCCAGATCGCGGCATCCTGAGACACACCATGTAAACGCGCGCATTCCAGCACGAGGCACGCGCGCAGACGCTTGCCACCCTTGGTGGCATGGCGCATCGCCTGTGCCACGTCTCCGGCCCCAAAGGGTGCCAGCACTTGTGCCAGATGCGCCTCAATGGCCTGCTGCGCCTCGGCCAGACGCGCCTCCACGGGTCTTATAACCCTTCGACTTCTGTCGTGCCGGTCGGTTGCCCCTCGCCGTCCAGCGTGATGGCAGCCACCTTTTCCTCGGCCTCTTTCAGCTTGGCCTCGCAGCGTTTCTTCAGCGCGGCACCGCGTTCATAGAGCGTGATGGATTCGTCCAGCGCGACATCGCCGCGCTCGAGGCGCCCGACCACCTGCTCCAGCTCGGCCATGGCCTGCTCGAAACTCATCTCGGCTACGGGTGTATCGCTCATATAGGGCCTCGCGGGTGTGATTTCTGCTGGATTGAACCGCAGCATAGACGCGCCGCTACGAGGGTTCAATCGCAGCCTCGTCCATTTCAGTTGACCGCACCGCGCGCCTACGCTTGACTGCCGCGATGACCGCAAACCTGCCCCCGATCCCTGACCTGAGTGCGATGATGCGGATCACAGCTGGCCTGAGCGCGGCGCGTGCCCATGAACCCCGCCTTGCGGGGGCCGAACCGGGCGATCTGATCCGCCATATACCGGGCAAGCGGGCGATCTTTCACGGGCAGCTGGAGGGGCGCGATGTCGTGTTCCGCCTGCACCTGACGCCCGAAAATGGCGCAGCACGGCGCGAATGGGATGAGATGCAGCGCCTCTGGCCCTACATGGCGACTGGCGATCTGCGCGTGCCCCAGCCGATCTGCGCCGCCCCCGAGGCTGGCGTTATCGTGCAGGAACTCGTGCCCGGCACGCCCCTGCTGGAGCTGCTCTACAGCCTCGAGCCGCCCCAGCGCATGGCGTATCTGGCCCCCGCTGCCGCATGGCTGCGCGCCAGCACGGCAATGAGTGAAGGCTGGCGCGCCCCGCGTCCCGATCGCTGGATCGCGCGCGCGGCGGACGCGTCGGCAAAACAGCCCTTCGCCCAGCTTCGCGCGCTTGAGCTGCGCATCCTTGCCCTGATGGAGCGCCTCGCGCCTATTGTCGCGTCCGAGCCGTGGCGCGTGGCGATCTGCCATGGCGATTATCACCCGAACAACCTGATCGCGAGCGGCGCGCGCTTGACCAGCATTGACCTTGGCGGCTCGCAGCGCCTGCCCCTGATGAAGGATATCGCGCGATTTGCCGTGCATATGGGTCGCCGCCGGTTGCGCCTGTCGGGCACGACGTGCCTCGGCGTCGACCGCGCCTGCACGGAGGCTTTCGCAGACGCCTTCGCGTTCAGCGATCACGAGCGGCGCGCTGTGCTGCCCTTTTTTCTGGCGTTCGAAGCGCTGATCCGGGTCGAGAACACGGCCCTGCCCGATTCTCGGATCAAACGGGCGGAGCAGATGTATCAGGGCCTCTTGTGTGATCTGGAAAAAATCGGCACGGGAGCAACACTGCTGTGAGGCGCGCGTTCCGGGTTGCCCTGCGTTCTTGACGCAACGTCACTATGCTGTAATTGTCGTACCCGAGTGCCGCGCCAAACCCCCTCTTTCATGGGGCTACAAGCGCAAAATACATTGTAAAAATAACCTTGGGGTAAGATCATGAAGAAAATCACACTGGCCGCCACATTAGCCGCCACATTCGCCGTCGCGCCCGCGTTTGCCGGCAACTACAGCGCACCTGTTATGGAGCCCGCGGTGATTGAGGCCGAGGCCGCCAGCTCTTCGGCCAATCAGGCCGAGATGGTCGCCATTTCGCTGACTGCGATCATCCTGCTGACGGCACTCATCAGCGCCAATTGACGCGACAAGGCGCATCGCGCCTAACCTGACGACAAAAAAAGGGGCGCCCCGGCTGGGACGCCCCTTTTAACTTTCACCGGACTGGAAATCAGTGCGCGGTCGCGCCTGTCCCCTCGGGTCCGGCCTTGAGCGCTGCCTCGGCTGCGGCGGCCTCTTCGGCGGCCTCGTCCCATTCCACGGGCTCGGGCGCACGCGTCAGGGCCAGTCGCAGAACGTCGCGCACGTGAGTGACGGGAATGATGTCCAGCCCCTCCTTCACGTTGTCCGGAATCTCGACCAGATCCTTTTCGTTCTCTTGCGGAATGAGAACCGTCTTGATCCCGCCGCGTAGTGCCGCCAGCAGCTTTTCCTTCAGGCCACCGATAGGCAGTGCGTTGCCACGCAGCGTCACCTCGCCTGTCATGGCGATATCCTTGCGCACCGGGATGCCTGTCAGCACCGACACGATGGACGTCACCATGGCAAGGCCCGCACTCGGCCCGTCCTTGGGCGTCGCGCCCTCGGGAACGTGGACGTGGATATCCCACTTTTCCAGCCGCGGCGGTTTAATGCCAATGGCAGGCGCGATCGAACGGACATAGCTGTTTGCCGCGTCGATCGATTCCTTCATCACGTCGCCCAGCGTGCCAGTGGTCTTCATCCTGCCCTTGCCCGGCAGGCGCAACGCCTCGATGTTCAAGAGCTCGCCGCCGACTGACGTATAGGCCAGCCCGGTGACGACACCGACCTGATCCGCCTCCTCTGCCAAGCCGAACTTGTGCTTGCGCACACCCAGGAAATCACTGAGGTTTTCCGACGTCACAATGATCTGCGTCGCCTTCTTCTTGATGATCCTGGTCACCGCCTTGCGTGCGACCTTGGCGATCTCACGCTCAAGGTTCCGCACACCCGCCTCGCGGGTGTAGTAGCGGATGATGTCGGTCAGTGCCTCATCGGTCAGTTCGAACTCGCCCTTCTTGAGGCCGTGGTTTTTGATCTGCTTGTCCAACAGATGCTGTTTGGCGATCTCGCGCTTTTCGTCCTCTGTATAGCCGGATAGCGGGATAATCTCCATCCGGTCCAGCAGCGGCCCAGGCATGTTGTAGGTGTTCGACGTGGTCAGGAACATCACGTTGCTGAGGTCATATTCGACCTCAAGGTAGTGATCGACAAAGGTGCTGTTCTGCTCGGGATCAAGCACTTCGAGCATCGCCGACGCGGGATCGCCGCGGAAATCCTGACCCATCTTGTCGATCTCGTCCAACAGGATCAGCGGATTGGTCGTCTTGGCCTTTTTCAGGGCCTGAATGATCTTGCCCGGCATCGAGCCGATATAAGTGCGCCGGTGGCCGCGGATTTCGGATTCGTCGCGCACACCGCCAAGGCTGATGCGAATGAACTCGCGACCCGTGGCACGTGCCACAGACTTACCCAGCGACGTCTTGCCCACGCCCGGAGGGCCGACGAGGCACATGATCGGCCCCTTCAGCTTTTTCGAGCGTTGCTGAACGGCCAGATACTCGACGATGCGCTCCTTGACCTTTTCAAGCCCGTAGTGATCGTCGTCGAGGATCTTCTCGGCGCGGCCAAGATCCTTTTTCACACGCGATTTTACCCCCCACGGGATCGACAGCATCCAGTCGAGGTAGTTGCGCACCACAGTCGCCTCGGCGCTCATCGGGCTCATGTTTTTCAGCTTCTTCAACTCGGCCTCGGCCTTTTCGCGGGCCTCGTTGCTCAGCTTGGTGGCGGCGATGCGCGCCTCCAACTCGGCGATTTCGCCCTCGCCGTCCTCGCCATCGCCCAGTTCCTTCTGAATGGCCTTCATCTGCTCATTCAGGTAGTATTCACGTTGAGTGCGCTCCATCTGGCTCTTGACGCGAGTTTTGATCTTTTTCTCGACCTGCAAAACGCTCATCTCGCCCTGCATCAGGCCATAGACCTTCTCCAGCCGCTCGCTGACCGACAACGTCTCCAGCAATTCTTGCTTTTGCTCGACCTCGATACCCAGATGACCTGCCACCAGATCGGCAAGCCGCGCGGGATCCTCGGAATCCGATACGGCCGACAGCGCCTCCTCCGGAACGTTCTTCTTTACCTTGGCATAGCGTTCGAACTCATTCGAAACACTGCGCAAAAGCGCCTCGATCGTGGTCGCGTCGCCCGGCATTTCGGTCAGATATTCTGCGCGCGCCTCAAAGAAATCCTCGTTGTCGATATATTCGATGATCCGCACACGTGCGACGCCCTCGACCAGCACCTTGACTGTGCCGTCGGGCAGTTTCAGCAGTTGCAGGACATTGGCCAGCACGCCCGCCTTGTAGATGCCAGCGGAGTCGGGATCATCGACGCTGGGATCAATCTGACTGCTGAGCAGGATCTGCTTGTCGTCGGCCATCACCTCTTCCAGCGCGCGCACCGATTTCTCGCGCCCGACGAAGAGCGGCACGATCATATGCGGAAACACGACGATGTCGCGCAGCGGCAGCACCGGGTATGAGGAATTAAGGGGCTCTTTCATGCTCTTTCCTTATATATCGGTCCGAAATTCTTTCCGGCCCTTTCTTGGCAAGAAGGTCAGGCCCCGCTAGGCGGCGACCATGCCCTCTCCGTATGTCAGCTAATTTGGGGCAGTTTAGCACCGCTTTCAACCTCGCGCAGCGCAGAATGACCGCGCGAGGCGTTCAGAGCAAGGGCGATCCTCCACCAATTCACCTAAAATTGCGCCTGCTGGGACCACCACCCCGTCCGCGCGCGCCTCGGCTTTCCTTGGTAGAAATATTCCTGCCCGAAATCTGCCTAAAGCGGCTCTATGTCCCCTTGCGCGCGGCGATTATGAAATTGCGCCTGCCAAGAATCGAACCGGGTCTCGGCGATTGCCTCGCGCATTTGTGACATAAGATCCTGATAATAATGCAGGTTATGCCAAGTCAGCAACATCCCGGAAATCATCTCCTGCGCGCGAAACACGTGGTGCAGATAGGCCCGTGAATAGTTGCGGCAGGCGGGGCATGTGCAATCCTCGTCCAAGGGGCGCGGGTCGTCCGCATGTCGCGCGTTCTTGATGTTGACCTGACCGCGCCGCGTCCAGGCCTGCCCCGTGCGCCCCGAGCGTGAGGGCAGCACGCAGTCCATCATGTCGACGCCGCGCGCAACAGCGCCGACGATGTCGTCAGGCTTGCCCACGCCCATCAGATAACGCGGTTTGTCCTCGGGCAGCATGTCCGGCGCATAGTCCAGTACGCCGAACATCGCCTCTTGCCCCTCGCCCACGGCAAGGCCGCCAATGGCATAACCATCGAAACCTATTTCCCTTAAATGCCCGGCGCTTGACTCGCGAAGCTCACGTGTGACACCGCCCTGCTGAATTCCGAACAGCGCATGGCCTGGCCGCTCGCCGAACGCCTCTTTGGAGCGACGCGCCCACCGCATCGACAACTCCATGCTCTCGGCCACTGCTTTGTCCGTCGCCGGCAGCGCTGGGCATTCGTCAAAGCACATCACGATATCACTGCCCAGTAGCGCCTGAATTTCCATCGACCGCTCGGGCGTCAGCATGTGTTTGGACCCGTCGATATGGCTGCGAAAGGCCACGCCCTCTTCGGTCAGCTTGCGCAATTCAGCAAGGCTCATCACCTGAAAGCCCCCTGAATCTGTCAGGATAGGCCCCTGCCAATTCATGAATTTGTGCAAGCCCCCAAGGCGCGCAATCCGCTCGGCCGTGGGACGCAGCATCAGATGATAGGTGTTGCCCAGCAGGATATCGGCGCCGGTCGCGGCCACGCTTTCGGGCATCATCGCTTTGACTGTCGCGGCGGTCCCCACCGGCATGAAGGCGGGCGTGCGGATCTGCCCTCGCGGCGTCGTCATCGCGCCTGTGCGTGCGCGCCCATCCGTCGCCGCCACCTGAAAACCGAACCGCATTGTCATTCGAATTACTGCCTTTATGCTCTTTTGCGTTTCCTTAAACCCGATTAGGTTAAGTTGCAAAAGCCAACGCGGTGCGGCGCATCGCCCATTTTTCAGGACTGCATAATGAACCAAGACGTGATCATGGACCTTTTGTCCTCCAATCTTATTTACATCCTTCTGGCGCTGCTGATCATCCTCGTGATCTACAAAAGCATCAAGATCGTGCCGCAATCCGAACAGCACGTCGTCGAGCGCTTTGGCCGCCTGCATTCGGTCCTCGGCCCCGGTATCAACATGATCGTGCCGTTTCTGGACAAGATCGCGCACCGCATTTCCATCCTTGAGCGGCAATTGCCCACCGCCAGTCAGGACGCGATCACCAAGGATAACGTGTTGGTGCAGGTCGACAGCTCGGTCTTTTACCGCATCGTGCAGCCGGAAAAGACGGTGTACCGCATCCGCGATATCGACGGCGCCATCGCCACCACCGTCGCCGGTATCGTGCGCGCCGAGATGGGCAAGATGGACCTGGACGAGGTGCAGTCGAACCGCTCGCAACTGATCGACACCATCAAGAACACGGTCGAGGACGCCGTCGATAACTGGGGCATCGAAGTGACCCGCGCCGAGATTCTCGACGTCAACCTTGATCAGGCGACGCGCGACGCCATGCTGCAACAGCTGAACGCCGAGCGTGCGCGCCGCGCGCATGTGACCGAGGCCGAGGGGCGCAAACGCGCCGTCGAACTGAATGCCGACGCCGAGCTGTACGCAGCCGAGCAAAGCGCCAAGGCGCGGCGCATATCATCCGACGCCGAGGCATACGCCACCTCCGTCGTCGCGCGGGCGATTGCCGATAACGGACTGGAGGCGGCGCAGTATCAGGTCGCGCTGAAGCAGGTCGAGGCACTCAATGCGCTGGGTGCCAGCCCGTCCTCGTCGACCATCCTTGTGCCAGCCAATGCGCTGGAGGCGTTCGGCAACGCGTTCTCGATGCTCAAGGGCAAGGGATGAGCGATATCATTCAAATCATCCCCGTCTGGGCGTTCTGGTGGGTCTGGATGGCCGCAGCGCTGCTGCTGGCTATCATTGAGGTCGTGCTGCCCGGTTTTCTATTTCTGGGGTTCGCGATCGGCGCGGCGCTGGTGGGGGTGATGCTGGCCTTTGCGCCGATGGCGCTGGGCCTGCCATTGCTGCTGGTCGTTTTCGCCGCATTGTCGCTGGTGGCATGGGCCGTATTGCGGCGGATTTTCCGGCTGAAGGATGGTCAGGTTCGCCGTGTGCACGGCGATGTTAACAAAGGATAGTGCGGCGTGACGCCGCGCCGTCTATTTTGCGGCACTCACGCACCCGGCCCGGCTTGGTTGCAGGCCAAATTGGGCTAGGGCGATCATGCTAACTCTTTACGCTGAGCCGAAACGCGATATATTCGTATCTTCGTCCGTCAGTCAGCCAGCATAAAGGAATCCTGCACATGTCCCCATCCGAGCCGCTAGAATCGCTGCAATTCGGATGGGAGGAATGGATCGGTTTGCCCAAGCTGGGCGTGCCTGCCATCCGCGCCAAGGTGGATACCGGCGCGCGCACCTCTGCGCTGCATGCCTTCGATATCGAAACCTTCGGCCCGGCGTCCAAGCCAAAGGTGCGCTTTACGCTGCACCCCATTCCGGGGCGCGACGATCTGATAATCCCCTGCTCTGCCGTGATCCTCGACCGGCGCGACGTCACATCGTCCAATGGCGAGAGCGAGTCGCGCTTTGTGATCCAGACCGAGATGGCTGTGAACGGCGATAGCTGGCCCATCGAGATCACCCTGACCAACCGGGGCGGCATGGCCAGCCGGATGTTGCTGGGGCGCCAAGCGCTAAAGGATCATATTTCCATCGTCGCGACCGACCGGTTTTTGCAGCCCGAACTCAGCTACGACGTCTATTCGACCTCAAAAATGCGCAGTGAAGCGCCGGATCGTTCCCTGCGCATCGCCGTTCTCAGCCGCGAGGATAACTACAGCACCCGCCGCCTCGTCGAAGAGGGCGAAAAGCGTGGTCACACGGTCGAGGTCGTCAATACCACCCGCTGCTACATGGCGATCAACGCGATGGCGCCCGAGGTGCATTACGATGGCAAGCGCCTGCCGCGCTTTGACGCCGTGATCCCGCGCATCGGCGCGTCGATCACCCCTTACGGCGCCGCGATCCTGCGCCAGTTCGAGACAATCGGCACTTGGTGCGTCAACGGCAGCGCCGGCATCGTCGCCAGCCGTGACAAGCTGCACGCGCATCAGATCATGGCCCGCGCCAAAATCGGCATGCCCAACACAGCCTTTGCTGCCAGTCCGCGCGACACCGGGAACATCATCGCACTGGTGGGAACCGCGCCGCTGATCGTCAAGTTGTTGGAATCCACCCAAGGTAAGGGCGTCGTGCTGGCCGAGACGAGAAAAGCCGCCGAGAGCGTCATTGACGCCTTTCGCGGGCTCAAGGCCAACTTCCTCGTGCAGGATTTCGTCAAGGAGGCAGCGGGCGAGGATATCCGCTGCCTTGTGATCGGCGGTAAGGTCGTGGCCTCAATGAAGCGCACCGGGGCCGACGGCGATTTCCGCTCGAACCTGCATCGGGGCGGCAGCGCGGTCTCCGTTCGCATCACCAAAGAAGAGCGCGAAACCGCGCTGACGGCCGCGCGCGCGTTCAATTTGCACATGGCAGGCGTCGATCTTCTGCGCTCCGAAAGTGGGCCGAAGGTGCTTGAGGTGAATTCATCGCCCGGCTTCGAGGGTATTGAGGGCTCGACCGGGAAAAACATCGTCGGCAAGCTCTATGAGACGATAGAGGCGCGGGTGCGCCCGGTGCCGATAAGGAAGCGCAAGAGCGGCTGAAGCAGACCGGTCAGTCATCGCCAGATTGCGTTATTACGTCCCCTACTGGACGCCCTGCCCGATAATCCCTATATATTCGGTCAGGAAAAGCCGCAGGACATGACATGACCGAAAATCCCCAACCCTTCGAGGGCATCCCGCTGATAGCCCCTTCTTCGACGGACCATCCGCGATACGAAGAGATCGTCGAGGCGTGCCGCAGCGTGTTCGACCCCGAGATCCCGGTCAATATCTATGATCTGGGCCTGATCTATACCATCAACATCGACGCCGAGAACGCGGTCAAGGTCATCATGACCCTCACCGCCCCCGGCTGCCCTGTCGCGGGCGAAATGCCCGGCTGGGTCGCCGACGCGATCGAGCCGCTGGATGGAATCAAACAGGTCGACGTCGATCTGGTGTGGGAGCCGCCTTGGGGCATGGACATGATGAGCGACGAAGCCCGTCTGGAACTCGGCTTTATGTAATGCAGGCATTTTCGCTTGCATAATTACATGGCAAGCTTGAATACTTGCATTACGCGCAAGCAAGTTATATAGCTTGCGCATGAACTGGGCTGTACTCACAGGTGATATCGTCGACTCGTCAGCTCTCCCCCATGAGGCGCTGGACGAGATCATGACGACCATTCAGAAAGCTTCGCTGGAAGCGGCTGACTGGAAAAATGAAGTGCACGACGAGACGTTTACGGGATTTGCTCGGCGTGGTGGCGATGGCTGGCAAATAGCAATAAACCGTCCGCTCCTAGCGCTTCGCCTCTCGCTGTACGTTCAGGCGCAACTCCGCTCGATGAATTCTGCGTATGCGACCCGCATCGCCGCCGCGACCGGCGGAGGTGACTGGCCCGTCATGATGAAGGAAAGCGTCTACAATCCCTTTGGTT